>Ga0163147_10002093_pt1 | contig 29058 bp, 22 predicted proteins | sample OliLakLV19MP6G1_FD_148597 | JGI IMG/M metagenome (GOLD analysis project Ga0163147, IMG submission 148597) | Freshwater microbial mat bacterial communities from Lake Vanda, McMurdo Dry Valleys, Antarctica- Oligotrophic Lake LV.19.MP6.G1 | ecosystem: Environmental > Aquatic > Freshwater > Lake >...
GGGGTGGACGAACCGACCGGGTTGGGAGGGGGGTCCCGTTTCCGGGTGCCGTAAGGAGGGTCATCCTCGGTTCCATGGCATGCTGGCCAGGAAACGGCTCCTTACGGAACCTGCCCGGCCTCGAATTTTCAGTCCCAACCTTTTCCACCCGCGGCCGAAATGTCCCTCGAAGTACCCCCACGGGCAAAGCGCCGATCAGCGAGCGTCCCGCGTTCCCGAGCGAGGTGTACACACGGGGAAGGCCCGCAGAAGGATCTCGGCCGATGTCGTCCCGAACGACTGGAGGCGGAGTCTGGCACCCAAAGGTGACAACACGGACGGTATAGTAGCTGGCTTGGTGCGTCACAGGGGAAGGCGGGTACTCGCGCCCCACAACCGCACCCGACGTAGGTTTGCATCAAATCCCAACCTTGAATCACGTCCTCGGGTGCATCGGGCACCGTCCGATACCGAGGTCGCACCCGCATGGCAAGTCAGCGAGAACTCCGAGGTTTCGATGCCGCACGACTGCGTGCAGCACTCTTCTCGATGACACTTCCGACATTGCGGTGCGTGCTCGAGTCCTCCGAGCTGCCGGCGAGCGGCGCGAAGCCCGATGTCGCGCAGCGGATCCACCTGCTGATCGTGTCGGGGCGCTTGCCGGTTCATCTCGCCTTCAGTTCAGGCCCTAAAGTCGAGCTGCAGCGGGCGTGCGACACTCTTGGAGTGGACGACTACGGGACGACGGCGGACCTCATCGAGAGGATCGATGGCGCCGTGAGGTACTCGCCACTTGGCGATGCGAGTTTGGTTGCTGCAGCGGTGGCATGCCACGTCGACCAGACGCTCGACGAACGCGCGCGCCTGTTCGTCATAGAACTACATGCGCGGCTAGCGGATCGGTCCCGGGGGAGTACGACGCTCAAGCTGGGAGAACTCATCGGGCGGCTAGGATGGCGCCGCGCGGAGTTTCGTGCTCGTTCCGCGGCAGGCCGACAGGTCGGCGACATGCTCTGGATGAACGGCGTCGCGACCGACCCGGACCTAAGAGCCCTTACGACCTCACCAGGAGTCGATGGCGAAATCACGCTTCGTCTGCGGACCGATTGGGATCACGGCGCGGCGCCGACCGTGCCGTCGCACGTTGCATCCTCCTCCGCGTTGGAGTACGACTTGGTCGAATCAGTAGCGCAGCTCGGGATGGGTGTCTCGCGTGCGGATCAGGTTGTGCACGAGAGTGAACTCGCCCAGGTACGCCAGCAAGCGGCGAGTTCTGTTCGCGGAGCCGGTCTCGGCGAACGGCAGAGACTCGACGAATTCATCCTTCGCTTGTACAGCGCAGACGTAAACGTGGAGGAAGCTGCGCATCGCGTGGCTGCGCGCTTCACCCTCGAACAGCGATCCAAGCTCTTCGAGCACTTGTTCGAGGTCGCGATCGCGGATGGCGTGGTGGTCGAGGAGGAGGCGCAGCTCCTGCGGCGGCTGGAAACCATCCTTCGACCGGCACCCGCGTTGCTTGATAGCCTTTTAGATGGCGTACGGCAGCCCCTCGCTGGTACCTACGCCGAAGGCACAAGCAACCCACCACGGCGCGCACAACGGGTAGCAGCCCCGGCAACCGCGGAAATCTCCGCCAACGTGGACACGATCATGAACCTGCTCTTCCCATGAAACACTATGCTCTGCGCCCGCACGACCCACAACCACCTGCATGGCGGACAGCTTCTTGGACCTCTCGCTCGAGCACGCCTACCGATCATCGACCCATCGATTGGGTCGCGACTTTTACGGGCGTCTACTCGACCACGCGTCTCAGTATCGTCGGGCGGTCGGGTACTTCTCGAGCTCCGTGTTCACGGTAGCGCCCGACGAACATGTCGCCTATCTGCAGAGGGGCGGCCGCATCAACCTTGTTTGCTCGGACGTGTTCTCCCCTGCGGACCTGCGCGAAGTCTCCGCGGCGATCTTCGATCGCCCGAGCGTTCGTCGTCAGTGGAGGCTCGCGGAGTTCCCATCCTCAGTCTTGCGCGAAACAATCATCTCATCGCGGTTTTTGGGTTGGCTCATCGCAAATGATCTACTCGTCATTCGCATTGCGCGCCTCACTGCTGGAGGCCCAACCAACCTATATCACGAGAAACTGGGGCTGTTCCAGGACCGGCACGGCAACATCGTGGCGTTCAGCGGTAGCGCAAACGAAACTGAACCCGGTTACGTGAGCAACTTCGAACGCGTGGACGTTTTCGCGAGTTTCAGCACGGACCCTGGCGAACGACGACGCGCCAACGCGATCGAGGGACACTTCCGCGACCTTTGGAACAACAATACGGCGGGCGTTGAGGTCGTTCCTTTGCACGAGGCCCTTGAGCGGCGACTCCTTCGCCCTCGCGAGGCTTCCGAGCGTGATGCTGCTGATGCCGAGAACAGTCCGGCGCCGCGGCTCCGCACTGCACCGGAGGCCCTGTTCCCCTCGCCGAGCGTCACGCTCCATCGTCACCAGAGCGAAGCGATCCAGGCGTGGGCGGGCGCAGGCGGGCGGGGCATCCTGGAAATGGCCACTGGCTCCGGTAAGACAATCACCGCTCTGAGCTTGGCCTCTCGAATCTATGACGAGATGCAGCCAGGGTTCGTGGTTCTCATCGTCGCCCCACTAATCCACCTTGTCGACCAATGGATTGACGTCTCTGCAAGTTTTGGACTGCGGCCAATCCGCTGTGCGGAGGGTACGGGACGTTGGTTTGATGAGCTTAGCGTAGCGATCCAAGCGGTGAACTCAGGCCATAGACCGGTGCTGAGCATCGCGACCACGGCTGCGACGCTTACATCGGACTCCTTTCAACGCCTGCTTCGGACGGTGCGGCGCCCGCTTCTCTTGATCGCCGATGAGGTGCACACCTACGGTGCCGAAGCCGCGCATCGAGCGCTGCCGCATGGAGATATCTCCAGGGTCGGCCTCTCAGCGACACCGCAGAGGTGGATGGACCCCGTAGGGTCCGCACGGATTGAGCGCTACTTCGGCCCAGTCGTGTACCGGTACGCGCTTCGAGACGCGCTGCGGGACGAAGTGCTGACGCCTTACCGCTACTTTCCGCAGCTGCTGGCGTTCGATCCGGATGAGACTGAGACGTACATCGACCTGACAAGACAAATCGTCCGCTTTCTAGGCAACGATGAAGATGGCGCACCCAACGAGATTGTAAAGCGGCTGCTTATCAGGCGCGCTCGGTTGGTCGGCTCGGCGCGCGCGAAGCTACCGCGCCTACGCAGTCTGCTCGAGTTCTGGACACGCGAGACACACATCCTCGTGTACTGCGGTGACGGCAACGTCGAGGGGCCTGACGGCGACGAACTGGTACGGCAGGTCGAAGAGACCGTGCGGATCGTAGGCTCCGATCTGGGCATGATTTGCGCGTCGTACACTGCAGCGACCCCCCCGAAGGTTCGTCGGACACTACTCCGGGACTTCGCTTCTGGAGATCTCCAGGTTCTGGTCGCCATCCGATGCCTTGACGAGGGAGTGGACGTCCCGGCAACACGCACGGCGTTCATGCTCGCCAGCAGCACAAATCCCCGACAGTTCGTTCAGCGTCGCGGCCGAGTGCTCCGCAGATTTCCCGGCAAGAGCCGCGCCGACATCCACGACTTCTTCATAGTTCCGGACCCGGAGGAGTTTCCCAGGAGCTCCGGCGAGTTTAAGATGATGCGTGGTTTGGTGCGCGGTCAGCTCGCGCGAAGCCAGGAGTTCACAGAACTTGCGGAGAATGGACCCGTGGCGGCGGGGCTGCTTCGGCCGTTACGCGACCACTTCGACCTACTTACGGAAGGATGACGATCATGTCCGACGTCAACTCGACTGTTCGCGAACAGACCCGCAAGGTGCTCCTCAAGCTCACGCCGCAGGAGGCTACGCTCCTCAGCCGAGTGCTGAAGCTGGAGCACGATTTTCTCCACCAGAAGCAACCGCGCATCAAGGACGATTTGCTGCGAGTGGTTCGTGAAGTTGTGAAGGACATTCCCCGATGAGGCTTCTCGATCTTAGCATCGTGAACTTTCGTCAGTTTTACGGCAAGCAGCGGCTCGAGTTCGCTAACGTGGACCCGAACCGTAACGTCACGTTGATACATGGGTACAACGGCTCCGGAAAGACAGCTCTGCTTAACGCGTTCGTCTGGTGCCTTTATGGGAAAACGACAGACGACCTCGAATCCCCTGAGCTGCTCGTGAACGAGCGCGCTCTCTCAGATGCGGGGCCAGAGGAAGAAGTGCCGATCCAGGTTTCTCTCCGCTTCCGAGCGCGCGGCGACGTGTACCTTGCAGAACGCACAGCGGGGATGCCGAAGACCGAAAGAGGCGCCGTGCAGAGCAAGCCCAAGCTCGTGCTTCGTCGGATTTCGGCAAACGGCGAGGCCGAGTCGCTAGAGGCCCCGCAACTACGAATAGACCAACTGCTCCCGGCGGATCTCTACCCGTTCTTTTTCTTCAACGGTGAGCGGGTAGAGCGCCTTGCTAGTCCGAATGCGTACGACGAAGTTGAGCAAGGCGTGAAGACCCTCCTCGACGTTGAGATCTACGACCGCAGCATGGGCCACCTTCGGCAATGGGCCTATGCCGAGCTCGCGAAGGAGCTGCGCAGCTACGGCAACGACGAAGCAAAGCGGGTCGTCGATCAAGAGGAGCAGCAACGCGCCGAGCAGACTACTCTGAAGGAGCGCCTCGCGCTGCAACAGCGAAACAGAGCCGAACTCGACTCTGAGATTGCATTAATTGAACAGAAACAGCGCGAGATGGCCAGCGTAAGCGAGCTCGTGTTCCAGCGAGATGCAGCGCTCGCGCGCCATAAAGATGTCGAGTCGCGCATCCGCGACCATCGGACGGACGCCGCACGGCGCCTCTCGAAGGACGGCTACCTGGCCTTCGGGGAGCATGTGTTCGCGCGCACGGCGGAACTCGTGAGCCAAGCGCGGCAGCGTGGCGAGCTTCCTGCGAAGGTGAAGCCTCAGTTCGTGGATGACCTTCTTTCCGAAGGTAGGTGCATTTGCGGCAGGCCCGTCGCCGACGGAACGCCTGAGCACGACAAGCTCGTGCAGTGGAGGGGAGCAACTGGGCTCGCCGCACTAGAGGAAGCCATCTCCCAGACCAACTCAGCCCTTATATCGCTCCGTGAGCGGCGGCGCCAGTACTTCGAGGATATCGCACGGATCCAGGCCGCCACGAGCGAGTCCTATGCCGACAGGGGACGCCTCGCAGACCAGATTGCAGAGCTGGACGCCAAGATCGGCGACCCAAGCAATAGTTACGACGCGGCGGAGCTTGAGCAGAAACGCCAAGTCGTCATTCGACGTCGCGAAGACGAGCGCGTGACCATAGCACGCACCACTGAGAAACTCGAGGAGCTCGACGTGAGTCTTCGGGCGCTTCAACAGCAGATCGAGCGCCTCAAGATTGAGGACGCGAAGGCCGCCCTGGTGCAGCATCAGATGCACGTTGTCACGCGCATCGCGGAGGCGATGGAGTCCATCTACATGATCCAGAAGCAAGACGTGCGCGAGGAGCTTGCTAAGAGCGTCGAGGCCATATGGAAGGACGCCGCCGTTAAGGACTACAAGGCGTCAGTAACGGCCGATTTCCGACTGGAGCTCACCAAGAGCGTTGGCGGCATCACCCAGCCGGTTCATGGCGCGTCGACAGGCGAGAAGCAGGTGTTGGCCCTGTCCTTTGTCGGGAGCCTCGTGCGAAAGGCCAAGCAAAACGAGGAGCGCAACCTGGAGGAAGGCAAACTAGGCGGAAAGGAGCTGAGGGTGGGCGGCGAGTATCCGCTCGTCATGGACTCTCCCTTCGGAGCGCTCGAGGACGACTACCGACGTAAAGTCGCCGAGTGGGTGCCGAAGCTCGCTGGACAGGTCGTCATGATGGTGTCCAAGACTCAGTGGCGCGACGAAGTCGAGGGCGCGGTCCGTCCTCGGGTAGGCCGCGAGTACGTGTTAGAGTTACATACGCCTAAGGCAGACTCGGACCGCTCGATTGAGATCAAGGGGAGCGAATTCCCCTACGTCCGATCCTCGTCCGAGAACATCGAGCAGACGATCATACGGGAAGTGAACTGATGGAAAGGCGCCCGTCACTTCCCAAGGATCTTGAATCGGTGATCGATCGCCTGGTTGAGCCGACCGGATCGGTGGAAAGAGTCTTCGACACGAAACAGAAGGCGATGATGTTCGCTGCCGCCCTCGGCTTCGCAACGGGAACGCGTAGGAAGCTAGAACGCAAGGCGGCAGGCATCCGCTACGACGTATTCGAAGGCAGCCTCGACGACGGCTTCATCAACGCACTTGCTGTCTTCGAGACCGGAGATCTCAAGGTGCTTTCCGAAGCTCGAGTCAACGAACGCATCGATATCTTCGAGGAATACGCGCACGCGGGAGTCGAGGTGATCAGTCGGCTCTGCGCTCAGGAGGGAAACGGATTGGACAGCCTGATCCGACGAACACTGGAAGCGCAGGAGGTGGGGTCGGAGATTCCAGGGATTGATCCCGCGGTGCTCCGTAACTTGCTCAGATAGGATTGCATCGAGGGCGCGATGGCAGGTAGGACCACATGCTTAGGTGCGAACAGCAGGTGCGGCGGCGAGCGTCACCCTTAGCCTGTCCCCATTACTGGTCCAGCAGTTATGAGAGTCCGGGGCGGTCTAGGTTTGTTGGAACAGGTTGAATTGGTGGTGTGGCCTCTGCCTGGCTGGCACCATGCGGCTGGCAAGACCGAGGAGAAAGTCCTCGGGTGTCAAGTGGCCGCGCTGCTACGGAGCAAGCGTGCGGCATTCGCAACCTTGCGCCCGGACGTTTCCGGACCCGGAAGGGAGGGGGGTTGCACTTCGCGGGGACACTCTCTACAGTCTTCGCACTTCCGTGAAGCGGCCATGCGTCACACCTTCGTGCGCGTGGTCCACGGATGGAAACTAGGCAGCTAGGTGCGAACCCAGCAGCCAGAAGTGGACTCTATGACGAACCTCAAGAAGACGACGCTGGTCGTGCCGACCAGCGAGTATCGGGCTATGCCTATCCCTGGAGCTGGCCCGGGCGGCCGCGCGAAGCTGGGGACCTGCTTCGTGCGTGTCGACGACCTCCCGGACGAGCTGGACGATTGGATGGGTGTGAACCCGCGCATCCCCAAGCTCAGCAAGGCGGACAAGCTGCAGGGTCCGGTGGCCGGCGCAATGAAGCGCACGCTCAGGGAAGAACCCGAGAAGTTCGCCATCAAGAACCAGGGAATGTACCTGCTGGTCGACAGTATGTCGTTCGACAAGTCGGACGGGGGAGGCGGGCGCCTCAGCATCACCCTCTCGGATCCGGCGAGTCATGGTCTCGTCAACGGTGGCCACACCTACAAGGCCATCCGTGAGCACATCGCGGAGCGCGAAGAACCGAGTACCGACGCGTACGTGCGGATTCACCTCGTGGAGGGGATCGAGCCCAGCGACATCACGGCCATCGCGGAAGGGCTGAACCGCTCGATGCAGGTGAACGATCCGAGCCTGGAGAACCTGAAAGGGACGTTTAGCCGGATCAAGGCGGCCCTCGAGGGCAAGTCCGGCGCGGAGCAGATCGCCTACAAGCAGGGTGAGACCGGCGATGTCGACATCCAGCAGGTCCTGCAGATCATGGCGCTCTTCGACCTGAAGGAGTTCCCTGACCGAAAGAAGTTCCCGAACCTGATGTTCGGCCAGCAGAAGGCGGTGCTGCAGGCCTTCGTAGCGGACACTAAGAACAACTTCGCCGTCGCCAGTCGCATCCTGCCGAAACTCCACGAGCTGTTGGTCCTGAGCGACTACATCCAGCAGAAGTTCGCCCAAGTCGCTGGGAAGTGGAAGGTCAACGAGAAGAAGACGGGCAACCGCGCCGGTTCGGCGAACCACAAGGCCACGCCGGCGCATTTCCGGGGGGGCAAGATCGGCGCGAGCATCCCACTGGGCTGGCTGTACCCGGTGCTCGGCGCGCTCAGGGCGAACATGTCGAAGAAGGCCTGGGAGGAGGGCCGGTTCGAGTGGCTCACGCCTCCCGAGCAGCTCATCGATGAGGTCTTCGAAGAGTGCGGCGAGTTGGTCCTCCAGGAGCACAAGGACAACAACCTCAAGCCGGCCGAGGTCGGCCGGAAGGAGGCGGCGTACAGGGGCTGCTACGGGATCGTGACCGTGGCACTCGCTGAGCGCGGCCTGCTTGAGTAGATCGAGTGCACGATGAACGGCGGGCCTCAATCCGGTCACTCCGGCTAGAGGCCCGCGGCTGTCGCACAGCCGGGTTCGGACTCCCTCGGCGCGGCGATGATCTGCTCCTCGTTGAAGCCGCTGCCTTTCATGGCCTCTCCTGGAGCGTTCAACCCCGGGACGCTCACTTCCGTTGGTCAGGCGCACGTGACCGGCTCACTTTGGCTCGCTCGGTGGGCTGAGCCTTCCTTAGAAGGCGATGACCGCGAATCCGATAGCCTGCTTGCTCTAGACGAGTGCACCATCCATTTCGTGTTCCGATAGTACTAGTGTCATCGAGTAGGCCGCACCGTTCCTCTCGTGACGTGAGCGCAGCGAAGCGGGCGTATAGTGGGTGAGTCGGCTCCAGGAACGCGTCTTTTCTGTGCAGGACTGGTGGGTTATCGCGGTCCTCGTACTGAGTGTATCGGACGCTTAGGACGTCCAGCGCCACGATGAGTGACTCTGCCAACTCGGGGTGAGCTTCCTTCTCGAAGTGTGGATATGTGAGATAGGAAACCTGAAAGCGGTGCCGGTGGAATTTTATGAGGTTCGCATCTTCGACATGGCCAACGTAGTGGCGTGCCGACCCCTCGTAGATGCGCAGAAGCGGCGGCAACGACGGCAGCGTTGACACGTGTACGTAGAGCGCGTCCGGCGTGCGTTTTCCGAACGTCATCTCCTCGCTCAGTTCGAATATGCGGTCCATATTGCCGGCGCTGTAGAGGAGGGCGTCAGCCTCCTCGCACGCACGCGTGTAGGCGCCATGATGCGCGCGTATGTCTAGCTGCAGCTGGGTGGAGAGCTCGCTGAAACGGGCGCGACCGGACAGGCGCGCGAGGGCGAGGTAGACCAGGAGGTCTGCGCACCTTGCGCTCTCGATGACCTTCCAGCCTTCGGAGCCGGTGACCCGCTTCACCACCGCGAACGCTTGCCGTAGAGATCCGAACTTTTCTGCGATCTCTCCAGCAGTGGCGATCTCGGTCACGTCCGGCAACCGTCCGCGCTCCGTGTAGAAGGCCATCAGACCTTCGAGCAGCTCGCGGTTCTGCTCGAAGAGCTGTTCGCTCCTCCGAACCTTCGGGATCGCTACCCTCCGGTGCTGCCGCTGAGCTAGGCACGACTGCCGGAGAGCCTCGTTCCGGAACGCGTAGAAAACGCCAGGGGCTGCCGACAGTACCTCTGTCCCGAGCGTCTCCTGGAGGAGGCTCCGCAGCTCAGTCTGCTCGAAGAACTTCTGAAACGTCCCCTTGTTGGTGACGATTCCATCCCGGTGGTCCGTCCCCTCGAGATCGCGCCGGTCGTGGCTCAGACGGGCGGAGACGACCAGGACGTCACCCGCCAAGCTCCATGCGCGCTTGAGCACTGCGCGGCGTTCTCCCTCGGTCGCGAGAACGTTGAGCACGAAACCGAGGTTGACGACGCTCGCCTCGCGCAAATCGGCGTCGGGGCGGTGGCCCGGATCCCAGCCGTCGGCGGTGATACCCAGCTTCCGTAGCCTCTGGACGTCGTCGCCCAGGCCACAGCCGTAGTCGAAGAATGTCCGCTCGGGGGTGACCAGCCCTTCGCCCATCGCGAGCTTGATCGGACGCGAGAGCTCCAGCCTGCGGATCGCCGTTGCCTTGGGGTCGACCTTGGGGCGCATCGGTGATCCTGGGAGTTCGCGTTGCTAGCTCGGGAGCTGAGTGCGCATCCCAGCCAGCTCTCGCTGGAGCGCGACTCTGGTCTCGGGCCGCTCGAGCTCGCGAGCGAGATCATTGCGCAAACGCGCGTGATCGACGCGTGACCTCAGAGCGGCACCGCTGCTCGGCCGCTTCTTCGGCATGTCCGAGAAATCAGCTGCGGTGTTGCCCTTCCACAGGGACCAAAGGCCGGTCCGACCGCTGAGGTGATAGAAGGGTTGCCACCCCTGCCCGGGCTTCGTCGCGCTCGACGCGGCGAATTCCGCGTAGGCCTTCTCGAACTCCGCTAGGTCCACACGCCCGGCCTTGACGCGCCCTACGTCGGCCAACTTCACCACGGACAGGAGGGCGAGGGGCATCAGGGAAGCGGGCGAGCGGCGGCCCGCCAGCTTTTCGAGGACCAACTTCCAGGCGGGGGGGAGCATCGCGTCTCGGTCGTGAGTTCAGGGGACGAAGGGGGGCGCAGGGGCTTCCGTGTCCGTCAGCGTAGCCGCCCGATCGCGTCCGCGACGGTTTCCCAGTCGATGTCCTCCGTCATGTGGCACCACGAGATCCGGATCGCGCCCCGGATCCGATCGTCAGAGAGTCCCATGGCTCGAAGCACGTGACTGGGCTTGTACTCGTGCGAGGTGCATGCCGAGCCGTTCGAGATGGCGATGTACGGCTTGAGCGTCACCATCAGCGCCTCCGAGTCGACTCCCGGGAACGACATGTTCACGACGTGGTGGAGGCACGCATCCTGGTCGCCGTTGAACTCGGGCTCGAGAGGCAACAGCGCGGCGAGCAGCTCACTGCGCTTCTTGGCGCAGATTGCCGACCGAGCCTTGTGATCGCGTTCCGCGAGGGCCGCAGCCTTCCCGAGGCCAGCGATCAGCGCCACCGGCAGGGTGCCGGGGCGAAGGCCCCGCTCCTGGCCACCCCCGAAAAGGAGCGGCCGAAGCGGTAGAGCGTCGAAGCCGCGGCGGCGCGCGATCAGGGCGCCGATCCCCTTGGGTGCATAGACCTTGTGCCCGCTGATGCTGATCAGGTCGATCCGTGGCGACCGCAGGCCAGGCACGTCCTTGCCGAACCCTTGGGCGGCGTCCACATGCCAGTAGGCGGCGTGGGAGGCCAGTACGGCGGCGTAGGCGTCGAGCGGTTGCCGGACTCCCGTCTCGTTGTTGACGTGCATCAACGAGACCAGAAACGTGTCGGGCCGGAGCTTCTCCACCAGGGATTCGGGCGCAACCCAGCCACGTCCGTCGACCGGCAGGAGCTCGACCTCGAACCCCCGTTTCGCGAGCTCCTCCAAGGGCTCGAGGACCGCCTTGTGTTCGAGGGGGGAGCTGAGGATGTGGCGTCGACCTGTGCGCACGCCTTCCTGCTCTAAGCCCAGCAGTGCCAAGTTGTTGCTCTCGGTGGCACCGCTCGTGAAGACTACCTCGTCCCTCTGTGCCGCCACCAGGGATGCCACTTGGTCACGGGCTTCCTGCACCGCCCGCTTGGCGCGCAACCCGAACTCGTGGGTTCGGCTACCGGCGTTGCCGAACTCCTCGACCATGTGCAGGAGCACGACTTCTTGCACAGCCCTTTCCGTCGGCGTCGTCGCGTTGCAGTCCTGGTAGACGGGGGAGGAGGTGGGTCGCTTCATCGTGGCGTCGCGTTCCCTCGGGCGGACGGGGACCCATACCCTACGTCACCCAGAGACAAACCTATGTTTTCTTTTGACGGAGGTACGTGTGTTTGCCATCCATGCGCCCATGTCGCCCGCCTTCGAGTACGTCTTCCCCGCCATCCGGGGACAACAGGCCCGACGCGAGTACTTCGTGTCGATGTGCCCGATCACCCTGATTCCGAAGATCTTCCTCTTCGACGAGGAGGAGTTGGTCCCTGAGCTTCGCGCGCAGCGAACGCTCAACAAGGCGCGCATCCCGGAGATGGCGCGGTACATCCTCGACAACCCCGAGAGCTACGCATTCTCGGCGTTGACTGCGTCGGTCGACGGCGACCTCACGTTCGAGCCGCTCGCCAACGCCGACAACGAGGCGAAGCGCATCGGTCTGCTGCACGTTCCGATGTCGGCAAGGTTCATCATCAACGATGGTCAGCACCGACGCGCAGCGATCGAGGCCGCGCTGCGGGAGAACCCCGATCTCGCTCACGAGAGCATCGCCGTCGTCCTCTTCCAAGATCGCGGACTGAAACGCTGCCAGCAGCTTTTCGCCGACCTCAACCGGCATGCGATCCGACCTTCGAAGTCGATCGGCGTGCTCTACGATCATCGAGAGGAGGGGTCGGAGATCGCACGACTCCTCGTGATGCGTTCGAAGATCTTCCGCGAGACGGTCGAGATGGAACGCAGCACACTCTCGGCTGGGTCTCGGAAGCTCTTCACGCTGAGTGCTCTGTACTCCGCGACCAAGGCGCTGCTTCAGGGCCTGCCCGAAGGAACGATCGACGCGCGCGCTGCTCAAGCCCAGGAGTTCTGGGAAGCCGTTGCAGAGCAGCTTCCTGAGTGGACGCTCGTCCGCGAGCACAAGCTCTCGGCCGGGGAGATTCGGCGCGATCGGATTCACACGCACGGTGTCGTTCTGCAGGCGATCGGTCGAGCGGGCAACGCGCTGCTGCGCCGCAACCAAAAGAACTGGAAGAGCGTGCTGAAAAAGCTCGCTGGAATGGACTGGTCCCGTTCCAACCCCATGTGGGAAGGCCGGGCGACGATCGGGGGAAGGGTCAGCAAGTCGATGCAGAACGTCGTGCTGACGACCAACCTGATCAAGAAGCAGCTCGGCCTGCCGCTCTCGGCCGAAGAAGAGCGCCTCGAAGACGCACTGAACCGCGGAGAGATCATCCATGTCGAAACCTGAGGCACGTCGCGGCAACACCCTGGCGGCTGGGCTCCGCGAGACCATCGATGCGCTGAAGCTCGAGATCCAGGAACTGTACGGTCTCGATCAGATCCCGTGGGTCATCGGCTACAGCGGAGGCAAGGACTCGACCGCGGTCCTCCAGCTCGTGTGGTCGGCAATCGAGGAGCTTCCCGCTGCGGAACGCCGGAAGCCGATTCACGTCATCTCGACGGACACCCTCGTCGAGAACCCGATCGTCGCAAGGTGGGTCACGTGCTCGTTGCAGAAAATGAGCAAGGCTGCGGAGGATCACGGGCTTCCGATCCACGCGCATCGCTTGACCCCCGAGGTGCAGAACTCGTTCTGGGTGAATCTCCTGGGTAAGGGGTACCCGGCGCCGCGCCCGAAGTTCCGCTGGTGCACGGAGCGGCTCAAGATCATGCCGTCCAACCGGTTCATCCGGCAGGTCGTGCAGGAAGGCGGTGAGGCGATCCTTCTACTCGGCACGCGCAAGGCGGAGAGCACGCGTCGCGCGATCACGATGAAGAAGCATGAGCGCGGTCGTGTGCGAGACAAGCTCAGCCCCAACGCCGGAATGCCGAATTGTCAGGTGTTCACCCCGATCGAGAACTGGACGAACGACGACGTCTGGCTCTACCTGATGCAGGTGAAGAACCCTTGGGGGTACGACAACAAGGACCTTCTCACCATGTACGCGGGGGCCTCGGAGGACGGCGAGTGCCCGCTCGTGGTCGACACGACAACTCCTAGTTGCGGCGACAGCCGCTTCGGCTGCTGGGTCTGCACGATGGTCAACCAGGACCGCTCGATGGCGGCGATGGTGCAGAACGACGAGGAGAAGCAGTGGATGCTGCCGCTGCTGAAATTCCGCGACCTCCTCGCGACGAAGAACACGGACGGGAAGTGGGACGACCGCCACCTGCGTGACTTCCGCCGCAACGATGGCTCGTTGACACAGTTCAACGAGCGGCTCGTGCATGGACCGTACAAGCAGACTGTGCGGGAGGAGTGGGTCAAGAAGCTCCTCCAGACGCAGCGTTGGTTGCGCGAAAGGGGCCCGGAGTACGTCCGCGACGTAGAGCTCATCACCCTCGCCGAGCTCGAGGAGATTCGACGTATCTGGGTCATCGAAAAGCACGAGATCGAGGACAACCTTCCGCGCATCTACACGGAGGCCCTCGACGTGCCATATCCCGGACCTGCGCTTGACGAGAACCCTGTCATCCGCGCCGACGACCTGATGCTGCTACGTGCGATGTGCCAGGAGCGCCATGAAGGTGAAATCGGGCAAGAGCTGTACGGCCTTGTACGCGGACTGCTCGACGTCGAGCAGCGGTACAGGACGATGACCAAGCGCAAGGGGCTCTTCGACGACCTTCAGAAGATCGTTAATCGCTACGAGTACCGCGATGGCGAGGAGGCGCGGCAGCTCAAGTCGGCTCAGGAAGAAAGCAAGAAGCGCATCCGTGAAGCCGTCGGGACCGCAGAGGTCGTTCCCGAGACGCCTCGCGAAGCACGTCGTCGATTGCGCGCGAGCGCTCCCACGAGCGGGCAGGAGGACTTCACGAAGCAGCCCTTCAACCGGAAGGGAGCGAAGTCGTGAAGTTGCTCGAGCTGGTGTTGCACGACTTCCGCGTTTACGGAGGCCGACACGTCTTCGACTTGTCGAGCAGCTCTCAGAACAAGCCGATCATCCTGATCGGTGCGCTGAACGGGGGGGGGAAGACGACCTTCTTGGATGCGTTGCAGCTCGTGCTCTACGGCATGAGAGCTCGCTGCTCGAGCCGGAAGGACCTTTCCTACAAGGACTACTTGCGCCAGTCGATCCACAAGCATGCGACCCCGTCGGATGGGGCGTCGATCGAGCTGTGCTTTGAGCGCGGAGCCCGAGGCACCAAGCACCAGATCCGCGTGCGAAGAAGCTGGAAGGCAACCACCGCGTCCGTGAGCGAGCAGCTCGAGGCATGGGTTGACGGCAAGTTCGATCGCGTACTGTCGGAGCAGTGGGAGGAGCAGATCGAGGACATCGCCCCTCACCGCATCTCGCATCTCTTCTTCTTCGACGGCGAGAAGATCGAGGCTCTCTCGGAAGTAGGGCAATCTGAGGAGCTCATCCGCACGGCCGTTCACGCCCTACTCGGTCTCGACGTCATCGACCGCCTGTCGGATGACCTCGAGATCCTGAAGCGGCAGGTGCGTAAGGCTGGCCCCGGGTCTGAGGAGGAATCCAGAATCTCAGGGGAGGTCCGAGAGGAGCGCGAGCGGATCCAACGTGCGATCGCGGAGCGCAAGGATCGCGCTGCCGAGCTGCGGCGCACCTTGGACCGGGCGCAGCTGGTGTTCAAGGCGAGCGAGGAACGGCTCCTCGCGGGTGGCGGAAATTGGGCAGCCCAACGGATACAGCTCGAAGCGAAGCACGGAGCGGCGCGAGCGGAAGTGGAGGTAGTCCGTGAGGAACTCCGCGAGCTGTCGGCTGGATGCCTTCCGATGCTTCCCCTGCGCACGCAGCTGGAAGGCGTTCGCGTGTCCGCCGAACTTGAGGCGCACGGCCAAGAGCAGCGCGTGATTCGGGGGGTCATCGAGGACCGGGACCGCAGAGTCGTGATGAAGATAAGGAGCGCAGGCGCTCCGACGGAATTCGTGGCGCTACTGGAACGGGAGCTTTCCACGGATATGCGAGAGAGAACGTCGCAAGACGACTCCCCGGCGATCACGGCGCTCACTACCGATGTTCGGAGCCAACTCGCCAGGCTTCTCGACGAAGGTCTTGGGGCTTCGGGTGGCCAGACCGAACGCCTGCTCGAGCGGCTGGAATCCGCACTAGAGGACCTGATCGGACTTGATCGACGCCTGCAAACGGTGCCCGAGCAAGCCCGGGTTGAGGAGCTCTCGAAATCCTTCGAAGAAAACCGCGACCAGAAGACGCGCCTTGAAGGTCAGCTCCAGCAGATACAGGAAGACTTGGCCCCCTACGAACGGGAGCTCGCTGTGCTGAACCGGCGCTATGAAGCAGCTCTCGAGAAGGAATATGCAGCGGCGAGTGGCGATGATCGTGTTCGTCGCCAGGGTGAACGGATGCAGGAGGCTCGCGAGGTCCTTAGCGCCTTCCGGTCCGAGGTGCTCCGCAAGAACTTGCGTCGAATCGAGGTCGCGGTGCTCGAGTGCTTCCAGCATCTGGTGCGGAAGGCACGACTAGTGAGCAACCTTTCGATCAACCCCGAATCGTTCACTCTCACGTTGACTCAGGCGGATGGACGGACCCTCCCCCGCAGGGATCTTTCGGCCGGGGAATCTCAGCTGCTCTCCGTGGCGATGCTCTGGGGACTTGGAAGAGTCTCCGGAATCCCGCTGCCGATCGTCATCGACACACCGCTGGGACGCCTGGACTCCAAGCACCGCACCAACTTGGTTACACACTATTTCCCGCGAGCAAGCCATCAGGTGATCATTCTCTCGACGGACGAAGAGGTCCGCGACAACCGGCTCAAGGACTTGCAGCCGTCGATAGCTCAGTCGTATCTGCTGGAGTACCTCGAGGACGAAGACCGGACTTCCGTGCGTGAAGGCTACTTCTGGAGGACATGATGCCCATCGAACAGATTCGCCTGTCCCAGGCCGCCAAAGACCAGCTCCTTCGGCTCAAGCGCCGGACCGGTATCAAGAACTGGAACGTGTTGTGCCGGTGGGGACTGTGCCGTTCCATCGCGGAGTCAACACCACCGTCACCGATCGCGTTGCCCGCCGACAGCTCGGTCGAGATGACTTGGAAGACCTTCGGTGGGACTCACGCCGACCTCTACTGGGCACTGCTGCGCTGGCGCTGCCACCAAGATGAGCTGTCGCTCGACGAAGAGACGCTGCAGCAGCATTTCCGCCTGCATCTGCATCGTGGGATTGCCTACCTCGCCGGAGATAAGAAGCTCCAGCAGGTCGAGGATCTGATCCTGCGCGGTGGAAGCACGGCCGAACGGAAACTGGTTCAGCTGCGAAATGACGAAGGTGCACTCGAACTGGCAACGGAGGATGAGGGCGAATTGGTCGCGTAGTGATCATCCCCCGGAAAAGTGAATACCCAGACAAGGAGCAGGAATGCTCCAGACGAGGAATTGTCCATGGCCAGGTCTCGACGGAAGCACAGAGCCGAGTTCTATCGTGACGCGGTTCGGCTGACGCACGAGCCGGGTCGCACGGTCGGCGACGTGGCCGCCAGCGCGGACGAGTTCCGCGTGATCGCAGAGTTCGTCGAAGTCCGGAGAGGCGACTGATCCGTGCTACTCCGCATCGATGAGTTCTGTGACCGGGCGCGGAAGGGACTTGCGCCGCTCGTCGAGAGCCTTCAAGAGGCGACGGGGCGATACGGCGAGGCCGAGCGAAACGCATGGTCGGCCTCACTACCCAAGGTCGCGGAGGTTCTGCGGCGCACGAAGCTCGGCGATGCACACATCCGCGTCGGCGAACAGCCCGGCCTCAGCCTCGAGTACCGCCTCCCCGCATCTGCGTCGTGGGCGGACGCGGTCCTCCTGGGCAAAGGTCCCTCGGGGCCCAAGGCTCTATTCCTGGAGCTGAAGGACTGGACGACGCAGGGTGACCGCGTTGGTCCCCGCGCGGGACTCATCGAGCACCAGGGCAAGCTGACGCTCCATCCGTCGGAGCAGCTCAAGGGCTACGTCGAGTACTGCCAGCGGTTCCACTCCGCCGTGCACGATCACGCCGCAACCGTTGAGGGGCTCGTGTTCATGACGCGTGCGGACCGCCGCGATCCGTACGACAGGCCGCCGCACGATGAGCTGACGCAGGCGTTGCCGGTGTTCAGCTCGTCGTACGAAGACGCGTGTGAACTGCTCCCGGCCTATCTCGACGCGCAACTCATCGCGTCCGATGAGGCTTTCGCGCAACACTTCGAAGTCGGCACCTACAAGCAAGACCGCTCCTTCGTTCGGCAGATGGCGGCGATCGTCCAAGATCCCTCCACGAGCCCGTTCGTCTTGCTCGATCACCAACGACTCGGGCTCGAGAAGTGCCTGGCCGCGGTCGATCGCGCGCTCATCGGTGATCAGAAGCGCGTCATGATCCTCGTCGAAGGGCCGCCTGGTTCCGGCAAGTCCGTCGTCGCGGCACAGCTCTGGGCGCGGCTCGCGCTCGATCCGCGCATCGGCCGGAACGCAGTCCTGGTGACGACGTCGGCCTGCCAGCGGAGCAACTGGGAAGAGCTGTTCGAATTGGCGACCCGCAATCGCGGTGCTCGCGGCCTCATCGTCTCGGCCAACCAGTTCGATCCCGGTCTCGCAGGTAAGTGGAAGGCTCACGCGAAGGCCGCCGGCTACGTGGCCACCGTCTCCGACTGGAAGGAGAACCTCGCACACTTCCGGGCCTCGGGCATTCCGAGCCGCATGGATGACCTCAGTATCGGCGTCAGCATCGTCGACGAAGCTCACGGCTTGGTCGATCCGAGCGCGCCGAACAAGGAGGGTGTGCAGTCCGGGGGGTGGGCGATGCACGCGGGCCCGCAAGCGTGGCACATCCTGCGGGCGTCCAAAGTCACGGTCTTCCTCATGGACAGCCAGCAGAGCTACCGCGACAACGAGTCGACGACGGTCGCCAACATCGAGGACTGGGCGCGTGATCAGGGCGTGACCGACATCGAGCGCGTGAGCCTGCACAGCACGCAGTTCCGCTGTGCTGGATCCAAGGAGTACCTGGATTGGCTCGACGGGCTTCTCGAGCTTGGACTCCCTTCGCCGGACACGTCACGGTGGCGGCGCGCGGGCCAGCGGGGCGCGTTCGAGTTCGAGATCGCCAGCGATCCGAAGGCTCTCGAGGACGGACTGCGCCGGCGGTTGGGCGAGGGACGTACAGCGCGCCTCGTCTCATCCTACAACCAGCCTTGGAAGACCAAGGACGAGGCTCGCCCACACGCCGTCCAGCCCGAGCAGATGGACTTCCATCTCCAGTACACGCGTGACGGGGGCGAGCACGCGTGGTCGCGCGTGTGGAACTACGCTCCGAACGGCGACTATTCGTTGTTCGTGCAGGCACCGCATGACTCCGCGATGGGTGCTGATCCGCTCTGCGAGGTCGGTTGCCCGTACGTCGTGCGCGGGTTCGACTACGACTACCTCGGCGTGATCTGGGGTGCGGACCTGATCTGGCGCGACGGCTGGACCGTCGACCTCAAGCGTGTCCACGAGACCGCGTGGAGGAAGACGTTGGCCGCGGCGAAGAAGGGGAGCCCCGAGGCCAAGGCGCAGATCGTCATCCGGCTCCAGCGTGCGTATCGCATCCTCTTGAGCCGCGCGATCCGCGGAGTCGGCGTGTGGTTCGAGGACGCGCAGACTCGCGATCGCATCGCGATGGAACTCGACACGCGTGGCTGACGTCGATGACTTCCTGATCATGCACGGGCGAGCCGAGGTCGAAGCGTGCGTGCAGCACATCTTGGACGGATTCGAAGAGATCGAGCGCCTCTCGGATTCGGTTCCGCGTCACCCCAAGGGACGAAGGAGCCGGACCGGTTTGGTGTGTTCCCCCGAGCACCAGGGCTGGCCCAGCCTCAATCGCGTGGAGGACTGCATCACGGAGTGGTCCCACGACCTGCTCCGTGCCCGCGGGTATCGAGCGTTCTGCCGCAGCGACCGGCGCTACCCGAGCGGTCGTATCCCCGACATCGTCGTGGAGTTCGACCACTTCCAGTTCTGGATCGAGGCGAAGCCGATCTGGGGGGACTGGATCAGCGATGGAAGCTCCGGGGATCGCGTCCGCAATTCGCAGAGTGGTCCGCGCAACATCGGTCAGCTCGCGGCGGATGCGCGCAAGCTCGAGCGAGAGCGAGCCGTGGCGGGCGACTGGTGGGGTCTGCTTGGCATCGTCTTCGACTGGGACGAAGGCTTGGTTCCACGACTGATCGGGGACATTGGCCCGGCGTGGCGCCACCACGGCCGGCGTGTGCCGGATCTATGTTGCGAACCCGGTGAGCTGTTCGGTTGCACACCCGTGATGTTCTGGAGACCGGCCGTCCAAGAGCGGGCGCGGTCTCGCGCAGACCAGGCCGTCACTCGACGTCTTTCCCGGTGAGAAGGAACTCGAACCGATCACTCTCCGCCGCAACGCGACGAAGGACGAGCTGGAACTCCTCGGCTGTCAACCCGGCCTTGGCCACCCAGCCTTCAGCCCAGACCCGTTCGCGGACATCGATCCGGAAACCCACGAGTTGTGCGGCCCGGTTGTATCTCCAGACGCGCAGCGCGAGATCGGGCACCTTCCGAACTGCCGCCGCGCCTGCGACGAGCGCATGCATCTCGTAGACCTCGTCGGTCTCGCGAACACGCACGCGGTGAGTTCGACCGCCATCGAACGCGACGACCACATCGTCGCCCTCGATCGCGAGGTGCGGGCCGGTACACAAGGCTCGCCAGTCAGGCATGGTGACGACCCTCCCTGCGCAGGTCCGGTTCGAAGACTTCGAGCTGGACGTCGCGGCCGTCCTCGAAGTGCTCGCGCTCCATGCGATCAGCCTGCTCCACGACGCGTCGGACGAGCAGTCCCACACGCACCGCATCCTGAAGCTCCGCGCCGAGGATCACGTCGTCCTCGACGGTGAGGTCGTACGAGTGATCCTGTTTCGTGAGGATTGCGCCCACGCGTGACTGGATCCGCGCGGCGGACTTCACGATTCGCTGCGTGTCCGTCTCGGGGTCGGTGAGCCCGATCGGGCTGATGCAGCGGACGACGGGATGCCCTTGCTCGGCGCGCAGTACGAGTGTGAACGGTTGAATCCGCCCGATCTTCAGCCGAGCCGAGCCGATCAGCGTGCCTTTCGGCGAAGTGGGCGCCCACTCGATCGGAATGCCACCCAGCGCCTCGAGCTCTAGACGCGCAAATCGCTCGATCATGCTCGCGCCGATCTTCACCGGGATGGCGAGCACCTTCACGGATCCGACGGTTGATCCATCCGGGAGGGGAAAGGCGCTCTCGAGGATCGTCTGGATGGCTGTCACGCGCTTGCGTGCGCCCAGCATCTCGCGACCGACGTCCACCCTGCGCTGATCCTGTTCCGGAGGGGCGAGCCCATCGTGCATGAGGCGCAGGAACGTCTGCATCCGGTCGAGCACGCGCTCGACCTGGAGCACTTCGACAGTGTCTTCGAGGTAGGGGAAGTAGACCTGGAGCCAATCGTCGCCCGTCGGAGTTCGCTCGAGCGCCGAGAGACGCCTGTCCGTCTGCGATCGCACCCGATCGATGCGGCCGATGCGCTGCTCCATCGACGACGGTGTCCACGCGATGCCGTAGTGGTGGACTGACGAACAGAACGTATGCAGGTCCTCGCCTTCTTGCAGGAGGTCTGTCGTGAAGAGCACGAACGGGTAACCCGGCATCCGGAACTGGCGGACCAGCGTCTGGTTCACCACGCCGGCCATCCCACCGTTCGGTTGCTGCTCGCGGAGGAGCCTACCGACGTAGCGCGCGACTTCGGTCAGGGGCATTCGATCCGTCGGCCTGGCCTCGGGAGCGTTCGTGTCGATGATGAGGTCGAAGTTCTCGGCGATCTGCGCGAGCTCTTGCAGCGCGCCCCACGTCGAAGGGCTCGCTGCGCGTTGCGCCTCGAGCAGGTCCAAGTAGCCCGTGATCAGCCGATCGTCGCCATCAGCCTGCACGGTGCCGGACACGTCCTCGGGTTCATCCGCGCGTCCGGTCGCGAGTGTGCTTCGGCCGGCCATGGCCTGCACGTAGAGGTCGATGAACGCGTGACCGAGGCGCGCGGCAGTTGCGAGGAACTGCGCGCGGATCTCTTGCTCGCGGAACTGCGGACGGAAGTGCTCCCCATCGCCGATCGGGCTCACCGGTGGTGGCCAGATCGCGGCGCGTAGCGCTGCCCGATGCGGCCGCCGGAGTTCCGTGAAGAACGTCGCGCGCTCCAAAGCGTTGGCTAGATCGAGGTTGGGAAGCTCAGCGGGTGCGACTTGCACGGACGTCTGGTATCGCTCCTCCCAGATGAGCCGCGCGCGCGACGCGTGGGCACCGTTGGGCTGGTCGCGAAGCAGCTCGAGCGCGGCCGCCTGCGCCGCCTCCATGGCGTCCGCGCGCGCCACACGCTTGGCCTTCCGGCTCAGGTAGCGCGAGCCGCGCTGTCGGAGTTCGAGCGAGAGCGCAGCCCGCGTGAGTCCGAGCGTCGAGGCGAGTGCATCGACGACGCTTCCCGGCTCGGCACCCAGGAGATCCATCACGTGGTTGTCCGTGAAGAACGTCGCGTACGAGCTGCTGGCTTGGATGAAGCGAGCCTGGATATTGGCTCCGCTGACGACACCCGTCGGCCCCTGGCCGCGGAAGAACCATGCGAAGAACGTGTCGTTCCCGCCGGCATCGGTGCTGGCGTCGCTGGACTCGGAATCGTCGGGTGCGACGAGCTCCAGGCCCACGGCATCTTGGCGTTTCGATGCCTTGTACTGAGCGGCGACGGCATCGAACTCGGTGGCGACAGCTCGAGGGAGTCGCTCACGCAGCATCGAGATCAGCCAGTCGTCGTACTTCTCGTCGAGCTTGCGCTTCAGTTCCTTCACGGAGGCGACGCGCCGCACGAAGACCAGTGCCTTCCTGCCCGTGAGCCAAGCCGTCGCGAGGCTCTCGACGACGGCGTCCATCTTCGGGTGGGGCATCGTCCGGCCACCGAAGGTCTTCGAGTAGTTGCTGGCGAGGCGGTTCAGGTCGCGAACATCTAGACCCTCGCGATCGGCCCTGTCCTCGCTCTGCTCGGCGTCATCGAAGACGGCCTCGTCCTCGTCGTCGCGCTTCAACCGTGCGGTTTCGAGGAAGCTCTCGAACGAGGCCAGCATCCCGATCTGGAACGAGCGGTTGAACTGCTTGCCGCTCAGGATCTCGCTGACCTTCTTCTGCACGAGGGCCACGATCAGTCGCTGGCGCTCGTCCACGATGCGGATCGGCGTGTCGTGCGTCGCGACACCGCCGGCGCGCCATTCGCGGCGGTACATGTTCTTGGTGTGCTTGGCGCCGCCGATGTGGATCGCGGTCACCCTGCGGATCAGGAACCGGCCGGCCACACGCTTCTTCACGTCTTCGGAGATGTCGTCACGAAGAAGCTCCTGGAACGGCCCGGCGAGTCCGAAGACGTCGAGCTGGTTCCACACGTGCCGGTAGGTCTCCTCGAGGGGAGTCGCCGAAAGGAATAGGACCCGCGTCGCGCGCGGCCCGTAGCCGGGAAACGTGCGCGGGCTCGGTACGGCATTGGGGTCGTGGCGACCGAACGCCTCTGCGAGGACCTTGTTGCGTGCCGAGCTACCGGGTTTGCAGCCGTGCTTGAAATTGTGCGCCTCGTCCACGATCACGAGGTCGAACTTCGGGAGCGCGCAGCACAGCGCCCGGGCGAAGTTTTGCTTGAACCGCTCTTTGCTGTGCATGTCGAACGCGTCGTCACTCAACCAGGGGAGGTGTCGGCGGAGCCCCTTGCGCATCCGCTTCAGATCCTCGCTCGACTTGCCGAGCGCCAGGCTGAAGCTCGACATGCGTACGAAGAAGTCGCGGTTCGGGTCGAGCGTCGTCTCGTGGATGAGTTCGAGCAGGTTGGCGCAATGCACCAGCGTTCGAGCGGGTGTTCCGTCCGGAGAGCGGACGCGCATGTCGTCGACCCGGACGTTGTTGCTGACGAAGTTGCGCAGCTCCTTCTGCCACTTGCGCTGGATGTTCTCCTTCGGCGCGATCACGAGGACGCGGAAGTTGGGATCGAAGTGCCGGAACAGCGCGAGTGCGCCGAGCGCCACGTAGGTCTTGCCCATGCCCACCTCGTCGGCGAGGTAGGCGACCTTCTGCTCCTCGAGGATGTTGTGGATCGCGACCGCGCCGCGCAGTTGCTCCTCGGCGCGAGCTGGGGCGATACGACCCGCGCCGAAGTCGAGGAGTGCGCGCGCGGCTTCGAGGTCGATCACGCCGAGGTCTCCGGCTCGAGCGCCTCGGCGCGTTCGAGGAACCACGCGTCGAACCAATCGAGGAACGCTGGCATCTCGTGGTTACTCGCTGCGAGCGTCGATCGCAAGGGACCAGCGCTCTCGAGCTGGGCCTCGAGCTGCTTCACTTCCGCGCGGCGTTCACTCCAGTACGCGCGGTGGTCGCGGCCGACTTCGCGCAGGATCTGCTGCGCGCAGAGCAACAAGACGTAGTGCTCCACCCGATCGCCCTTGCCCTGCGCGACGTTTTCGGTCACCCGACCAAGGAGCGTCCCGAGCGAGTCGTACTTCTGCCCGAAGAGCCGATAGTCGGCTTCGCGCGTGCGACCCTCGTTCAGTGCATTCCGCACGTGCTGCTCGAGGCACTCGAAGGCGTGGAAGATGCCGGCGAAGCGATCGAACAGCGTGCTCTCGACAGGCAACGGTGCGAGTCGTGCGAGGAGCGGGTCGGCATCGCCCATGACGCGTGCGCGAGCTTCGAGGAACGCCGCGCGCTGTTCGGGGGTGAGCAGGGCCCAGTAGCGCAGGATGTCCGCGGCGCTGAGGTCGTGGAGCACCGAGGGGCGCGCGTGCATTCCCTCCTCCTGGACGAGCACGAGACATGGTTCCGTGGACTCACCCACGACGTGGAAGATCGACGTCGAGCGCAGGTGCTCTTCGAGTCGATCCGCGTCGATACGTGCGAGCGTGACCCACTCCTTCGCCGCGACCTGCCCCAGATCGAGGACGAGGACGCCGGAGTGCAACAGCTTCAGCGCAGGGGATGGATTCTTGCCCCCCCAAAGTACGCCCGCTTCGTGCGCATCCCACCGGTACCGAACGACGAGCTGGGAACCACCGCTGGCGGCGGTGCCCTCGTCCTCGGTCGTGGGCGCGAACGCTCGGGGACGATCGGCATTGGCGCTCATCCACCACGTGGGCCGCTGTGGTGAAGTGACCTCGACGAGGAACCCCGTCTCCCAGTTGCCGCCACGGCCCGCGATTCGACACCCCGCCTGCGTGAGGTTCGTCGAGCCGATGTAGAGCACCTCGCGGCCGGCCCGCACGGGCTCGAAGAATCGATAGACCTTGGCGTGGACGCGGCGGCGCTTCGCTTCCTCGGCCTTGCCGCGGCGGAGCAAATCCTCGGGCAGCGATCCCCACTTCGCGTTCGGTAGCGAGGCCACCCACGCATGGAGCGACTCGGGGCACTCCGCTTCGCCGCGGTCGTTCTTCGGCAAGAGGACGCGAACCTCGCGCGGTTCGAACTCGCGCAGCAGTGCACTCAACGGAGCGGATTCTGCGCCGCTGTCGAAGTAGGGGGTGACGATCTCGAGGCACATCCCCTGGAGGGCGTTGCCCGCCACGCTGCGGATGAAGTCCGGCAACGAGGCGTCCCCGTCGTGGAAGTGCGTGCGCAGGCGACCGGTCACGGATCGGTGTTCGCGCTGCGTCGTGCCGCGCAGGAACTCGCGGATGTCACTCGCGGCCGCGTGCTGTTTGCGCAACTCGTCGTTGAGTCGCTGCCCGACGACGGTCCGAACGAGCCGGTCCAAGTACTCGATCAACGCGTCGCGGAGGTTCGTGTGCCCGGCCTCGGCGATCTCCTCGACGTGCGCCACCTCGACGTTCTCCCACCAGCCGGCGCGGGTGAGGTTTGCCGACAGGCAGGCGCAGAGCAGCGTCCGGGCGTGGTGTCCCGCTTCATCGGGCTCCACCGCTTCGACTAGGGCGAAGACGTTCTTCGGGTGGAAGATCCCGGTGGAGTGCGAGACCGCGATGCGCCGCACATCGAGCTTGGACGATCCCCCGTCGGCGACAAGACCGTTGCGATCATAGTAGACGGCAATGCTGCCCTTCAGTTCGCGGAGGCTCACCTCGAGCTGCACGAGGCGGATCGCGTCCGCTTGGCTCAGCGCCGAATCGAAGAAGGCGGGGAGGATCTGGGTCTCGAAGAACGCGGGCTCGAACCGGAAGGTCGTGAAGAGGGCCGAGACGATGCGTCGCCCCTGCATCCGCTCCTGGAAGTGATCCGAGAGCACCTCGCGGGGGATGGTCGTCACGCATGCCCCTCGATGGCTGCGGCGACGTCTCGGAGCGAAGCGATGAAGTACGCGTGGCGCCAATACTCCGGGAGTTCCGCACCGCTCGGCAAGTTCGAGAGATGCTCGTCGCGGAAGCTGACGTGGACCTTGCCCTCCTTCACGGTGGCCCACGGGGCGGCTGCCGCGCGAGCCTTCATCACCGCGGCGTTCTGGTCGAGGGTGACCGCCAGCGCCGTTTCGTACTCGCCCGAATGGAACATGCGAGCGAGCCGCATCCAGCGCGCACCAATAGCGCCGTCGTCCGAACCGCGAGGCTCCCACTCGATGCCCTCGGTTGCTGCGAGATCGATCGTCGCGCGGGGAGCTGATCCCCAGTGCTTCTCGACCTGCGCCGCAATCACCTTCGGCGCCTGGCCGTCGCATCCGAGCATGTGCTCGAAGAACGCGGTGCCCGGCGCGAGCACGAGTTCGCATGTCCGAATGCGATCGAGATCCTCGGCGAGTTCCGGGCCGGCACCTTTCCGCTGGCGAGCTCGGCTAGCCAGAGTCGCCATCGACTTCGGGGTGACCGACCACGTCGGGTCCACGAGCGTCTCGACGAGCAATTCGGCCAGGACGCGCTGCTTCCCTCCCGTTCCATCTCCCGGACGCATGTCGTTCGGGCCGCCGTAGAGAAGGTGTTCGCGGTAGAACCCGCGCTCACGCTGGCCGAAGTTGGCGAGGACCGCGCCGACCGCATCGAGCAGATTCGCATCCTTGGAGTTCGGTCGAAGGTCGAGCGTGCCGTCCGCTCGCATCAACCGTTCGATCACGGAGCGTTCGTCGCGGTGGGGGCCTCGGGCGAGGAGCGGCAGATAGGAACGCTCGACGAGTTCACGCGCTGCGCTCGTCAATCGGGATGGATCGCCCTCGATCAGCCCGGATGCTCGGCCCGGCACCGTGTACAAGCCCCAGAGTCCGTAGGTCTTCTGGTTGCCGAGGATCTGCGCGTTGGCGTGGACTCCGAGGCTCGCGCGCTCGTCCTCGTTGAGTCGCCGCCAAACACGCTCGGTACCGCGGAAGCCGTGCTCGTCGTGCACACGAGCGCGGGCGTAGGCTGCGAGCTGCTCCCACTTCAGGAATGTTGTCAGCTCACCCTGATCGCAACCTTCCTCGGCCACGCGCTCGGCAAAGTAGTAGCCGAGCATCATCACCGTGAAGTCCCGGACCGAGCTGCTGACCGTTGTCAGGTTCCCGACGACGCGTCGGCCGAAGCGGGACCAGATCGACTGCACGCCGAGCGGATCTCGGGAACCCTTGACGGCCGCGCGCGAGTCGAGTTCGGACAGGAAGGGGGTGGTGAGCATTCCAACCGTGCGTCGGGGAGCGGACGGACGAGAAGTGATCGGCGACCCGGGCGGGATCTCGGTACGGAAGTCTGGCCGAGCGGCTGCGCGGGGACAACGGCCAAGCGTCGAGTCGGAGCACGTCGTTGGGGTGATTCACGCGTCGGGGCGAACGGGGGAGAGGCGGACTGTCGAACGCGCAGTGAAAGCGAGAGGGCGCTCGTGCCATCCATGGCCGGGGATCCTGATCCGCGTTGACGATCGCGGGCTCGAGTCATCGGCGCGCATGAGCGTCACCCGACTCGATCCTCGACGCGGTGCTTGTCAACGATTCTGAGACACGGGACATGTGAGATCAGTGAGCCGCGACCGTGGCGACCGAGCGTTCCTGGGCGGGCGGGTTGATCCACGCGGGCCCCGGCCTTCGCTGCGGCGCCGGAGCGCCACGGACGAATCGTTCCGGGTGGAGTTGGTGGGCGACTTCGAGGGTCGCGGTTCGTCGCTTGACGATCTCCTCGACGTGGCCGAGGTGCACGCTCATCGGGGTCATCATCGCGATTCCGGAGTGGCGGTGCTCGCGGTTGTACCACTCGAAGAATCTCTGGCAGAAGGCGCGCGCATCCGCGATCGATCCGAAGCGTTCGGGAAACTCGGGTCGGTACTTGAGCGTCTTGAACTGAGCTTCGGAGTACGGGTTGTCGTTGGAGACGTGCGGCCGACTGTGGGTCTTGGTGACGCCGAGATCGGCGAGCAGGAAGGCCACGTCCTTCGACGTCATCGAGGAGCCTCGATCCGCGTGGATCGTGAGTTGATCGCGCTCGATGTGCTGCTTCTTGATCGTCTGTTCGATCAGATGCGTGGCAAGGGCGGCGCTCTCGCATGGAGCGACGAGCCATCCGACGACGCAGCGGCTGTAGACGTCGAGGATCACGTACAGATGGAAGTAGTTCCACTTGGCCGGCCCCTTCAACTTCGTGATGTCCCACGACCACAGTTGATTCGGCGCAGATGCGAGGAGCTCGGGCTTCGTGTAGGTCGGATGGCGAAGCTGATCGCGGCGCTCGCGGACTTGGCCAGCGTCATCGAGGATGCGGTACATCGTGCGCTGCGAGCAGAAATAGCGGCCCTCGTCGAGCAGAGTCGCATGGACCTGAGGAATGGCTGCGTCCGCGAAGCGTTCGCTATTGAGTTGATCGAGGACGAGAGCGCGTTCAGCGGGTTGGAGTGCTCTCGGCGAGACCACGGAAGGGCGAGTGTGGTCGTCGGAGCCCGGCGTCGCGCGCGAGACTCGGGCTCGGGCGCGGTACCAAGTAGCGCGCGGGAGCCCGAGCGCGACGCAAGCCTCCTCGACGCCGAGGTGCTCGCGTGCCTGCGTGACGGCGATCACGAGTCGTCCTCGTCGATCTCGTGCTGTTTCAGGGGGATCCCCAGCAGCTCGTGCACTTTTTTTTGGAACGCGATGATGGCCTGCGCTTTGGCGAGCTGCTTCTCGAGCTTGCGCGCACGCCGCTCGAGTTCGACCTCGCGTGCGCTGGGCCTCGGTGCCGGAGCGGGACCGCGACGCCTGGCCGCGAGAGCCTGGACGCCGTGCTCGCGTAGATCACGTCGCCAGATAGCGAGATGCGACGAGTGCAGCCCTTCGCGACGAAGCAGCGCCCCGATCTCTCCAGCCTTCGTGCACGCGTCGGCCTCGCGGACGATGCCGGCCTTGAACTCAGCGGTGAACCGCCGGCGTGTGGGGCGTGCGACCACTTCAGGATTGGAATCGGCGCCCCGAGAGGGGCAAGCGCGCGGCGTCTGTGGGATCGATGGACAACGGCAGGCAACCTTCAGCCCTCGACACTAAACCGGATGGAAGAAAGTGTCTCGCTCACGTTGGCAAGGAGGGATGCCCGAAGGCCTGCGAGCGGGTGACAACAATCCGAGCGATCCGATGCTGGACGACATGCTCAAGGCCGGGGTCGTCCAGCGATGCTCGCCGCTGTACGAGTCGCTCGTTGGCATCGAGCGC
>Ga0163147_10002101_pt1 | contig 28990 bp, 25 predicted proteins | sample OliLakLV19MP6G1_FD_148597 | JGI IMG/M metagenome (GOLD analysis project Ga0163147, IMG submission 148597) | Freshwater microbial mat bacterial communities from Lake Vanda, McMurdo Dry Valleys, Antarctica- Oligotrophic Lake LV.19.MP6.G1 | ecosystem: Environmental > Aquatic > Freshwater > Lake >...
ATTTACGATAGGTAGTATCGCCCAACAAATACTCAGCTATAATAGCTTCTTGTTCCTGAATGGTTTTATCTGATTTTTTCATCTCGTTTACACGTTAATTCGTGTAAACCTATTTCAGGACGAGACAAATGCCATTTGACTGAAATAATCCTGTCGCTTTAAAGAGAAAATGTCGGCTATTAATTTCTATAAGTTTTATCCCTAGCTCGGAGTAGCAACCATTTGTAGCTTGGGCTTTTAACTGAACTTGAACGTCTTGATTTATTGTCCCACTTGGCGGAATAGTTATTTCATAAATGTCAATCGGTATCCGTCTTTTTACTAAGTTGTCGTTGTCCGCGCATGAAAGCATGAGTATCAGTATGATTAAAATGAATTTTGCTTTTAATTGTCCCATGTCTTTTAGACACTCTTCATGTCCAAATCGTTGTAATTTTTCGCATCCGCGTGCATTGCCATAACGTTTAGCTATAAGGCGTTGCCGGTTTTTGAAACGCTTCACTGTCCCAGTGGACAAACGTAATTTGAAAATAATACTTTTACTTTACACTAAACCCGGCAATGAATTATAGCTGTTGTTGGGTGCTGTGCTACTTACCCGTCTCTTGTTTATTTTGTCCCACGTACTTCTCAATTAGCTTTTCAATCTTTTCCAATCGGTAACCGATGTTACCTATGTGCGTGTCAGGCGGTCTCAAATTTCCTTTTCCAACTAATTCTAAAAGGTTGAGTTCATATTTGTTTTTCCTTTTCTCGTTCAAGACTGTCTCATACTCGACTTCAAAAATAACTGAGTCGTTTGCTGACGATTCATCTGTCGTCACGAATGAAACTAATAAATGCTTGTCCAAGTGGTCGGGTGAAAAATACTTTACACCGTCTCTGAAATATGGGTAGTCAGCTAGTTTTCTGGAACCCGGGCAGTTCAGTTCCTTAATTATTTTAAACTTTACATTAAGTGCAACCCCTTGTCCAATGTTTTTAGTTTTTATGTATGCAATTTTAGCATTTATCTCTGTGATGTCAAGGTAAGCAACGATGTACGGCTCGACTTGATTCTTTCTCATTTTACTTGTCTCTTGTACCAATGTCCACGTTAGGAAAGCATAGGCTATTGTCGATATCGTTACCGCTGCGGTAAATATAAATGTCCATTTCTCCATAATCATTTCTCAAATCTGGTTTGTGGGTCGAATTTGTCCAAGTAGCATTGCGCACAACATCCGAATATATGCAATTGCTGTTATTTCCATTCTATACAATAGCCAAAGTTGCATATAGCCGCCCTAAATGGAGGGCTATATACCACTATCAACTGCCTCGGCCAACTTACGCATCGTCCGCACGCGTTCGGGGTCTACTGTTCTATATTTAAATTCTGCGCCTTCATCTGAGCCGATGCCAGCGATTTTTTCGTTGCGGTAGGTCACGGCACTTTCGCGAAAAGCGGTAGCAGAAAAATGAATCTCAGTTGCTTTTGATTTGCGCACAAGTTCTTCCACCGTGTTTTCATTTACTCCTGAGCCGGGCATAATGCCAATCCGGCCATTCGCTTTCTCAATCAACTCAGTCAAAATGGTTTACTTTTTCGTTTAAATGACTGTCTGTCGATGGTTGTTGTGTCGTCCGCTACGCTTGCCCCTGACGACCTGTGTTTATGACGGCTGCGGCTTTCGAAGCGTGTCTTTGTCCCACGTGGCCGAACGGAATTAAGAAAACTAAACTTTATAACTACACGTCACCCGCAGCTGGCATAAACTTTTTGTTGCAGGCCGTGCGTTTTCGTCCGACCGTTTATTATTGATGAGTCTGTGTCAACTGTCAAATTTAAATTTGGCTCACGAGTCATTGTCGGTTAATCGGTCTAAGGTCAGACGGAAGCGCACTCCACCTTACTAGTTTATATCAATTGTGTCTTTTCTTATTTCAAAAGGGGCTTCGTTTGTCTGAAAAAAGTATTTACCTGTCATGGATGGTTTAAAATTTATAATTGTGTCTTTGTAAACCATCATGTTGTGGCAAATGCCATTTGATTGAAATAATCCTGTCGCTTTAAAGAGAAAATGTCGGCTATTAATTTCTATAAGTTTTATCCCTAGCTCGGAGAAGCAACCATTTGTAGCTTGGGCTTTTAACTGAACTTGAACGTCTTGATTTATTGTCCCACTTGGCGGAATAGTTATTTCATAAATGTCAATCGGTATCCGTCTTTTTACTAAGTTGTCGTTGTCCGCGCATGAAAGCATGAGTATCAGTATGATTAAAATGAATTTTGCTTTTAATTGTCCCATGTCTTTTAGACACTCTTCATGTCCAAATCGTTGTAATTTTTCGCATCCGCGAGCATTGCCACAACGGTTAGTATATGAAAAGTAGGCGATTTCGAAGCACGAAACTGTCTGCCACCACTGAACTTGATACGAAGCACAAAGCTTCATTTAAGCACTGAATCGCCAATTTTTTGTAGGTGCTGTTATGCGGTCGCCCTTTTTAGTTCACTCGTTTCATTGGAAAAGTTTGCTTTCTTTCTTGTCCGTTTTTAATTCCTGAAATTTCGGCTACTAATGAGTCCGCACCGATTTTTGTGTAAGAGATGATTTGCGGAAAGTCGTGTTGCTTATTTTCAAATACCAATTGTGTTTCTGAAATTGTTTTGGTCGTATAACGAACGGGCAAACCGTCATTTTGGTTTTTAACGGTTGGGATATAAAATAATCCGTCTTGCTCCTGAACTAATCGGATATTTTCAAAAACAATCGTGTCCTTTTCTTTTACGATGTAACTCTTTCCCGAGTATTCATTGTCGCTTGTTTTGCTCCACGTTTCGTAGATACTTCCTCTCGGGGTTTTGTTTTCCCAAGTTCCGATAAGCCATTCCGCTTTTTCAATGTTATTTGTTAGCTTTACTGTCCAAGCACACAGAAAAGTAAAACCTACAATGGCAAAAAATAAATTTGTTACTGTTTTCATAGTTTTATTTGATTGAATGTACTGCCATTTTGTTTCCTTCAGTGTCGATAAACACTCCGAAATACCCCATTTCAGGACTGATTTGGGTTTTAGGTACAATTACTTTTCCATTGTTGTTTTCAACTTTGTCTAATACGTTTTGCAAGTCGTTTCCACCGTTTAGATAGGCGATTATTCCATCTGTTGAGGGTTTGTAATCTTGGCCTTGAACAATTGCACCCGACACATTTTTTCCGTCAGTAGGAAAGAAACCCATTTTTGTCCCAAACATTTCGGTTTCTTTAATTTCCAATCCAAGAATAGCTTTGTAAAAAGATACTGCTCTGCTGAAATCCGTTGCAGGAATTTCAAACCAATTGATTAAATTTTCCATCGTTAAATTATTTTACGTTAGGTAGCAAAGTTGCAAAGTGTTTTAAACGCAAAATTGTAGAAATGCGACAAGGCTAATCCGTTCCGTAAAAAAGCGAGGACATTTTCAGGTTGTTACCATAAAATTCTTTTGGTGTAAATCCTGTAAGTTCTTTGAAGTCTTTGATAAAGTGAGCTTGGTCGTAATATTCGCTTTCGTAGGCCAAAGCGGTAAGGCTTGTAAATTTTTTGTTCAGCAACATTTTGAGTGTGGCTTGCAGCCTTATGGTTTTTGAAAGCTGTTTTGGGCTTAAACCAATGGTTGATGAAAATTTACGTTCCAACTGCCTGCGATTGATGTTCGTTTGTTTGGAAATTTCATCAATGGAAAGTTGTCCGTTAGCTGTCAAAATTGTTTCAACCGTTGATTTTACAATTCGGTCAACGGTTTCGGTATTAGGCAATCGGTTTAACAAAAATGTTTCGATAAGTTTTATTCTTTCCGTGGTTGAATTTGCTTTTAAAATCGCCTGTTCGATTTCTTGTCCATCTTTTCCAAACAATTTTTCAAACGAAACGGTTGTGTTTTCCATTTCTTTTATTGGAATGGTTGAAAAAGGCAAAAATCCATTTGGATGAAAACGAACGGAAAAAATACCTGTTTCTCCTGTCGGTTGTATTTCAAGTGGTCGGGTCAGTTGTCCAATTACAAAGCATCGCGGTTGGATAATGCTAATTTTGTTTTCGGTATATTGTCTGAACAAATCTCCATAGTGAAAAATCATCTCCATACAACCGTCCGGAACTATGGTTTGTTTTTCGTGTGTTTGTTCTTTCGGGCTTTCTAATGTCCAATAACATTTGATAAGTGATGTCAAGTCTTGGCTTGGTTCAAATGTTTGGTAATTCATTGGGCTTTCTCTTTTTCGAGTGTTTTTTTAGGGTGTTGCACAACGTCTCTATATAAGAAACTCCGTTTCCTATATATCCCTATTATCATTCTAGTTTAACCCCCAAATTCTTACCCAACAGTTTAAACTGTTCCGCCCACTCGGCTTCTAACTCTCTAGGTACTTCATTCTTTCGCTCTTGCGAGAGTTCAAAATAGAAATTCTGGCTTTTATGAAAATTAGGTTCGAGTTTAAACTTTTGAAGCAACGGAAATAATCTGTTGAGCCTTTGAATGCGTTTTAGATTTTCGCGCTCATCACTAATCCGTTTCAACTCTCGGAAAATACTATCTCCTGCCAAACGTGATACTTTGCTTGGGTCTTCAATCTTGAAATTCCATTTTGCCAACTCCCCTACTATGCGTTCCATTTCTTTAATGTTGATCTTTTCAGATTGAAAACTTTTAATCAAGTCGGCATTCAAAACGTATTCGAAAGTAGTTTTATAGGTACTGGGGATTGGAATATTATTGTTCGCCAGTGCATTGATTAACGGATAATCGCGGTTATAACTTTTGCGAAGCGATTGCTCCAACTCTGCCATACTTTCCTGCGAAATCATGTCCAAGATTTTACGCTTCTCATCCTGAAACAGTTGCCAGATTGTGTACTTATCCGGCCCAAAGTAAACCTGCATCAATCCAATTACATCGCCCAACCGTCCTTCTTCGAAGGACTTCACCATACGAAACTGCATACTGGCAAAGCGATCGGGTTCCATATCCAAAGAAATATTTCCAATAATATTATGCTTCCCTAAATAGATTACGGCAAAGGCAAATTTCTTTTCGGATCGGGTAACCATCGATTTTACTTTGGTTATACCCAGCGCCAACTTTTGTTCACCCGCTTCTTTTTTCACAAAGAAATCGTTGCTTGTTGTGTAGTTGAAAATATTCATGGCCTCCGTTTCTTCTTCAAAAATAGACGAGACTGCATAGTGCATACCCACGCGTTGCAAGTTAGTGCGCGAAGGCAGCACTACATTTTTATACACGTTGGATCCGTTTTGATAGGTGGCCACATTACTCGGTGCCGTTTCCAATCGTTTCATAAATTCTTCTTCCAAATCAACCATACCAATCTGGTTGGCCAACTGAATTACGCGGCAGGCATACTGCATCACCTGAATGGTTTCAATACCTGAAATCTCATCGAAGAACCAGCCACAACTGGTGTACATCAACATGGCATGGCGTTGCATTTCCATGATGCGCAAAATCCGGTTAGCGGATGCATCGGTCAGGGCATGATCTTTCAGGAAGTGGTTTATATTCTCATCGCTCCGCTTCAGTACAATGCTGATATACTCATTGCGAGCTTTCCAAGGTTCTTTAACAACTTTAATTGCTTCCCGTTCAAAAATTACTTCCACACTGTCGCGCAACCAATCCAAGGCTTCCCTCAATGGCTTGCGCCAGAGTTGATGATAGCCTGGTTTGCCAGAATTACAGCCGCAGTTATTTCGCCAGCGCTCAACCCCATGCACGCAACTCCATGAACTATCTTCAATTATCTGGGCTTCCTCTTCGGCTGGGCATAAATCAATAAACTGTGCGTAGTTGGTGAGCGTTGCATTTTTATCTTCCTCAATAAAGTCGAGGCAAAATGCCAACGCCATTTCACCATGCTTGTGATGGTGGCCATACGTTTCGCCATCAGTAGCTACGTGCACGAGTTGTGGCCTTGCATCATCTTCATTAAAGGTATTAAGAAGTCGATCGGCAAAGCGTTTGCCGTCATTCAATAACCCATTGAATGCAATGCCTTGCGAAATATCACCTTCGTAAAAGAAAACAATGATTGATTTGCCACTTGGCAGGTTGCACCGATATGCTTTGGTGGTATTTACACTTCTGTCATTTACGTGCTTCCATTCTGTATCGCCAATTTTGCGCACGGCCTTAGCCTGCCGCGGTGCAAGAATTGTAAACTTAATATCATTCTCCGCTAGGACTTCAAGCGTTTCAGTATCAACTGCTGTTTCGGCCAGCCACATACCTTCAGGCTTGCGCTTAAACCGGTATTCAAAATCACGAATTCCCCAAATTATTTGAGTTTCCTTGTCGCGCCTGTTTGCCAACGGCATGATGATGTGATTGTAAACCTGGGCTACTGCCGAACCATGTCCCCCAAAATTCCTCGCGCTCAGTTTGTCGGCTTCTAAAATAGCTTCGTAGGTATCGGGCGCATAAACCTCCATCCACGAAAGTAATGTAGCCCCAAAGTTGAAACTGATGCGGGCATAGTTATTAACGATGTTCTTGATGATACGCTCTTCATCGAGAATACGAGATGTTGCATTGGGTTCGTAGCACTCTGCAGTAATGCGCTCATTCCAATCATGATACGGATGTGCTGAATCCTGAACTTCAATTACTTCAAGCCACGCATTTTCGCGCGGGGGTTGATAAAAGTGGCCGTGAATACAAACGTATTTATTGGAAGACGACATAGTGAATTACGAATTTGGAAGGACGAAGGACGAATTAAGATTTACGAATTACGAATTACGAATTTAGATTTACTACTTACCGATTACTCATTACCTCTTACTGAATACCGATTACCCATTACTATTTACTAACGACTTAATACTCAAGACTAACGACTCAATACTACTCCAAGTCAAACTCTGCTTTTTCTTCCTGAAGTTTTAAAATGGAAATCCCCAACGGAGGTAATGTTATGGACACTGAGTAATCTTTGTTATGATATTTTACCGGAGTTGTATTCAACACACCTTGATTCAACACGCCACTTCCACCATACTTCAACTCGTCTGAATTGAAAACTTCTTTCCATGTGCCTCGAAAAGGAACACCAATGCGATATAGATTTCTTGCTTCCGGAGTAAAATTGCAAATCACAATCAGCGAGTCTTCTTTAACTTCACTTTTCCGCATATAAACAATTACACTGTTTTCACGATCGGAATAATCTACCCATTCAAAACCACGCTCGTCAAAAGAATATTGATAGAGCGCGAGTTCATTTTTGTAAAATGAATTCAGATCTTTTATAAGTGTATGAATACCACGATGTCCGCCATGATCTAACAAATACCAATCGAGGCTCTTGTCATGATTCCACTCGGCAGTTTGACCGAACTCACCGCCCATAAACAAAAGTTTAGTACCCGGGTGTGTATACATGTACCCATACATCAGGCGCAGGTTTGCAAACTTGCGCCACTCATCGCCAGGCATGCGCCCCATCAGCGAACCCTTTCCATGCACCACTTCGTCATGCGAAAGTGGCAGCATGAAATTTTCTGTAAAGGCATAAACCGCGCTAAAGGTGATTTCATTCTGATGATATTTTCGATGAATCGGATCAGTTTGAAAGTAATGCAGTGTGTCGTGCATCCAACCCATCATCCACTTTTGCCCGAACCCAAGACCACCTAGGTAAGTAGGTTTAGAAACACCCGGCCATGCAGTCGATTCTTCCGCAATAGTTGCCACATCTGGAAAATTTCCATAGACAACTTCATTAAATTCTTTAAGGAATGCAATCGCTTCAATGTTTTCATTGCCGCCATACTCATTCGGTATCCACTCACCATCCTTGCGGGAATAATCTAAGTAAAGCATGGACGCAACGGCATCCACACGCAATCCATCAGCATGAAAAAGTTCAATCCAAAATAATGCATTGCTTATAAGGAAAGATCGAACCTCAGGGCGACCGTAATTATAAATGTAACTGCTCCAATCCGGATGAAATCCTTTGCGCGGATCGGCATGCTCAAACAAATGAGTTCCATCAAATTTATAAAGTCCGTGCGCATCGCCCGGAAAATGTGAAGGCACCCAATCTAATATCACACCAATCTCGGCTTCATGAAAAGCATCCACTAGTTCCATAAACTCTTGCGGTGATCCGAACCTGCTAGTTGGCGCAAAATAACCGGTAAGCTGATAACCCCACGAACCAAAGAATGGATGCTCCATCACCGGAAGAAATTCTATGTGCGTGAATCCACTTTCCTTCACATAGTTGACTAACTCAATGGCTTGTTCTTTATAACTCAACGAACGATTTCCATCTTCCGGTTTCCGTTTCCAACTTCCGGCATGTACTTCATAAACCGAATATGGTTTTGGTTTCTTCTCATTCTTCTTGCGCTCGGCAAGCCAATGACTATCGCGCCAGGTATATTCATGATCCCAAACAATAGAAGCTGTGTTGGGTGCTATCTCCGCATAAAAGGCAAACGGATCTGCCTTCTCTAAAATATCGCCCGTGTTAGCGTGTATCGAATATTTATAGGTCTCTCCTTTTCCAATGCCTGGAAAAAATCCTTCCCAAATTCCAGACTCATCCCAACGGGGCGTAAGCTTATGGGCGCTGCTATTCCAACTATTGAAATTACCAATCACTGAAACGTTACGGGCGTTTGGAGCCCAAACGGCAAAGTAAGTGCCCGCTTGCTTTTTGAACGTAGCCAGGTGAGCGCCTAATTTTTCGTATAACTTAAAGTGTTTGCCACTTTTAAACAAATGAATGTCGAAGTCGGTAAGCAGACTAAAACTATCTTGCTCTGTGGACTCATTTTTTGAACTCTTTTTCTTTGCCATGGTAGTTAGCTTTTCTTTTTCCGTGCTTCTTTCGCTTCAAAATATCGGTCCATGTGGTAATAAATTCCACGCAAAGGAATATTTACCCAATCGGGTCTGCTGTTTAATTCGTAGCCTAATTCATAGATTGCCTTTTCAAGCAAATAGGTTCGGATTAAAATTTCATCCTGATCACTAAGTTTATTGTCGAGTCCTGAGCGCTCCAGGTATGCGCCCAAATAAAATCTACTTACATAATGTTGCCATTGCTCGGCCCATTGCACCAGAAACTCAAGATCTTTTTCACGATAATTTTCATTCAATAAAATTTTACCAAATGCAGCATAGTGAAACGAGCGCATCATTCCCGCCACATCTTTCATTGGGTTTTTCTTCAGTCTTCTTTCGCTGAAACTAAAACCCGGCTCGCCTTCAAAATCTATAATAATAAAATCTTTACCGGTAAATAATACTTGCCCCAAATGGAAGTCGCCATGAATACGGGTTTTGATTGCATTCATTTTCGTTTGATATATTTCACTAAAGCATTCCATCACATCATCTTCCATAGCCAGCACTTTTTTAGCAAGCGTCTGCGTTTCGTCATTCAGTTTATCCAACGATTGCTCTAATAGTTTAAACCGATCGCGCGTAAGTTTGCGTAGGGCCGAATAAAGAGACCGCTGATAATTGGCATTAAAATAATCAGGAGCAAAAGCAGGATTGGTTTTATCGGATTCCAACGCAAGGTGCATTTCAGCTGTGCGCTGCCCTAACCGAACCACGCGCTCATAAAATCCCCGACCAATAAATTCCTGAATCAACTCCGGAGCTTCTTCAAATTTTATAGCTGCTTTATTTATTAACGCGGGTAGTTTCTCCTTCTTCGCTTTGGCCATCACCCGTTCATAGAAACGACCAACTGAATCTATGGTCATTACCCACGCATCACCTTGGTTCTCCACTTTCTCCTGCAATAACCCAAGCACAGTCGTGTTCCCATTGTTATCACGATACTCAACACTACCTGCATATTTGGGCGCATTTCTAAACGAGGTATTCTCTGAAAGGAACCGAATGATTTCAAGATCAGGATTTATCTCTTGCTCAATCTTTCTATAAAACTTAAAGAAGTACTGATCATTATAAATAATAGCTGTGTTGCTTTGATCTGCCTTCAATATTTTTGAATCAATCGTTTGAGTGTTCAACTTAGTGAACACACTGCTATTAAATTCAAGTGTTCCTTCATCATCTTTAATGCGCACTTTTCTATCCATGCTTGCAAACATGAAATCGCGGAAGCCTTTATGATAACTGCTGTCTAACATAAAACCAACCTTGCCTTGAATATCGGCTCTACAAATTACACTTTGCGCTGTGTACTCCACCTTATCAAAAATACTATCAGATGGAATAAAGCACATGGGTAGAAAATACAATTCAGGCAGGCGTTGTACGTAATGCACTTCTATAATTGTAAGATAGTGCATTTCACCATCCGCCTTGAGCGGAATGATTTTATTGATGCTCATCTTACTGATCGCGCGTGCTTTGCCCCCAAACCAGCGGCACTTCTTCATGAAAGGTTGAAGCACTTTTCTTTCTAAAACGCGCATGTCGTTATAATTCGAAAATGCTCGCTCCCATGATAGATCAGACTTAAAGAGAAACAATTCATTGGCATCACCACCTTTCGGTTTCTTTTCAGTAGCATCTGCCTGAAACCAGAAATAACCATAAGGGCCAATGGTTATGGGATAGTCACCCTCACCCACACTCATAAACCTGTTTTGACTAAACACTTCTGTAATATCGCAATCTTTAAATTGTTTAAGATCAAGTGTAGTCGCTTGCGAAAACTGCGAAAGGTTTGCAACTACAATAATGTTTTGTTTTTCGTAGCTGCGAGAAAAACACAAAATCTTAGAGTTAGTGCTTTCAATAAACTTAATATCTCCACGACCAAAAAGATTTAGTCGCTTGCGCATGGCAAGCACATTTTTAACCCACCACATGAGTGAGGATGGATTTTCTTCCTGTGTGGCAACATTAATTGACTCGTGGCGATAGACCGGGTCGCTTACAATGGGCAGATAAAGTTTCTGCGGATTTGCTGTTGAAAATCCTGCATTTAAATTCATGTTCCATTGCATGGGTGTGCGCACACCAAACCGATCACCCAAATAAATATTATCACCCATTCCAATTTCATCACCATAATAAATCACCGGTGTGCCGGGTAGCGAGAATAGAATAGTATAGAGCAATTCAATTTTTCTTCTATCGTTACTCAACAAAGGCGCTAACCTTCTTCGTATTCCTAAATTGTGTTTTGTGTTGGGTTCACTTGCGTAAGCTTTAAAGAGATAGTCTTTCTCTTCTTCCGTTACCATTTCAAGGGCAATCTCGTCATGATTGCGTAAGAACAAAGCCCACTGACTATTTGGAGGCGTTGAAGGTGTTTGCTCAAGAATATCTATTATCGGATAGGAGTCTTCCGTTCTTAACCCAAGATACAAGCGTGGCATCAATGGGTAATGAAAATTCATGTGACACTCTTTGCCTTCGCCAAAATATTCTGTAGCATCTTCGGGCCACAAGTTTGCTTCCGCAATTAAAATCCGGTCTTCATAGTGTTTATCGATGTGGCTACGAAGTCGTTTTAAAAACGCATGCGTCTGCGGAAGATTCTCACAACTTGTACCTTCTTCTTCAAACAAAAAAGTAACAGACGAAAGCCTGAACCCATCCACACCGATCTTCATCCAAAAGTCAACCACCTTAATCATTTCGAGTTGTACTTCTGAATTCTCAAAATTCAATTCAGGTTGATGACGATAGAACCGATGCCAGAAATAAGCTTTCGCCTCATTATCCCATGCCCAGTTTGATTGTTCTTCATCACTAAACATAACACGCGCTTCCTTGTACTTATCGGCTGTTTCACTCCACACATAGTAATCTTTATAGCGCGAGCCAGACCGGGCACTGCGCGATTTTTGAAACCAAGGGTGTTGATCAGACGTATGATTTAATACCAGCTCGGTAATTACTTTTATTTCTCTGCGATGTGCCTCCTTTAAAAATAATCTGAAATCAGCAAGCGTTCCATAGTCTTCATGAATGTCGCAATACTCCGTTATGTCATACCCATCATCCTTTAATGGAGAAGGAAAAAACGGAAGCAACCAAATTGTATTGATGCCAAGGTCCTCGAGGTAATCAAGTTTTTGAATCAATCCCTGAAAGTCGCCAATACCATCACCATTGCTATCATAAAAAGAACGCACACTTAACTCGTAGATAATTGCGTCTTTAAACCAGAGTGGATCGGTACGTTTAGCTGAAGCCATGATTACATATTTGATTCGTGAATTTGCAACTTAAATAAATGAAAAGGCATTTTGTTTGGATTGAGATCAACAAAGTTCCATTCTTGTGTCCAGGTGTAATGTTCGTCTGTTATCAAATCGTGTAGTTTAACATTAATCTTATCCGTTAATCTCAACCGCTCTTTAGGCAATTGTATAAACCCATTTTGCCCATTGTTTGGATCAAGATTTACTACAACCAGAATAATATTTGAAAGATCGTCTGTTGCCTTTATGTAAGCTACTATCTGATTATTTTCAATTGCGCAGAACTGCGTGTTCCAGGTAGACTGAAGTGCAGGGTTTGCTTTTCTGATTTTGTTTAAATAACTCATAATATCCGTCATCCGGTTGGTACGTTTCCAATCGTAATTACGCACTTCATATTTTTCAGAATTGAAATACTCCTCTCTTCCTTCTATCGGAGTATTTTCATAAAATTCATACGAGGGTCCATACACACCATAATTTGAGGAGAGCGTGGCGGCTAGCGCAAAGCGAAGGATAAAACTATTTTCGCCTTGATGCTGCAAATGATAGGGTAAAATATCAGGCGTGTTGGGCCAGAAGTTTGGCCGGAAGAAATTTCTGGAGGGGCCGTAAACTAAATCATTTACATACTGAACCAACTCTTGCTTGGAAACCCGCCACGTGAAATAAGTATACGACTGAGTAAATCCAACTTTGCCCAACGAATCCATGATCTTAGGTCGTGTAAATGCTTCCGCTAAAAATATCGTGTCTGGATATTCTTTTTGTACTTCAGCAATTACCCATTGCCAAAATGGGATGGGTTTAGTGTGCGGATTATCAATTCTGAAAATAAAAATTCCTTGATCAATCCAAAAGATGAAAACCGATTTCAATTCTTCCCACAACTCTTTCCAATTATCCGTTTCGAAATTGAATGGATAAATGTCCTGATATTTCTTTGGCGGATTCTCTGCATATTGAATCGAACCATCTGGCCGCTGCTTAAACCATTCGGGATGTTCGGTTACATACGGGTGATCGGGTGCGCATTGAAAGGCAATGTCCATAGCCAAATCAATTCCCAACTTTTTCGATTCACTAACTAACTTTTTGAAATCGTCTAACGTACCAAGTGCCGGAAGGATAGATTTATGACCACCTTCATCACTACCAATTGCCCAAGGCGAACCGGGCTCGCCTTTCACTGAGCGAACATTATTATTCTTTCCTTTACGGTTTACTTTTCCTATAGGATGAATGGGCGGAAAGTACAACACATCAAACCCCATGGCTGCGATGCGCGGCAACAATCTTATGCAATCTTGAAACGTACCATGCTTTCCTGATTCTAAAGAAGCTGAGCGTGGAAAAAATTCATACCAGGCAGAAAAATTTGCTTTCGCATACTCCACCTGAATTTTAATTTCTGAATCGAGTTTTGTTTCGTGAGCTCGCAAGGGATTGGCGTGAACGATCTCAGCAAAAGTAGGACTTAAAACAAAATCAATAGCCGCTTGATACCGAGATGTATCCTCAAGCTTTTTTATATGTGGGACTAACGTAGAATTTTTTTTTGATAATTCCATAAGGAGTAAAGCTCCTTCCATCAACTCTACCTTCACATCAACTTTTGCAGCAGCTTTCTTTTTGAAACCATCATACCATGTATCGAAGTGATCAACCCAGGCATGAATAGTAAATTCATAAATACCAGTTTCAGATACATCAAAGGAGGCACTCCACCGATCGTTAAACGTTGGGTTTAACTCCACGGTCTCCCACTTTTTAGCACCTTGCTTATTATATAAAACTTCTGCGCGAATGTGATCGTGGCCATCGCCAAAAATGGTGGCCGAAACATCTACGCGTTCACCCACAGTCCGCTTAGCCATATACAACCCGTTATCTACCATCGGTTGCACATCTTCAATTATTACTCTCGCCTTACCATTTTTCATTTATATAAAAATTACATCGCTACTTAACTATTAAAGAAGCATAAGCGGGTATCACAACCACGTGATTCTTTATCTCTGCTTCCCCTTCTGAAATAAAATCAACTTTGCTAAAACTACTTAACTCATTTTCTAATCGTACTGTAATTTCTACATCCGATACATTATTAATTATCAAGAGTTGTTCATCCCCTTTTTTTCTAATAAAACTTACAAGCTCTTGCACGCTTAACGGTGAGCTTTCAATACTGCCATAGGTTAACGCTTCACTTGAATTTCTATAATGAATGAAACGTTTGTAAAAGTTATACAACGACTCAGGATCATCCTTCTGTTTAGATAATGGAATTACTGTTTGATCTGAACTATACGTTGGCTTCTCCCAGGTAGTTTGCATAACCTCGTTCTTTCCTTCTGCCCACACAAATGGCTCACGGATTAATTCATCGGGCTTGCGTCCTTTCATTCCAATTTCTTCGCCATAATAAATGTAGGGAGTGCCTGGTAGGGTGAGTAAAATTCCTGCAGCTACGCGTGCCTTGTGAGTGTTATCACCTAATTCACTTAGAATTCTATTTTGGTCATGATTTTTTAAGAATGTCGCATCAATGAATTCATTGGTACTTGAATTATAGAAATCATTTATCTGCTTGTATTTACTTATGAGGCCGATAGTATCCTTACCTGCATTTACCACTGAAGTGATTGCATAGCCCATATCAAAATTAAAAAGCGCAGGCAATCCTTTCAGATAAGGTGCCACATCTTTCGCGTTGCTCCACACCTCGCCAACCAGATAAACCTCGGGCTTAATTTTTTGCATTGCTTCCCGAAACCAAATCCAGAATGCATGATTATCTTCAGCCCGATCAGTTGGAAAAATATGTTTGGCGGCATCAAGTCGAAATCCATCAACATTCATGTCGGTCAACCAGTATTTTCCAATCTCAACAAATTCGGCTTTCACTTTTTCGTTATCGAAATTCAAATCGGGCATGCCGCCCCAAAAGAAACCGTAGTAATGCTCGGATAATGTATCTCCTTTTACCGGATGCCATTGCGTTATGTTATCCGAATCCAACGAAGTTTCCTTTTTAGAAATCAGCGCACGAACGGAATCCTTCTTCGCCCACACATAATAATCCCGATACGGATTTTTTTTGTCTGAGATAGCTTGCTGGAACCAGGGATGATCAGAACCCGTGTGATTTAAAATCAAATCCACCAATACTTTGATCCCGCGCTTATGCGCTTCCGTAACTAACTTTTCAAAATCTTCTTGAGTACCGTATTCGGGATCAACGGCTTTGTAATCAGTAACATCATACTTGTGATAGGTGGGCGAAGGCATTATTGGCATCAACCAAATACCCCCTACTCCTAAATCTTTTAAGTAATCTAACTTAGCTGTCAACCCATTAAAGTCGCCAATGCCATCGCCATTGCTATCGGCAAATGAACGAACAAAGACTTCATAATTAACTCCGTATGGCCAGCGCGCAACATTCTCCGATTGCTTTTGGCAGGCAGAGAAAATTAGTATAAAGCTTAAGACGAGAAATTTTTGCATCAGTATTTAATCTTAAAAATGTACGCTGTATGCGGAAACAAATCTGTTTCAAACATAAATGAATTGTCGAGCCCGATATCGGTACCACTTCTTAACAAATCGCGACCGATATAAACCTTATCATTCTGCAATTGAAACGCCTGAGCAACCTCGTCCGAAAGTTTAATCTTTATACGTACTGGCTTATCCTCAAATCCAGAAACAATTACTAATCGCTCCTCACCCAATACTCGTGCGAATACATGAATTTGATTTGAAATATTTCCTTGTTCTAAATTGTATTTGGTAAGATCGTAATAATCACCATTGGCAATTGCTTTGTTTGTTGCCGCAAATGTGAGCACATCACTATAGAATTGGCGAAGTTGTTTTTGATCTGCGCTCAGTAACCCACCATCATACTTTCCACCATTTACCCACTTCTGATGTTGTGGCACACCCCAATAATCATAAATAGTTGTTCGTCCATCTTCGCCACCAAATCCCTCACTTCCTAAACCAGGCTCTCCTACTTCTTGTCCAAAGTAAATCATTACGGGTCCGCGATCTATCAACGCACTGATCACCAACGCTGGCGCAGCTTTCCAATAATCACCTGCAAAAAATGGTGAAGCTATTCGTTGCTCATCATGATTTTCAAGAAAATGAACCATGTTATGATTTATACCTGAAAGACTTTTTTGAATTTGATCAATACCTAATGTGTTAGATTTTCGATTGATCAATAACCTAAGGGTATCATACAATTGAACCTTGTCGTACAAGAAATCAAAATATCCAGTTTGAATGTAATTTTTGTACTCGGCTGGATTGTAAATTTCTGCAATGAAAATTATCTCCGGATTTACTGCCTTTACCTGAGGTATTGCCCAATTCCAAAATTCAACTGGAACCATTTCGGCCATATCGCACCGAAAGCCATCTACTTTTTTATTTGTCCAGTAGATCAAAATATCGCGCATCTTTTCCCATGTGTTGGGGATGGGATCAAACTGTTTTGTCCTTCCATTTTGGATATCAACACCATAATTCAATTTTACGGTTTCAAACCAATCATCTATTGAAGGTGATGCCGTAAATTGATCGTTGCCTGTAACCTTTGCGGGAGTTTCTTCAAACTTTTTATCCTTTGTGGGGAAGGAATTGGAGCCTATTGAATTATATCTGGTGGGAGGCTGAAAACTTTGCCCCGGCAGATAATAGAAATTATTTGAGGCTTTAAACGAAACAGAGTTGTCATCGCCTTCACCTAGATCCTTAACCGTTTCTGGCTTAGCATCACTTTTGTAAACACGCGCAACGTGATTGGGTACAAAGTCTATGATCACTTTCATGCCTTGTGCATGGGTGCGATCAATCAATTGCTCAAACTCTTGAACTCTGTTTTTGATATCAACAGCAAGATCGGGATTTACATCGTAATAGTCTTTTATTGCGTAAGGCGAACCTGCTCTGCCTTTCACTACATCGGAATCATCTAATGGAATTCCAAATTCGGTATTATCATTTAAGGTTGCGTGTTCCAAAACACCCGTATACCAAACGTGGGTGGTGCCCAACTCTTTGATCCCTTTTAAGGCAGTTTCGTTAATGTCATTAAACTTCCCGACCCCATTCTCTTCAATGGTTCCATGGGTTTTGTTGGTAGTATTTTGATTACCAAATAGCCGAGTCATCATTTGATAGATGACTAATTTTTTTTCCTGTGCTGATGACATAGGTGAGTCTAGGATTTTTTCCTTGGGTGCTGCACAACCAAAGAATAGTAAGAGGGTATATAAATGCAGTTTCTTCATTCTCTTAAAGGTAATTATTTGAACTACCCGTGCAAAACGATAAAAACCGATTTGTAATAAAATTTCGCAACCATTGCCACTATTTCTTGAAATCGTGATGTTTCAAAATCGACAGATGAAAATGATGAGCCTCAAGCCAACTTCCGTCAACAATCCATGAAAGACAAAAGATTTAACTCTTGCTAGCCCAGCTCTTTAGCATATAACCGCCAACTGCCAGCAGGCAAATGACTAGCCCTAAAAACTCGCGGGTCTCTTCAATATAGAGGTTTTGCATTTTAGCAATGTCATCGAAAAGCATCTCCTTATTTGGAGACCGAAACCATTCCATCGCACCGGGAATTAAAAAGCAGGCATAAACGAAGTATAAAACACCTGTAATCAACAGCCATAAACTATTATGCTTTTTAAAAATTCCGTAAGCACAAATGATTGCCATATTTAAATAAATCAAAATCCAAATGGTAGGATCCGGATCGTTGAATTGCACAATGACAAAGACAACAAACAGTAGCGATAGAATAATATTAAAGATTTTCATGATCGACAATAGTATTTCTAAAATATGGCTCCGGCTATGGTTGCCGTCATCATGGTGGCGAGTGATGCCGCAATCATGGCTTTCAATCCTAACTTAGACAAATCTCCCTGGCGCTCTGGTGCCATGCCACCAATGCCTCCTATCTGAATAGCAATAGAGCTAAAGTTGGCAAACCCACATAGCGCATACGTAGAAATTCGAATCGACTTTTCACTTAACACTCCTGCGGCCTTCAAGTTGGCTAAATCAAGATAAGCAACAAATTCATTGATCACCATCTTTTGGCCAAGTAAGCTACCCACATACAACGATTCGTCCCAACTTACACCTATGCAAAAAGCAAATATCCGGAACACCTGACCTAAAATATATTGCAAGGAGAATCCCTGATAGGTTCCATTGGTACTTTGTACAACAAAATCATTAAGACCAGTGTACGCTCCTATGAAGTCAACCAATATCCAATTGACAGCATAAATTATTGCAATGAAAGCAAGCAACATCGCTCCAATATTTAATGCTAGTTTCAGTCCATCAGCAGCACCTCCCGCAATTGCGTCAACAAGGTTTACCCCAATCTGACTTTTGTTAACTACCAGATTGCGGTCAATTTTTTCAGGCTCGGTTTCAGGCAGGAATAGTTTAGCCAAAACGATTGCCGCTGGCGCATTCATAATGGACGCACTCAACAAATAACTTGCAAACTTCGCTTGCTGCTCAGGATCGCCACCGCCTAAAAAAGAAACATAAGCACCCAACACACTGCCCGCAATAGTTGCCATGCCACCTACCATCAAACAGTTTAATTCTGATTTTGTCATGCGATTGATAAAGGGTCGCACTAACAAGGGTGCCTCGGTTTGCCCCATAAAGATATTGGCGGCTGCCGATAAACTTTCCGCCCCAGACAATCGCATAGTGCGCGCCATGATCCAAGCAAAACCAAAAACAATTTTTTGAAGAATACCCAGGTAATATAATCCGGCTGTTACTGCTGAGAAGAAGATAACTGTGGGGAGAGCCTGAAATGCAAAGAGAAAACCCAGGTTGTGCTTTACAGTTGGATCGCCAGTGCTGTTCTTTGAAAGGTCACCGATTAAGAACTCTGCTCCTTTAGCGGCAAAACTTAAAAAAGTAACAAACTTTGAACTGACAAACTGAAACGCGATTTGTGCAAACTCGACCTTACTGATTACTAGGCCAATGGCAAGTTGAATGGTAATACCGATTAAGACCAAACGCCAATCAACAGCTTTACGATTGCCAGAAAGTAAATATGCAATAGCAATAATAAAGATGATACCCAGGAAACCACGCAAATAATCCATGTTTCTGTCGCTGTCTAAGATTAGTTACGTTTACTTAGCTCATCTCTGATCTTAGCTGCCCGTTCATAGTCCTCTTTATCGATGGCATCTTTTAAGAGGTCATTCAGTTTTTCGATCGAATAATTTTTATAGTCTTCTGCACCGCTGGATTTGCGAGCGACTTCTTTTTTAATTTTAGTTTTTGACTCAGGTTTTACTTCGGCTTTTTCATCTTCTTCTTCCTGATCGGTTAGCACAATGCCGGCTTCAGCTAAAATACTTTCATGCGTGAAGATTGGTGCATCAAACCTAAGCCCAATAGCAATGGCATCCGAAGGTCTTGCATCTATTTCAGATTTCTTAAGCCCATCGGTGCAAACAATTTTAGCGAAGAAAACACCTTCTTTTAAATCGGAAATTACAATCTCCTCCACATGAAAATGAAAAGCATTTGAAAATGATTTGAACAGATCATGAGTCATTGGTCTGTTGGGTATTATTTTTTCTATCTCAATTGCAATAGCCTGCGCCTCAAACATTCCAATAATAATTGGAAGTCTTCTGTTGCCGTCAACCTCACCTAGCACGAGTGCAAAAGACCCAGTCTGAGATTGACTTGATGAGAGCCCAAGTATTTCAAGTTTTATTTTCTTCAACGCTGCCACAGAAAATTGAAATTATACAAAAAGTAATAAAACCACATCTTTCAACAAAAATTGATCGCGCATCATCTGTTTGCGGCTTTGATGGCAGCCGTTAATTTAGGAACTACATCGAATGCATCGCCAACAATCCCATAATCGGCAGCTTTAAAAAATGGTGCATCGGCATCTTTATTGATCACCACAATACATTTTGATGAATTGACGCCAGCTAGATGTTGAATAGCGCCAGAGATGCCAATTGCTATGTACAACTGCGGGGCTACCTTCACACCTGTCTGTCCCACGTGTTCATGATGTGGTCTCCAACCCATATCTGATACTGGTTTACTGCAACCTGTTGCGGCATGCAATGTTTTTGCAAGGTCTTCTAAAATTGCCCAATGCTCAGGCCCTTTAAGTCCACGACCACCAGACACCACAATTTCTGCTTCAGGAAGTAATATATCACCAGTTGCTTTTTCAGAAGATAGAATAGTTGTGTTGAAGTCAGCATCTGAAAGTGTAACTGAATAATTAACTACTTCAGCTGCACCACCCGTCTCTTTCGCCTCAGCTGCGTTCTTTTTTATAGCAATAACTTTCTTAGCATTCTTTAACTCAACTAATGAAAATGCTTTGCCTGTATAAATACTTCTTTTCACAACAAACCCAGCACTTGTATTGGGTAACTCAACAACATTAGCAGCAAAACTTGCTCCTGTTTTTATAGCTACTTTGGCAGCTACGGGTGTACCCAACGATGAGTTTGCTAATACTAAAATATCTGCCTTCTCATCTTCCATTGCTTTTGTTAGCACCGAGGTGTAGACTTGAATGATGGGTTTTTCAAGTTTAGGATCGGCAGCATGCAACACTTTCTTGGCGCCATAATTACCTAATGACTTTACTTCGGCTGCATCGGCAGGGCCCAGCACAATGGCAGTAACTGAATCTCCCATTGCTTGCGCGTAACAAACTGCCTCCAGCGATGACTTTCTGATTTTACCCTCAGCTACTTCAACAAAAACTAATATGGCCATATATGTTATTTAAGATTTTTTAACCTCACCCCTTGCCCCTCTACCAAAGAGAGGGTAAATACTAAAGTACTTTCGCTTCATTTTTTAATTTAGTTACCAACTCGGCTACATTATCCGATGAGATCATTTGCACCGCACCTTTTGGTGGTGGTAGTTCAAACTTTTGCAATAGAGTAGTTGCCTCAGTTGCTTTTGGCTCCACAACTTTCAAAGGTTTTGTGCGCGCTGACATAATGCCGCGCATGTTTGGAATTTTCCATTCGGCAATTGGTTCCTGGCAACCTGCGACTAACGGGAGATTAGCTTCAACTTCTTCCTTGCCCCCTTCAATCTCAATCGTCATTTTAACTTTAGTGCCATCAATATCTAATTTCATTACGGGTGATGCAGAAGGTAAACCCAACATCTCACCCACCATAGCATGCACAACTCCACTATTATAATCAATTGATTCACGACCCATCAACACCAACTCGTATCCCTTGGCATGTTCTGCAATTTGAGTAGCCACAAAAAACGAATCAGTTGGCTCGGCATTTACCCGAATAGCATCATCAGCACCAATCGCTAGAGCCTTCCTTATAGTTGGTTCTGTATCGGCTAAGCCTACGTTTAAAACTGTAACTGTGGTTCCGGGTGTAGCCTCCTTTATTTCAATTGCCCGAGCTAATGCATAATCATCATACGGTCCGATAATAAACTGCACGCCTGAAGAGTCGAACTTTGTATTATTATCCACAAAATTGATCTTAGAAGTGGTATCTGGCACGTGTGAGATGCAAACCAATATTTTCATAGGTACTTTAATAAAATGATAATCAAAACTTTACCTTAACCGATCTAAATTTGGCCTCAAGATAAAGGATAAAAACTTAAAATAAGACTTAAAAACTTGAAATTCCGATGAATAAAGACCGTATTGAGATGTTAGAGCAGTTTCTTAAAGAAGACAATTCGGATCCGTTTAATCATTATGCGCTTGCATTAGAGTATAAAGACCTAAAGCCTGAAAAAGCCAAAAGTCTTTTTGAACATTTATTAGTTACACACCCTGATTACTTGCCAACCTATTATATCGCAGGATTGTTTTATTCCGATCAATCGGAAAATGCCAAAGGGCTTTTGATACTTAGAAAGGGCTTGGAATTGGCACGAAGTCAGAAAAATCACTCGGCTAGCCGCGAATTGCAAGCGGCCATTCAACAAATTGAAGATTAAATCTGGAAAACAATTTTACCTACCTTATTGGGCTTAGTTATATCAGGAAAGGATTCAACGATCTTAGAAAACGGACGTATAGAATCAACTAACGGTCGGATCTGGTGCTTACTTACAAAGGCCAACATCTCGCTAAAATCATGATCGCTGCCCATAGTAGAACCTAGCAATGAAAGTTGATTCCAAAACATGCGGTACATATCTAATTTAGATGGCAGCCCATTGGTTGCCCCATAAAAAACAATCTTGCCTTTTGGCTTTAGTGCTTTAATGAAATTATTTATCTGATCACCACCCGCACTATCAATCACAAGATCGAAACCACCCTTTGTTTTCCATAAGTCAGGATACGTTGCTTGCTTTTTATAATTGTAGGCGCCCTTCGCACCAAGCTTCAATGCTTTATCAATTTTATCATCACTGCCTGAGCTTACATAAACATTGGCATCTACTGGTTGCGCGAACAAGAACGCAAACTGAGCCACGCCACCGCCAAATCCGGAGATCAATACATTTTGTCCGCTTTTCAATTCACCTCTGCGAAACAAAGCCCGATGCGCAGTGAGTCCTCCAAGAGGTAGTGCCGCAGCCTGTAGAAAATCCAGGTGCTGAGGCTTGCGATGTAAACGATCTACAGGAACTGAAACATATTCGGCAAACGTGCCATCAACCGGCATTCCTAAAATTGTGTATTTATTAGATTGGACGTCAAGGTCGGAACCCCAATCGATGTTTGGATTAATAACTACCTCCTGACCTACCCAAGGTTGATCCTTTTCATCTCCAACAGCTTCAACCACCCCTGCTCCATCGGAGCCCATAGTAACTCCAAATTTTATATTTGGATATTTCCCTTCGCGTATCCAATCATCTCTTCGATTGAGCGCGGCTGCTTTGATACGCACCAACGCCTTACCATTACTAACCAAAGGTTTTGGTAGCTCCACTAATTCAATCTTGCCCGCTTCTTTTAATACAAGTGCCTTCATACAATAGTTTCTGCGATGAAGGTACTAAAGCAAAATGAATTTTTGAAATCTAAATAAACTTAAATAATGAAATTAGGCTAACTGAAAGTTACCCAAAACGATTCCTTTGACTGTAAGGTCTTCGTCCAATTCTTCCCAGCGCAGCGCGTAGCCATTTAGTCGAATTTCAACTTTCTGAAGCTGTTCATCGGAAGCATTTTTTAATAATCTAAAACGATGAGCAGGAAATCCAATGATTCGTCCATCTGTGAGCTCTACATAAATAATCCTATTTTCTACCCAAGTAGATATAGCTACAGGTTCGGCAAATGTCTCTTTTTCAACGATTATGGAATTCATAAAATTTTGCTTTAAAAAAATCAAGATGTTCAAAAACTAAATTTTCTATCTCTTTAATATCATGTGGCTTCACATTTCTATTCCTTGCCAATCTAACAGGGTTATTAAGCCAGTATTTGCATTCTCCATCAGAGGTAGCAATGTGAATATGAGCAGGCTCATTCCCTTCATCAGAATAAAAGTGAAATCGAAACTGACCAATTCTTAAAACAGTAGGCATTTTAACAATCCAGTTCTAAAGTACAAAAAAATTACCATTATCGACTCTCAACTCCTCGCCTATCAAAACGGAGTATCATCATCACTCATCGGTGATGGTGGTGGTTCATTAAAGGTATTCAAGCGGCTTTCGCGAGTGATGCTGCTCATTGGAGTTAATCCTTCAGGCGAATCGTAATCCGCAAACTTGGTGTACTTGCCGATAAATTTCAGTTTCACATTTTCGAGCGAGCCGTTTCGATGTTTGGCAATGATTACTTCGGCCATGCCTTGTGTTGGCATACCTTCTTCATCTACGGTAATTTTATAATACTCAGGCCGATACAAGAACATAACAATATCAGCATCTTGTTCAATGGAACCGGATTCACGCAAGTCAGAAAGTTGCGGGCGTTTGTCGCCACCACGGGTTTCAACTCCACGACTTAACTGCGACAGGGCAATCACGGGTATATTCAATTCCTTAGCAATTCCTTTTAAGGCTCTTGATATAGAAGCAATCTCTTGTTCCCGGTTTCCACCAGCCTCACCTTTCATTAATTGCAAGTAATCGATTACTACTAATTGAATGTTATGCTCGGCCTTAAGCCTGCGGCACTTGGCACGCAACTCCAAAATAGAAAGTGCTGCAGTGTCGTCAATAAAAATTGGTGCGCTGGAAAGTCGGGCGGTTTTTGTAACCATTTGCTGCCATTCAAAATCGGCAAGATTGCCCTTCTTTATTTTTTCGGAATCCAATTCTGCTTCCGCAGAAATCAACCTGTTAACGAGTTGAAGCGAGGCCATCTCTAAAGAGAATATGGCAACTGGAAAATTGAAATCCACAGCTGCATTTCGCAAAGCTGAAACCACAAATGCTGTTTTACCCATACCCGGTCGCGCAGCAATAATGGTGAGTTCTGATTTCTGCCAGCCAGAAGTAACCCGATCCAATCGCGAGAAGCCACTAGGAATTCCCGTGAGGCCATCCTTATGATTTCGCTTTTCCTGAATCTCTTTAGTCGCCTGAAACATCAATGACTTCATTGAATCATAATTCTTGCGCAGATTCGAATCAGAAATCTTGAAGATATTTTGCTCAGCACTATCCAACAATTCAAAAACATCTGTGGTATCTTCGTAAGCATTGTGGTGAATCTGTGAGGCAATCTGAATGAGATCGCGCTTGATCGCCATCTCTATTATAATACGCGAATGGTACTCGATGTTTGCAGCCGAACTTACTTTGCTTGTGAGTTCGGCAATATAAAACGCACCTCCTACTAATTCGATCTTGCCACTCTTGCGAAGTTGTGCAACCACCGTGCGCATGTCCACAGGCTCAGAAGCCTTAAACAGGTCGATGATGGCATTATAAATCTCTTTATGTTGTTCGGAATAAAAATGTTCGGGTCTTAAAAACTCAACCACGGCCGTCAAGGCATTTTTCTCAAGCATGAGGGCTCCAAGAATTGACTCTTCCAGATCGAGCGCCTGAGGCGGAAGCTTACCTAAACTTTCGGAGATGTCTCTCACTAAAAGTTTGGATTTGTTTCCCATTCCGCTGATCGCAGAACTTAACCTCACTGGCGTTGATCTTTGCTCCATACTTTGTGGTTGTTGTACGTAGTTTACTTATTCGGGCAACAAACGTACTGCTAAGAATACTTCTACCTTCAACAAGTTATCTACAATTGAACGTGTGAATTTGTTAATAAATTCAATTTCAAAATCGATTAAAATTTAGTAAGGTTACCGACAACTTTTTTAATCACTACACATTTTGGATTATATTTAACCCGATTAAAAAATCTGAACACGTGACAGCTACCGAAATCTATCAGCAAAGCCTTGATAAACAGCGTATCCTCGCAGTAGGTGAAGGTGGTGGTTTAATCACTTCACTGATTGCCCACGTGCTAAAATCGTATAACAGAAAGTTCGATTTGTATCAGCGTAGCAAGACCGTTTCAATAAGCAAAGACTCAATTATTATTCTTATATATGACACCCATCAATTAGCTGATTATAAGCATCATATATTAATATTAAGCAGTACAACTTCAAAAGAAGAATTAACTCAATTTGAATTACTTGCTGATGCTACCTCTAAAGGAGGAACGTTTATATATCCAGAGTCTGATTCAACCTTGAAGCAACTTGGTTCGCGCGAGCGAGCTGACATTCAGGCTATTGGCTATAGTGGCTACAAGCATGAAAGTAAGGATGGTAAAACCATTCTCATCTCAAGTAGCAATGAAAAGTTTCCGATTGCCTTATCGGGAGGAAAAGATTTGGAACATTTAAGTGCTGCTAAAGAGGTTCTTAAAAAAATAGGCATCACCAGCAGTCAGTTTTATAATGCACTTACCTCCTACCAGCCTGCATAATTTGATCTTTTTATCTATCTCTTAATTGATCATGAAATTAAATCTCAAAATACCGCTTTGCTTTTTCGATCTTGAAACAACCGGCATAAACGTTTCTCAGGATAGAATTCTTGAAATAGCTGTTATAAAAGTAATGCCTAATGGTGAACTTATTAAGAAGAGCAATGTCATAAATCCAACCATCCCTATCCTACCCGAATCCACAGCCATACATGGTATAAGCAATGAGGATGTAAAGGATAAACCAACCTTTAAAGAAGTTGCCAAAGAGTATGCAAAGTTTTTTGAGGGAGCCGACCTGGCGGGTTTCAATATTCTAAAATTTGATGTCCCTGTTTTAGTGGAGGAATTCTTACGAGCCGATGTTGAGTTTGATTATAGTCGTAAGAAACTCATTGACGCACAGAAAATTTTCCACATGATGGAGAAGCGAAACTTGTCGGCTGCATTCAAATTCTATTGCGATAAAGATATGACCGATGCACACTCTGCTGAAGCAGACACTCAGGCCACTATGGAAGTGCTGTTTGCCCAGATTGAACGCTACGAAAATCAGGAAGTAACTGACGGACTAGGAAAGAAAGTTGGGGAGGTTCAAAATAATATGGACGTGCTGCACAAACTCACAGCTTCGAACCTGGTTGATCTTGCCGGCCGAATAATTAGAAATGAGAAGGATGAAGCAGTCTTCAATTTCGGAAAACACAAAGGAAAGGCTGTGCTACAAGTACTAAAAGATGAACCTTCCTTTTACGATTGGATGTTGAAAGGCGACTTCCCACTTGATACAAAACGAAGGCTCACAGAGATTAAGTTGAGTTTGTTGACTAAGAAGTAAAATTCTACTTGGCTGAGCTGAGGAGTTTTAAGAGAAACCCTTATTTTAGTAAGAGATTTGTTCGTTTTTCAAATTCTTTCTATGCATACCTTCAACATCAATCGCAGACGATTTATAAAAGGAGCCACAGCAACCTTGGCGCTCGGTGCCATCGGTGCGCAGGCTATGGAAATTCTAAATCCTCAAAAGGCTTTACGTGTTGGCTTGATCGGCACAGGTTGGTATGGTAAAAGTGATTTATTCCGACTAATTCAAGTTGCTCCTGTGGATGTGGTTGCGCTGTGTGATGTCGATAAGCATCAGCTTACAGAGGCTGGAAGATTAGTTAGTACAAGGCAGAAGTCGGGCAAAGTACCTGCATTGTATAGAGATTATAAAAAGCTATTGTCAGAACAAAAGCCTGACATTGTCTTAATTGGCACACCCGATCATTGGCATGCATTACAAACTATTGATGCATTGAAATCAGGGAGTCATGTCTATGTTCAAAAGCCAATTAGCACGGATGTGATAGAAGGTGAAGCTATGGTGGCTGCCGCCAATAAATATAAACGTACGGTACAAGTGGGCATGCAACGTAGAAGCACACCCCACTTGGCAGAAGCTAAAAAGAATATTATTGAAGCCGGATTGTTAGGCAAAATTTCACATGTAGAAATGTGTTGCTATTACCACATGCGCGACAACAGTAACCCAGCTGTTCAAGCTGTTCCCGCTCATATTGATTATGATCAATGGACAGGTCCGGCTCCGATGCGCGCTTACGATGGTTTACTGCATAGAAATTGGCGCGCCTTTATGGAATACGGTAATGGCATAGTTGGCGACATGTGTGTGCACATGTTAGATGCAGTGCGCTGGACGCTTGATCTTGGCTGGCCAACGAAGGTTTCATCTGTCGGTGGCATTTATATGCCTAACCCCGGTAAGTCAAATATTTCCGACACGCAAACAGCCGTTTTTGAATTTGATGGACTCAACTGTGTTTGGCAACACCGCAGTTGGGGTAACCCGGTTGATTCTGAATATCCATGGGCTTATAAAATCTATGGAGAGAAAGGAACATTGTCTTGCAGTGTAATGAAATATGATTTCACGCCTGTTGGCGAAGGCAAAGCTATTCACAAAGATGTGACTTATGAGCGTGAGAAGTATCCGGAAGATTTGACAGAGAAAGATATTGAATTGCATACTGCACCCGCAACGCGATATCACATGCTTAATTTTTTAAAATCTATTGATGACGGAAGTAAGCCGATAGCTGATATTGAAAATGGTCACATCTCAGCTGCTAGTTGCATTCTTGCAAACATGGCAATGAAAACCGGAAGACAAATGGTGTATGATCCTAAAACAAGGCAGGTGAAAGGAGATGTTGAAGCAACAAAGTTACTTCAACGAGCTTACCGATCTGGCTGGATACATCCTGATCCTGAAAAGGTTTAACAAAATCAAAAATTAAATGAACTCTAGCTGCTAACTCGAATGATTTATTCCGCAACAATTTAGCATCAATGACGAATTATTGTCAATTGTAATTTGTCCGTTGTCAATTAACTCAGACTTCCTTCCAGGTATGATCTGCTAACAATCTGACTGCCGCAATAAAATTCTTGTAAGGAGACTTTGATCTTCCCCACTCGTTAGGACTAATCATGCTAACTAAGTGTGAATCCTCCGCTTTCTCATATAAAAAGTAGGTCTGACCTATTACTGGAGCAAAACTTATCTGAGCATCGTAGATAATCATGGACAGCTCCTTTCGCTTTTGTATTTCCTTTGCCTGAATCGCTAGCAATTCAATCTGTTGTCGAATCTGCGTAAGCTGCATGTTGGTCTGCTCTTCCATAGCCGACAGTGCCTGATGACGGATAACGCCAGCCTCCGATGGTTTTATAACGGCACCCGATACCGAAGTTGAGTATGGAAGGACACTTAACTGCTTATGATAGATTTCCTCGTTTACAAACTTTTCGCCACGCTCG
>Ga0163147_10002112_pt1 | contig 28845 bp, 19 predicted proteins | sample OliLakLV19MP6G1_FD_148597 | JGI IMG/M metagenome (GOLD analysis project Ga0163147, IMG submission 148597) | Freshwater microbial mat bacterial communities from Lake Vanda, McMurdo Dry Valleys, Antarctica- Oligotrophic Lake LV.19.MP6.G1 | ecosystem: Environmental > Aquatic > Freshwater > Lake >...
GGAGACGAGGCAGGCCTGCACGCTCAAGCCCGCGCCGGAGCCGAGGCACACCTGCACGCTCAAGCCCGCGCCGGAGCCGAGGCACACCTGCACGCTCAAGCCCGCGCCGGAGCCGGCGCCTCCCGTTTGTTGGGCGGCAACTTTCCTTTGTTAGAGGAGCTGGAAGCCCATGCTGCAGCCTTTCACCACAGTGAAGCAGGCCTGTTTTTCACCTCCGGCTATGCCGCTCAAAGCGGCCTGATCAGCACCGTTGCGGCCCGCGGTGACATCCTGCTCTACGACACCCTCGTGCATGCCTCTGCCCACGAAGGCATGCGGCTGTCGCCCGCCGCCCGTTACCCCTTCGCCCATAATCAGGTAGCAGACCTCACCGCGGTAGGGGAGAGCGCCGTTCAGCGCGCCGCTCAAAAAGGTGCGGCCGAACTGACTGGCGCCTCCGCACCGTCTGGTACTCCCGCGCCGCAAGTGTTTGTGCTCGTAGAGAGCATCTACTCCATGGACGGCGACCTGGCCCCCCTCGCGGAAATCGCCGCGGCCTGCAGCCAACGCGGATGGCACCTGCTCGTTGACGAAGCCCATGCCGGCGGCCTGGCCGGACCGCACGGCGAAGGATTGGTTGTTGAACTCGGTCTAGAAGCGCAGGTCTTTGCCCGCCTCATTACCTACGGCAAAGCGTTTGGCGCCGCCGGGGGAATGGTGCTCGGCTCCGCGCTGCTTCGCCAGTACCTCATCAACTATTGCCGCGCCTTCATTTACAGCACCGGCCCGTTGGTGGCCCAGGTCGTTACCGTGCAAGAGGCTTATCGTCTAGTTACTGCTGCGGATGCTGCGCGCCAGCATTTGCGGGCTTTGCGCCGGGCTCTCGTTGATGGTTTGGCGCCTTGCTGGCACTTGCCCGGTGCCCCCCCGGAACGGGACAGTCCATCGGCCATTGTGCCGCTGTATTGCCCGGGGAATGAGGCTGTGCTGCGGCTGTCGGCCCGGTTGGCTTCGGCCGGGTACGATGTTAAGCCCGTTCGCGCCCCGTCGGTGCCTGTTGGTCAGGAGCGGTTGAGGTGTTGTTTGCATGCTGATCAACCGGAACCGGATGGGTTGTTGGGTGTGTTGGGGGGGGGGTGAAGGCTCCCCCTTTTAAGCTACAGTAAAAAGTAAAGGTTTGAAAATATCGTATTCATCATCGCATTCCTGTTGAAATGTGGGAAACTCCTCCGTAATTGTGTGGTCCTTGAGTTCTCCATACTTCAACAGGTGTTAAAAATTGAGCAAGCCTTGTTTCGGAAGTTAGCAGGGGGGGGCGAAGCATCCTTTACCATTGAATTATCTTCAGTTTTGAACTATTACTATCTTTAAAGGCATTGCTTGCTACTAAAAGTTTTTCTATAGCATCCATATTATCGCCACTTATTGTTGCACTAAACTCCCAAGCCCTTTGCATCATGCTTACGTAAGGAGCAGGATCGTTTTGACGGGTGAGCTTTCTTAACGCGCCAACATATTCATCACGGTAAACCGTAGGAATAATAATTTTAGTTTGCTCTTCTTTTGCTAGCTCTGCATTCATCATTACTCTTGCTATGCGTCCATTGCCGTCTAAGAAAGGATGTACCTCACTCACTAAAAACATCATGAAAATTGCTTTTGCAAAGGGCGGTGATAATGCCTGATAATAGTCAAAACCCTTTGTGAGTGTACCTTTTACTAATGTGTGGTCAACAAAGTGTGTTTCTCCAGCCCTGTTGTTTTTGTCTTTGAATTGTCCTGGGTTCATCGATGTCCTCGCATTTAATATTACTTTATGTCTATATAAAAGTATTTCCAGCAAGTGCACAGAGCTTGCGGGAGTTAAACGCATGTCAGTTTTGTTGCTAACAAGTTTGAATGTTCCCAATACATCGTGAGAATCTTCATTGCGGGTTGGCATTGGCGTATCTGTTTCTATGATACGTTTGGCATCTTCCAATTCAAATTCGGTGCCTTCAATGAAGTTGGAAAAATAAGCCTCAAAAAAGGCGAAGTTTCGGGACGATTGGCTGCTAAGATTTTTTTCAGTTCGGCTTGTAAATTCCTGTTGTTCTAATGAAACAAATAATTTCTCAAATAAGGATAATCTTATAGGGTCATAAGGGTTGCCAAAAGCCCTTGCAACAGCTACCGGCGACGATAATATTTTAGAAGGGTGAGTTGCCAGCAATGCACTGATGAGTTTGTTTAATTGTTTAAATTCACCTTCCATATGCAGCGTATCAGCAATTAGCTTTGCCTTATCTCTCAACTCATTTAAGCCTGTTTCGCCTTTAACTCTGATGACACCTTCTAATTTTTCTTCAATTGAAGGCAGGGAAAGTTTTTTTGAATTTGAGCCACTTTGACGGCTTACTTGTAAGTTTTCCAGCAATGCTCGTTCTTTTTGCGAGGCAAATAATTCACCAGAGAAACGATTATCACCTTCTATAGGGCCAGGACCTTCCAAAAACCGAAGTGTAATCCCAGGTAATTTTATTTTTTTTGTATAGGTATAAGTAATAAAGATATGTCCGGTTGATGTGGGCTGAAATTCCAAAGCCGACCTGTGGCTTAGTAGTGCTCCTGGATATAGTTTCCCCAGAATGGCAAATAGATTGCGTCGAATAATGGTTTCCGGGCTATCGCTAAAGTTTGCGGTATAAACACGAGGAGCAATTTTTCGCAGTTTCCCCGCTTTTTCCAGCTTAGAGACTTGTTTGCTTATCAGTGGATCGCTGGAAGAAAAAATCACTTCCTGAAGGTGTATGGGTAAAATATTTTCCATTTAAACAGTCCTTTGAGGTGAAATTGCAAATATTTTCCATCAAAAGCATGTTTTGGGTAAAAAATTTCCACTATAAGTCAACCAAGAATGAATTTTTAAAAATTGGGGAGGTAGTGTTTCCTCACAGGTTCATCATAATACCGTGCTGCGAGCATATTTCGGAGTAAAGTGAGCCACCAACTGGTCCCGAGTACGGTACCTCGAAGGCTCCCCCTTTTATGCTACGGTAAAAAGTAAAGTTAAAAAAACGTATTCATAATTATATTTCTGTTTTGATGCATGAAACTCCTTTTAATTAATGAGAGCCTATGGTCTTTCATTAAAATACACTATTCGAGAAAAATTGACAAAATTTTTCCAGTACAAGCAAATTTTGAGCAAAAAGTTTCCACTAAGAGGAATCCTTTGTAAATAATCACCACACCACCCCCCACGTAAAATACCCACCTCGCCCGTCCCCGGGAATTATCCCCGGCCCGGGATAGCCCACGGCCCGCCGCGTGAAGTAGGGCGTGTTCAGAAGGTTGCTCAGCCCGAACTCAACGCGGTACCGTCTCCAAGTGTACTCTACTGAAGCATCCAGCAGACCATAACTTGGTATACGGCCGGCAGTTGCCTGGGGAATGGCCTCCGCGTTGGTGGCATCGGTGTAGTGACCCGCTACGTAGTGGTATTGCACCACGCTGCGCAACTGCCGGTACTGTGCGGTAACCCCGGAGCGCAAGGTGAGGGGAGGTACCTCTTCCACTTGGTTGCCGTCTATGGCGGGTTCCTGGCTGCGGATGTAGCGGGCGTCGGTCACACTCAGGTTTACAAAGGTTAAAAGGCGAAAGGGCCGCACGGTTTCGGTAAAGGCTGCTACCCAGTCCACTTCGGTGAGCAACTCAAGGCCCACGGCCCGGCTGTCGGCTACATTGGTGCGAAAGCGGTAGGTGCGCAAGCTGACCGGGTCAGTGGTTAGGATTTGGCCGATGCGGTCGCGGTACATCAGCAGGAAGAGGCTTGCGTCTACGTGCAGCCATCGGCCGCGCTCGCCGCGAAAGCCCAGGTCGGCGCTGAAGCCGCGCTCGTCGCGCAGGGCGGAGTCTACTTGAAAGTTGGGGTTTGCGACCCGCAGGTCGTTGAAGGTGATGCCGCGGTAGTTCTGCGAGATGTTCGCGTAGAGTTCCAGCCCTCCCTTCGCCCGACCATTGACCTGATAGGAGGCGCCCAAGCCGGCCAGGATTATGTTGCGGCCGTTGTCCAGCGATTCGTTGTAGGTGGTGTCCAACAGCGGATTGCCGGCCAGGTCGGTGCTGAGCACGCGGTAGTAGCCGTCGGCTTGTGTGCGGATGCGCTCCACGCGCAGGCCGGGTGTGAGCACAAAACGATCACTAATCTGGAAGATGTTTTCCGCGAAGGCCGCGTAGTTGGCGCTTGGGAAATCGTAGTCCGAGCTTTCGAGTGCTTCCGGATTTTGGTAGGTAAAGTTGGGCAGCCAGCCGGCATCGCCCAGGCCCTGTTGGCGTTCGGTAAAACCGCGGTAAAGTCGGTACCCCACCAAAAGCGTATGGTCTCGCCCACCGAGCGAGTAGCGCTGCAGGTAGCGGCCTTCTTGTCCCGCATTTCGGTATTGGTCGCTGAGCAGATCGCGCTCCTGGTAAGGGTCGGCGCGGTTGATCGGCCCCAGGTCGCCGAGCGCCAGCCGCGAGCCGAGCAGCGCGAATTGCCTAAACTCAAGCCGCGCCTTCGGGCTGATGGTCCACTCGTAGCGCAGGCTGGCCACGTTCCAGTCTACGGCAAACCAGTTTCGGGATCGCACCGACAACTGCGGGTCAGCGGCAAAACCCGCGTCTGTCAGGCCACCCGGCTGCTGGGCCAGATACTCCATATGAGTCAGCGCAAGACTGAGCTGATGGGCTTCGGCGGGCTGCCATTGAAGCTGCGCATACGCAGTGTGCTGATCAAAACCGCTGTTCTGCCGCCAGCCATCCGTGCGCCGAAACTGGTAGAGGCCAATGCCGCTCCAGGCGCCTTTTTTGAACCCTATTTCCGTGTATTGGCCCAGGTAGCCAAAGCTTCCCAACGTTGAACGGCTTTGGCCGGTAACGCCGTTGTCTGTCGGCGGCCGACGCAACACAAAGTTCAACAACCCGCCGAATTGTGTCCCGTACTGGAGCGACGCTGCGCCGCGCACCACCTCAATACGCTCCAGGGCTTCTACCGGCGGCGTGTAATAACTCTCCGGGTAACCGAGCGCATCGGCCGCAATGTCGTAGCCGTCTTGCCGCGTGTTGAAATTGCTGGTTCGGTTTGGGCTTAAGCCGCGGCCGCCAATGCCCAGTTGCAGCCCCGCTCCGTCACTTTCCCACACGTTGAGCCCGGCCACCTGCGCATACACTTGACGAGCTGCATTGCCGCTTTTGTTGCCGGTCATATTGGCCAGGTCAATCACCTCCGTTTTCTTGCCGGCATAAATGGAGGTGCCCTCCACGCTGTTCATGCGGCGCAGGCCAAACGGGCTGTACTGCACCTCGATCAACAGGTCGTCGAGTTGTTCTTCAAGCAGGTCCAGGTGAAGGGCCATCGGGGCTATGCCCGGCTCCAGTTGCAGCGGCAGGGTTCGCGTCCGGTAACCCCGGCAGAACACGGTCAGGGAGTAGGGGCCAGGGTTCGCGATTGAAAAAGCAAAGCGCCCTCCTGCATCCGTTCTGATCCAGGTTTGCGTGCTGGTGCCGGATGGCACCAGCACCAAATCCGTTTGCGGCAATTCGGTGGAATCGCTCCCGCCCGTTACGCGACCCGTGAACTCGAATGCAGGCACTGTCGCTGCCCGCTGCGCGCAAAGCCTTTGGCCCGAAAGTAAAAGGACCAGCGTAACAATAACATATAATATGTTGTGGATAACATTCATTTAGTTATGTTCGGATCAGTCAGCCATTCCGTGCGCGGGCTGCGCGGGTCAATCCGGCTCAAATCAGTTTCGGGATTCACGTAGAGCCTGCTTCCCCGCCCGTTCAGGCTTACCCACACATCGGCGTACACAGCCGGATCCTTGAGGCCGCGTTCACGGTAAACCTGCGCAAGGTAGCGGGCAAACTGCAAAAGCATGTCCGGCTGGGTGGCCATCATTTTTTCCTGGTTGGGCGTCAGGTAATCCGCGGGGCGCACCACTTCATAGCGGGCAGAGCCCGCTTCCTGCACCCGAAAACTGGCGTAACCCGCCTTTTCCATCAGCATCACCCGCCACGAAAAACGATAGCCGCTTTCGGTCCAGAACAGCGACCCCGGATACAAAAGGTAGCGGAAGGGCAGGGTCAGTTGTGCGGTGAACCACAGGGCCAGCGCGGCGAAAACCAGCGGACGCAGGCGCGTGTTCCATTGGGATCTGTGTGCCGGTCCAGGACCGAATTTTTGGCCCAACTGCCCACCAAACCGGGTCCGGATCCACCCGCCCAACCCAGGCCTGACCTGCACCAACACCGGCGCCCGCAGCGGCAGCACCCTGCCCAGCACATCGCCCAGCACGCGCTGCCAGCGCTCGTGCCAGGCGGCAGGAAAAAAAATCAGGGCTGCGGCCAGCATGATCCACGGAAACATGCCGATGGGAAAAAGCCAGGCCGTGAGCCCGTGAAAGACGATGGCCGCGGCATAAGCCCAAGGCCGCGTGATTCGCAGGTTCAGCCAAAGCGGCAGGGTCAGGTCATAGAACATGCCCACCCAGGAAAAAACCCAGGCCGTAGCTGGTATGGCCAACAGCGGGCCTATGACTGGCAGATGCGTCTGCGCCGGCAGCCAGATGCGCAACGGCAAGGCGTGCAACAGCCAATCGGCATTGATTTTGGCCAGGCCGGCAAAGAAGTACACCAGCCCGATTTGCAGCGGCAGTATGCCCGTGACCCAGCGCGGAGCACGGGAGCGCCTGATCCAGGGCTTGCGAAACGCATCCAGACTGAACCGCCGATGCGCCGGGAGAAAAATCAGCAAAAAGGCGATAAGGCTGACGAAATAGTAGTGGTTCAGGTAGTTGGTCTTGTCCAACAATTCCACGTAGGTGAACGCCGCAAAGAACACCACCGCCGACACCCGGTAGAAGCAGCCCAACGCCACGCCCAGCGCACCGAGGCCCATCAACACAAACAGGGCATACATGCCCGCCGCACCGGGCACCAGTACCCATTCGAACCCCGGGTACTTAAAGAAAAAGGTCGGTTCCAGGTAGAGTTCCTGAATCCAACCTTTTGCGGCAAAGCGAACCACACTGGCCAGCATCAACAATCCGAACAACACCCGAAAACTCGCCAGCGGTGCCAGCGATTGCCGGGCGTTCAACCCGTTGCGAAGCCGAACCATCCAGGGCAGCGACGGCAGCCCGGTGCTTGCCGGAAAACCAACTCCCGCTACTGCGCGCACCGAATGCGGCAAATCATCAATCGCCATCGTTGTCCTGGTAGGTGATCAGGATGCCCAGCGACGAAGGCAGGTCAACTTTGATGAGCACCAGCAGGCGTTGCAGGGTAGTGTAGGCGTTTTGAACAGCCCCGGTTTCGGCCACAACAGCCTCGTTCAGACTCAGGGTCACGCCGTCGCGGAGCGAGGATTGCGCGTCAGCCAAGGCAGCGCGGATCTCATCAGACAGCGGTTGTCCGTTGTACTGCGCATTCACTGCATCCAGGTAGTCGTCTAAACCTGGGTCTGCGGCATCTGCGCCGCCGAGCAGCCAGTTTTCATAAGCCACCAAACCGGCCACAGCCAACGCCCGCGATTCGCCCGAATACAGGGCCTCTGCACGCTCCGGCTGGACAATGCCCAGGCTGCGTACTCCCAGGGGAATGCCCACTTTGCCGTCGCGCAAGTCGCGCTCGTAATAGCGGTTGATGGCGTTGACCAGCTTGCCCAGCGAGCTGCCCACGTCCACACCATCGGCTTCGGGAAACGCGGCTGCATAGCCGTTTTCCCAGTCTGTCTGCACGCCAGAGGAAAGCATGACCAAACGCTGCACTAAGGCTTGCGTGTACGCTCGCCGCTCAGCGGCATCACTCGCGCTGCTGAATGCGGCAACCGTAGCCGCCGGGCTGCGGCTGAACAATAAGAAATCCAATGCCGGGAATCCCTGAACGTCCAGGTTATCCGCCTGGTCCAGGTTCCAGGTTCCTTCCTGCATAAGAAAATATATGCTGGTGCTGTCCGTCGGAAACGTGTTCGCGAACCCGAGCAAGCCCCGGTCCAATGCCGGGCCAAAGTCAAGCGGCGCTACCGCTTGCCAGTCGGTCCAGGCCTGCACCAAACGCTGGCGCAGCAGGTCCAACCCTTCGGTGGTTGGCGCATCGGCAAAGCTGTCCCAGGCACCTTCCAGGTCGCTGCAGGCAGCCCCAAATTCCTGGTATTCCGGCAGAATCAGGTTCTGGGCGTAGTGCTCCAACAGCGCCTTGCGGTCGTAGTTGACGGCAGAAGGCCCTTCGCCCTCGCAAGAGGCAAGCAACAACAGAACAACAACAGGCAACAAAGCGGAAAGGCTCTTGAACTGTGTGAGTCGCATGAGTCGCACGCGCCCCAAAGGAGAAAAAGGAAACACGTTCACAGGCTTTCTTCGATGGCTTCGAATCCGTAAATACCGCTGATCAGGCTTCGGGCGTCGCGAAGATCCTGCAAAGCTACCTGGTAAAAATTGTCGCCCAAAAGGGCTTCAAATTCGGCCAGTTGCTCCAGGCTGATCCGGCGGTTTGGGTTGTATTTCAAGCTGCGGGCAAAAGCCAGCGCTTCAGACAAAACGTGGTTGCGGGAAGCATCATCCCCGATTTCCACAATCGCTTCGTTGAGGTAGTGCACCACTGTGCCGGCACAAACGTCCTCCCAGGTTTCGGAGATGATCTGAATCTGTTCGTCGCGCAAAACATAGTCTTTGTTACTAAGGGCCGCGCGGCCGGTGCGGAAAGCCAGCGCCAGGGTTTCATTGCTGCCCAACAGGGCATCGCGGCCGTTGGCATAGCGCGCCCAAAAGCGCAACAACGCAATATCGTAGGGCGAACCAAAATCAACCGGCATGGCGGTGTAGCCAAACGCTTCGTCAAAGTAGTGCTCCATGACGGTGCCCGTGCCCGGTGTCACCGTTTCGTTGTCCGCACTCATGCGCTCATCACTTAAGTAAACAGCCATGGCCTGGTAATAGAAAACGGCACCCATGAGCCCCTTTTCAATCATTTGAACCGGTTCAAAACCGTTGGCATCAAATACCCATGCCGAGCTCCCGGAGGTGCCAATGCCCGCCTGCCCATCAGAGGCTGTCAATCCGCTCGCGCTGGCGGTGGCCATAGCGTCCATCCAATCTTCAAAGTAGTTGACGTCCAGTTCAAAGCATTTGTCGCGCAATTGTTTACCGGAACCGTCCAGGGCGGCATCGCCAAAGGGATTGCCCGAATTGGCAAACATGGCTTTGAGCAAATCGGCGTCAACCGCCGCGCCGCCGTTGGCCGTTTTCATGTAATTGGTCAGTTGTGTGAGCATGTCCAACCGGGTGGTCTGGCCGGAATAGTCCACATTTTCAAAGGAGTAGGTGGCCGGAACCAGCAGGTCTGGAGTCTCCGTTTTCTCGCAGGAAGCCAAAAAGGCCAAACCTGCAGTCCAAAGCAACAAGGAGGGGAAAAGTTGGCGGGTCATGTTTTGGAAGGCTTAGTGGAAAACTTGGCCAAAAGCTTCCAAGAGCTTATTTAGACCAAGTTTAATTAAGAGCAAAATTATCCGCATCACCACAATACCACAATACCCGCAGCGGGGCAAAATAATACCTTAAAATAGGTAGTTCGAAGGGCGTAAGTGGCTTTGCGCAACCGTGTGGCGGGCGCAGAACAATTGTTCAATGCGAAATGCGGGACGAGATAGCCGGCGGCAGGAAGGTAAAGAAAATATATTAAATAAAGCCATTTTAAGTCGCCCCCTCGTTATGGTTGAATGGTTAGCAACACGGCGGAATGCCCGGCTACCCTTAAGGCGTACAAGCCCGGTGGCAGGTCGGGGCAGAGCAGGGTCGATGCCAAAGGGCGAGGTATAGCTTGCAAGAACCCCGGCTCAGCACGCTGGTCGTCGTCCTTCTCTAAACCCCAAATGGATGACCCCTGCCAGGTCTGAAGCACCCGCCCATTTAGGTCGGATAGGGTGAGCGGCGCGTTTTGCACTGCGCCTTGCGGCGCGTTTTGCACTGCGCCTTGCGGCGCGTTTTGCACTACGCCTTGCGGCGCGTTTTGCACTGCGCCTTGCGGCGCGTTTTGCACTACGCCTTGCGGCGCGTTTTGCACTACGCCTTGCGGCGCGCCCTGGCTTGCACCAGCAACCCCGTTCCATCCCAAACGAAAGCAACCTGAAGACGGATTCGGCCATACCATTATGTTTGTTATGGCAGGGCCAGGACCTGCGCCGAGACCAGGACCAAAGCCTTGGTCAGGCCCCGTCTCAAGCCCAACGGCTGCACCAACACCGCGAAAATGCATCAGTCCACCAGCGAAATTCCCCTGCACCAGGTCGGGCAGACCATCGCCGTTGAAGTCGGCCAGGGCGGGGGTGCTGCGCTCGCCATCTGCCTGGCCGGTAAAGGCGGTGTCCCAAGGCAGGAAAGGCTCCGGGGTGATCGCATCCACGTTGCGGTAGGCAATGACCCTTCCCTTGAGCGAGCCGACGAACATATCATGGCCGCCGTCCGGTCGCGGATAAAAACCGGGGGCGCTGAAGCCAATGCTCAGCAGGCTGGCTCCGCTGACGTTGACCTGGCCCCAAAAATCGCTGACCAACGAAAATGCAGGCGTCAGCGCCGAGCCGCTGTTGCGGTAGTAATTGAGGTTGCCATTGCGCTCGCCGATGACCAGATCCACCAGGCCGTCTGCATCCAAATCGGCTAAAGCGGGCATGGCAAAAGAGCCGACGTCTATGCCCTGGTAAAAGTTATCCCCGTAGATAAAAAAAGCCGGGCTTCCCGCCGCCGCCGTGTTCTCAAAATGGCGAAGTTGGCCCTCGTCATCGCCCAAAAGCATGTCAAAATCACCGTCGCCGTCCAGGTCCGCGAAAGTAGGGCAGGCAAAGGTCCAGTCGCCGGGCAAGGTGCTCAGATTAGCGTAATCCAGGTCCGCGACGCGAAACACAACTGGATCACCCCCAAGGTTTTCAAGCAGCGCAAGGCGGGTCCTGCGCTCCCCGGACGGGCCGCTGTACCCGGCATTGCCCACCACCAGATCCAGGTCCCCGTCGCCATCGGCATCCAGAACGGCAGGGCAGGAGCCTTCGCCAAAGTCGAGCATGTCGCGTTGCAAGAAGGCGTTTTCGGCCAGGACGTAGGCGGGAATTCCGCTGCTGGCCGTGTCCAGGTACAGCAGCAGGTTTTGGAAATTGCCCGAAAAGCCGCGGTCTTGCGGCGACACCGCGAGGTCAGTTCTGCCGTCGCCATTGGCGTCCAGGGCGAAAGCGGCCGGGAACAATGGCGACGGCAACGGGCACATCGCCGGACGGCCAGTTTGGCTCGTGCAGTGCCATAAAGGCATTGGTGTTGTCGCCGCCATTGTAGAGTGCACCGAGCCGGGTTCCCCCGTTGTCTCCCAGCAACAGGTCCAGCACCCCGTCGTTGTCCAGATCGGCCAGACAGAGCGTAGAGCCTACGTGCACCGGCGGCCGGGCCGGCGCGCTCGGTCTTTCGTGCGGAGCCCCGGAGAGGCAACTGTCCAGCAAAATGCCGTCGTTAGACGGGTTTTCGCGGAAACGGCCCCAGCAATCCGAAGCCAGCTCAAAAACCAGGCTGTCGCGGTGGCCAAAGCGTTCGAACGATTGGTTGGCGTGAAGTTCAACAGAGGCCCCGGATGCGTCTACCATCAGGATATCCCAATCACCGTCGCCGTCCAGGTCAGCCAGACCGGGGACGTCGCCGCCGGTCATTCGGAGGTCTTGCTCCACGCCGCTGCGCTCCGTGCGCAATGCGAGGCCGTCGCGGTAAGGAGTGAACGCCCATTCCCCCGTTTCCTGCCATTGATTTTGCCAGGCCGAAAGGGCAGTGCCGGTGTAGGTCAGGATATCGGGATCGCCATCACCGTCGTAATCAAAGAGCAGACCCAACACCGACGCAGGCGGCATGCCCGCAACCCATTCCGGTGCGTAGCGAAAATGCAGCGCAGCGCCATCCATCTGGCCAAGGAAGGGCAGCCAGCGGTTGCCGGCTTTTTCAAAGACCATGAGGTCGGGCAAGGCATCGGCGTTCAAATCAATTGTAGAGAACTGGGCGTTGTTCAGGCCCCCGGCCCAGGGGTTCAAAAAAGAAAGTCCGGTGGTGTCAAGCACCACCGGACTTTGATCGCGAATCATTGCGTATTGTGCTTGCACGGCGTGCCCCCCGAAAAAGCCGAAGAGTCCCAGCAGCAGCATTGTTGCCCCTATGGGCAGGGGATAGCACCGAAACGCCATTAATCCGCCAGCAGCCATTTGCGAATGGCCTGGCTGCCGTTGGCCTGGAGCACGACGGTGTACATTCCGGCGGGATGATTGGTGGGATTCAACACGGCATTGTGCTGTCCAGCCGGGAGCATGCCTTGCAGCGGAACACTGACCAGGCGGCCCAAGGCGTCGAACACCTGAACCGAAACATCCGCGCTCTCGGGCAATTGGAAACTGAGTTCAGCCTGACCACGGGAAGGATTCGGGAAAAGGCTGATCTGCTGCAAAGGTTCAGGCGCAGTTTCACCGATGGCCGAAATTTCCGGCAGCGGTTCGTTGGTGTACTGGATGAAAAACAACATCATTTCATCCGTGGTTCGGTCCCCCCAAAGGATAGTGCTCCCGGTGTTGTTAATGTACTTGGCCGTGTGGCGTAAACCACCCAAAAGCCCCATGTTGACAGGGTAGAGGTCCTCAAAAATGCGCACCGGTGGGTGTTCCCAGTCGTAAAAACCCTGGTTGAAGGTGTAATCGATGTCAAAGAAACCTTCGAAGATCTGTTCGCCAGTGGCTCGGTTGTAAATGTCGTAGTCTACGCCGCGCGAGTGGGTATGGCTGCTCAAGTACCACAAATGCCAGGTGGGCGCATCCGGGATAGGAAAGACCAGATCGTCTGTGAACGTGTACTCTGCGCCGTCACCGGGAACGATAAGCGATTGCCCAACAAAGCCGGTACCGGAAATCGCTTCCAGAATGTCAATGGGAATAATTTGGCTGAACATTTCTACCGTTGGCTGGCTGGCATCGCGAGGGCGTGTGTATATATTCACGTATACGTCGCAAGGAAGTACCGAGTCCATATTGGCGTTGTACAAGTGAAAGTTCATGTCCAGGATCTCGCTATCCTGCCAGAAGTAGGCGGCCCCTTCCGGAAGCGCGATGTCGTAGGCATCCTGCCAGGCGGCCACAATGCTGACGTCCGCATCGGGCGCTGCGCCTGGCTCCAGAATTTCGCGCAAGCCAAAGCGATAAGCCGAAGCGGCTCCCGCACTGGGGTATCGGTAGAGGATGAAGTGGTGGCTGATTTCGTTGAAAAATAGTTCGGTCCGGGTTACTTCTACCTGGCCGTCAAACGATACTGGCCGCTTGTAGAAGTACTCCACTTCCTGGCCAGGCGCCAGGAAGAATGGGCCGAGGCGAATTTGCGTACCCTCACCGGCTGCGGGGGCGGGGGGAGGAGTTACGCCTTCCAAACCGAGGCCCGCGACGTAAAAGTCAGCCAACACATCCGGGTTAACCACCTGTGTAGTTGCCGGCGCACCGTAGAGAATCCACTGGCGCAAGAGTTCAATTTCCTCTGATTCCAAATCGTCACTGGTGGGCATTTGTCCTCCCTCGCCAGCGACTAATCCGTAATCGTCATCCCAGGAGTCACGCCCCACTTTGTGGAGCAGAAAGGAATTTTCTGGAAAGCCCGGATCAACGCGTTTGTATCCTTTAGCCACAGCCGCAGGATTGGTAGGGTTGACGTTAACCAACGCATTGTAAATGTCGGTGGTGCTGCCCGTCAGGTTCATGCCTGCGGCAGGAGAAGTGGCGTCGTGGCAACTGGAAAACGCGCAATTGGTGCTGAACAAAACCTGAATTTCCTCAAGCGTAGACTGGCTTTGCGCCTGATTCACGCAAAACAATCCCGCCGCAGCCATAAAAAACCGCAGGGGAGGAAAGGAGAAATGCCTCATGGGAAAAGGAATGGGGAATAAAGTTTGGTTCAAGATACAGCAATCTTGGATACGATGGTACGGGCAAAAGGACCAAACGTTTCAATTTAAGGTTTGTGGCACTCTCAACCTTCACAGCGGCTGCCGCGCTGGATCGAAGCGTTTTTCGACCCGATACGGGAAAACGGTCAGGATATCGCCATTTCGAATGCGGGACTGCATGTCTTTCCAGTAATCGGCCTCAAACAAATCGCCGTGCAGGCGAAAAAACAACGCCCGAATGTCTGCGCGGCCTATGAGAAAGCGGGTAAATTCCTCTGGAAAAATATCGTTGGGTCCCACCGAATACCAGGCCTCGGCTGCAAGTTCATCTTCTTCATTTCGCGCTTCCGGAATGCGGCGGAAGTGGCAGTCCGTCAAAAACGTGATTTCATCGTAGTCGTAAAACACCACGCGCTGGTGGCGAGTGACACCAAAGTTTTTCAAAAGCATATCGCCTGGAAATATATTAGCTGATGCTAACTGTCGAATGGCATTTCCGTATTCATCAACGGCGTGTTCTGCTTCGGGTCCATTGGCGCTTTCCAGGTAGAGGTTGAGCGGAACCATACGGCGCTCCGTGTACAAGTGTCGGATCAGCACTTCCTGGTCGGTAATCTGCACAATGGAAGCGCAATCGCGGAGCAATTCTTCCAACAGCGAATCCGAAAATCGGGCGCGCGGAAAGCGAAAGTCCACGAATTCGTGGGTGTCGGCCATGCGCCCCACGCGGTCGTGTTGTGACACCAGCCGGTACTTGGCTTTGACTTCGTCGCGGGTAATGTTTTTGGGCGGTTCAAAGCGGTCTTTGATCAGCTTGAACACGAAATTGAAACTGGGCAGAGTGAACACCGTCATCACCATGCCCCGAATGCCCGGCGCGGTGACAAAAGCGTCGCTGGTTTGCTCCAGGTGCCGAGCAAAGTCTCGGTACCACTCGGTTTTGCCGTGTTTGTTAAACCCGATGGAGTTGTACAGTTCGCCGGTGTTTTTCTGCGGAATGATCGATTTTAGAAAGCGAACCAGCTCGGAGGGAATAGCCGTTTCCACCAGAAAATAGGAGCGCGTAAAACTGAAAATGACCGATACATCATCCGGGTCGTCAATGAACGCATCCACGAAAAGCCCTTTAGGACTGTGCATGATGGGCAGCACAAAAGGGTAGTAGGTTCCGCCCAGCACCGCCCGCCCTACCACGTAAGCGCCTTTGTTGCGGTAAAACACGGAGCGCAACACTTCAACGCGCGATTCGCGATCCAGCACTTGGCCCGGCAGCAGACGCTGCGTGAGCGCCGCTGCAATTTGCGCTACATCGCGGTCTAAATCGTCCCAGGGCGCGGCCAATTCGGCATCGCGCAAAATGCGGCGAATAATTTGCTCAGCGGGCCGCACCGCCCAGTAGCGGCGGAAAATGGGCCGCTCGCTCTGCACCTGGGGTGGCTGGGTTTCCACAAACAGCACATCAAACGAGTGCTTCTGCAACGGCACTTTTCGGTAAACAGAATTAAAGTAGGTCTGTGCCAGTTCGTGTGCGGGCTTGTCGGCAATGCGAATGGCATAGGTCTCGCGGATGGAGCGCCATAACTCTTCCTCTGCTACGCGATCCGCCAGCTTTTGCGCCACCCAAGCAGAAACCTTGCGCACACTGTCTTTGTAGAGCGTGAGGCGGTACTTGGTATCGCCCTGAATGGCGTGAAAATCAGCTTGGCCAAAATTGGCACGCGCCATTCCGGTTACTTCCCGGAATCGCTGAATAAAGCCGTCGAAACCGGCTTCCAGAATGCGCGCGCAGTCTTGAATCAAAGGGTGTCGGTGCGTTGGTGAGGGAACGCAGACCGTTTAGCAATAATAGGCCAAAGTGCCGTGATTGGTCACGCTCTCCCTTCGCCCGAAATTACCAACCGCTGGCGCAGAGGTAGCCTTCTGTACTGCGGGCACTGAGCCAGGGAATTTCCTCCTGCGGTAAATGCCCAACGCCAGGATACACCAGCAGTTCGGAGCCGGCTATGGCCTGTTCAAAGCGCTCGCCGTGTTTTGCTGGGATCCAGCGGTCCTCGCCGCCCCATAAAATCAGCGTGGGAATGGCCAATTGGCTAAGTTCGGGGATGCGTTTGGACGAAGGGGTGTTGACGCGGTCTACAAAGGCCTGGCGGTTGCCTTGGCGCAACATGCTTTGGAAGTAAAGGTCTACGAGGCTGTCCGTTACCAGATCGGGCTCGGCGTACACTTCCAACAGCGATTTTCGGAACAGCGATTTGGGCGTAACCCGTGTCATGAGCTGCTTGACCAGCGGGGTTTTGGCCATCTTGAAGCCCAGGCTCGGCTGACCGTTCAGCGGAAAGCCCGACGCGTCGATCAACACCAGCCGGCGCACACGATCCGGGCGGTCCAGGGCGTAGTGCCAGGCAATAGCGCCTCCAAGCGAATTGCCGGCAACAGCGCAGGAATCCACGCCCAAGGCGTCGAGGAAAGCGTCCAAAAATGTGCTGTACGCGGCCATGCTGTAGTCGCGGTCGGGCGAAGGGCCACTGAGCCCGAACGCCGGCAAGTCGGGGCGAATGACGCGGTAGCGCTTTTGAAGCGTATCGGTCCAGCCTTGCCAGGTGTGCAAATTGGAGCCCGTGCCGTGCAAAAGAAGCAAGACAGCCCCTTGACCTTCGTCGCGGTAATGGATGTTCTGCCCGTTGACCTGGATGAATTTAGACGGAGCGCCGCCCAGCGATTCCTTGAGCTTTTGCACCGGAATTTCCGGGTGCCAGAAGTACACGGTGAGCGCCAGGGGCAGCGCTAAAACCATCAACATAACAATCCATATTCTTCGTCTAATCCTTCGGCTAATCATACTAATTGTTATGCTGTTGATTGAGGTTTTGGTTAAACTCTTAGGCTTTCGGTAAGAACAAACGGTGACTCAGGCTGGACTGCCTGGTATCTTCCAAACCGGAGCACCAACCTGATCAACGGGAAACAAATGCGGATAATGTTCGCGCAAAGCGGCTTCAAATTCGTCGACCGGCCATTCAGCATAAGTTCCCCTATCCATAACATAAGTCATGAATAGTTCGCCGCCAGGCTCGTAGGGCTGGAACAGCGAATCGTGAATGCCATCAAACTCCAGGGGTACAACACCGATTTTTTCGCACAGTTCACGGTTGAATGCCGGGGTGGCTTTTACCCAACGGCCCTCCAGAAAAAGCTCGGTATAGCCGTGAAAGACCATGCGGTCCGTGCCCAGCCACTGAGCCAGTTTTTCGGTGCCTATGTGGTTCACTACGTCGCCGAATCCCAACCGAGCCGGGATGCCCAGCGCACGCGCCGCAGCACCCAAAAGGTTCGCTTTTTCAATACAATAACCTTTGTTACGGTGCATAAATGCGCTGGCCCGCATGTGGTTGCGATCCAGGTTCACGCAATAGGGATCGTAGCGGTAGCCATCGCGAATGGCGTAGTAGAGCGACACGGCAGCCTCCCGTTCGCTGGCGGCGTTGCGCGCATGCGCTTCGGCCAACGCCACGATGTCCGGGTTTAGGCTGTCCATGATCGGACCAGGCACCAGAAAGGGCCGGAAGTCGGTGGTTAAAGGAGCATTCGGGTCCATAGAAAAACAATCCAGATGCTGATGCCCAATTTGAGCAGAGTACCCGCCACAAATCCGGCGAGCGAACCGATGCCGGATCGAATCGCTAAAGTAAAGGTTTGGCCGCTGGCTATTTCAAAGCTGAAGGCTCCCAAAAAGGGACCGATCAGGATGCCCAGGGGGCCCATAAAAAGCAGCCCGATCAACAATCCGATAAAAGCTCCCCACGTACCCGCTTTGCTGCCACCAGTCAATTTGGTGCCCCAGATGGCCAGGAGGTTATCCATAAAGGTAGAAGCCACGGCAATAACCAGCCACAACAAAAGAAACCCTGTCCAACCGAAATCGGGAACCTCGACGCCCGGATGCCAGCGAAGGAGCAGCAAGGCGCCCCAGGCTATGGGAGGGCCGGGGAGGGGGGGCAAAATGCTGAAAACCAGCCCTGTGAGCAGCAACAAAATAGCTCCGGCAATCAAGGCAATCTCCATGCTGACAAAGCTAGGGCTTGCTATGCAAAAGGGCCCCCGGATTGGGAGCCCTTTTGGTGGAATCAATGGGTTGAAAGTTTCGCTTTTCTTAGCGAACAATTTGCAACATCTCGCGATGTTCGGTGGCACCGGCAACTGCGTGGAAGAAGTACTGGCCGTTGTCCAGATTGCTCAGATCCAGTTGCAGCACGTTGGTGCCAGCGACTACGTCGGCATTTTGCTCAAACACTACGCGGCCCGTCAGGTCATAGACGCTCAGCATAACCTGGCCGTCCATGTCGCTTTGGTAGCGAACGCTGGCCACAGAAGCAGCCGGGTTCGGGAACAGGCTAACCTGCCCTTCGACCATAGCCAAGCGCGCACCGGGCGCAGCTGGGGTAGTAAAGTTGGCCGGTGGACCGAAAGGAGAAATGTCCAGCGGAGTAATGCTGCAGGCACAACGAGCGCGGAGGTCATACGTTGTCGCCGCATCGAGATTGCTCAGCATGTTTATCTGGAAATCTCCGGGTGCGCGGCGAGCTTTTTTCCAGTTGGTATCGCCAACAGCGCGAACCTGGTACTCGCATTGCAACCATGCTGGATTCGGCGTACCTAAGGAAATGGTCAGCAAAAAGCTGTCGAGATCCTGTGAAGTGGTCACGGACGCTGGGGGAGGGCAGGTTTGTGCGTGAAGACCCTGGCTGGCAAAAATGCTGAAGATCAGCATCAGGGGCAGTAAATAGATTTTTTTCATAACAGTAAAAGTGTAGTTAAATGATGGAGGTAAGGGTGTGGTTAATTTGATTCGTGAATTCCGTAGAAACCATCTTGGCAATGCTTTCAACCCACAATGTAGGGCAATAAAGCCGCACGCCGCAGCCTTTGTTGAAAAAAATTGCTGGTCTATTCGTTGACCAACTCACCCCTAAATTTACCTAAATCTGTAAGGCAAGGGTTATCAGGGAGCATACACATGCACCGGAACCGCGATCGGTGTTCCATTGAATTCGCCAACTACGTACACAATACCTGATGTGCCATTCGGTAGGGCAAAGGAACCGTGGGTCTCCGTCCCGGCAGGGAGCTGTATCGCTGGCGCAATGCTGCGCCCCAGCAGGTCCATTACGCGGACCATTCCCCCGGAAATTGGGCAATTGGAGCAGGACCAAGTCAACCCTGATCCATTCTGCCAGGCTTTTAAAGTAGGTTGGGTTGAAAGGGCCGGGGCTTCCTCCCGCAACGTTAAGGTCGTGAACCCCGAAAGCGGTGACCAAATCGTGATAGCATCGGTGCCTGTGCAAAGCGCCCGAACCTGCCATTCGTAGGAACTGCCCGGGCTAAGTCCGGTGATGTTGACACTTGTACTTGTGGTGGAGCGCTTGCGAAAGGAGGTACCCCCAACCGGGCGCCCCTGGACCTGATAAATTTGAGTGTTGGGTAAAAAGTTCCAGGAAACTACGGCACTGGTGGTAGAAGGAACGGTGGTTAATCCCGTTGGTGGACTGACAGGACCGCAGGGAGGAGTAGAACTGACGACGGTAATGGTCCCGACCATGCCCAGCCCGCTGTGAATGGTGCACACATAAGGATACGACCCCACTGAAGTGGGAATGAAATCGTAAACGGTCAACGAAGCATTCAGGGTAAACGTTGGCCAGGCGCCGGTAGAGGATTCCGTAGGGTGCGTTCCGGCTATTCGCACAAAACGAACCGTGTCCCCAAGGTCAACCGCTAACGTTGCAGGGGCATAGAAAAAGTTTCGCGCTTCCACCACAAAAACAGTGGCCTGGGCTGGAAAAAATGGCAGGAGAAACAGTGCAGTAAGGAGGTAAATCGGGTTTTTCATAAGGGCTGATTGGGCGAGTTGAAGAAGGAAACTTTGTATGCAGAAGCTATCGGGCAGGCTAAAGGTCTCTTTAGCACCGAAAAGTAAGCTTTTATCCACACGTGATGAAATGACTTGCAAAATGCTCCTTAACTTCAAGCGTTGTTTTCACCCATAATCTTTATTGCAACATGAGATGCATTACGCTGTCCAGACTGGTTTTTTCTACCCTGACCATCCTATTGTTGGGCTTAGCTGGTTCTTCTTTTGCGCAGACCTCCATCATTGGCCCAAACCAATATGCTTTTCAGTACCAACCAGGGGGATCCCCAACGTTGTTGGGGCTCTTCTTTAACTCTACAGACACCCGCTTTGAGTTCCGGGATTTGGCCGCCGCAGCAGAGTTGTCCATCAACCCCATTGGCCAGATTTCCAATTTCCGGGGTAAACTGGGCGTCGGTGCTCCTAATCCGGCTTCGTCTTTTCAGGTTATCGGCAATGCCCGCATAGGCACTGCGGCAAACTACGCCGAAGTAGATGCCAGTGGAAACTTGCGCTTCTTCGGCACTTCCCGCTACATCGTGCCCGGCAATACCTATGCTTTCCAGGCATTAAGCAGCAGCATCGGGCTCTTTTTTAACCAAAGTCTGAATCGCTTTGAATTCCTCAACAGCAGCGGAACCCCGGCATGGACCCTGGGCGCAACCGGTACAGGGGTAGGCGACATGACGGTAACCGGAGAAATAAGGGCTGGAGGAACCTCCGGCCAGGCCAGAATTAATGCCGCAACTACGGCCACATCCCAACAGGCCGCAGTCCGCGGTAGGGGCATTAACGACTTCACAGGAGGCTACCTTGGCGTTCTGGGCAGCACTGCTTTTGACGGCTCTGCGTTGAGCATTGGCAACAATGAAATTGGCGCGCTGGGTATTTCCACCGGCAGCACCTCGTCTGTTAACGACAATTACGGGCTATATGGTTACTCAGACAATGTCGCTGTGCGAGGCTTACACACCGGCGGCAACTTTGCCGATTTGGGCCGGTCCGATTTCGGACTTTTTGTATCCGGCCCCAGCCGTCTTGCAGGCGCTCTCACCGCTGATGCCGTAAGCGCGGCGTCTATGACAGTCAACAACGGGCTGGACCCTGCACCTGGGCTGGACGGACCCTTGCTGGTGGGCGTTCCCGGCGGTTTTCGGATGTCAGTTTTTAAAAGTGCCATCCAAACCGCTAATGCCGGCGGCCCTGCCGCGCTGGAGATTAACCCTTACGGCGGCAACGTGAATATCGGGCAGGGGGGGGGATCGGTCAACATTGCCACCCTGGGAAGTGGAAACGTAGCTATTGCTACGGGGGGGGGCGATATCAACCTCGGCAGCGTGCTTTACACCGATTTTAGCATCAATCGGGTCGGGGTGCGCGACATCACGCCAGAATACACCCTAACCGTGCGCCACCCAACGGGCACGCTGACCCGCAACGGTATTGCCATCGTAAACGAATTGAACAACACCACCTGGCACTTGTACAGCTTTATCGACGGCGATTTCGGGCTCTTCAACTCCGATTCGCTCAAAGGCAAATTCGATAATGTATCCGGGTTGTACTTGGCCACTTCAGACTTGCGGCTAAAAGCCGGCATCCGCACACCCGATGCAGTGAGTACTCGATTAGCTAAGTTGCAACCGCGCCAATACACCTACCGCAGTGACCCTGACCAGCACACTTACTACGGTTTCATTGCTCAGGAACTTGAGCAAGTGTTTCCCGAACTGGTGCACCAGGACCAGGAAACCGGCTTGAGAACAGTTTCTTATACGGAACTCATCCCGCTGCTGGTGTCTGTTTGGCAGGAAGGCCAGGCCGAACAGCGCACAAACAAGGCGCAATTATTAGACCTTCAAGACAATCTTGCACAGGCCATTCGCCGGATTGAATCGCTGGAATCGGCACTCAGCGTCTGCTGCCAGGGATCAACGGGTCAGCAGAACAAAGCCTTGGAGACGCCAGCCGGAGCCGCTACGCTGGGCCAGAACATTCCGAATCCATTTCAGGCCAGCACCACCATCCCATACTTTCTGCCACCGGCTGCCGGTGCCGCTGAAATTCGAATCATGGATCTGCAAGGCAAAGTCCGGGAGCGGTTGACCATTGCTCAGGAAGGTGCCGGAACCGCAGTTTTTCAGCACCAGGGCTGGGAACAGGGTACCTATTTCTATGGATTGTTCATCCAAGGCAAGCCTGTCCAGGTCCGCGAAATGATTCTTCAGTAACCGGAAACTCTATCAGGGAACTAACAAAAACCCCAGAGACAAGGCTTGCCCAATTTTTAACACCGGAGTTTACTCCTGTAAATGAGGATGTTGAAAATTGGGCGTAACGCAGTATCTGGAGTATCTGTTAGTTCCCGACTAACAAAAACCCCGGGCTGCATGAGCAGCTCGGGGTTTCTTAATTAGGGGGAAGTAGGTATCGCGCGCTTTGCAGCGGGCGGTTGTCGATCAATTAGTGAAGTACGGTCAATTTGCCGGTGCTGGAATATTCCCCTGCTTCTAGACGGAAAATGTAAGCGCCGTTAGGCAGGTCCTGGAGCGAAGCATCCATTTCGTGCGTACCAGCGGCCAATTCACCTGGAGTCCATTCGCGGACTACGCGGCCCATGGCATCAAACATGCGCAGGTGAGCATTGCCGGCTTCCGGGAGGAAGAAACGGAACTTGGTTGCGTCCTGCACTACGTTTGGCATGGCAATAGCAAAAGGGGTTTGCAAGGCTGCCGTTTCACCGCGAAGGAACACGGCTGCGGGAACTTGCAACAAACTCAATTTCTGGTGAAAGCTGTTGGCCTCGTTCATGTGCATCACGACGTGGATGGTATTCCTGATGGCATCCAGGTAATAATTGGTTTGATCAAAGCGCAGTTCACCAAAACTGCTCACCGAAGGCACAAAATTATCGTATTCATCCAAGATGTATCCGCCGTTGCCGGCATCCAGCGGGATGCGCAGCGCCACGTAGCCTTCAGCGATGCCATTAATCTCCAGGTAGAACAGGCCGGGCAACAATCCCAATGGAGGAGCTAGGAAATTGATTCGGTAGCGGCTGTTTACAGGCAGGTACTGGTACTGCTCGTAGAATTCCGGGCTTTCATAAGTGTAAAACATGTTGCGCTGCCCGCCAGAGCGTCTCGCTTCTATTTCACCAAGGGGCTTGGCCGCACCGTATTCGGAGAAAAGTCGGACAAAAGCGAATTCATCCAATGGACAAGTCGTGGTGGAATTGGCTTCATCCGTAACACAGTTCAGGTTCTTGAAGTTATAGGTATTGTGAAACACGAGGCTTGGCTCGCCAGTTCCGGTCAGGCTTCCGTCTTCATCGCGGATGGCACCTTCCATGATGGGATCAGCAGTCATTTTCACACGCGGTCCGGTGGAACCGAAAACGCCCACATTCCGCACCACCACATTCGGTCCCGCCACGGAATCGTCGTAGCTGTAAATGGCATCCGGGAATCCATAGAAATTAACATTCTCCAACAAATGGTCTTTCTTGTTCCCAAAGGTTGGAACAGTGTTGAAGGCCCCGTAACGCTTGGCGGGAGGAGAATTCGTATTGTTGCTCTGGTAGATGACCGTGCTGTTGGTTAGTGCTGCCCGCATGAGCATAGCGCCAGACCCGTTATCGGCCAGCATGGCATTATTGGCTACCTGCCCATAATCTTCCAGCCACACCCCACTCACAGAATTCTTGTAGGCGGTCAGTCCTTCAAAACTGTACGTTTTTCCAGGAATGGCATCCGTGCGAATGAACAAACCATGGCCGCGGGTAAGCGGAGGGTAGCGTTCGTTCACGGTAACGGTAAAGAAGGAATAATTGGAGTGGGCAATATTGTCCTGGAAGAAATCCGGGCGAATGGAGGTTGCGGTACCCACGCCGTCGTAGAAAAATCCGATGCCGTCAACGCTGCCTGCTGCGTGGTTGCCCTGCACAACCTGGTTTGGGTTCTTGAGCCAGAAAACCCCTGGGCGGGACTCGCTTTGGGACGAATTGCCAACAAATGAATAATTAATGAACGCGTAGTCCTCCTGGCGCAGGATTTGGCGGACCAACACGCCCAGGTTGTTCAGGATGATGTTGTCTTCTTCGTCACCGTCTTCAGCAATAACGAACGCGTGTGAACGGATGTCGTAGGCCACATTGCCTTGGAGCGTAACCCCATCGGTGCCGTGGATAACCATGGCCCGGTGGAAGGAATGGTGCACGCTGTTGTAGCGGGCATAGTTGTCATAGCGCTGACCGCTCAGGTGCCAATGGCAAGGATAACGGCCTTGTTTGGTTAACTGGCCCATGTGAAAGAATTCCACGCCTTCAATGTAGCCATTGCCACCATTCATGATCATCATGTGCCCCCCAAATGAGGTGGCCACCGAAGCTTCATTTCCTTCGATCAGGATGTTGCGGGTCAGCAAGCCCACTTCGGCCCGCATGTCCAACTCTTTGCCGTCAACGATCTGGATCTCTCCAAAATGCTTGAATTGCAAAGCAGGTGTAAAGGTTATTGTGCGGCCTGCCGAAGAGACCACTGTCAGCTCTTCTGCCTCCCGCGGATCAACTCCAGAAGGGGCCAACACAATTTTGTCGCCGGCGCTCCACGTGCTGGTTTCAACCATGGTAAGGCTGGTGGCCCCAGGAAATACCGTGCCATCTAAAACGGACCAAGACAGCTCGTCGCGGCTTGCGCCGTGCAATTCTAACGTGCCGCCATCCATAACAGAAAGGAACTTACCTCCCATGCCCAGACCCTGGACGTCCACATCTGCCCCGGTCAGGGTAATGCGGGCGGAGTTTAAGTGAGGAGCCGCAGCCGTGCCAATTTCCAACACGCCACCCATCATGACCATGATCCATTCGGTATTCAGGTGAAGGGGAACTTCTGCAAAACGAAGTGTGCCCCTAACCCTTACACCGGAAAGCGCAGGAGGGTTGACATCCAGAATGATGGTTCTTCCCGTGGGAATAGTAACCTGAGTTCCGGCTTGCGGCACAACACCGCCAGGCCAGGTGGCTGGGTTGCTCCAAAGGTCATCTGCTCTTAATGACGTGGAGGTAAGGAGAAGAATCAGGAAGGAAACCAGAAAGCTTTTGTGCTGCCAGGCAGCTTGGACCGTCGTTTTATACATACCGAGGAAAGTTGGGATAGCGGAAGTGAAGAATGATCAAACGTTGACGAAGGGAAACAAAGATTTAGAGGCACTATCAAGGTAACTTGGAAGAACTAGGGCATTGCTAGCAGTTAGAGGGTTTTAGGAAGTGACGAATTCGCATAGTCCAGAAGAGGAATACCATGCGTTGTGCTATCGTACAAAATCAATTATCCATGGCAAGATTAGCGAATGTTCTCCCAAAAGTTCATTGAATTGCAAATTTTGTGACCGGAGCAGAAAAATAGAATTGATACTTTTAAGTCAATAAATTTTGTCTTTGTGACAAGGTAAATTGACAGTTATTTGTCGGTAAAACGTCAAGGAAGCCCTGATAGAAAACACTAGTTCTCCCATGATGAAGCATATAATACCCCATTATTTTCCATTTAGTGAATCCATAAATTGATTCAGTGTTTAAGAAATAATGTGGGTAAGCTTGTGGAAATATTTTTCCACAAGCTCAAATTACCTTGAAGCGGGACATCACTTTTGGCCAGAACAGCTCACAAAAGCGTCAGGACTCGCAGTGGAGCGCAGGTTCCGAGGTTACAAAAACGGCGTACTTATAACCGAAAGCATGCTTCAGCATTTTTTTTGGATCCCAGTCAGCGGTTTTGGGGCACCGAAGGCCGGACCAAAAGGCCATGCTCGTCAATCAGGTAGATCAACGAGGTCAATGTGGCCGCACCTAGCTCTAATTCCCGCTTGTTAACGGCATCAAAACGGTCGTTGGCAGCGTGGTGGTAGTCGAAATAGCGCTGGGAATCGGGCACAAACCCGAACAGCGCGACGTTCTGCGCCTTGAGGTGTGAAATGTCCACACCGGCCCCACCAAAATCGGCAAAGTGAATGCCATAAGGAGCCAAGAGCCCTATCCAGTCGCGGAGGCGGGCTAAAGCGGTCTCGCGAACGCCGTCCACGCCATCTACGGAAAAGCCTCTTGGCGTAAAGCCCCCGCGGTCCGACTCAATAGCCGCCACGTGAACCTCGCCCCTTTCCCCCGAAAGGCGGGCGTATTCTATAGCGCCCTTTTGCCCGTTCTCTTCATTCATAAACAGTACACAACGCACGGTGCGTTCCGGCTGCAGGCCCGTTTGGCGATAACCTTCCAAAACAGCCATGGACTGCACGCAGCCTGCGCCATCATCGTGGGCCCCTTCGCCCAGGTCCCAACTGTCCAGGTGCCCGCCCACCAGAATGATCTCGTCGGGCAGACGACTTCCCGTGACCTGACCGATCACGTTATAAGAAAGCGCATCGGGGAAGTTGCGGCAGGAGAGCTCCAGGCTGACCTCCAGGTTGGGGTCATCGCGCAGCGCACGGCTCAGGGCTGCAGCCGCATTGGTGCTAATGGCCGCAGCCGGAATGCTGTCCAACCCCGCGCGGTAGCTCATGGTGCCCGTATGCGGCAAATCGTCCATGCGCAGGTTCATGGAGCGCACCAGCACCCCTACAGCACCGTAAGCCGCGGCTTCTGCGGCCCCGGAGGCGCGCTGGTCCACACAACCGCTGTACGCTTCAAAAGTGTTGATCAGGATGGGCTCCATCGGCCGGTTGTACAACACAATTTTGCCGGCAATTTTTTCCCGGCCCAGTTTGGCCAGGTCTGTGAGCCTGAAAACCTCCACTACCCCTGCGCGGATTCCCCCTTTGGGTGTTCCCACCGACCCACCAAGCGCGCAAATCGGCAGGTTCTCAACCGGTTTTCCAGGGCGGTGAAGCTGTCCCTGCTCTGTATTTCCCCGCACCCAATGCGGCACCATGACCGGTTGAAGCCAGACCGAATCCGCCCCTAATGCCCGCATTTTCTGCTCCGCCCATTGAACTGCCTGCTCCGCGCCGGCGCTGCCACTCAGCCGCGGCCCGATCCCCTGGCAGAGTTCGCGCAGGTTTTCATAGGTGCTTGACTGCGTCAAGGCCAGGTCGAACAAGCGCCGGAGTTGCACGGAATCAGCGATTTCGGAGGCTTCGGAGCTATTGGCGCTAGGTTGCGCAGAGGTAGAGGGGATAAAACAGGCTACCCAAAGGCATACAATCAAAAAATATACTCTTACGTGCCATGAATTTTCGGCTGTTGCCCATCTGTACCATACCATAGGAAATCTTTTGTCGGGGGAAGGGGGATGGTAGCTTTTTGCAAGAGCTTTCCGGGGTCGCTGGCTTTAGGTGCTTTTCTTAGGCGTATTCCTTAGGCGGATTCCTTAGGCCCATACCGGAACCAGTTTCCGGGCCGCTAGACTCAGGTGCTTTCGTTAGGCGCATACCGGAGCCGCTTTCGTGAATGTTCAGCTTTAAAGCGTCCTTTCCCCCTTCTACAAATTAACAGAACTTTCAGAATCAATGGTTTTAGGAGTACCCAAATGGCAAAAATTCTGCATGGAATCTTTTCTGGTTGTATTTTCGAAGGCTGACAAGGAAACCTACCGTGGAACAGACCCTGGATTTACGCCCATTTTTCAACAGCGCAGTTTCTGGAAATTGCGTGGTTTTTGGATTTGACGGCCATTTTCTGAACGTCCTGGTCATTGACCGGGTGCGCGAGCCGCACAAAGGGTCCAAGGCTTTGCCTGGCCGTTTGATGCTGCCCGACGAAGACGTGGAGGAAGTGGCTTTGGTGGCCGTCAAGGCCATTACCGGTCTGGAGAAGCTCTACCACAAGCAGGTTCGGGCCTTTGGCAGCACGGCGCGGCATCCTGCTGGTCGGGTCATCTCCATTGCCTACTACGCGCTGGTGCGCATGGAAAGCCTGACGTTGCAGGAAGCCACTTTTGCCCACAACCCGCAATGGTATCGGGTGGACGATTTGCCCAAACTGGCCTTTGATCACAACGACATCGTGTCTTCGGCCCTGCGACGCCTGCGCAAACGCCTGCAACAAAAGCCTGTTGCGTTGGAAATGCTGCCGGAGAAGTTCACCCTGCCGCAACTGCACCGCCTCTACGAGGACTTGTTCAGGACCAGCTTCGACAAACGCAACTTTCGCCGCAAAATTCTGGCTTCCGGCTTGTTCATACCGCTTGAAGAATTCCAGGAAAACGGGCAAAACCGCCCCCCCCGGCTTTACCGGGCCGATGAAGAGCGCTACCTGGAACTGCGGGCCAACGGCAATCAATTCGCCCCGGATCTCTAAGCGTGGAAAACGAAAGTGCTGTTCCCAACGCGCGTTCCAGCGAGCGATCCGTTGATCGGGTTGTTGCCCGCCTTATTCCCCGACCCGTCACCCCCCCCGCCGACCTGAATCGGTTGCTTATAGGCTTGTTCCCCGAGCTGAACACCGGTGTTGTTTATTGGTACCACGGCCTTCCCTGGTTTATGCGACCCTTTGAATGGGTCAGTGGCATCACGCTGCCGTGCACCTTTTCTCGCGGCACAATCTGCATCTACCTGCGCCCTTGGGAGCCCGCCGATCCGGATTGGGTGGCCCTGGCTGTTCACGAAGCCTACCACGCCCTGCAAATGCAGGAGGCCTCGCAGGCCTTCCGTTGGCACGCCAGCACCTGGCACCCCTTTTTGTGGCATTACCTGGCCTCCTGGATGCGACACGGCTACCGCCGTCACCCACTGGAAATGCCGGCCTTCTTATATGAAGCTGACTTTCGAGATGCCTTCGAGGACCGTGAAAACCCCAACGCCTGGGAAGACCCGGAGTTATTGGCTGTGCGCGCCAGCCCCGTCCCCAAGAGGATGGTGCGACGCCAGGCGGGATACACCTACCGCGATCCGCTGTGGTTGCTGCTTCCCGCGGCCTTTCTGCTGATCCCAGCTGGCCTGGTCCGGTTGGCCGGAGACGGGCTGTTGTCGCTTTTGCCACGGAGGTAGGGGGGGGCTGCTGGGGCTGCTGG
>Ga0163147_10002119_pt1 | contig 28811 bp, 21 predicted proteins | sample OliLakLV19MP6G1_FD_148597 | JGI IMG/M metagenome (GOLD analysis project Ga0163147, IMG submission 148597) | Freshwater microbial mat bacterial communities from Lake Vanda, McMurdo Dry Valleys, Antarctica- Oligotrophic Lake LV.19.MP6.G1 | ecosystem: Environmental > Aquatic > Freshwater > Lake >...
TCAGATGGGGATCGGCATTGTCGTTCTCCATCTCCCAGTCGGTTTGGTCGTAAGGATCGAAGCGAACAATCGAGATCCCGAGATTTTTGACCAAGAGTTCGAGCAGCGTCTTTTGTGCATCTCGGTAGTACACGCCGTTGAAACTCACACCGAAGCCTTCGATGGTTTGTGCGCGCTTTGCTGGATCCACCGTCACGGTCGCGGTTTCGGTTGGGACCTCGGCGGGTCGCGCGGTTCGTGAGTCTCCCATCGCGAGTGCAACGGCAAGCGCCGCAAGGATTCTCGGATTAAGAGGGTTGGAATGCATGATCATTCTCCTGGCACGTGGGACGCGCCACACTGGCACAGAACCTATTTTCATGCACCGTTGTTTGCCCCTGGGTGATTGGATCGGCAAGGACTCTCAAAATCGATCGCGTGCGCGAGCTTACACCTACCGGTGCAAAACCCGTAACCAGGTCCGTCCGCCGGGTGCGGCCGGTCGTACCCTATTCATGTCGAAGCCAAATCGTCGCACCGTGCTGCAACTCTCGGTGGCGCCGTTCGTTGGCGTCCCACGAGCCCGGAGCCGAAAACGCCGGGCCGATGGTTTTTTCGGGCTGCACTTCGACCTGCACCCCGATCCGGACGACAAGGCGCTCGGCCGGGATCTCTCCGACGCGCACGCCGGAGCCTTGCTCGACGCGGTACAGCCCGATTTCGTGCAGTACGATTGCAAGGGCCATGCGGGTTGGCTTGGCTACCGATCGAAGGTGAGCGATTCGCCCGCCGGTATCGTCAATGATTCGCTGGCGATCTGGCGCCGCGCAACCGACGCACGCGGCATCGCCCTCGTGATCCACTTTTCCGGTGTGTGGGATGCGCTCGCCATCAAGCAACATCCGGAATGGGGCCGCGTCGATGAAAAGGGCGTCGTGGATCCGCGAGGCAGGGCTTCGTTGTTCGGGGACTATCTCGCAAAACGCATGATCCCGCAGCTCAAGGAAGCCATCGGAAAATACGATCTGGATGGCGTTTGGTTGGACGGCGAGTGCTGGGCGGTACATCCCGACTACGGCGCGGCCATCGTTGCCGAATGGAAGAAGCGCACAGGTGAGGACGCTCCCCGCAGCGAGCACGAGCCCGGCTGGCAAGAATGGCTGGCCTTTCACCGGAAAAAATTCTTCAGCTATGTGAAGACCTACGTGGACGCCATCCGTGCGGCGCATCCGCCCGTTCAGATCGCCAGCAACTGGCTCTATTCGACGTGCGTTCCCGAGAAGCCGGCGGTGCCGGTCGATTTCCTGAGCGGCGACTACATGGGCAATGCGCCCGTGTCCAAGGCGCGACTGGAAGCACGCTATCTCGCGCAGACCGGTAGACCATGGGATCTGATGGCCTGGGGTTTTCAGCAATCGAGCAACAGCGCCGCCGGCCCGGTGTTCAAGCCGGCGGTGCAGGTGCAGCAAGAGGCCTCGATCGTGCTCGCGCAGGGCGGCGGTTTTCAGCTCTACTACCAGCCCACTCGCGCCGGACGCATTGAACCGCACCTCATCAAGGTGATGGCCGAGGTCGGCCGCTTTTGCCGGGCCCGGCAAGCGGTTTCGCATCGTACGTTGCCGGTGGCCGAGGTCGGAGTGCTGTTCAGCGGCCGATCGCTATACCGTACCACAAACATGCTGTTCGGTAACTGGGGCGCGCTCTCGAACCCCGCGTCGGGCTGGATCGATCTGCTGCTTGCCTGCCACCACTCGGTGGACGTGATTCCTGACTGGCGACTCGACCTGTTGCAATCCACGCCGCTGGTCGTGGTACCGGAGTGGACAGACCTGGGCCCCGAGGTGATGGCGGCGCTGCGGGCGCGCACGCAACTCACCATCATCGGCGGCGCGGCCAACGCGCGATCGCTCGCGCGAGAAATGGGACTGGTGCTGACCGGCGAGCCCAGCACGCAGACCGCCTGGTTGCCGTCCCCGGAGGTGCCCGCCAACGCGCGCGGCCTGTGGCAGGACATCGCCCCCGGCAAGGCTCAGGTCTTGAGCCTCCGCCACCCGAACCCTGATCTTTCGCGCGAGGGTGTGCCATCTGTGGTACGAATTGGTAACTTCATCTTCGTGCCCGGTCCCATCGGCTCGGCGTTTGCGACCACGCATGCACCGGCCCTGCGCGAGTGGTTGCGCGGGTGGCTGGGCCCGGTGTTCCCGGCGCGCGTGCAAACGAACGCGCCATCCACTGTGGAACTGGCATTGCGCCGGGCGCCCGGAAAATCCGGAGGCTTGCTGCTGCACCTCATCAACACCACCGCGATGCAGGTGGCCGATGACTACGCGGCCGTGGACTTCATCCCGCCTTTGCAACCGTTCACCGTGTCCTGCGCCTTTCCGCAGGCGCCGCGGCGGGCGGTGTGGCATCCAGGCGGCGGCGAACTGGCCGTCTCCTGGGCCAACGGGCGCGCCGAGGTCACGATCCCGCGCCTTGACATTCACGGCGTGATCGAGTTTCCAACCTAGCTCCGGCGTGACGACAGCCCCACCAACGGGCCGTGCGAGAGATCCGGATCGCCGAAGGTTTCTGTGGGCACGTCCATGGCGTTGGCGAGCGCGATCAACAGGCCGTTGTGGGGTTTGCCGCCCGCGTGTAGTTTTCGCCCGGTCTTGAAAGCACCGCTGGCGCCATCCACCAGCACCACGTGATAGTCACGACGCGAGTGGGTGCTGCCATTCGATTGCTCCTTCATCCACAGTACGATGCTGTGATCGAGCAGGGTGCCGTCGCCCTCGGGAATGGCGTCCATCTTCTGCAGCAGCAGCGCGAACTGGCTGGCCAGCCCAGCGCTCGATGGCGGCCACCTTTTTGAAGCCCTCGGCGCTGCCGTCGTGGGCGAACCCGCCGTGGTAGGCGGCGCTGGCGCCCGGATGATCCACCCACGTGTGGTTGGTGCCGCCGTTGTCGAGATCGATGGTGGCCACCCGGGTGGCGTCGCACGCCAGCGCCGCGACGGTCAGATCGAAATACGAACGCAGCCGGTCGGGCAGGGCTTCACCGCCGGTCAAAGTGGGCGTCTTGCAGGTTGCCGGCGAAGCAGCACCGGTTGCCGCGCGGTGAGCAGGTTCCGGAAATCCGGCGGAAAGCTATCACTACTTGCAGCTTCTGTGCGTCGAACACAAAACTCGGCTGCGGCACTTTACGCACATGACTTCGGCATGTTGGGTGGTAGTACGAATATAAATCGAGGCCCGTTCAAGGTGCTTGTTGGGGCCGGCAAGACATTGCGAGCCGCAAGTTGGATTCAGACATCGCCGTCGTGTGGCTCCCCTGCTACCGCGGACAATTGTACGGCGAATACGTCGGGTGGACGAATACAACGGGTTCCACAAACACGCTCGATTTGTACATGATTGTGATATCGACGTTCGCCGATAGCCGCGAATACGGTGTCGCGTGGACGAGCCAACCGAATTGATAGAAGTCCCATATAGTTTAACATGTCCTTGGAGAAGCTACATTGAACAAGCAGATTGTTTCGATATCGATAGTGGTGTTCGCAGTTTCGGGATGTAATCCGGGATCGGACGACACCGTTCGAACTTTGGACGGAGGGGAAAGCGACAGGGTTGACGCAAACCACAACGCTGTCTTGGGCGACCCCAAGGAATCCGACGCAAAAGAGTCCGACACGATCAGTTTCTCGGCTGACTGCTCACGACCTGTTGGGGGTGAGCTTTGTACCTCCGCGCAAATCTGCCAACGCAATGCCTGTGGAGGGATGGCATCATTTTTCAGCGCGGACGGCTGCCTTCGAAAAGATTGTGTCGGAAGTGGCGATTGTGATGAACGTGAGCGTTGTTTCCATTCAGCCTTGGCCCTGGGCGTTTGCGTTCCGTCGTCGCTCGGTATTTGTATGAGCTCATGTGCCTGCGGTACGACTGCGGACTGCAGTTCTCGCACCGCCCGCTGTGTTTCTCTCGAAGAGGCGCCAGTGTCGACCGATTGCGATGTGGGTACTATTGTTGGATGCGACAAGGCCGACGAATCTCTTCGAAAGTTGGACTACGCTATCGGAGAAGTGCGATGGTCTTCCGAAGTCAACGATGGTTTGAAAAAATGCCGGGTGGCTCTTCAGACGCGACGGCAAGAGCTCAATTGCATGAACTGATGGTTTCTCTCGGACCAGCGTTTCTAGTTTACGTTGCATTTTAGGTCAGATCGAGGATGGTCTAAAGCGTGCGGATCGCGAACGCGTTTTGAACATGCAACAACGTCGGCCGTTTAGCTCGACGATCTGGCCGAAGTGTATCGTCGCACTGTTTGTATGCGGATGGGGGCTTTCTAGCCCGAGACCGGGGCGTCCGAGAGGATTTCGACCCAAACGTTTACGTAATGTCCGTTATCGGATATTCGGCCTGGCAGCTGAAGTGATTGACCTGAAACTAGACACATTCGCGGAAGTTTGCTCTACTGTTCGCCGCGACTTTGGGGGAGGTGAAGGCTTCGAGTGGTTCGACGCTTGTCTTCCCTCGGTTCGGGAGGCTCATGTTTCGTCGATCACTCATTATCAGCACACTCTTTCTTTCCCTCACATCGATCACGCTTTCGGCGTGCTCGAGCAGTACAACGGATGGCACCACCGCCGCTACTTCCGGATCGAAATCCGTCGGCGCTGCGGGTGGTACGGTTGAAGCAGCCGGAGCCACGCTGACGATCCCTGTAGGCGCGCTCGCGGGCGACACAACCATCACGTTCGAGCAAAAATCGAAAGCCGGCATGCCGATGGAATCGGACATCGTTGCACCTGTTTATGATTTTGGCCCCACGGGGACCACGTTCATAGCGCCGGTCACTCTCAAGATGGACTTCACGGGAACTGTGCCTGCGGGCAAGACGGCGAAACTCGCGTGGCTCGACACCACCAAAAATGTGTGGACCGTTCTTACTGATTCAAGCGTCAGCGGCAGCGCTGTCTCGGGAACGACCACGCACTTTACGGCGTTCACGGTCGTGTTCTCAGGCGACGGTACGCAAACCGGCGGATCGTGCGCAGGCATTCCTTTCACCGCATGCGGTGGAAACATCGTCGGCACATGGACGTACGATGCAGCATGCGCAACCATCAAAGGCGGCACCAAGGGTTTTGAAACCTGTACAGCGGCCAGCTACGCAGTCACGGTCGATCTCGTTGGTACCGCAACCTTTGCCGCCGATGGCAAATTCAGCAGCGCGAGCACAATCGCGACGTCAATCAAGTCAACGATTCCCAAAAGCTGTCTCGCTGCAGGAGCGACCTGCGGCGGCCTCATGGCGACGGACACGGGCACCGCGTGTGAGTCGACGCAGACGCAGGCTCCGAAGGACAACAGCAGCACCGGCGAAACCTACACGACAACCGGCAATATCCTCGTTATTAATAACGGAAAATCGGAAACGATTGAATACTGTGTGTCGGGCAATACGTTGACCGCAAAGGTCGACAGCAGCGGTGCGACGATCGTCTACCGCGCAAAAAAGAACTAACGAGCCGTACCCATCGCTCATCCCCGCTTCATCGGCGGAGGAACTTGAAGGCGCGCGCTAGGAGAGAAATCTTGGCGCGCGCTTTTCTTTTTGTCGCTGTGAACCAAGACATCGATCAAGCGACCGGGGGCGAACAAGAAATCTCTGTGCTCCGAAGAACAAAATCAACGTCGGGCGTTGAATTTGCTGTCAAAAAGATCTGGTACGAAAACAAACTCATGGATATACGAATCAGTAAAAGGTTTGTCGATACGGCCAGCTTGCCCAATGGACCGTTGCCTAGTACCTTTGGAAACGGCGCCGGGACTCCTCGGATCTGGATGTCGCGGTAGCCATTGTCCTGTAGCATTCGCCGAATTCCGCGAATCGTAAACAATCGCTTGTGGGTAATATCTAGAATGCCAGCCTTGCCGTAGTTAAATTGCCCGGCCAAGAGTTGTAGGCGTTGGACGATGAAAGCGATATTTGGCGTCGAGAGCACGAGACGTTTCGGCTCATGACCGAATCCCGAGCGAAGGCGTTCCAAAAAGCCCTCCGGATCGCCGAGGTGCTCGATAATATCCAGCAAGAGTATGTGGTCTCGATCCGTCGTGTCGATGCGCAAACGACTGTCCTCTAGATCGACAACTGAACTCTCAATATTTGGATTGGTCGATTCGACCGGGAACTGGTCGACCACGCGAACGTGGCAACCTTTCTCTGCGAGTTGTGCGGCGAGTAGCGCCTGACCACCGCCGATGTCGGCAACTTTACTTCCGCTCGGAATAGACTCGATTGCAAATGTGTGGCTGCTGGCATATCCAAGTTTGAGATCGTAGTGAGCGTTGCTTCTATCAACGTCGAATCGTCGCTGATAGAGTATGTCAGCTCGGTGTGCTACGTTTTGCAACGTGGCCAGCATTACGTTTTTCGCGTACTTCATTCCGTTGACCCGACTAATCTCATTCCCGTAGTACGTCGGAATCGGCAACTCTAAAATAATCGCCTTTGCGTTGATAAGCTGAATAATCACTTCCGTGTCGAAGTGAAAGTCGTTTGAATTCAGATGGAACGGTAAAGTGGAAAGCGCCTTCACGTCGTACACACGGTATCCACTGTGGAACTCAGAAAGTGAACTCCCAAGGAGCGCATTCTGCGCGATCGTCAGGACCCGATTTCCGACGAATTTGTAAAGAGGCATCCCGCCTTCCAGAGCACGTCCGCGCACCATCATACGACTGCCGAAGACGGCGTCCGCTGCCCCATCTTTCACTGGCTGACAGAGTCGAGGCAACTCCTCGGGAGCATATTGGGCGTCACCATGGAGCAAAGCAACGATGTCGAATCCGTTTCGGATCGCATATGTGTATCCAAGCTTCTGGTTTCCGCCGTAACCTTGGTTGAACTCGTTGTGTAGCACTTTGAGGCGAAAGTCCGGATGTTTGGTCTGGTAGGCGTGGCCGATCTCGACGCTCCTGTCCTTGGAAGCGTCGTCGATTACCAATACCTCGCACGCGTATTCATCAAAGATGCTACGCGGAATGCGATCCAACACATCTTCAAGCGTTGATTCGGCAAAGTACGTCACAACGAAGACCAGAAGTTTCTTCTTGCGCTCGAACTTGGGATGATCGTTTTCAGTATCGTTCACGGTTGCGTCAAGCGGTCTATGGCTTTTTAGCAGGGTGGGTCCGACAATGACAAGGCCGCGCCACGCAAGGCGTTGTCATTGCATGGCTTGTTGTCGGCGTTTCGTGTAGGCTTGATGCGGTGAGACCAGCGCGTATCGAACGCCTAGGCAGCGACCTCATCGAGTTGATGAACCAACAGCCGTGATACCGCCCGCTGCCACAGCCGATTCGCGTGGCTCGACCTGGCTTCTTGGGTTGCTGGGCGTGGTTGTCCTCACCTTCGCGCTTTACGCCCGCACGTTGCCCTACGACTACGTCATGGACGATACCGCGTACATCGGCGCCAACCCGGCGGTGACCGTCGGCGCACCGTTGGCGAGCTACTTCAACGATCGCCACACCATCGCCGCCAACCCGACCTTGCAATCGCAGAGCTATCGGCCGCTGCGCACGCTGGCCTACCGAGTATTGTGGGTGCTGGGCAACGGACAGCCCTGGTTTTTCCGGGCCGCCAATCTGGTCGCCTATGCGGCGGAGATCGTGCTGCTGTTTGTCCTCCTGCTCCGCCTCGGGGCCGAGCGATCGGCGGCGCTGGCGGCGGTCGCTCTCTGGGCCTTATTGCCGGTGCACGTGGAGCCGGTCGTGTACCCGTCGTCGTTCGGGGATCATCTGTCGCTTGTCCTTGAGCTGGGTGCCATCATCCTGTCGTTGCGCATCTGCCGCGCGGGATTTGGGCAGCGCGCGACACTCGCGGCGGCGCTCGGTCTGTCGGCGGCGGGGATGCTGGTCAAGGAGATGGCGATGACGGTGGGGCCGATCGTCGCAGTGTGCGCGCTGGCGACGGCCGAGGAAAGATCTCCGGCCTTGCGGCGCCGCGTGGTGCTGCTCACCGGCTTGCATCTGTTGGTCGCGGCGCTGTTCTTCGCGCTGCGCACACGGGTGATCGCAGAAATTGGCCACGCACCGCTTGAGCCGCGTGACGTGTTGCGCGCGCTTGCCGAGACGCCTCTCGTGGTGGGCGCCTATCTGCACGCCGCGCTGATGCCGCTCGGCCACCACCCCGCGTACGTTATGCCCAGCGTGCCGCCGTGGGGCGTTTCGCTGGCCTGGTTGGCGATGGGTGGCGCCGGGTTGGTGCTCTACCAGCGAGGTGGTCTGGCGCGCGCCGGAGCGCTCTTTTTCGCCGTCTCACTCTTGCCTGTGTTACGTTATATCCCACTCGCTGCCAACTACGCCGACCGCTTCGCGCTCGTTCCGACCCTGGGCCTCGCATTCATCGTCTCGTTCGGCATCGCGCGCTTGCTGACGTGGTGGCCGCGCGGCGGAATCGTCGCACTGGCACTGCTCGCTTCGGTGTACGCCGCCGGCACCTGGGTCGAGCAGCCCGCCTGGCGCAACGACGTCACGCTGTGGCGGAAGGCCTATGCGCTTGCGCCACAGTCCTACCTCGCAAACAAGAACCTCGGCGTGCTGGCTTTTCAGCAAGGCCGCGTCGAGGAAGCCCTCCGTTTTTTCAACCGAGCCAACGCGCTCGGAAGTGAATCCGCCGCCATTCATTTCTTGCGCGCCTCGGCCCTGTACACGCTGGGCCGCATGGACGAGGCCCGGGCGGCGGCGCGTGCCTCAGCCCGCATTCCGGGTGCACCCGGCGGAGCGCTGGCGTTGCACGGCGTGTTCCTCGTGAAAGCGGGCAAATTGGAGGTCGCAACGCGAGTGCTCGGGATGGCCCTGCGCGCGGATCCAGAACACGAATTTTCCTGGTTGCTGCGCGCCGATCTCGCCGCCGCGCGCGGCGATCGCACCACGGAGCGCGCCGCTCTTGAGTACCTGCGCTCGCTCATGCCGGAAGAAGCGGTGTACACGCAACGCCTGCAAGCCCTGCCGCCGCCTTGACGGGGGGTCACTGCTTTGAACTTCATAGGCGCTCCAAATGTGTCTCGAATGTATCCGAACAACGCTGACAGATACCGGCATTCTCGCGTTTGGGGATAAACCTCCGCTCGAGGAGAAGAGTAGCCCCTCCACCCGTACCCGGAGGACTAAACACGTGAGCGACCAGAATGGCGACGCGATCGTTTTGCCGGAGGCGCTCTTCCCAGGTGGGCGAGTTGTAAACGCCGTCGACCTACTTCATCGGAGGTGGTATCGGGATCTTCACGCCCTTGAAACTGTATTTGCGGCGCTCCAAATCCACACGGTCCAGATGATCAAACGACACCCCCTCGGCTTCAAGACGCGCCCGCTGTTCTTGCGCACGAAACGTATCACCTCTACGTGAAATGCGGCACTGGCTGTTGATCACGCGATGCCATGGCACCGGCTTTGCGGCGTTCAAACAGGCAGCCATGGCAAAACCCACGTGTCGGGCCACGCTGGGCGATCCCAATAACGTGGCGATCTGCCCGTACGTGGCCACCTTGCCAGCCGGGATCCGGCGCACCAATCGATACACACGCTCATTGAACCCTTCTGAAACGATGCGCGGCTCTATCTGCAAAATGGGCATGCGGTCGAGATTTCCGGTCGATCGGGCGGCGGCGTGTAAAGGTGGGGCGGATGAGTGAACTAGCCGGCACAGGTTACATTTTGCACACGACGACGTTTCGCTTGGTACTTATCCCGGCAATCTCCTGGTTGGTTGCGATCATGTTTGCTCCCCCGAACACTGGATCGGCAGGACCCGCGACCGGGCGTTCGGAGGATTTGGAGCGAAAAGTTTACGCAATGTCCGTTATCGGACATTCGGCCTGGCAGGGATGGTACGCTTGAAATTCCTGTGTTCCGTCATCTCAGGCCAGCGCAGAGGTTTGTGGGCGGCGGGGACGGTTCCTTCGGTCACAGGATGTTGATAACACCGCAATCCAGGAATGGCTAGCACCTTAAAACAAGTCCTTCCGCCACGGAGGCCGGGCTCAGCTTGGCAAGGTCACTTCGATTGCATACGTTCGCCCGCTTTGCGGATCTCGAATCACGGCCTCTTCCAACTCCACGCCATCTTGGTGCACCGTCATCACCTTGCATTCCACTTTTCGTTGGTAGTTTACAACAAAGCTGGCACCGCGAAATTGACGAACCACATGGGCCGTTTGCCAAGCACTGGGCAACTGCGGGTTCACCCTTAGCCCATTCTTTGACCCCTGCAAACCAAACAACTCTTCCAGCAAACAACGATAAACCCAAGCAACTGTGCCCGTGTTGAACAGCTGGCTTGACCGCCCCGCCGTGCGAGGATGTTCGCGGTAAGCACCACGGTAGTAGTTCGGAATGAACACCGGCATTTGGCCTCGTTGCAAAATGTCGGCAACGTCAGGCCCTGGCAACATCTGCCGTAACACAGTGAAGGCTTTGTCGGCTTCGTTGGCCTGGTAAAGCGCGTACGCGTAAAACGCAGCCGCATGGTTATAGACAGCGCCATTTTCCGCAGAGCCTGGGTACTTCTGCGTTACGCGTCCCACGTCTGGCCGCATGGCAGTGTAAGCAGGAGCCAATTTCATCACGCCGTAAGGCGTGGCCAGCCAATTTTCAACAGACGCAATCAACAGCGAACGCTTTGTGGCATCGGCTGCGCCACTTAGGATCGACCAACTTTGCGGGTTGAGAAAAACCTTGCCTTTATGATCCGCTGCGACGCCGAACACAACACCATCGTCAGTGATGCCACGGGCGTACCAATCGCCATCCCAAAGATGTTGGTTGACGGCGGCGTTAACTTTCGCCGCTGCCTCACGAAATTGCGTCGCGGCGTGCGTGTGTCCTGCCACTTCATTGATCTGCGCCCACACATTTTGAGCGTAAGCGGTTGCCAACGAAAGCCATCCTGAAACGCCCTTGCCCTTCCACCCCACCATATTCATGGGATCACACCAATCGCCCTGCGCAATGTAGTTCAAGCCGCGTTCGTCACGCGAGACTTGCAACCAGTTCATGGCGCGGTTGATGTGCTCACGTACGCTCGTAACTTCAGAACTATCGGCAAACGCCACCGATTCGTCCAGCAACGCATAGTCGTTGGTTTCGTCAAGATACGCCGACAAACAAATAGGCAACCACACACAATGATCCATGTGCGGCACTTGGTTGATGTATTTAAGCTCAGCGCCTGCAAGCAGCAGCACACCATCGGGCATTTCCCCTGAAGGCTTCTGTTGCGCAAGCGCCGTAAGAAATGCAACGCGGGTGGCCTGCGGCTTTACATACGTTGCGCCCATCGCGTCTTGCAGATAGTTGCGTGTTTGCGGATCGGTGGTTAATCGGTTTACATCGCAGTGGTAGAACGTTTGGCGCGCCATCCAGTTGTTCACATAGCGATCAAGGGCTTCATCGGGCGTTTGAATCTGAAGGCAACCCTGCCCAGCATCGATGTATTGCCTATACGCAATGGCTGCTTGTTCAAAGCCGTTCGGGGCAAGGTGCTTTGCACGGACGCCACGAATTTCTTCGTCCGTTTCTGCGGGGCCAAATGCCAATCTCACGTTGAACTCGCCGTTGGGCTTTAACGTGCGCTGAAACTGCAACACACATGCGGGCACTTCGTAGTTCGCAGTGCCTCCCGACAAAAACTCCTGGGCAACGCCTGTGGGCGCACCCAAGCCTCCCCAACCTTCAAAGGCTGCTTGGTTCGCTTCGTGAGCCGTGGCAACTTCATCGCTCAGCAAAAAGGTTTTGTCTTTGAAGTGCTGGTTCTTGAAGTGATCTTGCACCTTTTGGTAGGGCGTCACGCAGCTGCACACCACGCCGCCCAAGTCTTCGCGGTACTGCCCTCCTTGGTTCATCCACGAAGCATATCCCACCGGGAAATAAGGATACACACTGATGTGACGCTCTCGCGCTTCGGTGTCGCGAACGCTCAGCTGCCAAAGTTCAACAACGTCGTCAACAGGAAGGCTTAATTCTAGATCAACTCGCAACCCTTCACACAACACGTGCCAAGCAATGTTGTACTTGCCCAACGCAAACTCGAAGCTGCCCAGGTTCGCCCGCACAGGTTCAAAGGGCACGGAAAACACGCGACCTGTGTCTTCGTCTTTCAAATAGAAGAACCGCCCTGGGTGGTGCGAAAAGTAGGGCTGTTCCGGCTGCATGAAGGTTTTGGCTTCAAGCATGGGTGCATGCGCGTACTTGGCGGGCTCAGGTTGCATGAACTGCGCAACGGCGTAACCGCGACAATTCATGTGAATCATCATACGCCGGTTCCACAGAAAGCCCGCCGCCGCAGGAAGAGTGGTGGGGCTGGTGAGAACACACCGCGCCCCATTGTCTTCGTGTCGATAGATTTCGTTCGCCATTTACAGTTTGCCCAGTCAAGGAGGCTGCACGAGTCTTACCCCGTGAAATAGATGTACGCGAAGATAATGCACGCCATCACGAACACTGAGGCCACCAAATCGACCGTGGAACGACTTTCTTTGGTGGTGGCGCGATCGGCATCCGTTTGAGTGCCGAATGTCAAGCATACGATCTGAGCCGCATCTGGAGCTGGAGTGGCCATGCTAACGCCCACCATCACGATGGCCGATACCACAATCCGAACGCGCCCATGTTCTGTGGTCGCGGCGGTGAGTTCGTGTCGTTCGAGTTGCTCCGGCATGGATGGGCGCGCGTGCTGGTCGCCGCTGGGATCCGCACCTACAAGCTGCATTCCAGCCGACACACTGCCGGACTGATCGTGCTTGCGGCCACCGGTGACATTCGCGCAGTCAGTCGGGTTGCGGCGACAAACGTACGACACAGCGCGAAACCCGAGAAGCTTTGCCTTCATTCCGTTTTACGGATTCGTCGCACGTTCGAGGCCAGATGGGGCGTCGTCTTTCGCTCCGTCAAGTGGGTTGTTGACTGGGGTCTCGCACACCGTGATCTCAACGGTGTTGGCGCCATCGGCATCGACGAGATCGCGGTCTGGAAAGGCCATAAATACCTGACGATCGTGTATCAAATCGACGAGGGCGCTCGCCGCATGCTTTGGGTCGGCCGCGATCGAACCGAGTAAACGCTCGCTGACTTTTTTTCGCGATGTTCGGGACAGCACGATCGGCGGCGCTGCGCGACGTGGCGTCCGACATGTGGAAGCCCTACCTGCGCGTCACCACCCGCTTCGCAAGCACTGCCGAGGGGCGTGGCGGGGTTTTCGGCGTTGGATTCAACAGGGCGCCGGATGCCGGCATGGTGAGATCTACCGTTGCCGCTTGGTTTATCGGTAGATCTTTGCGAATGTTGTGCGAGGGAAACACGATCTGCCGACCACAACCCTTGTCGGAGGTTCTGGTGAAGGTCAGACGCGCAGGGCGTCCTGCCGGTGCGGAAATCGTGTTCGGGGTGGTAGCCGGTTCGATCCACCGTGACGGCGAGGACTGTCGGGGTCTCCGCAGCGCCGGCAGGCGAAACCTTCCGAGCGATTGGCGTGGCGCGCTTCTCACATGCGTTGGCCAAGAGTAGCACGCCGAGGATGATTGCGATTCGAGACGTTTTCATGACGCTGATTCCTTTCGTTGATCTGGTTCAATCCGCGCGATGACGAAATGTGCGCGCCGTCGGAACACCAGGTAGCCCGTCAGCGTCAGTGCTACGGTTACCGCTGCGAGCCACGGCGCGGCCACCAGCCAAGGCGCAGGCGCGACGACGTACAGCTTCGAGACCAGCGTCGCCACCAGTACGGTGCCCGCCACCTTGAGCACCGTCATGTCGTGTTTCAGCCACCGAAGAACAGGGGCTTCGGCAGCGTCGAGCTGCTTCCACAGAAGCTGTTCGTTGCGCCAGTACGTGTAGATGACCGGGATGATCTCGAGCGTCAGGAACGCGCTCGTGACAAGGCCGCCCACCATCGGGGCAGCGATGCGTTTCATCACGTCCGCGCCGCTCCCTTGCGCCCACAATAGCGGTACGAGTCCGAACAGCATGGTGCTGACCGTCATCAGCTTCGGTCGCACGCGTGCAATGGTCCCTTCCGAGTGCGCTTCGATGATGTCTTCAAGTGAGTTAATGCGGCCCGCTTTGAGCCGACGCTCGTAGGCATGGTCAATGTAAACGATCATCACCACACCGGTCTGCGCGGCAAGACCCACGAGCGCAATGACGCCCACCCAAACGGCCGTCGACAAGTTGTAGTCGAGCAGCCACAGCGCCCAGACGCTGCCGACCAGCGCGAACGGCACGGAGAGCAACACGATGAGCACCTCGGTGAAGTTCTTGAACTGCAGGAACAGCAACAACACGGTGATGAGCAACGCGATTGGAATCAGGATCTTCATCCGCGATTCCATCTCGGCAAGAAATTCGTATTGCCCCGTCCATTTGAGGTAGTAGCCAGAGGGAATCGTGACGGCACCGCTTGCGCGCGCTCTCTCTACCGCGACTTTGGCTTCGTCGACGTAACTGCCGACATCGCGATCGGCGTCGATGTCGACGTAAACGTAGCCCACAAGCAGCCCGGCCTCGTCGCGAATCATCGGTGGTCCGGATGCCACGCGCACGTCGGCAACGGAGCCAAGCGGGATCTGCGCGGTGGCACGACCAGGACTTGCGCCACTTCCGGCACTGTCGCCGCTCATGCCGCTTTCGGCGGGCGCCATGCCTTGCGGCAGGGGAATCATCACTTCCCGCACGGCGTCGAGACTGCTGCGGAAGTCTTGCGCGTAGCGAACGTTGACTGTGAAACGATTGCGGCCTTCGACCGTGGTTGTGATGGGCAACCCGCCCAGCGCGGACTCGACCACCTCGTTCACGTCTTGCACCTGTAGCCCATAGCGAGCGAGACTTTCGCGATTCGGGACAACGTCCACGTAAAGTCCTCCCACCGAGCGCTCGAAGAGAACGCTGCGCGTGCCTGGCACGCCGTGCATCACACGTTCGATTGCTGTGCCAACTCGTTCGATCTCGGCGAGGTCGGTTCCGTACACCTTGATGCCGATGGGCGTGCGGATCCCGGTACTCAGCATGTCGACCCGATTGCGAATCGGCTGGGTATAAGCGTTGGTCCAGCCGGGAAGTTGCAGCCGCGCGTTCATCTCCTGAACCAGATCCTCGCGCGTCGTCGGGACATACTCGGGCTGGAGCCAGTTCAAGAGCGGCCGCATGAATTGAGGCGTGCGCCCGACATACCAGTGCCGCACGTACTTGGTGCGCCACTCGCTGCGCGGCTTCAGTTGCACCAGCGTCTCGACCATCGAAAGCGGTGCTGGATCGGTTGGCGTTTCGGCGCGACCGATCTTTCCGAGTACCGTCTTGACCTCGGGGAAGCTCTTGAGTACCTCATCTTGTCGCCGCAGCTGTTGCCGCGCCTCCTCGATCGAGATGTTTGGAAAGGTCGTTGGCATGAAGAGAATGTCGCCTTCGTCAAGTGGCGGCATGAACTCGGAGCCGAGGCGCTGTGCGATGGGCAGCGCGGACATCAGTGCCATGAGGCCGATGAGCACCGTCGTCTTCGGGTTGTGCAAAGCGACGTGAACGAAGGGCGCGTAGACCCTGCGGATGGCGCGCGATACCGGGTGGCGCGCCTCGGAGAAGATCTTTCCGCGGATGAGGTAGTCACGAAGCGCGGGCGCGACGGTGACGGACAGCAGCGCCGCCGACAGCATGACGAATGTCTTGGTGTAAGCGAGCGGCTTGAACAACCGACCCGCCTGCCCGGTCAACCCGAACACAGGCAGGAACGACACCGCGATGATGAGGAGCGAAAAAAAGATCGCAGGCGTCACTTCGCGTGCGGCTTCCGCGAGCAGCTTTGCGCGCGCGGCTGGGCTTAGATTTTTCGGCGCGTTCTCGAGTTTCTTGTGCGCCGCTTCGACCATGACGATCTCGGCGTCGACCGTTGCGCCGATCGCGATGGCAATGCCCCCGAGAGACATGATGGTCGCAGGGATGCCAAGCAAGTACATCGGGATAAACGCGGTCACGACCGCGAGCGGCAATGCAATGATCGGCAGCAGGGCACTGCGCAGGTGCAGAAGGAAGAGGATGATCACCAGCGCGACGACGATCATCTCCTCGGTAAGCGCCCCCCTCAGTGTGTCGATGGCGCGCTCGATGAGAGTCTTGCGGTTGTAGACTGGAACGATCTGCACGCCCGCGGGCAGAGTCGGTCGCAGCTCGTCCAACTTGCGTTCGACGCGGTTGATGACGTCGAGTGCATTCTCCCCGTAGCGCATCACGATGATGCCAGAGACCGCTTCGCCCTGGCCGTCGAAATCGGCGGCGCCGCGCCGTATGTCACCGCCCATGGTGACGTGGCCGATGTCACGAACAAGCACGGGCGTTCCCCGCTCGGCGCGGATCACAATGCTCTCGACATCCTCAACGCGTGTGAGATAGCCGCGCCCACGGACGAAGTACTCGCGCTCCGACATTTCGAGCACGCGCGCACCCACGTCGTTGTTGGAACGGCGTACGGCCCGAACGACATCCGAGACCGTGAGATTGAAGTTGCGCAGGCGGACCGGATCCACGGTCACCTGGTACTGCTGTTCGTACCCGCCGACCGAGGCGACCTCGGACACGCCGGGCACGCTGGTAAGCGCATAGCGAAGCGAGAAGTCTTGGAGGGTGCGCAGCTGGCCGAGGTCGTGGCGTCCGGTCGGATCGACGACCGCGTACTGGTACACCCAGCCGATGCCCGTCGCGTCGGGCCCGATGCGGGTGTTCGCGTCGGGCGGCAATCGGTTGCGAACGGTGTTGAGGTATTCGAGCACGCGGGATCGCGCCCAATAGACGTCGGTGCCCTCTTCGAAGACGACGTAGACGAAGCTCATGCCGAACATCGTTTGCCCGCGCACATCGACGACGTGAGGGGCGCCGAGCAGCGCCGTGACAAGCGGGTACGTCACCTGGTCCTCAACCAGCGTGGGCGAGCGCCCCATCCACTCGGTGAAGACGATCACTTGCGGATCCGAGAGATCCGGGATCGCATCGAGCTTCACGTTGCGCATGGCGATGACGCCGCCGATGGCGAGCGTAAGGCCGCCGATCAGGACCAGGGCGCGATACTTCGCCGACGTATCGATAAGCCAACCAATCACGCCATCACCTCCACGGCCGCGGGATGGCGATCTTGCAGTCGGCAACCATGTTGCCCATGCCCGCGTGCTGTCGCTCGCACGCGCGGCACTGCCTGTACTTTTCGGGTGATCGCTCGCGATCGAACTGCGACGCGCAGGATGGTCCTTGCTCCGGCGATGGAGCTTCGGACGAGGACGTGGACGCGGGCGGTGGCGCGGCTGCCAGGGAAGCTTGCAGGCGACTTTCGGAGTCGAGCATGAAACTGCCGCGTGTCACCACCCGGTCCCCGGCACTGAGGCCCGAGAGCACCTGAACTCGACCCTCGCGAGACAGGCCGGTGGCAACGATGCGAGGCTCGAAGCGGTCCGTACCGGTGGCCACGTAGACGTACTCGTGTTCACCCGTGCGAATCACTGCGTCGCGCGGCACCAAGAGTCCAGCAGCCGCCGGCAAATCGAATTCGACCTCGCCGAATTGGCCGGGCCGCAACCGCCCATCGCGATTCCGTAGCACGAGTCGCACGCGTGTTGTTCGCGTCGACTCGTCAAGCGCCGGCTCGATGAGGTCGACTTTCCCGGTCAGCGGCTCGCGCTCACCTCCGGGTGCCGTGAAGCGGGCTGTTGTGCCAACCCGCAGCGCACCCACGTCGCGCTCATCAACGCTGGCTACCACCCAAACGCTCGAGAGATCAGCGATTTCGTAAAGCACCATCTCGGGATCGGCACGTGACCCAAGGATGGCGTTGAATCGTGTGACGAAACCGCCCGCGGGGGCTCTCACGGCAACGGCTCGGATCGGCCGCCCTGTGCGGGCAATCTCGTCGATGTCGGCGGTGCTCAGCCCAAGCAGTTCAAGGCCGCGGCGCGCGGCGCTCGCGATGTCAAGAGCGCCGCCGTTTTCCGATGCGCCCGCGCTTTCCGACCCGCTCCACTTCGTGGCCGCGATGAACTCTTCTTGCGCTCGATAGATCTCCGGACTGTAGATGAACGCGAGTGGTTGCCCTCGGCTGACGCGAACGCCGGTCTGCCGTACGGCAACCCGCTCGACGAAGCCGGGAGCGCGGACGCGTACCTGCGAAATCCCTGTTTCCGGCGCGCCGATGATCCCCGGGACGCGCAATCGATCGCCGAACGAGGCGCTCTGTACCACGCTCGTCGCAAGACCGACCGACCGTTGCTTCTCTTCCGTGAGCGTCACGGCGGTGACGTTCGCGGGCGCCGATGCGGCGGGCGCCGAAGCGGCCGGTGCCGACTGGTTGCGACGCTCGTCCGGAATCGGCTCGAGGTTCATGTGGCAGATCGGGCACTCGCCTGCGTCGGGCGAACGGATCTCGGGGTGCATCGGACAGTAGTACCGATCCTCCCTGTGCGCACCGGGCCCGCTTCGCGTTGGCCCCCAGTAGGTCCAGACGGTATAGCCGGCGAGTGCCGTGACGAGTCCAAGCAGCACCCAACGAACAACCGCCATGGTTCGCAGTGCCTGCCGACTGGGACCGGGCGAACGGTGCTCGGCGTGGCTTTCGCCAGGCGACTCATCTGCGGGCGCGTTCTCTTCGGTGCTCATAGGTTTGTGTCCTCGTCGATGCGCGTCCGTGGCAGCGCCGTGCCAACCGCGCGCTCAAGACCGGCGATGCCGCGCGCCAGACTGCAATGAAGTCCGACAACCTCCATCTCAAGATCGAGGAAGGAGCGTGCTACGTCGACCCACTCGAGCAGGCTCCCGTTGCCGGTAGAAAAGGCAGCGCGCAGAGCGTCCATCGAGCGGCGAGCAGCGGGAAGGCCTTGCAGCCGAAGGACCCGCATCTGTTGCTCGAAGGCCGCGAGCCGCGCGTGCGCTTCGGTCACCTCCGCTTGGGCGTCGACACCGACGCTGTCGCGAGCGGCACGCCCCGCGGCTTCGTCTTCCTGTGCTTGCAGCGCGCGATCACGGCCGGGGCCCCAGAGCCAAGGCAGCGACATCGACGCCGTGACGCCAACGCCGGGGCGCATCCGCGGATCTTGCCAGTAGCCCAGACCGAGCATGAACTCGGGGACACGGGCTTCAGCTTCCGCGGCTTCGCGGCGTGCTCCGGCGGCGCGTAGGCGTGCGTCGGCGGAAAGCGCGGAACCGCGGTTGGCCTCGGCGCGCGCGAGCAACTCTTGCACCGAGAGCCGCACGGTTTCGGGCGGAACCACACGGGGATCCGGAAGTGGCGCCCCGGCGGGGCGTCTCAATACAGCGTTGAGTGTGGATCGCGTGCGCGCGATGTCGCCCGCGATCCGCGCGACTGCCCGGTGCGCTTTCGCGAGCTCGACGTCAATGCGAGCTGCATCTGCGAGCCCGGCGCCGCCTGTCGTGTAGCGGGCATGGGTCGCTTGCCCCATGCGTTCGAGGAGGGCGAGTTGTTGCTCTTGGAGACGTTTCTCCTCAAACGCCTGCACGTACTCGGCGAAGGCTTCGGCGGCGCGCTGGGCGACCAAGCGTTCCTCCGCCGATAGTTCCGCGAGCAGGGCCTGCGCCTCTTCGGCCATCGCTCGGGCGCGTGCATCCAAGGAACCAGCCGCGGGCAACCGTTGTCGCAGCTCAACCATGTACATGTCCGCTTCCCCAAGGGCGTAGGGTCGCGCAAGCGGCAGGTTCCAAGCCTCGAACCCGAGCTCGGCGGCGGGGAGGGCGCCCTCGGCGCGTCCCGCGTGCACCAACGCGCGGGCGCGATGAGCCATGAGCGCAAGTGCCGGGCTGCAAGCGACCGCCTGAGTTACGATGGCATCTCGCTCGAGCGGGTCCGCAAGGTCAACTTGCGCGTCGGCTTGTGCGGCCGTCGAGCGCCGTGAGGTTTCCCTCAGCTTCACGGCGGCCGCATCGTATGAGCGGTCCAAATTTTGACCGGTCTGTGCTGACACGCAACCAACCACGATGGTGAGTGATAGGCAGATCGCAAAGAGCCAGAGGGCGCCGGGCTGAGCTCGGTATGACACAGGAGCCTAGGCGGCAGAGCCAGCGACCGTGACGGCCCGCCCCAAATTTATTGGGCAACACCGAACCGCGACGGGGCTACGATGCTTTTTTGGCGAACGCCCTGCGGAGGAGGCCGGGAACGGCGCCCACGGCGAAGCCGATCCCGAGACCAACGATCCCCGAGTAGCCGATGCAAGCGCAACCCATGGCTCCGGTCAGAAGCGCGAGCGACGACGCCGAAAACCAGAACCAGATGCCCGCTCGTCGCTGGTTGCCCACGGCGGCCACGGCCAAGCCCGCAACGACGCCGCCTAGCGTACATGCGGGAACGCATAGAGAGCTGCAGCCGTCCGGGCCGCAAACATGCATTTGGTTGGCGCAAAGAGCGAGCACGAGCGGCACCAGGCCCGCAGCGATTCCGGGAAGCACCGCTTTCTGAGGATCTCTACCGTACCACAGCATGGCCGCTCCTGCCGCGGCCGTCGCAAGTCCAAACCAGACGGTCGACATAGGTCGCTGCGCGACGCACGCGGCAACCGCTGCGATCACGAGAACGGGAGCCACACCGAGCAAGGCTCGACGCATCCGCCCCAGCTCGTAGGCCCACCGAACACGCTGTTGGAGGTGCGCGAGGTCAATCGAGTCCATAGAGTCGCCTCCAGGTTTTTCGAAAACGGGTCAACGCTCGCTCACGTCGCTTTCGCAGTGTCGCCCCCGAGACGGACGCCGCCTCGTCCCAAAACGCTGCCACCAGCGTCTCGCGGTCGCCCTCCGAAAGATCGCCCAGGGCGGCGATGGCGGCGGCCGTGAGGTCTCGTTGGACGAACGCCTCTTCAGGGTGCTCGCCGCCAAGCTCATCGATTGGCGCTTCTGTTTCCCGTCGGCGGGTGTGCTTTCGGGTGAGCGTCCGGCACTCCCAGGCGGCGAGCGCCATCGCCCACGGCATGGCCGGCCGCATCTTGTCGTAGTCGGATGCGCGCTCAAGGATTTTGTGCATGGCTTCCTGCGCGGCGTCTGACGCGTCCGCGTCGTTCTTCAACAGGCTGACGCATAGTCGATGAATGGGTCCCCAGAGCAACTCGAACACGCGCGCGAACACCCCGCGGTCGCCATCGGCGAGGCGTGCCATGAGGGCGTCGAGGGTGTTCGGGTCGGTTCCCATCGGGCGTTGTCACACTACCTCCAGAGGTCTCATGAATGAAGCAACCGTGCATGGCGTTGGACATGCCGGGAAGGGAAGGGCACTCGCGTCTAGGCACCGCAGCCCACCAGCGTGACACCGATTCGTCGCGGGCCTGTCTACCAATTGGGAGATACCGATGCCGGAGCCAATCTCTTAAAGTTTGGTTCTGGCCCTCACGGCCTGTATTCCACCCCGGGCGATCGGAGCACAAGCCAATGCAGTCAGCCACGATCAGTATGCAGTTTCACTTGGTATTTTGGGCGCTATTGCATTCGAGCAAAGCTGTTCTTCGCCCCGCAACACGAAACAAGATGGTTCAGGCGGTGGTGGCGATCAGGGCAACTCAGGGGGGAGTTCCAATGAAGGTGGCACGGCTGGCCTTGCACCGGGTACTGGCGGAATCGTTGCAGGCAGCGACGGAAATGCCGCAACCGGTGGTGTGATGGGCGGCATGACGACGTCCATGGGCGGCAGCGGGAGCACGCCCCCGCCGAATGTTGTCAACACGGCCACCTGTGTGCCCCCAAAGTTGAAGTTGTCCCGCATCGTGACTGCGGACAGTCCGATGGCATTGGCCCAGGCCACAGGAGATCCACGTATGTTTGTCGTGGAACGCGCGGGGCTGATTCGCATCAAGCGCGGTGGTACGTTTGCCTCTGCGCCATTCATGGACATTCGCAAAAACGTACTGAACGCAGCGAGAATTACCACGCACGAGCGCGGATTGCTGAACATGGTGCTTCACCCAGATTTCAGCAAGACCGGACGCTTTTTCATTTTCTACAATCGCCGCGCGGATGACGCGTTGTCGGCGGGATCAACAAAAGCCGAAGGCGCCATTGTGGTCGCCGAAGGACAACAAGACGGATCGACAGATCGGGCCAAGGCGACGCTCAAGATCCTCACCACCGTCGATGTCCCCGATGATCATCACATTGGCGGATTCATGGGATTCGGACCCGAAGGGTTGCTTTACGTCGGCGTGGGCGATGGCGGTGGTGGGTGGGACAAGAGCGCAGCGGGCCAAGATCCCAGGCGCCGATTGGCCAAGATCCTGCGCATCGACGTCGACAACCCAACGACCAAGCCCACTGGCAATCTGGAGATGGCCGGGGCCGATCCGTTGACATGGGCTTACGGCATCCGCAACCCCTTCCGCGGCAGCTTTGATTCAGCCAATGGGGATCTCTATATCGGCGATGTCGGTGAACAGAGCTGGGAGGAGATCAATTGGATTCCGCGCGGAAAGTCTCAGCTTAACTTTGGATGGGGGTTTCGCTACCCGTCCACGATGGGACCGGATGCGAGTCAACCCCAGTCCGGCATGGAAGGCATGCATCCGTTTCCATGGTTTACCGGTGCAGCCTGGAAGCCGATTGGCTATTTGCCGGTGTACGAAATGCAGCACAGTGGCGCCGGTTGGGCCACCAATCCAGATTCATACCAAGGTCTTGGCGGTGCGTGCCGCGATGGCGAAGGGCCTTGCTCGCGCGCCATCATCGGTGGCCGTGTCTACCGGGGCAAAGCGATGAAGGATCTATATGGCCGCTACATTTTCGGCGAGCACATGCAAAACATGGTCAAGTCTTTCATCATAAAAGACGGCAAAGTCACGTGTGAAGCAGATCTCACAACCGATCTCGTGAACACGCAGAACCGCTTGCAAGGGATCAATGGTTTCGGTGTTGATGGCGACGGCGAGATGTACATTCACGATCTCGCGGCAGGAAATATCTACAAAATCGAGGCGGAATAGCGGTCACACATCCGTTGTTTCGCCGTCGATGGTAACTTGCACGCGGTAGAGATCTTTGCGGCGTTCTTCCCAGTTTCGGACCGTGCCAGATCGTCGTGCCCGTCGCAGACTTTCGAGGTCTAAATCGTACGTCAACACGGCCTCAAGGTTCGCTGAAGATTCAACCGCGATCGCATCGCGTGCGAACGGGATGTCAGAGGGTGTGAACGTACCCGCAAATACCCCTGACGGTCCGCCGTGTTTGAAGGCACGAAGAACAACAGCGCGCCTTGTGCAGCCGCCAAATGACACAGCTCGGGGAACTCCACGTCGTAGCAAATCAAAATTGCAATGGGACCTAGATCGGTTTGCAGCACACGAAACTTGTTGGCTCCCTGCACCTGCGCCTCCTCAAAACGCCGTGCGACGCGCAATCATTGATAATTTTCCCGTCCGAGGCAGGCTCCCGTTCGCGCATGTTGGAGCTGATTTTCGGCCTTCTCTCCACTGCAAGATCGAGCTTCAAATCGCAGCGCGAGCTCGCTCTGGAAAACCTGGCCTTGCGGCAGTCGTTGGCCATCTTGAAACGAAATACGAATCGCCCCCGACTCACCTGGATAGCAAGCTCGGGTTCGATGTCGCGGAGGCAACCGTATCCCGCTTCATGCCTCGGCATCGAAAACCACCCTCGCAGACCGCGGGCTGGGCTTCACAGCAATCCGTACTGCGAACGCGTGATCGGATCCATCCGCCGGAGTGTCTCAACCACGTGATCATCCTCGGCGAGAGACATCTTCTTCGCATTCTGCGCGAGTACGTTTCCTGTTTCACACCGCACGCACCCACTTGTCGTTGGGCAAGGACGCCCCCGACTACCGCCCGGTCGTGGCCAATGACAACGGGGACATCGTTGCCGTGCCAATGGTCGGCGGCCTGCACCACAAATACATCCGCAGCGCGGCCTGAAAAAATCGCGGCTATTTCGCGTGCTGCCACGCATGCGCATGGAAACGTCTGCCTTCAGCGGCCCCCAGGTCCATTCGTCACACACCTACAGGGCATATGTTTGCGGCCAAAACACGGCGCCACACGTCCTGCCGACCAACGTTTTGGGTCCGCTGTCCGGGCCGATGAGGTTTTGAGGACCGACAAGCCACCCGATTCCCAGCTTGGTCCCCGGTCGTCACCAGGCCTTGGATTTCTTAGCCTCCGGGGACGAAATCGGGCGATACGTACCCGGCGCCGACACTGCCACGAGGGACGAAGTCGCCGGCGGGCGGCGCTCCGTCGCGGATGCGGCCGACGATCATGGACATTGGCGTGAACTCAACGAACCCGCCCAGCGCGTCGCTGCCGTCGATGAGCCGGCTCGTGTCGTTGGGGATTGCGAGGGAGCGGAGCGTGGGTGCCGTTCCGTCGCGCACGATGTAGAAATCCTCGACGGCCGCCGGCACCCCTCCACGAGGCATCAGGCCGAAGACGTTCCAGGCAGTGGTGCGGGTGCTCTCGCACGGCGGTGGATAGAACATGCAGATCTCGCCTCCGGAAGCGATGCTGCCGACGTTGATGCGCTTGAAGGTGAACTGCTTGGGCGTTGGAGCGCCGTTGACGGTCGGCTGGAGCCAGAAGCTCTGGTAGTTGACGCCGGCGATGGTCATCCGGTCGATGCGCAGCTCGCTGGGGCCGTTCCAGGTCTGCAGGATGTCTCCTCCGTCGTGATCTCCCGCTTTGTTCGAGAACGTGAACGGCGCGTGGATGGGATCGTCGATGCGGATGTTCTGGAGCTGCAGAACCGAGGTGGGCGACCTGGTCGAGACGTTTATGACCTCGTAGAACGCCGTGCCGCGGAACTCCACACCTTCGACGTGAAGTACGCCCGTCCAGTCCTTGAAGTAGGCGCCTCGCTGGCGCTTGTCATAGATAGCCGAAGTTCCACCCTGCGGAGGGTCTCCTGTCAGTGCCGGATAGTCGATCGAATGCTGGATGACGCCGCCCACCATGGTGACGTGGTGGCCGCCCGTGATTACCAGGCCTCCATCGACCTGAAGCGGCGTCGCCTGAAGGTCGTTGCCCACGGCGCCCGGCAGCAACACGACATAGTCCTTGTTGGTGTCGAGCCGGAGCGAGTGGTTGGTGTTGGTGACCTTGAGGGTGATAGGGGAAGTCAGCGACGGGGCCGACCAGGTGAGCTCGCCGGCGGGTTGCCGGGTATTTTCAGGGGTGGCGACCTCGAGCCAGCCGCGGTCGACTCGTACGCCGCTCTCCCGCCCGACCAGCACGAGTCGGTGCCTCCCTGCCGCGAGCCGATAGACCGCGGGAGGCGCATACGGCGACGGCGTAACGGCCGCGCCCCGAAGAGCGACCGTTCGCTCCTGGAACCCGGTCGTCAAGAGGGCATCCCAGATCTGCGAGGACGAAGTGGGAACGCCGTCGATCTCGACCAGCAGCGAATTCGAGTCGCTGTTGGGCGCGTCGATGCGCATCTTCAGGACGTAGTCGGCGCCCGTCGCGACCTGGACGCAGTACTCGGCCCGGCCAGCTGTCAAAGGTTCGCTCGAGGAGTCTGCGGTGTACTCAATCGCGTCTTCCGTGAGGACAAAGGGTGTCGTGACCTCTCCGGCCTCGGCCTCGAACGCCAGGTCTGACGGGCAGGCCCCAAGGGCGGCGTCTGTGAGCGATGCATCCACGGCTTCGAGACCGGCGTCAAAGTCGCATCCGTCCGGGCCGTCATTGCCGATCCCGCCGATGTCTGCGGCGGTCGACGATAGCACTCCCTTACACGGCGCTGCACTTTCGTCCGGCGCAGCCGTTTCGTCCGGTGGCGGCGGCACGTTCTCCGTTCGGTCTTCCGATTCCGAATCCACGCCATCGCCGGGCATCCGCCCCGAGCACGCCAGGACTCCGGCCAGCAGAAGCAAACCCGGGATGCGTTTCATGTTTCTTCCTTCGTTTCGGATTTCTGACCGGTTCGTGCCCAGCTCAGGTTGCCCCAGCGCAGGATCTTCGGCGGTCCCCCGGGCCATTGCACGCGGTGGGCGATGCCGGGAAAGACGTCAAAGAAGTTGTCGGCGACGGTGCCTTCCCCGGCGAGATCGGTGCAGATCCCCCACACGAATGTGGGGCTCTCGAACACCGCCACGTTGCCCTCCATCCGCACTGTGAGCTTCGGCTTCGCCCACGCCAGCTCCTTGAAGCGCGGCAGGAACAAGCGGTTGCGCGCCAGCAGGTTGCCTTCCGGATCGGTGAGCAGGGCGAACGCCGCCGCGGCTCTGGGATCCTTGAGCGCTGCGCGGGCGAATCGCGCCAGCGGGGTGGCGGCGTTGGCGGCCAAGGTCACCGGCGTGGTGGTGTCGTGTGCAAATCCACCCGCCAGCCGGAATACGCCGCAGCGCAGTTGCCCCTGCACCGGATCGGGCGTGTCGTTGATGCCGATCACCACGAACTCGTCGTCCACCTCCGCCACCACGACCGACAGCGGAGCGAGCGCACGGCGCACCGGATGAAACGCGGGGGTGCGGCGCAGGTAGTAGTCGACGATGGTCCAGCTCCGGGTGGCCGGCCAGCAGTCGTTGAACATCCAGAACACCGCCGCACCCGACGAGAACATGCGCCGGCGGAAGTTGTCGCAGTATTCGCGGAGGGCTTCCCCTTGAATCAGGCCGCCCCAGTACACGTAGTCCTCGATCGACATGGCGCGGGTTGGCTTGCCCAGCCACTCGTCGGTGATCTTGTCGACGTAGCTCGGCTGCGCCCACGAATCGACGCTGTTGTCGTGCACCTGCCAGGAAAACGATCCCGGGAATCGCTGGCCCTCGGGCAAACAGGCCAGCATGGTGGGCAACGACGTGGGACCGAGGAGGCCGCCCTCATTGGCGAAACGCGAGATCATCTTGCGGTAGTCGCGAAAATCCACGTTGTCGAAACCCACCTCCCACGGGTGCTGGTCGCCCATGTCGTGCCGTCCCGGTTTTTGCTGATCAGGTGCGAAGGGCGAACTGGGCTGGTAGTAGCGGGTGGGATCCTCCTGCTGCATGAGCTGCGGCAAGGTGAGGTGATAAAGCGCGTAATCGGGCGCTACTACGCCGCGCTTGTAGGCGCCCCAGCTCCAGGTCGCCACTTCATTTTCGTTGTTGCCGCACCAGATCACGAGGCTGGGATGACGGGCGAGTCGGCGGATGTTGTAGACGGCCTCGCGCTTCACGTTGGCGAGGAAACCTTCGTCGGTGGCGGGGTACTTGCCGCAGGCAAACGTGAAATCCTGCCAGACCAGCACTCCCTTGCGGTTGCACAGCTCGAAAAAATCATCGCTCTCGTAGTGGCCACCACCCCACACCCGGAGAAAGTTGAAGTTGGCTTCCAGCGCCAGCTCAACCAGGCGCTCCATGCGCGGTCGATCGATCGCCGCCGCGATCATGTCGGCCGGCACCAGGTTGCCGCCCTTGCAAAAAATCTTCTGGCCGTTCACCTCAAGATGGAAATAGCGCCCGGTTTCGGGATGCTGGTCTTGCACCACGCGCACATGGCGAAAACCGACCAGCGCCTGTGTCTCCCCGACCAGGCGGCCCTCGACGGTCAGGCGGGCGCGCACGGTGTGCAGCGTCGCTTCCCCGTGCCCGCGCGGCCACCACAACTGCGGCCGCTCGATCTCGATCACCGCCTCCACGGGTGACAGGCCGGGACGCAGCTCGACCTCGATCGCCACCTTGCGGTTGGCTTCAACGAGTTCAACCTCCAGCCGGCCTTTGCGCGCCTTTTGCCCCGGATTCTCGACGAACACGCGCGCCCGCACGGAGCCCCGTTGCAAGTCGCTGGAAAGCGAAACCAGGGGGACGAACTGGTCGAGACGCACAGGAGCGGCCGACCATTCCAGGGCAACCGGACGGAAAATTCCCACATTTATCAGGCGCGGCGCCCAATCCCACGAGAACTGCGCCTGCGATTTGCGCAGCCAGTGTCGCTTGTGCAGCCGCTGATCATCCGATTGCAGGTAGCCCTCGCCGGGTTTGTCGGCCACCTGGTGCAGGCCGCTGTCGAGGTGCACCACCAGGAGGTTACGTCCGGCCTTGAGCTTGCCGCGCACGTCCAACCGGCACGGCATGAACGTGTTGTCGTGCTTGCCCACCAACTGTCCGTTGAGGAGGATGGTGGCGGCATAGTCGAGGCCATCGAACACCAACCAGGCGGCGCCGGTCAAAGCCGCGCGCGGCGCCTCGAAGAACCGCCGGTAGCTCCAGATCTCCTCCTCCACCCAGCGGGCTGCCAGAACGCCCGCGCCCAGGTAGGGGCTCGCGAGCAGGCCTGCACGCATGAGATCTAGATGCACCTCCCCGGGAACTTGCGCGGCCAGCGTCTTGGCCGGATCGGAATCGAGGCGTTCCGCATGGGCGGTGCGCCCTCGCTGACCATCGGTGTGGCGCAGCTCCCAGACGCCATCCAGCGACTGGCGCTGCAAGGCGGGAGCCCGGTCAGACGCCGAAACGGCCGCGAACGGGGTGCGCGCGAGCACCAGCGAAGCGGCCCCACCCAACCCGCTTTGCACGAAGCGGCGGCGTGGCAATCCATCCGTCCGCCCTGGTTTCGCTGTGGCCATTTCTGGACAAACGCGTGAGCCGCCTTCTCCGTGCAACAAAAGATCGACGCTTTGTTTACATTTTCGGGCAGCCGATCGGCTTTTCGGCCACCGCGATGTCGTCGATCCACAAGGTCACCGGCTGGAGCTGTTCGTGGGCCTGCACCTGTGCCTCCTCAAAACGCCGTGCGACGCGCAATCATTGATAATTTTCCCGTCCGAGGCAGGCTCCCGTTCGCGCATGTTGGAGCTGATTTTCGGCCTTCTCTCCACTGCAAGATCGAGCTTCAAAGGGCAGCG
>Ga0163147_10002123_pt1 | contig 28796 bp, 19 predicted proteins | sample OliLakLV19MP6G1_FD_148597 | JGI IMG/M metagenome (GOLD analysis project Ga0163147, IMG submission 148597) | Freshwater microbial mat bacterial communities from Lake Vanda, McMurdo Dry Valleys, Antarctica- Oligotrophic Lake LV.19.MP6.G1 | ecosystem: Environmental > Aquatic > Freshwater > Lake >...
TTGTCCGTGTCGGCATTTGTAATTTCAACTTCGTCAACTCCATAAAGTCCGGGAAAGTGGTCAAAAAATATTTGTCTTTTGTCTGCAATCATTTTTTAGATAGTGTCGTTAAAGCATTGGGCATAACTTACATATACCCGCTACTTTATTTCGCTTATACAACCAAATTCTCAGGTAAAAGCGCTAGTTTGTAGCGTTTTTTTAGAATGTAATTCATCTGCGTTTATACTATAAGGTATCAAATGGTGATTTAATATTTTGAATGTTATAGGTGCTTACATGGGTATATATTTCCGTTGTTTTGCTGCTTTTATGGCCCAAAATCTCTTGTATATAACGCAAATTGGTGCCACTCTCCAACAAATGTGTTGCATAACTATGTCGGAGCCAATGCAGTGTTACAGGTTTGTTAATGCCAGCCTTTTCAAGCGCCTGTTTTAAAATTAATTGTAAACTTCTATCGCTATAGGGTGCACCTTTAGTTTGACCTTCAAATAAATAGGTTGTCGGTTTATACAATTGATAATACTCGCGCAAGATATCAATAATTTTTAAACTTAAAGGTACAATTCTGTCTTTTTTCCCTTTCGACTGTTTTATAATAAGCACCTGCCGTTTACTATCCACATGTTCCGGTTTTAAGGCTAATAATTCGCCACAGCGAAGACCACATGCATAAAGAAGCGAAAGCATAATTTTATGTTTAATATTGTGGTGTGCCTCCAAAATCAATTTTACTTCCTCTTTGCTCAAAACATTAGGAAGGGTATGTTCCCTTCTCGGACGGTGCACCAATGCCGGATCCAGAATTTTTTGTTCTGAAGTTTTAAAAAATAATTTTATTGCATTTACAACTTGATTCTGGTAAGAAGCGGAATATTGTTTTCTTAAAATATATTCATTATTAAAAGTAATCAAATCTTCATTGCTAATTTCTGCAATTTGTTTGTGTTTAAAAAAATGAATAAATACTTTTAATGCATCAGTATAAGTTTTTATGGTGTTTTCGCTGTAGCGTTTCGACTTCAGCCATTTGCTAAATTGTTCCATCTGTAGTAGCTTTTCTGCACTCCAAATATCCTCTTCCGGCGGTTTCAGCCTGAACAATTGCCTGGTTTCAATAGTATCAGGCACGTGCCATGCCTTTAAAGTGCTACTCCAGCGCGCGCCGGGAATGCTTTTCAAAAATATATTCTTTTCCTTGTCGAAATCAAAAATTACCTTCAACCTCTTTTCCTTTTTATGGGTAATGCCTTCAACCTCAAAATATAAATCCATGCAAATCAATTTTCTTTCATCTTCAAGCGCACTTCGTGTTCCTCACTCACACGGTGGTATGAGCGCTTGGTAAAACCCCGGTAAAAATTGTTAGGCTAAATTGTTAGAGAATGTTACAGGGTTTCCCTATCTGTTTTTTCCGGAAACTTTATGTAAAGGTTAGCTTACCTCTCCCAAAAATGTAGCTTAACATGCTTACTTATTCCTCAATACAAGAGAAGTTTGACTTAAAAATATTTCCTATGATAGTTAATTGGGTTGCAATCAGAGGGTGTTTTTTAAAAGCAGCAAACATTTTGATTTACGAATATACCTATTTTTTCGGAATACAAATCACATTTTTATCGGATCAATGGTGTTTGGAAGAAAAATGTTGGTTTTATTGTGTTATTGTGACAAAAATCCGGTGTTTAAAAAATTATACTGCGAAGCTTGATGCCCGAGTAGCCCCGCGCATGCAGCCGCGCCCGCTTTCTGCACCTGATTGTAGCGATACCCCGCAGTTACGTAATGCTTCACTTTTTAATTAAAACACCAACGAGGAGTTTAGCGAAAAGCAGGACCGAGGGTGGGAGAGGGGACAAAGTGATGTGCCTAAATAATTTGCAGTTTTCAAGAGGGGAGAGGGGAATCATAAATGAGAATTGAAAAAAACAAATAGTGTTAAAATAGTAAGCAAGAAATAAAAAATATTAATGGGAATTTTAGCGCGAAAAGTATAAACAGAGTTTGTGCAATTACGCTTAGTGTGATCCTAATAAAATATCGAATATTGAAGAAGGAATAAAGAACATTGATCGGATTTACGCCGTAAAAATTTTCATATCAGTAAAACAAAATGGAATGATGAAAAGACCTAATAAATATCGAATATTGAACAAGGAATAATGAATAACGAAGGAAAAATAATTAATAATAATCAAAAAATAACAAACATGTAACAGATACTAATCATGGAACATTTGCAAACCATTGTAACAAATATTAACCGCTAATTCTATTTAAGGAAAAGGAATCAAACGCCCCAACTTTCGAAAAACAATCCCTTGTCCCGCTACCCCTTTCCCAACCAACTAAAATGCAAACTCCCCTATGGGGCAGGCACATAGTGAGCAAATTGCAATTTGAATACCTTTCCATTTTCAACTAACTAAAATGCAAACTCCCCTATGGGGCAGGCACGTAGTGAGCAAATTGCAATTTGAATACCTTTCTATTTTCAACCAACAAAAATGCAAACTCCCCTATGGGGCTGGGGGCCCCACAGCCTCTTTCACCAAATCCGCAGCCTCCTGCAGCAAAATCGCACTCTGCACTTTCAACCCACTTTCGTCAATCATTTGTTTTGCTTCCACCGCATTTGTTCCCTGAAGGCGAACAATAATAGGCACCGGAATATTTCCAATATTTTTATAAGCATCAATAATTCCCTGAGCAACGCGATCGCACCGCACAATTCCACCAAAAATATTTACCAGAATGGCTTTTACGTTCGGATCTTTTAATATTATTTTAAATGCAATTTCCACGCGCTTTGCATCTGCAGTTCCGCCAACATCCAAAAAGTTTGCGGGACTTCCACCACTCGATTTAATAATATCCATTGTTGCCATTGCCAATCCTGCACCATTTACCATACAACCAACGTTGCCATCTAACTTCACAAAATTTAATCCCGCAGCACCGGCTTCCACTTCCGTTGCATTTTCTTCATTAAAATCTCGCATACCTGCAATATCTGCATGCCGATAAAGCGCATTTCCATCTACCACACATTTCGCATCAACGGCAATTATTTTATTATCCGATGTTTTTAAAACCGGATTTATTTCCAAAAGCGAACAGTCATTTCCAACATAGGCATTATAAATATTTGTTACAAATTTTACCATGTCTTTAAATGCATCTCCGCTTAATAATAAATTAAACGCGATTCTTCGCGCCTGAAATGGCATAATTCCAACAGTAACATCTATCCATTCTTTGTGCAATTTTTCGGGGTGATGTTCCGCAACTTCCTCTATATCCATTCCGCCTTCCATGGAATATACGATCACATTTTTTCCCTTGTCGCGATCGAGCAACACGCTCAAATAAAATTCTTTCGTCTCCGTTGCTCCGGCATAATACACATCCTGGGCAATCAAAACCTTGCGCACTAACTTTCCCGCAGCTCCTGTTTGAGGAGTAACCAACGTTGCACCCAAAATTTTCTGCGCTTTTTCATACACCTCATCCAGCGATTTGGCAACCTTTACTCCACCCGCCTTTCCGCGACCACCGGCGTGAATCTGTGCCTTTACTATCCAAATATTTGTGCCCGTTTCCACCTGCAACTGCCTCGCAGCCTCCACAGCCTGTTCCGGCGAATCAACAGGAATTCCCTCCTGAATTTTTACTCCAAATCGTTTTATAAGTTCCTTTCCCTGGTATTCGTGCAGATTCATCTTTTCGTTTTTTTTGTGCCGCAAATATAACGTTTTTAAAGAGGTTTTATCAAAGGGTTCTGGGCATTCCCCCTCGCTGCTCGGGGTCAGGCTTTTCGCTGCAAGTCCTCGCTCTCCCGATAAAAATCGGGATCGCTGCGGGCTTTCCGCTACAATCCTTAATGCGGCGTAAATACAGGAAAATCCTAAACGTTACAACAAAAAATGCCTGTGTGGCAAACATCATCAATTTGTCAAATTTGAAGTATTTAACGGCATGCATTCAATTGTGGAATAATTTTGTATTCTAAACTTCGTTATAATTCTAAATTGTAACAATATGAAAATATTAATGATGATTGCGGCTGTGTTGCTGGTAACAAATATCAAAGCACAATCCATGCGCATGCATCCTATGGTTTTTGAGGTAGAAATGCACGTAAAACAATTCGGAATAACATCCTCAACAAATACCACCCAAAGCACCTACATACATCAAACCTCAAATGCAAATACTGGTTTTGCAAATGAAAATGCAGCTCCCAAAATCACCATTGCAGAAAACACCGATAATTCTACTTCCAATATTGTAGTGCAGGAAGATCTTGTAGCAGGAAAAAAAGGAGAGGGCCTTAATATCTTCAAAAAGTTTTACAGAAAATTTTTTAGTGTAAATCCCAACTGATTCCCCCCCCCAAGTGTTTCCCCCATAAAATTACCGCAGCAACTCTGTAACCTCTATAGATTAACTTTCAACACGTAGTAATAACCTCCACCCATCCACAACCCTCGCCCTGCAACGAGTGACGCAGGAACTCTGCTACAGGGCGAGTGACGCAGGAACTCTGCTACATCCACAACCCTCGCCCTGCAGCGAGTGACGCAGGAACTCTGCTACAGGGCTTCCCGCCTTACCGCCTTCCCGGCACTCTCGAAGTCCGAAATTTCAACCTCCACCCATCCACAACCCTCGCCCTGCAGCGAGTGACGCAGGAACTCTGCTACAGGGCTTACCGCCTTCCCGGCACTCTCGGAGTCCAAACATTCAACACGTAGTAATAACCTCCACCCATCCACAACCCTCGCCCTGCAGCGAGTGACGCAGGAACTCTGCTACAGGGCTTACCGCCTTCCCGGCACGAACTCTGCTACAGGGCTTCCCGCTACCTTCCCGCCTTACCGCCTTCCCGGCACTTTTACTCTCGGAGTCCGAAATTTCAACCTCCACCCATCCACAACCCTCGCCCTGCAGCGAGTGACGCAGAAACTCTGCTACATCCACAACCCTCGCCCTGTAGCGAGTGACGCAGGAACTCTGCTACAGGGCTTACCGCCTTCCCGGCACTTTTACTCTCGGAGGATGAACACCCAACAAGCAGTATTAGCTCACACGGTCCACAGCGTTCGCAACGTAGAACACAAAATTCTTAAAGTGTAATTATGCTATCTAAACCCCTATGCAACCCCGTCAGCGACCTCACCTTGCGCAATGCTAACATAGCACCATCTATATAAGGTTTAGTTGCATCTATCGCATCATGTCTTATTTTTAATCGCTCAGCACCTGCTCCGAATATTATCTCGCAAGAACTATTAAATCCCGGTAAACGAATAGAGTGAATTTGTGTGCCTGCAATATTTGCACCGCGACTTTCCACCAACCCTATAATATTTTCTGAACTTATTTTATTTTCCCCGGCTTTTATTTTTGCTATCCGCGAAGCCAATTCACGAGCTGTACCACTTGGGGCATCCTCTTTGCCATCGTAACTGTATTCAATGATCTCTCGTGATGGAAAATATTTTGCCGAAATCTCCGCAAATTTCATCATTAATGCAGCAGAAATAGAAAAATTTCCCGCAGCAATAACGCCAACTTCATTTTGTAATGCCTCTACATGAATTTCATCAAAATCTTCCTCCGTTAATCCGGATGTGCCGATCACAACCGGAATTTTTTCCTGTATTGCATAAATCACATTTCTTTTTACAATTGATGCATTTGTGAAATCAATTAAGATATCAGGTTTTCTGCGCAATGCAAAAACAATATCGTCAAAAATTTCAGCTTCAATTGTTTTGAGATTTAATACCTCACCTAAATTTTGGGTATTGTAATTTTTTGCAAGTGCACTAATTATTTCCAGATCGTTGGATTCTGAGATCGCTTTTGCTAAATGACTGCCCATTTTACCTGTAGCGCCGGCGAGACATATTTTGATTTTCATAACTGCAATTTTAATGCAAATTACAACAACCGGCATTTATATTTTATGACCAATATCATGCACCAATTATAAGTGAGCGCATAGAAACTGCTCCCATGGTGGTTTTATCGTTAAAAAATTGCAGCGATTCATTTTTTTCCTGCAGCGCAAGACTATACAACAAAGGCAAATAATGATCGTTGGTAGGAACAGCTAATAATGCTGATTTACCCAATGTTTCATAATTAATAATAGGAGTGTGATCACCGCTTTCAATCAATTTTTTAATAATTTCATCAAATTCTATCGCCCAATCATACGCAGTATCGTTCCATTGCGCCATACGTAAATTATGTACAATATTGCCGCTACTAATAATTAAAACGCCGCGTTTGCGCAATCCGGCAAGTTGTTTTGCAAGTGCATAGTGATAATCCGGTTTTTGGTAATAATCAATACTCAGCTGAAAAACCGGTATGTTGGCCTTGGGAAACATTTTTACTAAAACACTCCACGCTCCGTGGTCTAATCCCCATTCGTTGTCTAATTCTACTTTGGTTGTAGTAATTATTTTTTGTGTTTCCAATGCAAACTCCGGCGAACCGGGAACATCGTACTGCACATCAAATAACGTTTGAGGAAATCCCCCAAAATCATGAATTGTTGGTGGATCGGCAATAGCCGCAACCCTGGTTCCACGTGTTAGCCAATGCGCCGAAACACATAAAATTGCCTTTGGAACAGGCAATAATTTACCCGTATCTTCCCAGCCTTTGGTAAACTCATTGTCTTCAATAGCATTCATCGGATTGCCATGCCCAACGAATAAAACCGGCATTTTTATGTCTTCTTCTGTGTTAAACTGATTTTTAAAATCACGTAATTGCATAGCTAATAAACTAAAGGAACTTGTGCGAATAAAATTGCGTCTGTTCATATCCCCGAATTGGTATTTTTTTTAATATCTACCTTTGTGCTGTAAACAGTAATGCAATGCTACAAAAAAAAGTTTCAGACTCGGCTACTACTTTCACCGAAATAGTAATGCCTAATGATACAAATCCCATGCATAATTTAATGGGTGGTAATTTATTGAAGTGGATGGATATTGCTTGCGGAATATGTGGAAGTAAACATGCCAACCGCATTGTAGTAACAGCAGCAGTTGATAATGTATCCTTTAACCGGCCAATAAAAATTGGAGATATCGTAACCATTCACGCTCAGGTTACTCGTGCATTTAATACCAGCATGGAAATTTATGTGGAAGTATCAAAAGAAAATTTTCGTTCGCATGAACGCGTAAAATGTAATGAAGCATTTTACACCTTTGTGGCCCTCGACGACGATGGGCGACCGGTTGCATCTCCCGAATTAGTGCCTGAAAATGATGAGGAACAAAGCCGATACGATTCAGCCCTGCGTCGCCGTGAACTTCGCCTCATTCTTTCCGGCCGCATGAAACCGGAAGAAGCAAAAGAATTAAAAGCGATTTTTTTAGCGGATTAACGAATGGTTATCCCGCAGATTTGCAGAGAGCGCAGAAAAAGAATAAAACAGGTTTTTTGAAAAAAAAAATCCAAACCGGAATAATACGATTTGGACCTAAATAAAATTAATAAATTACCAAATTAACAAACTACCAAATACTTTGCCTTCCCGCAGAGGGCGCAGAGAAAAAATAAAACATGTTTTTTTGGGGTCAATATTAAAAGTTGGGGACAACCCTCTATTCCAAGGAAAGTCTTCTATAAAAACCGGTATCAAAAATCATTGCATTTCGTTTTGAAAAACTGGAATTTGAATTTGGGTGGCCCGCGCTCTTATACGTATTGTTTTGGGGGGAATTCTTTGTAAGGAGTGTTAGCTTTGCTAAACAATAATAAAAACAATAAATTTTCCAAAGAAAGAACTTTTCCAGGGCTGTCAACGGGCCTCATCGGATGCCTCCAATATCCCTTTTCGCAGCCATAAGCCAACAAAGTATTAATGTTTGGAGGGTGTTAGCGAAAGCCAGTGCCACCAACAGAAAAAAATTATTGTTTCCATTTAATTTAATGTAGGTTTTGAAAGCCAAAATATGAACCATCGCGTGGCACCTTTTTCGCGTATTGTGGCAAGAAATAGGGATATGGAGTCAGCTGATGAAGCCCTAGATTTTTGGTGCTACCTTTTTATCATGAAAAAGGTAGCAAAGTTGATTTATCGATGATGCATACCCGGAGAAGAATTCTAAATATAAAAAGAGGAATGTCCACTTTTAGGATAAATGATGATATTGAAATGAAAGATGCTCCCCAGAAAATGAATTTGACCCCATTTCTTGTGTAAACAATCTCTTGAACAAAAAAAATGCACCGGAAAATTAATCCCGGTGCATTATTAATTTAATTTAATTAATTACTTAGTGATCACTAAGTTTTTATTGAATTCTTTATTTCCTGTAAGTATATTCACTAGGTAAATACCACCTGAAATTTGATTGTCAAGCGTAATTTGTTCAAACAATTTACCACTAACAACTTCAGCAGAAGTTTCAAATAAAACCTCACCGGTTATATTATAAATTTTAATTATTGCCGTTTCTGATAAAGCATTTGCAATATTTAAATCTATTGTAAATATTTCTGAAGTTGGATTTGGATAAATATTCAAAATATCTGTTTTGTCAGAAGTCATATCCTCACGACATGAGGTAACAGACATGGAAGCTGTATTTCTTGAACAACCAACTGCATTTGTGATATTACAGTAATAACTTCCCGGAGCAGTTGCAATATGTGACCATGCAGTGGCTCCAACAATTGGTGAAACACCCAGATACCACTGATAAGTATAGGTTGCGTCATAACTGGCTTTCAATTTCACTGTAGTGCATAAGCTTGTTCCGTTTGGTGCGGAAATATTTGCATTCGGAAGTGGATTAACGTTTAACAATGTATAATCGGAAAGATCGAAACAACCCGAAGGTGCGTTAACCTGAACATTATAATACGCTGCTTTGTCTGTGCTGTAGGTAGATCCAACAGCTCCCGCAATTGCATTGTCGTTTTTAAACCACTGATATGTGCAGCCTGCGCAAGGTTCAACTGAAAATACTAAAGGATCATTTTTACATGTTGCAACTGTTCCTGTAGGAGCAATTACTGCAGTTACAGATCCTTCATCAATTTCACCATCGCAATTATCATCTACTCCATTGGAGCAAACTTCTAGTACACCAGGATTAACGGATGCATCTGCATCATTACAATCGTCTGCATTATCTACATATCCGCCCGGAGGAGAACATGAATTAACAGAAACAGCACCATCCCCAAATCCATCACCATCAGCGTCTGCGAACCAAGTTGAAACACCTATAACCCCTGGATCAGCATCATCTACCAATCCGTTACAATTATCATCGTATCCGTTACAAACTTCCGTAGCTGTGGGATTTACCGCTGCATCAGTATCATCACAATCGTCAAAATTGCCAACATAACCAACCGGAGCTATACCATCGCAAACAGAAACTGCGCCTAAAGGATCTCCATAGAAATCTCCATCCGCATCAGCATAAAATGTTGAGAATGATGAAGTTGTTGTTACATCAACAGTATAGGTGCCGGTATTGGTGCTCCATCCTTCTACTACAATATAATAGGTTGAACCGGCAGTAATATTTACCGTTACATTTGATTTTAAGTCAGGTGCAGGACATCCATCATCATCAAAACCAAGGGATACTCCTGATACATCTAAAATATGCAGGTAAGTATCACTTAAAGTACCGACACTTGCGCAGGTAGCAGCGGTCATAGTGCCGTTGCAGTTTGCAACTACCTTATAATAAACATCAGGAGAGGTTTGACCATAATTATTTGTCCAGCAGTTTGATGTAAGGTTATCGCCTGTTAGAACGGTTGGGATAGAAGGAACAACGATTGGATTAGCAAAAATATCACCTGTTGGCGAGGTAGTTACCGTTATTAAACAACTATTGGTATATGCGAAAAGTCCACTTCCGGTGCAAGTTACTTTGCATCTGTAATAAATATTTGCCGGTAAAGCAGGATACAAATAGGAAGCAGTTGTTGCTCCTGTTCCACCTACTGCATTAGCCCATGCATCTCCAACACCATTGTCGTTAGATTCTTCCCATTGGAAGATGATACCTGTTCCGGCAGTATATCCGCTTACCGAAATTGGAACAACTGCACCGTCACCTGAACAAGCAGTTCCAGTAGCCGGAATTGTACCGGCTGTTGGAGTTCCTGTACAAAGACTTGGCGGTGTAAACCGATATATTTGGCCTGTAGCAGGTTTTACATTTAGAAGGCTGGATTCAACAGTTGAACTTGCAGTAGGTGCAACTCCAGTCCCATTTAAGGAAAGGAAATTTCCGCTACCTGTGGCTGCTCCCGCTAAACCAATTGATGCAGAACCGGAAACAATGGCACCAGCTTCTTGCTGATATACGAATTCAATATTATTGGAACCTTCATACAACTTATATTGATAAGAAATTACAGCTGTAACGGCTGTATAATTCCATTGCCAGTTTTTACATTCAAAAGTGAATACCTGATTTGGTGAAACACCTGAGGTTTGATAACTCGCTGCACCGCCATATAATGTAGATCCATCAGTGTCGTCCCAAAGCGGGGCAATTAATGGGCGGATGGTGGTGGAACTCAAATCCAGGTCATTGGTTAATGCATTTAAAGTTGCAGCGGTATTAAAGGTCATCCATCCATTGGAAGAAACCTTAACTGCTGTGTAAGCAATACCGTTAAAGGTAAAAGTGAAAGGAAGGTTAATAATTGCCGAAAGTGCATCATCTACTTGAATTGTTGCAACGGCTGTTCCTCCAACAAGTGGAGTATAGGTTCCACTGAGTGCAGTAAAACCATAGGCACCAACCTGGGCGTTTGCTTGTGTAACGGCAAACATAACCAAACTCAAAACCATTAATTTAATGGTTCGAAATGGCGTACAGGAATACCCGTAAAGTGTGTAATGTAAAGTCATAGTACTTTTAGTTTAAGAGTGAAATTAGAGTCGAACTGTGAAAAATCGATTAAATCTAAGTATCTTGTAAATGAAAAACAAAAAAAATTACCTAAAATTTATTTAAACACCCTATACACATTTAATTAAATTGAATATTATCAAATTTATCTTAATTTCAGTGTGTAATTGCTTTTTGTTTAATTAAAATACTTTTAAATAATCTTTAAGGAAATTTGAATTCCACGTGATTGACTATATTTGAAACGTTTTTAAGCCTCTAAATGCGACGACTCTTACTATTTGGGCTAAGTTTTATTTTGATACTAATCTTGCAAACTACGGTATTTGCGCAGGGTGAAGTTGGTATTGGAACAGTTACTCCACAGGAAAAACTCGATGTAAATGGAGCAATAATTATCAGAAGCGAATCCACTGCGGGAATAACTGCACCCGGAACAATACAATATAATACTACAGAAGGTTGGCACGAAGGATGGCTGTCGTCAGGCGAATGGAGAAAACAGGAAAATGACTATGATTATTTAGCCGGAACTTATTCGAGCACAGGGTGTGGAGTAAATGTGATCAGCACCTTTGGAACTTATATTACTACAACCACAGCATTATCTCCGTTTTATAGTACTGCACAAGATAAAAAAATACAATATTTATTTACTGCAACAGAATTAATTGCTGCAGGATATTGTGCCGGAGATATTACATCAATTGGTTTTAATGTAATATCAATTGGAACTACACCAACCTATAATTCTTTTACGATAAAAGTAAAAAATACCCTTACAACAACCTTAACTACAACATTTGAAACAGGAACAATAACTGCTTTCGGTCCATCTGCAATAACAATTACTGCAGGTACAAATACATTTAATTTTACAACACCATACACCTGGGATGGTTCGAGTAATTTAGTTTTTGAATTGTGTTATGATAATACTTCTTCAGGAACCAATCCTACTATTGAATCATCAACAGTTGCTCTTGGTTTTAACGCAACTGCGTATCGCCAATTAACTACTGCATCCGGTGGATGTATTTTCACTATACTGGCAACTACATCTACTCAACGACCTGTAATAAAAATAGGCGGCTCCACATTTGGCACTTTTCTCACTGCAAATAATTACAATAAATTTAATAAAGGTATAGTTATAGGTTCTCCGCTAATACCCGCGCCCTATGAGTTCCATGGCCCGGGAACAATTACGGGAGAAGCTATTTACGACGATAATACCTTGATAAGCGATTATATTTTTGATCATTATTTTGATGGAAAAATAAGTGAAGAAGATGCAAAATTGCACGCAGATTATGAAATGTTTTCTTTAGAGGAAATGATAAGATTTATGATTGATGAGAGACATCTTCCAACAATAGCCGGAAGAGAAAAATGGATGAATAACGGAAAATTTTCTGTTGGCGCTCTAAGCACACAATTATGGACAACTTCAGAAACACAATCTTTGTATTTGATAGAATTAAATTCCCGTCTTAATACACTTGAGGAACAAATAGATAAATTAAATTCAGAAAAATAATTATTTGAGAAAATATTCAGACATACCGATTTTATTTATTGTTTTTCTTTTTTCTGCAACACAGTTATTTGCGCAGGGAGAGGTTGGTATAGGTACAAATTCTCCTGCAGAAAAATTGGATGTAAATGGAGCAATGATCATAAGTGGAAGTTCTGTAGCAGCAACAACAGTACCGGGCACGATTGAATATAATGCCGCAACAGGTTATCACGATGGATATATGTCGTCAGGAACCTGGGCGCCTATCGAAAATTATAATTACTATTTATTCAACGGAGATTATACCTCACTTTCCTGCGGATTTATTTCCACTGTAAATATTGGTGCTGTTACCGGAACAAGTACAGGTGCAAATGAAACACCTTTCGCAACACAGTACTCCGATAAACGGGCGCAATATTTATACAAGGCTTCCGAATTTTTAGCATGGGGACTTTGCGCCGGAAATATTACGGAGGTTGCCTGGAATGTTATATCAATAGGATCACCCGGAGCGATAAATGGTTTTTATATTAAAATGAAGCTTACCACTTCTACCAGCCTTACCGGAACAGCATGGGAAACGGGTGTTACTACTGTTTTCGGGCCTGCATCTTTTTCATTAGTTACAGGATTAAATACCTTCGTATTAACCACACCATTTAATTGGGATGGAGCATCCAACGTTTTAGTAGAGATCTGTTATGATAATTCATCCGGTGTTTCAAATACCGGCGTCGACTGGACCTCACCTGTTGGGTTTAACGGAACACGCTATGCGCAGGCTGCTGCAGGATCAGGTTGTGCAATAGGTGTAGCAACGGGAGTTTCTACAGCAAGACCTGTATTATATGTAACAGGAAATACTACTGGCGCATTAACCGGAATTGATGATTATATTTATTATGATAAAGCAGTTGTAGTTGGAAACCCTGTTTTACCTGCACCTTATATGCATCACGGACCGGGTTCACTTACCGCGGAGGCTGTATATGATGAAAATATTCAATTAAGTGATTATGTTTTCGATTATTATTTTGATGGGGAACTCTCTTTGAGCGATGCGCTAAAGTACCCGGACCACAAGCAATTATCATTGCCGGAGATGATTGAATTTATGGAGGAAGAGCGCCACCTTCCTACAATAACAGGCAGAGCAGAATGGAATAAAAAAGGAAGATCTGCCATCGGTAAAATTGCTACTGAACTTTGGGTAACTTATGAAACGCAAGCTTTATATATTATGGAATTACATGAAAAAATAAATGCCATGGAATCCATAATGAATGCCGCACTCGATCCGCTTTCTGATGCATATAGAGAAGAAATAAAATTAATAGAATCAGATGCAACACTTAGTATTATCGAAAAAGAACAAAAAATAAATAAACTGTTAGAACTAATTAATTCCATTGAAAATAAATAGATCAAAAAAATAATGAAGTTATTCCAATATATCGTTTGTATTTACATTTTAATATTACCTGTCTTGTTAAATGCACAGGGTAATGTTGGAATCGGAACTTCAACGCCATTAGAAAAACTGGATGTTAATGGTGCAATTATTATTACCGGAGGCGGAGTAGCAGCCACACCCATTCCCGGAACCATAAGATGGAATGTAGCCGAAGGATGGCATGAGGGAAGAACTTCCCTTCCTGCTTATGTGAAATTGGAAAATAGTGAAATAGCAGCAGTAGATGATTATACTGCATATTCAGGATGTACTTCACCCGTTACATTAGGGGTATTTGAAGCATCAAACCCCGCCACCGGTTATGGAATGCCGAGTTATCTCGCAAGTCCTTTTAATACCTGGTGGGGCGGCGACAGAACGCAATTATTATATCGCGCATCTGAATTATCAGCCGCCGGATTATGTGCAGGAAATATTAATATGGTAGGATTTATTACAGTTGCACCGGGAGCATATACACTTGCAAGTCTGGAAATTAAATTAAAGAATACCGCAACAAATACACTTACAACCTATGAAACGGGATTAACTTCCTATTACACTTCCGGATTATATACTTTAGTGGCAGGTAATAATGATTTTAATCTTGCAGTTCCTTTTGTTTGGGACGGCACCTCTAACGTTTGTATAGAAGTGTGTTGGAACAATAATATTTTAGCACTTGCCACAGGATGTATTGTTCAACTCGATAATGGATATGGGTATAATACTGCTTATGGATATTATGCCGATTTAACTCCCACAATTTGTTCCGGTGCGTTTACGCCACAGGCGTCAACAAGCAGGCCTGTTACAAGATTTGGTTCCTCCGGAGCATTAATAACAACCGGTGTAGATACTTATTATACTTTTAATGATGCAATTGTAGTCGGCAATCCGCTTTTATTTTATGGCGCAGATAATCGTGGCCCCGGAACTGTTACCGCAGAATCTGTGTATGATGATAATTCCTTACTGAGCGATTATGTATTTGACGAATATTTCGACAAAGAAGTAAAAGAAACTGATCTTGAAAATTGTGAGGAATATCGCCATTTATCAATAGCTGAATTAGAAGAATTTGTTTCTCTGTATCGCCACTTGCCAAATATTGCAGGCCGTGATGAATGGGAACAAAATGGAAGTTTCTCGCTTGGCGAATTGCTTACAGATCTATGGATTAGTGCGGAAGATCAGGCATTGTATATTAAAGAAATTTATGAACGTTCTGAATTAATTGAACAACAATTAATAAACAACCGGACTTTATTAATTAAAAAATTAAATGAAGGAATCTTATTAATAAATGAAGATATTTACCTATCAGCAGTTACAAAACAAAAGAAAATAAATGAAATTGAAACAATGATAACCAAACTCCACAACCTCTAAATAATTTTATATTAATGAAATTAATTTCTACTACAATAATATATTTTTTTACTTTAGGTTTTTCCTATTCGCAAATTTATGTGGAAGGTAATACTTTGGGTAAAGAAATATATGTGGATGGAATTGCAGGTGGAATGCCAACATTGTATGTGAATGGAGCTATCACAAATAATGGTGGTGAAATGCAGAATGATGTTGGAGAAATTGAATTAACAGGCGATTGGGAAAATTATCCGCTTGTTGCCGGCTCTTATATCTCCAATGGAACGGAAAGGTTTTCCGGTGGATCGGCACAGGTAATAAGAGGAACAATGAACGGGCTTATTGCAACAACCAATCAGTTTTATAATCTGAAAATTGATAAATCTGCGCCCGGGCAATTAGTATCACTTCAAGCTAATGTAAGTGTAAATTCTGCAGGAACTATTCAATTCGAATCCAATGGAATTATCAGGACAGATATTATCTCCCATGGCAACAATGGATCTTTGTATAGTTATGAATTATATTTAATTAATAATGCCGTTGCATCTATTTCCGGCTATGCTACCAGTGGGGCAAATAATTATATAGAAGGAAAATTCAGAAGAGGTGTTTCGGGAACAGCAAATTATTATTATCCTGTAGGAATACAATCAACATTTTTAGATGGGGAAGAACCATTTCAAATTAATACAACTTCTGCAACTACCTCAAATATTATAGGGTATGTGCAACCCGGCACAATTAATCTTTTAGGAAAGATAATGTATTGCGACATTGGCACAAATCCGGGTATTGTTGGTGCTACTATTCTTGACAATCCTTTTTCCCCGGCTGATGGTATTTTAGATCAGCTTACAACAAATTGCCAATTATCAGTGGAGTGGTATGCTTTGGGAAGTGCAGGATCATATGATTATACAATAATTTCTGACCCGGGTCCAATTTTAGAAGCGGAATGTCCATTTTATGCTTCCACATGGTTAGGTGCTTTGCGATTTTTTGCAAATGATGGATATCCAAATAATATCTTGGTGATGACTTCTCCCCCGCCATTTTTAGTACCTGGTTATGAAACTTGTCCGAATAATTTCACCATAGCCGGGATTAGTGCTACAATACCTCCTTCTGTTTACAGAATACATGGAATAGTTGATGGCACAGGTGCACTATTGCCTATAGAATTATTAAAGTTTACCGGAAAGGTTACTTTAGAGGGAAATTTATTAAATTGGATAACAGCAAATGAAAAGAACAGCAATTATTTTAGTATAGAAAGTTCTGCAGATGCAAATCAATTTTCACAAATTGGAGTTGTAGCAGCAGCGGGTAATTCAACTTCAGAATTAAATTATCAATTTCTAGATAGATACCCTGTTGCCCAAACAACTTACTACAGATTAAAAATGTTTGATCTGGATAATAATTTTGAATACTCCAATGTTATTTCCCTCACTTCAGAAATAAATAATACTTTATCAATTTCACCAAATCCTTCCATAAATTCTATCACACTTTATTATAGCGCTAATTTTAATGGCGAAGGACATATTAATATTTATTCAGCGGATGGAATTTTATTAAACCGCTTTGAACAGCAACTTGAAAAAGGGGTAAATCAAATACCACTCAATACTTCTTCATTGGCTCCCGGCACTTACATCGCCGAAATTATTGATGGTAGCTCAACTGTAACCGGCATTTTTGTTAAACAATAAAGTTGTTTCCTTTAGGTAAAATTTGAAAGCACCGGCGTTATTCAAATTCACAATCCCGGAAATCCCCTGAAATAAGCTTTAAATCTTTTTGCTGAGGTAACTCTGTTCACGTAAAGGAAATTTGATATAATTCCGGCAACAACAATCAGCATACCAAATATTGCAACCACATCGTAACGTTCTTCAAAAATAAAATATCCGAAAATCAAAGCGAAAACAACACCCAGGTATGCCCAATTCGCAATGGAACCTGCTCTTTCCATTTGGTAGGCTTTGGTCATATTCAATTGAGCGAATTGTGTTACAACTCCAACACCTAATAATATCAACCATTCCCAACCATGCGGTGTTACCCAATGTTGCACACAAAACGGCGTTATCACCGGAATAGTTATTAGAGGTAAATAAAAAACAACCACAAGTGGGTCAACAAATCCTGCTGTTTTTCTCAATGCATTGTAGGCAAGCCCAGAACACGCCGCTCCTAATACACCCAATAACACAAGTGTGGTATCACCATTTAATTCAATACCGTTAATAAAAACAATACCTGTAAACGAAAAGGCAAAAAATAACCATTGTTTCCAATTCACGTGTTCCCGCAATAAAAGGGAGGAAAAAATGATGGTGAATATGGGTGATAAATAACCAACCGTTACAGCCGTTGCAAGGGGTAAATGTTTAATTGTATAAAAAAAGATCATCAATGCTATCGAACCCGCAACTCCTCTCCCAATCATTATTAAGCGATGGCTTTTCCCTAAAGGAGCAATATTGTTGCGGCGCAAAAGATAAAATGTGATTATAAAGGTGATAACTGACCTGAATAATACAATTTCGTGAGAGGGAATTCCTTCCAGCATTTTTACCATCACATTCATTAGGGCAAACAGAAATGTAGAGGAGATCATGTAATAAATCGCGTGTGTATGACTGTTTTTGCGATAGTTGAACAAAATAGAAAGTGGATTTTTATTCCGCAACAAAATTACGGAAGTGAAATATGGAAATCCAAAAAAATAATAATCCTATACAGTAAAAGGGTAAATATTCACCAAAATGGATATTCGCGAGTCATAAGGTGAAAAGGGTTTGATCAATTTTAAATATTTTGAAAAGAATAATTTTTGGCAGGATTGATGTGTATATAATTTGCCCTAATACTAATCCCTTTTAAGGTTAAGGTTTGTTAAATTGAACCTATTTAGGCATTTTCATCGTTAATAGAAAAAATCAAATTAAATTTGAACTTAAATATCAAAAGAACACCCTTAAATTATGAATAAAATAAAAATCTTGCTTTTTGCACTGGTGGTTACCGGTTCTCAAATTGTTTTTGCACAACAAACCATCGTAACTACTGAAAAGCCTGCTGAATTGACGGAGGCTGAAGCATTGGAAAAATTTGAACGATTTCTCTCCATAGTTGACGATCGATATATGGATGATATAGATGCGGGCAAACTGGTAGAAGACGCTATTGTTGAAGTATTGACCAAACTTGACCCCCATTCGGTTTATTTTACCGAAGCAGAACTCAAAGAAGCAAATGAACCTTTGGAAGGTAATTTTGAAGGCGTGGGCATTCAGTTCAATTTACTGAACGATACCATATTTGTGGTTGGAGTGATTTCCGGTGGACCCAGCGAAAAGGTGGGTTTAATGGCCGGAGATAAGATTGTTAAGATAAACGAGGAGGAAGTAGCCGGTATTGGGATGTCAAATAAAGGTGTAATGGATCGGTTACGCGGCAAAAAGGGAACCGATGTAACCGTTTATATCGATCGCAAAGGGGCTAAGAAGCGACTAGAGTTCAAAATCACCAGAGATGTTATCCCGCTTTACAGCATAGACGCCAAATATATGGCAGAACCGGAGACCGGATATATTCGTGTGAGCAAATTTGCAGCAACTACCACAGAAGAATTTAAATTGGCCTTGAGCGAATTACACCTTTTGGGTATGAAAGACCTCATTCTTGATCTTCGTGGAAATGGCGGTGGATATTTGAATGCGGCTATTGATATGGCAAATGAATTTCTACCTGCCAATAAACTTATTGTTTATACGGAAGGAAAGGCATATCCGCGTAAGGATGACAATTCGGTTGGTAACGGCAGTATGTTGCAAGGGAAAGTGATTATTTTGATCGATGAAGGATCAGCATCAGCAAGTGAAATTGTAACTGGTGCATTACAAGATTGGGATAGAGCTTTAGTGATTGGAAGAAGAAGTTTTGGGAAGGGGTTGGTACAGCGATCATTTAATTTACCCGACGGCTCTGCGATGAGACTTACTGTATCCAGATATTTTACTCCGTCAGGAAGAAGTATTCAGAAATCCTATGAAGATGGGCTGGATGCTTATCACGATGAATTGAGTGAACGTTACCGAGATGGGGAATTATTAGGAGATTCTACCTTTCATTATCCTGATTCACTCACATTTTACACCAGTGGAAAACGTGTGGTGTATGGAGGTGGAGGAATAATGCCCGATATATATATTCCATTAGATACAACGTGGGCAACTGATTATTATGCACAAGTTGTAGGAAAGGGCATTGTAAATCAATTTTCACTCACTTATGTAAATAACAACAGAGAAACACTTTCGAATCAATATGCCAATGCACACGAATTCAATAATAAATTTGATATGAATGAATCACTATGGCAACAATTTTTTATTTATGCGGAAGCCGACAGTGTTGTAAAAGATGAAGCGGATTTTGCTTTATGTGAAGAAAAACTCGCTACCGTAATTAAAGCAGTAATTGCCCGCGATCTGTTTAATTTCGAAGCATATTGGATCGTAGTAAATAGCAGCGATTCAGCATATATAAAAGCGCTGAGTTCTTTAAAAGACCAAACATTTCAGAATTTAAAAATAGCAGGTAAATAAATAATACCTTTTAATTATATTACGTGTTTAAAAATACAAAAGCCGTGAAATAAATTTCACGGCTTTTGTATTAAATAGCACTTTATTTTTTTTCTTTATTTAATTAAAATCCTGTTTTAATTCCAATTTTTTTATGGCATCTTCTAAAGTTTGTTTAACCTGAGGATCCGGATTTAATGTCAACCCTGATTTAGCATATTTCAGTGCATTGGTATAATCTCCATTTGCAGAATATCCTCTTGCCAATCCAAGGTTTGTAACGTAGGCCTTCGGATATTTTTTATAGTTCACCATAAATATTTCCAATGCTTCCTTATTTCTTTTTTGTGCCTGCAAACCTCTTGCATAATAATGAATATCCAACATGGATGCTGCGGGATCATTTATTGCAACCAACATAATACTATCGCTTTGGGCAACTTTTCCCAATGCTCTTAAAACGCTTGCCTTACACGAGTAACTGGTAAAATTCTTCCTCCCAAAAAAGGGTTCTTCCATTGCATAATTTGCCCATATCAAAGCTTCGTTGAGATTCCTGTTATTTTCAACACAATAATTTGCTGCATTCACCCAAGGCACATAATCAAATCCTGTTTCACCCTGCAATTGATTGCGCATGGCATTAATGTATAATTCAACTATATCTTCCACCGCGAACTTTATTGGAACTTTTAAATTTTCCCATTCCAATGCAACAATGCAACTTGATGGCTGCCGGTCGATAAATTCATAATTGAGCCATTCGTGATAATTATTTTTTTCAGGTTTAACAGATACACGCAAAACATCATCTTTCTGCTCATAAAAAAAACTCCCCCAAGCAGTAGAATTTGATGAAAATATTACCGTCCACTCCTCTTTTCCGGGAATAAAATGCATCCCATAAATGCCGGCTTTTAATTTCTTTCCTTCCACAAGAATGTCATGCGAAAATGCTATCGTTGTATTTTCATTCGCCCCTCCACGCCATGGTGAGGGATTCGCATCTGTTGACAAACCAAATTGTTGATTCGACATGCCATAAGCCACCAGCTCACCCCATATATGCCCGCTCCTGTCTTCGCCATTAGGTCCGTGTACATCAGGGGAAGAATAGTCGATCGTTATATCAACTAAACCCATATATTGTGTTACACTCGATTTTTGGTTGTCGCCACTTGGCGGTTGAGATAGCTGCCCAACCACCTGTCCGATCATTATTGCCATGATCAACATAAAAACCAATGGTAATTTTATAGTCATCGTTCTTATTTTTAACAAAACTATTACTAAAAGATCACAAGGAGTCTTAATTTTTGTGAAATTATCTTAATATATTCATATAATAAAACGAAAGAAGTGAAATTCAAAAGACTTGAGTAAAAGTGTTTCCTCAGTTAGATTAAATGATTATTTACGCAAAACAAACCATCTTCGAAAAACACCAGTTAAAACTAGTCAACACGTTTTTTCAACAACCCTTTATAAGAAAAAGACAAACCAAAAGCCGGGGCTACATAAATATTACTTAATTCAACCGGAAAATCTGCCTGAAAAGTAGCTCTTGCACCTATGAATAATGTTTTGCTTAAAGGGAACGAAATTTCAATTTGATGGTAAGAATAATCAGTACCTTCTCCTCTAGCAAATTCAGTAATTCCTTTCTGGGCTCCTATCGTAATTTGCGCTCCGGCTTTATAAATCAGCCATGCCCCTTTATAGGAATACCCAGCCTCAATTCCGGTTATAATCTGATCGCGAAATTGCAAATCACCGTAATTTGTTCTTAAATTATAATCGCCGAAAGCAGATATGTAAAATTGTTTAGGATAAAAAGAATGGGAAACAGCTAATTTGTTATGCAAATTAAATTCACCATCACCGGTTGGAAGATTTATTGATTCGAAAGAATTTAATTTATTTATTGCATACAAATTTGAATTTCCTATTGGAATTTCGGGAGCCAGTGTGATTGCAACAGGCGTTTTACCTTTGGTAATTCCATATTTTAATCCGATCGTCAAATCGCCAATACCCCCAACAAAATTTGTTGTTTCAAACCCTTGTATTTTTAAAAATGGAAAATCTGCGATTACTGTAAATACTTCTGATATTCCAAACTCTCCATAAAAATAAGTTCCTATTTGTTTAAAAGGTGTTGTTTGTATTGAAACTCCCAGAGCATTATAAAAATTATCAGAAGCAAAATATTGTGTTGAAATATTTGCATACAATTCATGTTTATCAAGCACCCATCCGGTTTGAGCAAATGATATTTTGCCCCCAAAACCAAAAACAAAAATTGCTGTTATAAAATATTTTAATATCATTAATTACAAAAGAAAATCATCAGCGCCTACTGCGCTGATGATAGGTAAAATGAAACGTTATCATTTAATTCAATTCAGCGTATCCAAAAGGAATATTTGCTGTTGCACACCACAAAATAACATGTGTAAATTGAGCTTCTAAAACAGGGTCAACTTTAAAATACATTTCCCCAGTATCCTGAACAGCTCCCAATAACCTTAAATCAGGATTGCCGAGGCCCGGATCAGCTACATAATCCATCGATGTTGAAAAATACACTGTTACAGTTCCTGTTGCCAATCCCGTTGAAAAATCAGAATCAAATTTTAAGAACTGTGTGCCATCTTCATCCAAACCCAACTCAACTGTACCAACAGATCCTGCTGCATTTTGATCTACAAATGTTCCGTTAACGTTAGCCGTGAATGCACCCTGAGGCTGGCTTGAATCAATTGTAATTGTAGTCGGAGCATCTTCAGAACATGATATCATGGTAGTGGTTGATAAAAATCCTAATAAAATAACAACGAAATTTTTCTTCATAACTTTAAGTTTATTTTAAGTAAATAATTTAATTTCAAAGATAATTTATGTTTAATGTAGCCTATTGGACAAATCGGCAAAATGATTGCACAAAAATGCCCACTTGCAATTTTTACATTTACGTGACAATTAGATTTATATCACTTACCCTTACAATAAAAATTTAACGGAATAAGCCTAATTGATTCCTGTAAGAAGTTGGCGATAAAGAGGTTTTCTTTTTAAACAATCTACAGAAATATTGCACATCAGAAAATCCCAGTTCAAAAGAAATTTCCTTAATGCTTTTTTGGGTAAGATACAATTCGCGTTTTGCCTCAGTAATTAAACGTTCATGGATCGTTTGTGTAACTGTTTTTTTATTTTCACTTTGTACACTATTGTTCAATGTTTTAACTGAAACATTGAGTAAATTAGCATATTTACTCGCATTATGAATATCTTTGAAGTGCATTTCAAGTGCTTCTTCAAAAGTGAAAAATAACCCATTTGAATTATTATTAACTGTACCAGTTTTCTTATTCGATTTATGTAATTTAAATCTTACTGCATTAATTAAAAAAATCTTAAGATAGGATACTATAACTTCATAGGAAGCGATATTGGTTTTTACCATTTCAAGTTTAATTTCATCAATTACTTTTTCAAGTTCCGATAATTCAATATCAGAAATATTCATAAAAGGTGTTCCATAAACATTATTAAACAAAACACCGTTACAGCCCACCTCCTTTGCATGCTTTTCTAAACAAAATAAATCGGAATGAAATTGCAAAACAATCGCTGAAAATTCGGCTTCAGGATTAAAGGAATGTAATTGAAATGGCGTATAAAAAAAAGCCTGTACAGCATCAAAATTATACCTAATAGTATCTGAATTGTTTTCACCCTTTCCATTAGTTACCAAAATACAGGAATATAGGTCTGACCTTGTGGCACCCTCAAATGGATTTCGTTTGTCAAATTCAGCTACCCTCAAAGCAACATTGCCTGATGTTTTATGTCTTAAAAGAAATTCTTCCATATTTAGAGCCGATATTAAAGTGGGTTTTTAAAAAATTCTTAGCTATTTTTGACCATAAAGAGTTCAAGAACGATTGGCTTAATTTAACTTTTAAGGCAATCCTCCAGATAAATTAAGCCATATAAAAGTAGTGTTTTTTCCCAATAATTAATATTTAAATTCATCAGGTATATTTAATTTTAATTTCACAAATTAATATTTAAACTAATAAACCATGAAATCCAAACCCATAAAACAAAAAATTCAATTTAAAGCAACTTCAATGGAAGTGTATAACCTCCTTATGCAGAAAAAAAAACAGGAGGCATTTACCGGTGCAGAAGCCAAAATTTCCAATCGTGTTGGGGGAAAATTTTCAGCTTGGGATGGTTATATCTCCGGAAAAAATCTCGAACTCGAAAAGGGAAAAAAGATAGTGCAGGAATGGTGGTGTAGCGACTTGCCAGAAGGCCATTTTACTATTGTAACCTTTTCTTTTTCGGTATTAAAAAACAACAAAACACAATTGGAATTCACGCAAACCAATGTTCCACCCAATCAATATGATGCGCTCTCCAAGGGTTGGATAGATTTTTACTGGAATCCAATGAAACAATATCTAGAGGAGCTATAAAATCAATTACAGGTCTGATTTCGTCATTTTAAAGCAATAAAACTTTAATTATTGTTAATTACCAGTTTCCAGCTTATTTATTGATACTTGTAAAGTTAGCCCCAATAAAATTTAATTACCTTTGAACTACAATAAAACATTCTAAATGAAACTTAAAATTTTTACTCCTCTTACAGTACTGTTTTTATCCCTTGGTTTTCAGGTTAAAGCACAGTTAAATGTAGAATTACTTGGTCATCTTGAATATGGTGATCAACTCTCCAACCTCACAGGTTGGGCAAGTGGCACAGGCAAAGAATATGCAATAGTAGGCACTTACGACGGAACTTCGATAGTGGATATTACCGATCCAACAACTCCAAATGAAGTTCAATTTGTTGATGGAAACAATAGTATTTGGCGTGAAGTGCGCACCTGGAATAATTATGCATATGTAGTTACCGAAAATGGTGGTGGCTTATTGTGTATTGATCTTTCAGGACTTCCGGCAACAATTGACTTTAATTATACTGATTGTGGTATTGGCATTGAAACAGGCCATACCGTATTTGCAGATGAGAATGGTGTTGTACATATCTTCGGCTCCAATATTGGAAATGGAGGAGACCAGATGTTCGATGCAACCGGCGATCCGATGAATCCAACATATCTTGGTGAAGTGGATGACTGGTACATACACGATGGTTTTGTAAGAGGCGATACGCTTTGGGCAGGTAATATTTATGAAGGACAATTCTCTGTATGGGATATTACGGATAAAACTTCTCCGGAGTTAATGGCTACTCAAACAACTCCTTACGAATTTACGCATAACGTTTGGTTGACGGACGATAACAAATATCTTTTTTCAACAGATGAAGTTACTAATGCTCCTATAGGGTCTTATAATGTTTCTGATCTCAGTGATATTCAAGAGTTAGGGCAATTCAGAGCAAATCCTGGAACAAATTCTATTCCGCATAATACAATGGCAATAGGTGATTTTCTTGTAACTGCCTATTATCGCGATGGTGTTGTAATCACAGATGCTCATTATCCTGATAATATGATCAAAACAGGAAATTATGATACCTCTCCACTTTCCGGTGACGGATTTAACGGTTGCTGGGGATCTTGGCCCTACTTGCCTTCAGGAAATATTATTGCAAGCGATATGGAAGAGGGTTTATTTGTGCTCGGACCAACTTATGTATCTGCCTGTTATTTGGAAGGTGTAGTTACGGATATTGAAACCGGTGCTCCAATATTTGGAGCGGAAGTAAGTTTCACAGCTATTGGAGTAATTGATGCTACAACGAATTTAACCGGTGATTATCACTCCGGTATTTTTGAATCAGGGTTATATGATATCACATTTACTAAAATTGGATATTCTGATCTTACCATCCCAGCAGTAAGTTTAAATAATGGTGTTGTTACAACAGTTAATGCAGAACTCGACCCCCTCATTACTTTTGCAATAAGCGGACAAATAACAGATGAAATTTCCGGTGCAGGTATTGCAAATGCTGATGTATTATTCAAAAATGCTGTTTATTCTTTCCAAACTGTAACAGACGGATCAGGAAATTATACACTTCCTTCCGTTTATGAAGATACTTATACCTTTTATGCAGGACATTGGGAACATGTTACCGATGCTGTTGATATTGATGTGCTTCCCGGAGGCGTATATTCCATGGTGTTAGCACGGGGTATTTACGACGATTTTATTTTCCAAAATGACTGGACCATTTCCGGAACTTCCGACGTCGGTATTTGGGAAAAGGATGAACCTTTCGGAACGGAATCAGGCCCTTTTCAGTCGAATCCTGAACTTGATGTTGTAGCCGATTTTGGCGATGAGGCATATATTACCGGAAATGATGAATTTGGTGGTACCGGCGGAGATGATGTAGATGATGGAACTGCATTTTTAACCTCACCCATAATGGACTTAAGTGTTTATATCAATCCAAAACTTACCTACTCCCGTTGGTTTTTTAATGGAGGTGGAGCAGGAACTCCAAACGATACCTTAAAGGTTTTCATAAATAATGGAATTGAAGATGTTTTAGTTGATGCCATTAATGGAACATCAACCGATATGAGTGAATGGATTCCGGTAGATATTCAGATGGCAGATTATATAGACATAACTGCAAATATGACTGTTCGTTTCAGAACTGCTGATCAATCGGCTACCGGACATTTAGTAGAGGCCGGTTTAGATAAATTTTTTATTGTTGATGATATTACCTCTGCTCCAACTGCTGCTTTTAGTTCTGATGTAACATCGGGCTGTGCGCCACTTACCGTGATTTTTGATGATAATTCAGTTGGCGCTGCTTCCTGGTCATGGACCTTTGTTGGAGGAACACCTGCTTCTTCCACCGAACAAAACCCAACGGTTCTGTATTCCACTCCGGGAACTTATGCTGTTACGCTGGTTGCTTCAAATGTTTTAGGCTCTGATGAATCGGAAGTTACTAATTATGTAACTGCGGAATTGTGCAATGCAATTGAAGAGGAAAGTTTAAGCAATTTGATTTCTGCATATCCAAATCCATTTATGAATTCTGCAACAATTACTGTTGATGGAATTTCCGTTGCCGATTTGCTTACAATTACTGATATTACAGGAAGAGTTATAGAAACTGTAACGGTAACAGGCGATCAAACAACATATAATTTCGGTAAAAATTTACCTGCCGGAGTTTACCATATCAACTTGTTAAAACAGCAAAAAATCATTGGAACGCTGGAATTAATTAAAGCGGAATAAATAACTTTTGTACTAAAAAATTGCCACTGTTATGCGGTGGCAATTTTTTTTCTGCCAAACCTGAATTTACCTTTTCACCGACAATTTTGTTTATTTGACTATAAATTTTAGGTTTTCGGGTATTTGCAGAGCTTATATTCGTTAAAAAGGATAACAAATCTTCGAAACTTCAATCCTTCCACCTATATTTGCACCTCTTTTGAAAACGGTTCATAAAATTATTAAAATCAAACACTAACACAAAATCTATATGCAGTCAAAAGGTCTCGTTCAGTTCTTTTTTGGTGCAATGTTATTGGTATGTTTATACCAATTATCATTTACTTGGGTAGCAAACCGTGAAGGAAAAAAAGCTGAAAACTATGCTGAGCAAGGCATAGATCAATCACTTACCGGTGAAGAACGCAAATTTGCAATGTCGGACAAGAAGAGTGAATACTTTTCTCAAAATGCTGATAAAACTGTATATAATATCGGTATTGCAAAATACAGTTACGAAGAGGTAAAAAAGAGAGCCCTAAATCTGGGACTCGATCTTCAGGGAGGTATGAGCGTTGTTTTAGAGGTTTCAAAATATGACCTTATTAAACAATTAGCGAGTAATCCAAAAGACATAAAATTTATAGCAGCATTAGACAGGGCTCGCGCTGATGAAATAAAAGGAGAGGGAGATCTTATTGAACTTTTCGGTGAATATTACCTGCAAGCAGATCAGAATGCACAATTGATCACCTTATTCAGTAATACGACAAATGTTGATGAATTGCCACGAACTTCTTCAAATTCAGAAGTGATCAGTTGGTTAAAATCAACTGCAGATGAAGGAGTTGAATCTACCTACACAAAATTAAAAGAACGTATCGACAGATTTGGAGTATCACAGCCTTATGTTACACTTCAAAAAAGTACCGGTAGAATAATGGTTGAATTACCCGGAGTTGACAATCCTAAACGCGCCAGAGAATTATTGCAATCCACTGCGAATTTGCAGTTTTGGCTTGTTTGGTCTTATGGTGAAATTGGTGGCGGAATTAACCAGGCCAATAATGTTTTAATGTCAATTGAGGAAGGTGGCGACACTGCCTCAGCAACTATTCCTGTTATAGATTCGCCAGCTGTTGTTGAAACGGATCCTTTAATTGATAGCCCCGATATTGCTACCGATGACTCATTATTAGCTGATGAACCAGTAATAGAAAATACAGATGAAACCGCAGGACCGCTCGTAGATATTCTAACACTAGCGCAAGATGAACGTTCACCAATAATTGGAACCGTTTTAGAAAAGGATACTTTCCAACTAATGAAATATCTAAAAACAGAAGAAGTATTGGCGCAATTTCCTCCGAATATTATTTTCATGTTATCCTCAAAACCCAATGAAACAACAAAGGCATACGACGTTTATGCAATTAAATCGGACCCTGACAGCGACCAACCATTATTGGATGGTGCAGTAGTTAAAAGTGCCTCACCTGACAGAGATCCTATGAGCGGTAAGATACAGATCAGCATGGCTATGAAACCGGATGGTGCCAGAAAATGGAAGGATATTACAACAGAAAATGTTGGGCAGTTCATAGCAATTACGCTTGATAACAGAGTTTATTCTGCCCCGCAGGTAAATGAACCTATCCCCGGCGGACGTTCACAAATTTCAGGAG
>Ga0163147_10002124_pt1 | contig 28784 bp, 27 predicted proteins | sample OliLakLV19MP6G1_FD_148597 | JGI IMG/M metagenome (GOLD analysis project Ga0163147, IMG submission 148597) | Freshwater microbial mat bacterial communities from Lake Vanda, McMurdo Dry Valleys, Antarctica- Oligotrophic Lake LV.19.MP6.G1 | ecosystem: Environmental > Aquatic > Freshwater > Lake >...
ACAAAACACACTGTGCTCTGGCAGAATCATTCACGCGGGGTGCCTCCGTGTCTACTTGGGCCTTTATTCACTACCCTTTGGACGCAGCGGTGCCCCGCTCAGTTCACTTCTTCATGAATAATCCGGGCTAGCCTTGAAACGAACTCTGCGGGTGAGGAGTCAACAAGAGCGTCGGCGCCCAGGACAAGGGGGCGCGATGTGGCGCTCCAATCTCCCCTCCGGCGGCGGCGAGGCTCATCAGAAGCAGAGTCAGCATGGTCTTCCTCCTGGCGACGGCGGGTCCCCCGACTCCTTTTCCTCGACGATCTCGCGCCTTCGTTCGTTGACCACGTGGCGAACCCCGGGTTCGAGAAGCGCCTGAACCTCGAGAAACGCGCTACCCGCCGAACCGCTCGACCCGTGGCCGCGGAGGTAGTAGATATAGCCGCGTTCCTCGGCCCAAACCGCCAGGCGGTGGAGGCCATACAGGCCCACCAGGATCACCGCCGCCGCGAGCATTGTCAGGCCGCCACTCTAACCGCGGACAGGCACTGACCCCAGGTGACCGAAGTGTTAGCCTCGCATTGAATGGCCGACGGCACCCTCGATCCGCGACTCATCTCCGAGACGGTCAAGCTGCTGCGCAAGCGGATCCAGACCCGTTTCCCGGCCTCGGGCCTGGCCGGCGTGGCGGAACAACTCTGCCGCATCACGGAACGCGCGAGCGCCACCTCGGACTGGATCGCCCGGCCCATCTGGCCCTTGCGAATCATGGTGCTCACCCTCACCGGGATCATCATCCTCGGACTGATCCTTACCCTGTGGACGCTGCCCCTGCCTCAGGGCGGCCTCGAACTGGCCCAGTTCATCCAGGTGCTCGAGTCGGCGATCAACGACGTGGTTCTCATCGTGGCCGCCGTCTTCTTCCTCGGCAGCATCGAGACAAGGATCAAACGCGAGCGGGCGCTTCGGTCGATTCACGAACTGCGCGCGATCGCCCATGTGATCGACATGCATCAGCTCACCAAGGACCCCGAGTGGGTCCTGGACCGGGGCACCGAGTCCGCGGTCCTGCCGCCGCGGTCGATGACCGCGTTCCAGCTATCGAGGTATCTCGACTACTGCACCGAGATGCTCGCGATCACCGGCAAGATCGCCGCGCTCTACATCCAGCATTTCGAGGACAGTGTCGCGCTGCAGGCGGTGAACGAGGTCGAGGGCCTTACAAGCGGTCTCTCCTCGAAGATCGGCCAGAAGCTGATGATCCTCTACACCGTTCACGGGCAGAACCAGGGCCGCCCGGAGAAGGAAGAGCCGCCGCCCGGACCCGCGATGCCCGATTAGCCGGGTGCTGAAGAAATCCGCACCCTGCGTATCCCGGCGAAAGCCCTGGATCCACTGACCACTATTTGCTGGGGTTCTTCGATAGCGTGGGGAAGGAAAGTCGGGCGCACGGTGTTTTTCAGCACCCTGCTGGCTACTTCATCTCCGGGAAACCGAGGTTCACACCCCGATGGTGCGGCTCGGACCAGCGGCTCGTGACCACCTTGCCCCGGGTGTAGAAGTGGACGCCTTCCTTACCGTGAACGTGGGAGTCGCCGAAGAGTGAACTCTTCCAGCCTCCGAATGAGTAGTAGGCCATGGGAACAGGAATGGGGACGTTGATCCCGACCATGCCCACCGGGACTTCGTTCTGGAACCGCCGCGCCGCACCGCCGTCGTTGGTGAAGATGGCGACGCCGTTCGCCCACGGGTTCGCCTGGATCAGCTCCATCGCTTCCACATAGGTCTTCGCGCGCACCACGCTCAGCACCGGCCCGAAGATCTCGTCTTTGTAGATGGTCATGTCGCGGGTGACGTGGTCGAAAAGGCACGGCCCGAGGAAGTAACCGTGCTCATGCCCGGGAACCTTCAGGGTGCGTCCATCGACGAGCAGGCGGGCGCCTTCGGATTCGCCCTGGTCGACATAGCTCTTCACCCTGGCGTGATGCTCCTTCGTCACCAGCGGACCCATGTCGGCGCCGGGCTCGCTGCCCGCCGCGACTTTGAGCTTCGCCATGCGCTCGCGGATCTTCGGGATCAGTTTGTCGGCGGCATCGCCCACGGTCACGAGAGCCGAGATCGCCATGCAGCGCTCACCCGCGGAGCCGAAACCTGCGCTCACCGCGGAGTCGGCGGCGAGGTCCATGTCCGCGTCGGGCAGCACCACCATGTGGTTCTTGGCCCCGCCGAGCGCCTGCACCCGCTTCCCTGCCTTCGTTCCGGTCTCGTAGATGTATCGCGCTATGGGCGTCGAGCCGACGAAGCTCACCGCCGCGATCCCGGGATGGGTGAGGATGGCATCGACCGCGATTTTGTCACCGTGAACCACCGAGAAGACACCTTCGGGAAGACCCGCCTCGGCGAGGAGCTGGGCGGAGAAGTTCGCGGCCGAGGGATCCTTCTCCGAGGGCTTCAGGATGAAGGCGTTGCCGCAGGCGATGGCGATGGGATACATCCACATCGGCACCATGGCCGGGAAGTTGAAAGGCGTGATCCCCGCGACCACGCCGAGCGGCTGGCGGATCGAGTAGCTGTCCACATCGGTCGAGACGTTCTCGGAGAACTCGCCCTTCAGGAGTTGAGGCAGGCCGCAAGCGAACTCCACCACCTCGATGCCGCGGCTTACCTCACCAAGCGCATCGGACGCCACCTTGCCGTGCTCGCGGGTGATGTGGGCGGCCATCTCGACCTTGTGCCTCTCGAGAAGCTGCCGGTACGCGAACATGACGCGCGCGCGCTGGGCGAGAGATGAAGCCCCCCACTTCTTCTGGGCAAGGGCGGCGGCCTTCACCGCCTCGTCCACCACGGCTGCGCTTGCCAGAGCCACGCGGGTATTGGACTCGCCGGTCGCGGGATTGAAGACGTCGCCCCAGCGCTCGACCGGGCCTTCGTAGACCTTGCCGCCGATCCAGTGCTTGAGGATGGTGAGTTCGAGGGTTGCCTGGGTGGTGCTGGTCATGAGAGAAGTCCTTAGCCTTTGACGGCGCGATCGGTGATTTCGAGGCCGCGATCGACGATGTCGAGGCCCTCCTGGAGCTGGGCCTCGGTGATGACGAGCGGCGGATTCGTAAAGAAGGTGTTCCAGCGGACAAAGGTGTAAAGGCCCTGCTCGCGGAAGAAGGTGCCGAGAGCCGTCATCTCTTCAGAGTGACCGTTGAAGGGAGCCATGGGCTCGTAAGTCGCGCGATTGCGCACGATTTCGAAGATGCCGAAAAGGCCGATTGAGCGCGTGGTTCCAACCGAGGGGTGCTTCTTCTCGAGTTCCTTCATCCGCTCGCGAAGCACGGCGCCCAGCTTGACCGCCTTCTCCATGAGCTTCTCGTCTTCATACACGGCGATGGTGGCAAGGGCGGTGGCGCAGGCCAGGGTGTGGCTGTTGTACGTGAGGCCGCCGGGAAACGCCCGATCCTTGAACGCCTGCGCGATGTGCGAACGCATGCCCACCGCACCGAGCTGCACATAAGCGGAGGTCAGGCCCTTGGCCATGGTGATCATGTCGGGGACGACACCCCAGTGCTCGACCGCAAACCACTTGCCGGTCCGGCCAAAGCCGGACATCACTTCGTCGGCGATCAGGAGGATCCCGTGTTTGTCGCACAGTTCACGGACCGCCTTCATATATCCGTCGGGCGGAACGAGGACCCCGTTCGTGCCGACCACGGTTTCCATCAGGAAGGCCGCGATGTTCTGGCCGCCTTCGTACCTGATGATGTCCTCGATCTCGCGGATGCACACGTCGAGCGGCTCGGGATCCTTGCGGCCGTACTTGTGGAAGTCGGGGGCGCGGACGATCCCGGGGATCGATGGCTCGGCGAACCAGCGGCGCGGATCCCCGGTGAGGGCGATCGCTCCCGCGGTGCCGCCGTGGTACGAGCGATAGCGGACCATGATCTTGTGACGGCCGGTGACCGCGCGGGCGATGCGAATCGCGTTCTCGTTGGCCTCGGCTCCGCCGTTGGTGAAGAAGAACGTGTCGATATCGCCGGGCGAAATCGACGCCAGTTTCCTGCCCAGGCGCGCACGCGGCTCGGTAGCCATGAACGGATTCGCGTAGCAAAGCTTCGCCGCCTGCTGCTGGATGGCATGGACCACTCGGGGGTGAGAGTGGCCGATGTTGCTGCACATGAGCTGCGAATTGAAGTCGAGGTAGCGCTTGCCCTCGGGCGTCCAGAAGTACACGCCATCCGCCTTGGCCACGGGAATCGGGTCGATCTTCGACTGCACCGACCACTCGTACATCGTGTGGCGCTTGCACAGCTCCACCATCTCGGGGCCGCCCATCGGCCGCTCGAGCATTTCCGTCTTCTCTTCGGTCATTGTTCCTTCTTAGGCCCTGGCGAAAGCCGCATCAGTACGAGGTAGATCAGGAACGCCGCCCCGAACCCGACGAACCAGCCGTAATCATAAAGGGGTCGGAGCGGAGACCATAGAAGCCCGCCCCACGCCAGCGCACAACCGACCAGCATGGCCGCAACCGCGGCCGGATTCCAGCCCCCGCGATAGCGATACGCGCCGGTGGTGAGATAGAGGTCCTCGAGGTCGAGCTTCGTCCGCCGGATGATCCAGTAGTCGGCGATCAGGACGCCACCGATCGAACCCAGGCCGCCCGAGTACCCGACGAGCCAGGTGAAGATGTACCCCGAGGGATCCGCGAGCAGCCGCCACGGCTGCATGAGTATCCCGAGGAGCCCGGTGATGAGACCGCCGGTCTTGAACGAGATGTACTTCGGGAATGCGTTCGCGAAGTCGTTCGCGGGCGACACCACGTTCGCCGCGATGTTCACGGAGAGGGTGGCCACCACGACCGTGAACATAGAGACCGCGATCACGATGGGGCTGTCGAACTTCGCCACCAGCTTGATGGGGTCCCAGATCGCCTCGCCGTAGATGATCGCGCTTGCGCTGGTGATGAAGACGCCCATGGCCGCGAAGATGAACATCGTGGTGGGCAGGGCCACGGTCTGCCCGATCACCTGCTCGCGCTGGCTGCGTCCGAAGCGAGTGAAGTCGGGCATGTTCAGGGACAGGGTCGCCCAGAAACCGACCATGCCGGTGAGAGACGGCACGAACACTTTCCAGAACGAGCCGAAGTCGGCGAACTTGCTGGGCTGGTTCAGCAGGGGGCCCATGCCGTTCGCGGCGTCGTACGCCCACACGACGAGAGCGCCAGTCATCACCAGCACGAAGGGCGCGGCCCAGTTCTCGACAAGGCGGAGCAGATTCATCCCCTTGTAGATGATCGCGATGTTGAGGCCCCAGAAGAGCATGAACGAGATCCACTCGGTGGTGGTGTGCCCAAGGAAGCCCGAGCCCAGCAACGTCGCCCATCCAGGAATCACGCTGGCAATGAGCGTCTGCACCGCCTCCCCGCCGATCCAAGCCTGGATCCCAAACCACCCGCAGGCCACAAGCGCCCGCATCAACGCCGGAAGATTGGAGCCGAAAGTTCCAAAGGAGGCGCGTGCGAACACCGGGAACGGAATCCCGTACTTGGTCCCCGGATGAGAGTTCAGGAGGATCGGGAGGAGAACGATGGTGTTGCCGAGCAGGATCGTAAAGAGCGCCTCTTTCCAGCTCATCCCCGCCGCCAGCAGCCCCGACGCCATCATGTAGGTCGGGATGCAGTGCGCCATGCTGATCCACAGGGCCGCGAAGTTGTAGGTTGTCCAGTCCCGATGGATCACGGGGACGGGTGCGAGGTCCTCGTTGAAGAGCAGGCTAGAGCGGGCCCGCGCCCGCGACTCGGGCGTCAGCTCAACGCGACCGTCGGGATGATGAACCTCACTATCGTGGCCAGCCATTGGAGGAAGATTCTAGGCCGATGTTCGGCAGCATTTGGGCGGTGGGAGCGTCGGTCATTGCGACCAGCCCCGCCATTCCAAGGAAGCTCAGCCGACGAGCCGTCCCCTCGCCGTCATTGCAGGAAGCTGCTCTGCGGTGCGCAGCCACTCCACCTCCTCCGCTCGGGTGACGGGTAGCGGAGGGAAAAGCCTCCCGTTAGCGGAACAAGCCGTCGATGGCGTCCGCCACCAGTCTCGTCCCAATGGCGAGTTTGATCAAGTCGCCGTCAACGACCACGTACTGGTAGCCCGTGGAGATGGGCGTCAGCCTTACCACCAGATCCGCGGGCGCTTCCACATAGACGACGTTGCGGGGCAGCGGCTGGCCCACCAGGTAGCGCTTTTTCGCCTGCCCGGGCGGCAGACAGCCGTTGTTCTTCTTCGCCAGGCCAGGGGGACAGTTGCCTTTCCCGTACTGCTGGGTGAAGTAGGAACGCGCGGCGTCGCGGTCGTTGGCGCCAAAGACCACCGTGACTTTGGCGTCCTTTCCCTTGTCCTTGCCTTTGCCCTTTCCTTTTCCGTGCTGCTCCTCCTTGTCGGCAAAGGCCGCGGACGCAAGGGCTGCCATCAGGATCAGTGTCATGAGCTTTTTCATTTGAGACCTCCAGAACTACAGGGTGCGGCAGGCGAGTTACGTCACGGGTTAGACCCTATTCGACGCAGGTGTGATGTCCCGCATCCACTGTGGTCACCGAGGCCCGCGGCGAGGGCGGTTTCGTGGGACCCCAGCCTCCAACCACGAGGTCCAGGTCCATCCATCATTCCGAGGAGGCCATCGAAAGCCCGCCGCGCGCGAAGCCCCCCGGGGGAGCGCGAAGCCTGGTCCTTGGGCCCCGAAGCAATCTCGCGGCCAAGGTCAGGGTTCGCGCGTCACTTGCGATCCTTGCTCCGCAGGGCGGGAATCTCCACCTCGACATAGCTTCCGGGCCTCGCCGCCTCGACGGCCGCGACGATCGAAGAAACACGCGACTTGATGAACGGCCAGGCGGGAGAGGTGAGCACGACGAGGGCGACCCGGCGGCCCGCGAGGTTCTGCTGGTAGCGGATGTTTCGATCCGTCGTCACCATCACGTCGAAGTTCGCGCCTTCGGCAGCTTTGAGCAGGTCGCCATTCGTCAGATCGTCCCAACCCCGGGACCGCGCCTCTTCCACGACGTGCGCCCCCAGAGCCCGCGCGACCGGGCGCGGAACGACGTTATCGAAGAGAACGCGCATTCAAGCCGCGTTCGGTGAGTCCAGACTGCGCGCGGCGAACTCCAGGACGACCGAGATCTCCTGATGGGAAACCGGAAACGCCTCCACGATCTCGTCGACCGTCATTCCAGCCTCCAGGTTTTCGAAAACGAGGGAAACCGGCGTCCGCGTTCCGCGGAAAACCCACGCTCCGCTTACCTTTCCGGGAATGCTCTCCACGGCCGGGCAACGCGACCAATCAAGGGCTGCCATAGTCGATCCTTTCGAAGAACAAGGTTACGGTATCGGGCGTGCAAAGGGTCAACTCCCCTCGCCGAGCGCGGGGAGACACCGCAGCGCCCCAGATGAAAGACCGACGTAGACATGGCGTTCTATCTCCAGGCGTGCATGGAAGAGGCGGGCGACGACGCGGCTTTTACTGCCAAAGCTCTCGTCACGATTGCGCGGGCCAAGGGGATGAGCCAGCTCGCCCGCGCGGGCAGCGAGACGCTGCTGAAGATCCTCGCGGAACTCATCAACTGGTTCGACGAATAGGTGAAGAACGCCCCGCCGCGGAAATAACCGACCGCGACGAACTACAAATCCGTCCCTCCGGCGAACCCCCTAACTAAAGGGGGCAAGCGCCGGGGCCCACTTCCCAACTCTCCGCCCATCCGTCATTGCGAGTCGGTCCAACGGACTACGTCCGTGACGGTTGGAAGGAACCATTCACTATTTTGAATAGTGGCTGGAGCAACCTCGCGGCCTTTCTCGTGGTTGCCCCCTGTGCTCGGCCCGGCTCCGTCGCCGGCCCTTCTTTCGCAGTTCGCGCTCAACTCCCTCGATTACTAAGGACTGCCGAGCCCCATCGAGGCGAAGGCACGATAGGTCGCGTATCCACCCGAGAGATTTCGGGCCTGATAACCGTGCTGCGCAAGAAATCGCGTCGCAAAGTAGGCGCGCTGGCCGACCCCGCAGGAGACCCAGATCTCGCGGCCGATGGGCAGCTCAACATAACGATCGCGCATTTGGGTGAGCGGAAGGTTGATGGCCCGCGGAATGTGGCCGGCCGCGAACTCGAGCGGCTCACGCACATCAACCAGCAACGCGTCCGTGGTGTGCACTTGCCGCCAATCCGCCACGGGCATGTCGCCATTGAGCACGTTCTCGGCGAGCATCCCGGCCACATTCACCGGGTCCTTCGCGGCGCCGAACTGTGGCGCGTAGCACATCTCCGCTTCGGCGAGGTCGTGCACGGTGCCGCCAAACTGAATCGCGGTCGCGATCACATCAATGCGTTTCTCGACGCCTTCGCTGCCCACCGCCTGCGCACCCAGAATGCGCCCGTCAGGCACCGAGAAGATCAGCTTCAGATGAATCGGCTGCGCCCCCGGGTAGTAACCGGCATGATGGCCCGGGTGCAGATAAACCTTCTCAAAACTCGAGACCGAGGCGCGTCGCAGCCCCTTCTCGCTCGCCCCCGTGGACGCCACGGTCAAGCCAAGCACGCCCACGACGGCGGTCGCCTGAATGCCCCTGAAGTTCGTGGTACGGCCCGCAATCGACTCGGCGGCCACTCGACCCTGACGGTTCGCCGGACCCGCCAGCGGTAAGACCGTCTCCTGCCCGGTCACCACGTCCTGTACTTCCACAACATCGCCCACCGCCCAGATCTTCGGATCCGACGTCTTCATCTGGTGATCGACGACGATGCCGCCGCGCGCGCCGATGGCGAGGCCCGCCGCCGCGGCCAGCCCATTTTCCGGCTTCACGCCGATGGCAAGGATCACCAGATCCGCCGGCAGCTGGTCGCCGCTCGTAGCCACCACGCTAAGCCGGCCATCGTCCTGCTGATCGATCCGCGCGAGCCCATCGCCAAGGTGCAACTTCACGCCTTTGGCGCGGAGGTGATCCATCAACGGTGCCGCGACCTCGGGGTCGAGCGGCGGCATGACCTGCGGGGACTGCTCGAGCACGGTGACCGAGAGGCCCCGGTGCACCAGGTTCTCGACCATTTCAAGACCGATAAAACCGCCGCCGATGATCACCGCGCGCTTCGCCTGACGCTCGTCGATCCACGCGCGAATCCTTCTCGAGTCTGGAATGTTGCGCACCGCGAACACCCCCGGCAGATCGATGCCGGGCAGCGGAGGGCGAATCGGCGCCGCACCCGGTGACAGGACCAGCCCATCGTAGTGCTCGACACGGGACTCGCCACTCTTGAGATCGCGGACGGTGATCGTCGCGGCCGCGCGATCGATACTGAGTACGTCGGTGTCGGTGTGCACCGCAACGTTGAACCGTTCGCGAAACATCTGCGGCGACGACACCAGCAGCGAGCGCTCATCAGCGATGACATTGCCGACGTAATACGGCAGGCCGCAATTCGCAAACGCGACATACGGCCCGCGGTCGAACACGACGATCTCAGATGACTCATCAAGCCGGCGCAACCGAGCCGCGCAGGAAGCACCCCCCGCAACCCCGCCAACGATCAGGATGCGACGGGGAGCGTCTGCGGCGGCATTGAGAACGGAATCACGATCGCGGTTGGTCGGCATGGAGTCTCCGGAGGCAGCTGTGCTGTATTCAGCCTACGCCCGAGATTCACTTCGTCCCGATTCGGTGACACGAACGAGAGCGCCCGCAGAACAGCGCCCAGGCCGCGCGCTTCCCCACCGGACGGAGCGGCATGCGCCAGGCTCGCGAGCATCGATTGACCGTAACGAAGATGTTCGCGAGGGTCATCGGCATCTGGACCCCGCAGTTCGTGGGGAGTGGCACCCCGGGAAAAAGCATCTGGAAATCGCTGGGAACTCCCGGCGGGGCGTCGCGCGATGGGTTACAGCGCAGATTGCGATAAACGGCCACGAGGGTCACCTTGCCTCTGGTTCTGTGACCGCCCCCACGCCGCAGAGCACTGCTGTCTTGGATCTGCGGGGCCGCCGCGGTGGCTGGCCGCGTTGTAAGCGGCGAGATTGCTTCGTCGCGGGCGCAGAGCTGAGATATCATCCAGTCTGCCTAGACAGAAAGAAGCCCCCATGTCCTGGCAGCTTCAGGAAGCCAAGCAACGATTCAGCGAACTGGTGAGGGACGCCCTCACCACCGGTCCGCAGGTTGTGACCCGCCACGGACGGGACGCCGTGGTGGTCGTCGCCCTCGACGAATTCCGGCGGCTGCGCGGTGAAGGCAAGGACTTCAAGGCCTTCCTTCGCCAGGCGCCCGACCTCGAGGCGCTCACGATCAAACGGGATCGCCGGCCCGGTCGGCGGGTCAAGCTTTGACCTTCCTCCTCGACACGAACGTCCTTTCGGAGCTTCGCAAGAAGCGCCCCGACCCCGCCGTGCTCACGTGGTTCGACTCGACCCGAAGCGACGACCTCTACCTCAGCGTGCTGGTCCTCGGCGAAATCCAGCAGGGAATCGAGCGCCTGCGGCGGCGCGAACCGACCCGTGCCAGCGTTTACGCCGGTTGGCTCGAGTCTCTGCGTCAGGATTTCGCCGATCGGCTGCTCCCGGTTTCTGAAGCGGTCGCTCTGGAATGGGGGCGGCTGGCCGGCGCCACACCTGCGGTTCCCCCAATCGGTGGCCTTCTGGCCGCCACCGCTCGAGTGCACGGGCTCACGCTGGTGACCAGGAATGTGGCAGACGTCGCGCGAACCGGGGTGGCCACACTGGACCCGTTTGGAAAGTAGGCCGCCCAAGATCAGGGAGGCAACAAGAGGAACGGGGACGTCATCTCGACGCTGGCTTACAGTCGCGGGTGCCCGGCCTGGCGCTTCACGTACTGGCCGCGGCCCTTTGCTCCCTTGAAGACCCCGTGGTCGACGATCACTTCGCCGCGGGACAGCACCACCGCGGGCGCGCCGGTGACTACGCGGCCTTCGTACGGGTTGTAGTCGACTCTCATGTGCAGCGTGTTCACCGAAAGCGTGACTTCCTTCTCGGGGTCCCACAAAATGATGTCGCCGTCCGAACCGACGGCAATCGTGCCCTTCTTCGGGAACAGGCCGAACATCTTCGCGGGGCTCGTCGACATGAGCTGGACGAAGCGATGCTGGTCGATGAAGCCCTTCCGGACGCCCTCCCACAGCATGTAGAGCCGCGTCTCGATGCCGGGCGCGCCGTTCGGGATCTTTGAGAAGTCGTCCTTGCCGAGGAGTTTCTGGCTGGCCTCGTTCATGCAGAAGGGGCAGTGGTCGGTGGAGACAACCTGAAGGTCGTTCTGAGCGAGACCCTTCCACAATGCCCCCTGGTTCCACTTCTCGCGCAGCGGCGGCGACATCACGTACCCCGCGCCTTCAAAACCCGGACGTTCATAGTCCTCGTAGGAGAGGAACAGATACTGCGGACAGGTTTCGGCGTACGCGGGCAGGCCCATGTCCCGCGCCTGCTTCACCTTCTCCAGCGCGTCCGAGCACGACAGGTGAACGATGTAGATGGGCACGCCCGCCATTTCGGAGAGCGCGATGGCGCGGCCGGTGGCTTCGGCCTCGGCGCGGGTCGGCCGGGTGAGCGCGTGGTATTTGGGCGCGGTCTGACCCTTCATCAGGGCTTCCTTCACGAGGGTATCGATCACTCCCCCGTTCTCCGCATGCATGCAGATCATGCTGCCGGTCTCGCGCGTTCGCCGCAGCGCCCGGAAGATCGTGGCATCGTCGACCTGGAACACGCCGGGATAGGCCATGAAGAGCTTGAACGACGTGACCCCCTCGGTGCGCGTCAGCTTGTCCATGTCATGCGCGGCCTGATCGGACAGTTCGCGGATGATGACGTGGAACGCGTAGTCGATGGCCGCCTTCCCCTCGGCCCGCTTCATCCATCCCTCGTACGCCGGATACAAACCCTCGCCGAAGTTCTGGATCGCGAAGTCGATCAGCGTGGTGGTGCCGCCATGGGCCGCGGCGATGGTGCCGGTCTCGAAGTCATCCGCGGACGTCGTACCGCCGAAAGGCATGTCGAGGTGGGTGTGGACGTCGATGCCCCCAGGCATTACGAGCTTCCCCGAGGCATCGAGCACGGTGTCGGCGGGGATGTTCATTCCCTTGCCGATCATCGTGATGACGCCCTTGTCGATGTAGATGTCCGCGGCGTACCGATCGGAGGCGGTGACGATGGTGCCGTTCTTGATGAGGGTGGTGGTCATGGATTTTGTCTTCTCTCTTCTTCACTCAGTTCGGGAGGTCAATCTTCAGCCGTGATGGAGCGGGGCGGGGCGCTGATGAGGGTTGCAGGCGTGCCCCGAGGGGAGGCTTCGCGCAGAAGGAGCCACACGATTCCGAAGTCTCGGCTTTCAGGGGCGACGCGGGAGCCGTCCCCGCCGACGCACGCCCTCATCTGCGCGCAGCCCCGCGGGGATTGCCTCGTCGCCTTCGCCTCATGAGCTTCCTCGCAAAGACCGATCGCTATGGACGAGCGGCCTGCGCGGTTTCCATCTCCGCCGACGAGTAACCTTCCGCGTCGTAGCCGCCGGCGTACTCGGCGTCGTCCGGGCGGCGGATCTTCGAGTGTGCAACCACGCGGTCGCGACGGAGGCCGCGAAAGTCCGCAACCGTCTTAAAGCCCTTGTCCGCGTTTCGCTCGATGAACTGGGTCAGACCCTCTTTCAGGTTCTTGATCACCGTCGGCCCCACCGCCTTGTCGAGCATGGCCGCGGTGCAAACCTGCACCGTTCCGCAGCCGAGCAGGAAGTAGCTCGCGGCCTGGCGGAGATCGGAGACGCCGCCGATGCCCGAAAACGCCTTGTCGGGAAACGCCCGGGTCATCTTCGCCATGTTGGCGAGAGACATCGGAAGAATCGCGGGGCCGCCCATTCCGCCGCTCGAGACGAGCCCGTCCACATTCATCTCGAACTCCAGAGTGTCGGCGTCGATGATGGGCAACGACGGGAACGTGTTCGAGGAGACCACCGCGTCGGCGCCGCCGCGGAAGACAGCACCCGCCTCCACGGTCATGTCCGCCGAAGCGGGGGTCAGCTTCGCCCACACCGGGATCTTCGCCACCTCCTTCACCACCTGCGTGACGAAGGAACAAAGCGCCTGGTCCTTCCCGATGTTCGAGCCCATATCGGTCCGGTCCATATGCGGGCAGGACAGATTCATCTCGATGCCGTCAGCACCCGCGTCCTGGCAGGCCTTCGTAAGATCGCGCCAGTGGTCGAGTTCCTTGTCGCTCCCCGACCCCGCCATGATCGAGGCGATCAGGACCTTCGTGGGATGCGCCTTCTTGATCCGCGTGAGCCTTGGAATCCACCAGTCGAGGGGCTTGTCGGAGATGAGCTCCCAGTTCCACGATGAGACGAGCGCCCCGTCGCGGCCTTTGTTCATCGAGAGCGATCCGGTCGCCGGATTGAACCTCGTGAACTTGGTCTTGGGCCCGGCCACGTTCACCACCGGATGCATGCCGATGGTTTTCACCACCACCCCGCCCCAGCCCGCGTCGAAGGCGCGCATGATGTTGCTCTCCGATTCGGTGGGCGGAGCGGAGGAGAGAAGGAACGGATTCTCGAACTTGATGCCGGTGAAGTTCACCGATAGATCGACGGTCATGGGACCTCCTGGACGAAAGTGAAAACTCGAACGACGATAACGGCGTCCTCTCTTTCTAAGGCGCGGTCAGCGGCCCATACGTCTCGGGGCGGCGATCCCGGTAGAACTGCCAGGTCGACCGCACCTGATCGATCATGTCGAGGTTGAGGTCGGCGACCACCACCGCATCGCGATCCCGCGAAGCTTCGGCGATGATCTGCCCGCGAGGATCGCAGAAATAGCTCTGCCCGTAGAACTCGCCGATGTGCCAGGGGGCCTCGTGGCCCACCCGGTTGATCGCGCCGACGAAGTAGCCGTTCGCCACGGCATGCGCAGGCTGCTCCAGCTTCCAGAGGTATTCCGACAACCCCGCCACCGTGGCCGACGGGTTGAAGACGATCTCCGCGCCGGCAAGCCCCAGCGCGCGCGCGCCTTCGGGGAAATGGCGGTCGTAGCAGATGTAGACCCCGACCTTGGCGTAAGCGGTCTCGAACACCGGGTAACCGAGGTTCCCGGGCTTGAAGTAGAACTTCTCCCAGAACCCCGGCTTCGTGTGGGGAATGTGGTTCTTGCGGTATTTGCCCAGGTACCTTCCGTCGGCGTCGATCACCGCCGCGGTGTTGTAGTACACGCCCGACTGCTCGACTTCGTAGATCGGAACGATGATCACCATCTTGTGCTTCTTCGCGAGCTTCTGCATGAGCTTCACCGTCGGCCCGTCCGGAACCGGCTCGGTGAACTGGTACCAGCGCGTCTCCTGCTCGGCGCAGAAGTAGGGCCCGTAGAAGATCTCCTGGAGACAGAGAATCCTCGCCCCCTTCTTCGCTGCGGTCGCGATCAGCTTGACGTGCTTGTCGATCATGGCCTTCTTGACCTTCTCGAGGCCGGCCTCGGGACCAAGGACGTTCCGGGCCTGGATGAGTCCACAACGAACGATGCGCGGCATGGGGCGATCTCCTAGGGTGGTAAGGACGCTGCCCTGAAGTATGCCATCTCGCGGGTCAACGATGCACCGCGCCCGGACCCTGTGCTACGCTCGCGGCCGCTTGAGAGAACGCCGATGATGGCGTCTGTGGAGGAAAACACGATGACGAAATCGGGATTTCGGATCCTTTCGATCTCCTGCCTGAGCCTGCTGATCGCGAGTCTCGCGTCGGCCGGCGATCTGGCCGACGTCAAAGCGAGGGGCAAGCTCATCATGCTCACCTTCCCCGCCATCGAAGACCCGTTCGTGGCCGTGAACGTCGAGGCCATGCGAACCGCGGGCTTGAAGCTCGCCGACATGAAGAACCCCGACCACTTCAGCGGCGTCGATGTCGATCTGATCAGAGGGTTCGCAAAGAGCCTCGGAGTCGAGTTGGAGATGAGTCCGCAGACCGGCGGTTATGGAGAACTGCTTCCCGCACTTCTCGCAAAGAAGGGCGATCTCGTGGCCAGCCGCCTGACCATCACGCCGAAGCGGCAGGAAGCGGCGGACTTCTCTGCGCCCTACTTCAGCCAGTGGGCGGTGGCCGCGGTCAAGCCCGACAGCAGGCTCAAAACCGTCGAAGACCTCAAGGGCAAGAGGGTGGCGGTCATGAAGGGCTCGAGTCAGTGGGAGTTCCTGAGCGCCATGAACCTGAACCCGGAGATTCGCCTGACCGGCTTCAACATGGAGAGCTACACCGCGGTGCTAGAGGGCCAGAGCGACTATGCGCTCATGGACTCGAGGGCGGCGGTGGGCGAACCGGTGAGCGCGCAATTCGGCGAACTCAGGGTGGGGGTTCGGGTCCATCGCTCGGATCAGGGCGTGATGCTGCGCAAGGGCAGCGACCTCCAGGCCGCGGTCGACTCCTACATCGAGGAGCTGCGGAAGTCGGGCGAACTCGAGAAGATCCTTGCGAAGTATGGCCAGGGTTCGGCGGCTCCGGGCAAACCTTGACCATCGCGGCCGGGCGCTAGCCCTAGCCCGGCGTGTGGGGCCCCGTCAGGGGACGATGTTGAGGGTGACCGATGAGCCCCGGTGGACCTTGTGCGTGGCCTTGACGAAGTCTTCATCAGTGGCCTTGCCGATGTCCATGAACTTCTGAGGGTTTCGGTCGACGAGCGGGAACCATGAACTCTGGATCTGCACCATGATCTTGTGCCCCGGACGAAAGGTGTGGGCGATGTCGGGCATCTCGAACTCGATCGTCTCCACCTTGCCCGGCGTGAGGGCCTCCGGCTTCTCGAGCGACTTGCGGAACTTCGCGCGGAAGGGCTCGCCGCGGACGAGTTGCTGGTAGCCGCCCATCACCACTGCGTTCGCGGGCCGCGGCGAAGGCTCGGGACGAAGTGTCGGCGCATCGCCCGGGTAGACGTCGATCAGCTTCACCACGAAATCCGCGTCGGTGGCCGTCGAGGACACCTGGAGCTTCACCTTCACCGGACCGAGGGCGCGGACATCCGCCTCGAGCGGCTCGGTTTCGTAGACCAGAACATCCGGTCGGGTTGCCGCAAAACGCTGGTCTTCGGTCATGTAATCGCCGCGCATGCCCATGTTGACGTAACCAAGATATGGAACCGGCTTGTCGGGATCGGCGGCGTATTCATCCGTTGTGTGGTCGCTCGACGACGGGGCGGCGGCGCGCAGCATTCCCCTGGCTTCAAGGTAGTAGCTTCGGTCCTTCGACCCCGCGGGAGGCCACGCCTCGTGCTTGTGCCACTCGTTCCGGCCCGTCTCGAAAACCCAGGCGCGCGGCATCGCGGCCGTAGCGCCCTTGAGGTGCTTCATAAAGAACGGGAACTCGATCTGCTCGCGGTAGAAGACACTCGTCTTCTGGCCGAAGTCGAGGTTGCCAAGAAAGTCGCCGTCGCCCCGGGCCCAGCCCCCGTGGCGCCACGGACCGAGAACGAGGGTGTTCGGGGTCCCGGGCGAATACTTCGCCAGCATGCTCGAAACCCGCTGCGGCCCCTGAAGGTCTTCGGCGTCGAACACGCCGCCCGTGACCAGAACCGCGGGCGTCACGTCCTTCAAATGAGCCGAGATGTCGCGCGAACGCCAGAATTCATCGTAGGTCGAGTGCTCGAGGTAGGCCCTGAAATAGGCTTTCCCCGTCACGGTGTCGAGAGCGCGCTGCATGGTGCCGAGCTTCAGGTAGTACTCGTAGCCGTCGGGCGTCCCGTAGTCAAAGCCTGGGTTCTCCGCCGGGCGCATAGGGTTTTTCTGCTCGACGAAGTCCACATAGAAGCCGTAGTTCGCGGCGAGCATGAAAGCCCCGTTGTGAAACGCATCGTCGCCGCGAAAAAGGTCGGTGACCGGAGCCTGCGGCGAAACCGCCTTGAGCGCCGGGTGGGCTTCCGGCAGCGCCGCCGCCGCGTAGAACCCGGGATACGAGATGCCCCAGATCCCGACCTTTCCATTGTGCCCCCTGACGTTCTTCAGCAGCCACTCCACCGTGTCGAAGGTGTCCGAACTCTCGTCGACATCGCGAGGCGTCCGCTTCACCGGCCGGTGCGGAGTCGTTTCGAGGAAGGCTCCCTCGGACATGTAGCGCCCGCGCACGTCCTGGTAAACGAAGATGAAGCCCTCCTCCTGAAATAAGGGTGAAGGACCCAGGCTGGTGCGGTAGTTGTCGATGCCGTACGGCGCCACGCTGTAGGGCGTGCGGATCATCATGAAGGGACAGGCGCGCGAGGTGTCCTTCGGCTGGTAGACCACCGTGAAGAGGAGGGCTCCGTCCCGCATCCGCACCTTGAACTCGTGCTTGGTGTATTTCGCGCGAACGGGATTCGGCGCGGACGACTCCTGAGCAGCGGTGAGGCCTGGGGTCAGGGCGAGAAGGCTCGCGCCGAGGACAAGGCGGGTCAGGGGTTTGAACATGGGGGGATCCTAAACGTCGACGACGAGTTCCTTCTTGAACGTCCTCAAAAAGCGCTCGCCCAGCCCTCGCGGGCGCCAGGCGCTCACCCGGGTCGGATGAATCGTGACTCGCGCGCCTTGAACCGTGACGTCGAGGCGCGGCGTCGTCCCCCGCGGAGCCCGCTCGAGCAGATCATCCGCGAGAAGCAGAATCACCGCGGCGCGTTCGACGGTGGCGCGATCGGCGGCGGTGACGAGCGGGTTGTACTCGTCGAGATCGATGCCCTCTTCGTCGGCGGCATGAAGCAAGGCGGCGATCCGCGCCACCTCCACCTGCGAGAAGCCGTCGAGTTCGGAGGCGAGAACGATCCGCGCCGCGTGCTCGTGCCGGTCGAAAAAATCCACCGCCCGGCCGATATCGAGCACCCGGGCCGCGTGTTCAAGAGCCTCGGCAAAGAGCCGGCCCCGCTCACCCTCGTGGCGGACGAGGCGGGCGAAGAGCGTAGCGGCAAGCCGGGCCCTCCTCTCCCCGTAAGCCGCGTCCACTCCGCGAAAGCGGGACAGCAGCGCTTCGATTGAAGTCGCGCGCACGCTGCCTGGATCGGCGTCCATCTCGCCGAGAGCGGCGTAGGCGAGGCCCTCGCGCAGGCCCTGGCCCGACACCAGGATGTCGCGAGCCCCCACCCAATCCACCAGGCGCGCGATCACCACCGCGCCCGCGACGATCGAATCGGACCGGTCCTTCGACAGACCGAGCACGGCCGCTCGTTTTCGGCGGGGCAGGAGACGCAGTTCGGCCTCGATCTCTTCCAGCGACTCGCGAGAGACCTCGTGCCCGTGAAGGCGCGAGCCCGGCGTCTTCTCACGGAATCGTTCGATCTTCGCGAGGTTTCTAACCGTGCCCCCCGTCCCCACCAGCCGCGCGCCCGGCCGGAGGTTCTTGAGCGGCAACTCCTCGAGGAAGCCGTCCACATGGGAGCGCAGACTCTTGATCTGCTTTTCGGTCGGAGGATCGCGTTCGAGGTACCGCCGCGACAGCCGGAGCGCGCCCAAGGGCAGGCTCCACGACTGCACGCGCTCGCGCTCCTTGAACTCCGTGAGCTGCAACGAGCCGCCCCCAAGGTCGAACAACAGGCCCGATCGCGAATCGAGGCCGCGCAGCGCACCGTGGAACCCGTAAAGGGCCTCGGCCTCGCCGTCGAGGATCTGCAGGGGCGCCCTCATCGTCCGGCCCACCAGCCGGGCGAAACCGGCCGCATCGCTTGCCTCACGGACCGCCGCGGTCGCATAGACGCGGATCGCCCGGGCCCCGGCGCCAAGGGCGATGGCGCGAAAGTCGCTCAAGACGTCGCGCGTCCGCTCCATGGCCGCTTCGCCGATCGCGTGATTCTCGACCACGCCCTCCACCAGCCGAAGCGACGATCGCGCGCTCGCCACGATGCGCAGATGCCCGCCCGCCTCGCGGTTGTAAACCACGATCCGCGCGGAGTTGCTGCCGATGTCGATAATGGCGAGCGGAGGCCTGGCTCTCCTCATGGGCCTCAGGAGAATCGCCGCCGCCCGGAGAGACGGCCGGTCGGGAGTAGCATCGCATCCATGATCGCGCCCGAACTCCTTGAAGTGCTCTGCTGCCCTGCCGACCGCTCCGCGGTGAGGCTCGCGACCGCGGTCGAACTCGAGGCCCTGAACGCCCGGATCGCCGGAGGTGCTTTGAACAACGGCGGGGCCGCGGTAGCCGACAAACTCGAGGCCGCCATCATCCGCGTCGACGGAACGTTTGCTTACCCGGTCCGGGAGGAGATTCCCGTGATGCTGATCGACGAGGCCATCCCCCTGAGGGACGGTCTGCCCCCCCTGCGCTACGTCCCGCCTGCGGCCTGAAACCCGTTCGGGCCTTCGCCGCGTCGAAGCCCGGATTGCGCTCGATCCGTCCCGCACCCGGGGCCCGACGATCGACCTCTTCGCGGCGAGGCGCCGGAACTCCATAGGTGACCTTCTCGAGCGAAAGTCCCGAGGGAGGAGCGGTGAACTCGGCCACCGACGCGCCGCTCGCCGCCATGATCCTCGCCACGTCCGCGACGCTGAGTTTGCCCCGGCCCACTTCGACCAGGACGCCCACGATCCGTCGCACCATCTTCCACAGGAAATGCGACCCCTGGATGCGAATGAAGATGCTCGGCCCCTCTTCGTAGACCTCGACCGCCTCGACCTTCACCTTGGTCGACTCGTCCGGCTTGCTCGGATCGGACTGGGCGAATGCCGCGAAGTCGTGGAGGCCGCACAGGGATTTTGCCGCCTGGGCCATGGCCGGGACATCGAGCGGATCACGCACCCACCACACCACGGGCTTGTCGAAGGCGCTGCGCCGGCGCGAGATGCGATAGAGGTAGGTGCGGGCCGTCGCGGAGTGCCGCGCATGAAAGCCTTCGGGTGCTGGTTCGACCTTCAGGAGATTGATGTCGCCCGGAAGTTCATCATTGACCGTGCGCAGAAACTCTTCGGGCTCCACCTGCCTGGCAAGATCGATGTGCGCGACCTGGTGCAGGGCATGCACGCCGGCATCGGTGCGGCCCGAGCCGTAAACCTCGATGACGCGCTGGCCGGTGGCGCGGTGAATCGCCTCCATGATCTCGCCCGCAACGGTGCGCGCGTTCGTCTGGAACTGCCAGCCGCTGTAGCGCGTGCCCATGTACTCGAGATCAACCCGGTACCGGAACCCATGTTTTGGACCCGAAGCCCGCGCGAAATCGGTCCCCTCGCCGTAGCGCGGCCGATCGACGCCCTGGGGGCGACTCGGGTACGGCTTCCGCCGCTCGTCTCCCTGACCACCGGACGACCCCTTGGGCTGGCTGGGCACGTGGACCCTGGGGTGCGACGGGCGTTTCGGGCCGTCCGGTTTGTCGAAGTCGTCGCTCATCTGTTCTCGTCGGCAGTTTACGTGGAACGACGGAGTGTCGCGCCATCGCTCGGACCCAACCGGTCGACTCGCGTCCCCTTGCCTGCGGGCGCGCGGCTATATGCTCTCGCCTGTCGAATGAAGCGTCGCGACCTCCTGATCCTTGCCGCGTCCTGCACCCTGCTCGGTCTGGCCCTCTTTCGACTTCTCTCGCCCGGGGAGACGTCCACCCGAAGGATCTCGGTGGAGGCGGTCGAGATCCCAAGCCAGCCGATCAAGCGCGGAGAGTCATCGATCTCGGAAGCCTCGTGGACGCCGCCCGACGACGTGTTCATCGTGGGCTGGGCGCCGGACCTCGGCGCGCCCGCGGCGCTGCCGAGTCTTTACCTGATGTCGGGGGCGACGGCGATACTCCGAGTCGAGCGCGGCTCCGTCGAGGGCCTCAGAACAACCTTCCTGCCTTCGGGAACCGGCTATCTGGCACGAAAGGGCGAGCGGATCCAACTCCGGCTGCAGCTCCAGAACACCGGCCCCGATGGCGAGACCGGGGGAGCGCGGGTGCTCATCTACTTCCACCCCGTGGCCTGGCGCTGAGAGCGACTCACCCATCCATCGAAAGAAAGCCCCTCGAGCCGCCTGATGACCCTCTCCGAAAATGTGGATGTCGATCTCTTCCGCGCGGTGGCCGCGGACGCCGCCCTGATCTCGGGCCGCATCCAGAAGGCCCGCCTCGGCACGAACATCGGCGTCGAGAACAAGGGCGAACTGGATCTGGTCACCGAGGTCGACCGGGCCTGCGAGACCGCGATCCTCGAAAGGCTGCGGCGCTCGTTCCCAGGTCATGACGTCGTCGCTGAGGAGAGCGCGCCATCACTTAGCGGCTCCGACTACGTCTGGTACGTCGATCCGCTCGACGGCACCACGAACTACGCGCACAACTACCCCTTCTTCTGCACCTCGATCGGTCTCACCCACCGGGGCCTGGTGGTCGCGGCCGCGGTGTACGACGCCGTCACCGACGAACTCTTCACCGCGGCGCGCGGCCGCGGGGCCACGATGAACGGCATGCCGCTCAAGGTCTCCACCTCCGCGGACCTTTCGCGTTCCGTGTTCCTGACCGGTTTCCCGTATGACCTCCGCGATGACGTCTCCCACACCCTGCGCCTCTTCGAACGCTTTCTCCATCACGCCCGCGCGCTGCGCCGCGACGGAGCGGCGGCCCTCGATCTCGCCTACCTCGCGGCGGGCCGGATCGACGGCTACTTCGAAGAGCGCCTGAAACCGTGGGACGTGATCGCCGGTTCGCTGCTGGTCGAAGAAGCGGGTGGACGCGTATCCCGCTTCGACGGTTCGCCCATCCGGGTGAGCGCCGACGAAGTCGTGGCCTCAAACGGCCTCCTGCACGACGCCATGCTCACGGTGCTCGCGGAACCGGCGCGTTCGCGATAGTCTGACCCCCTCCTTCGGCCAGAGTGGCGGAATTGGCAGACGCAGGGGACTTAAAATCCCTCGACCGCAAGGTCATCCGGGTTCGATTCCCGGCTTTGGCACCAGCGACGGCAAGAACACTCAGGATCTCGAAAATTCATCAGAATGGCCGACACCGACCGCGGTCTCCCCAGGGCCCCTGAGAAAAACTTCGTCGCCCTGAAGGACGCGGCCCTGATCCTCGGGTTGCAGGCCCTGCTCCTCACTTTCCGTCTGGGACAAATCCCGCTGCTCGGTCCGGATGAGCCGAGATACTCGCGGGTCGCGGTGGAGATGGCGCGCGCGAACGAATTCGTCACACCCACTCTCGCGGGGGAGCCCTGGCTCGAAAAGCCGCCGCTCTTCTATTGGCTTGCCGGCTTCGCGTTCCGCCTGATGGGCGAGACCGAGTTTGCCGCGCGCCTTCCTGCCGTCCTCGCGGCGTTGTTTCTGACCGGCTTCACCGGTCTTCTCGCCGCGCGGTTCTTCGGCGCGGGTTGCGGGAGGCTGGCGATGCTGATCGCCGCGACCTCCCCAATGGCCTTCGCCTATGGTCGCGCGGCCAGCATGGACATGCTGCTCGCCGCCCTCGTGACCGGCGCTGCCGGCCTGTTCCTGCTCAGAATCCACGGGATCTCCGGGCCCGCCGCTACACCCGCGGCCTGGGCTTTGATGGGTCTTGCGGTCCTGGCCAAAGGGCCGATCGGCGCCCTGATCCCGTTGGGAGTCGCGGTGGCCGCGGCCCTCGCCCTGCGCCGCTTCGAGGTGTCGCGTCTCGTGACCCCCCTTTCCGTGGTTCTTTTTCTCCTGGTGGCGGGACCCTGGTTTGCCGCGGTCTATGCGGACCAGGGGTTCCATTTCATCGAGGTCTTCATCCTCAATCACAACCTGCAAAGATTCACGAGCACGGTGCACAACCACCCCGGCCCGTTCTACTACTACCTGCCGGTGCTGCTCGTGGGCGTCTTCCCGTGGACCGGCCTGATCGCGCCGGCCCTGGGCGCGGCCTTGATGATGGAACGGACCAGGCTGCAATCATTGGCGGCATGGCTCCTGGTCCCGCTTGCGCTGTTCTCGATGGCGGGCTCAAAACTTCCAGGGTACATCCTGCCCTGCCTGCCGCCCTTCGCCATCGCTCTCGCCTTCGGCGCGCGCGGCCTACAGGCTCCCGATCGCGCGATGGTCCGGCGCGTGGCCGGGCTGATCGGTCTCATCGTTTCCGCGGTGCTGCTCGCGTTCACGCTGCGTGCGATGCGTCAGGAGGTGCGGTGGGCCCGAAGCGCCCTCACGCCGGCCATCTGGATCGTGGCCACGACCTTCCTGGCGTCGCGGGCCCTCGACCGCGCACGCGGGGAGAGTCTGCGGATCCTCTCCATCGGGGCGGCGGGGTTCCTCCTCCTCCTCACTCTCGTCGCTCCGCCGGTTCTCGACGCGATGGAGTCGGGGCGACGTCTGTTCGTCCCCACGAACGGCCGCGAGGTCCTGGCGGTGGGAGCGTGGCGAACCGCGTGGATGTCCGGTTACTTCTACAACGACGGGCGGGTGCGCGAAGTGCGGTCACTCGACGAGATTCAGGCCCTCGTCCGAATCGAGCCACGCCTCGTCCTGGCCGGGCCCTCTGAGTGGAACCATTTGAAGGACTTGGGAGATCTCAGTCTCCTCGAGCTCGCGGCTGGGCCACGAGGAAACATCCTCGCCCGGGTGACGATGCGCCCGAAACCGTGATTTCCCTAGTTTTCTTGAGACCTTAGGCAACACCTCAAGTGAAACTTGAGGAAAATGAGACTAACCCTTGACTAAAGAAACAAGCCTCTGTTACCCTCAAGGCCCCAGAACCGCTACCAGGCGGTTCCTGATGGGTTTTATCAGGAGCGAGGTTTTCCAATGACCAAACGCAAGATCTTCATGAGTTCCCTGGCCGTGTTCGGCCTGTCCCTTTCGGTGCTGGCCAGCGCTCAGACTCCGCCCGCCAGGGAAACCGCCCAGGTCGGTCCTTTCGAAGTCGCCCCGCACTGGTCCCGCTACGACTATCCGAGATCGGTCGGCGAAGGCCAGGCCTTCCACATGGTCGTGAAGGGCGACACCCTTTGGGATATCGCCGGCCGCTACCTCGGCAATCCCTACCTCTGGCCGCAGATCTGGGAGGCGAACAGCTACATCAAGAAGGCCCGCCTCATCTATCCGGGCGACCCTGTCTTCCTTCCTTCCGTCCAGATGGCCGACCGGCCGGTGGTCGGCGTGGAGTCAGAGACCACCCGAACCACGACCACCGAGACCCTCGGGATTCCCGAGTGGCTGGACCTCGACGCGCTCATCACCGTGGCGTCCACCGAGGCGGTTCGAAACGCGGGTTACATTTCCGCGTCGATCGAGGACGAGAGCCTCAATATCAAAAGCATGGAAGCCGAGAACGGCACTCTGATCGAAAAGAGGGGCGTTGCCACCCGCGATTATGTCTACCTCAATCGCGGCTCCAACTCGGGCCTCAAGGCGGGCGATCTCTACACCATCCACCGCCGCGCTCGCACCATCAAGCATCCCGTGACCGGCAAGAAAGTGGGCTATCGGATCGACACCACCGGAGTGGCCCGCATCGTTCTCGTCCTTGAAAACAGCTCCCGCGCGGTGCTCGAAGCCTCCGCCCGCGAGACCCTGGTCGGCGACTACCTCCGGCCCATCACCGAGCTGGAGTCGCCCCTGGTGAAGCGTCGGGTGGTGGTCGAAGGCGGCGATCTTTCCCTTCACGACGGGCGTACCGCCGGTTATCTCGTTGATATCGACGACGACGCCGTCCAGTCAGCCACCGGCTTCACCGTAGGCGTCGACATGGGCACGGGCGCCGGCCTCTCCGTTGGCCGCGTCCTCACCGTCTACCGTCAGGGCGACCCGAACGACAACATCACCAGGCGCGCTCTGGGCGCGGCGGTGGTGGTTGCGGTGCGCGAGAACTTCTCGTTGGCGCGCGTCGTCTACTCGCGCGAAGAGATCAATGTGGGCGATCGCATTCTCCTGCAGCCCTGATCGCCTGGTCGAAGTCGAGTCGAGGGCCTCTGGTGGCCCGAAACAAGGAGCGGGCTTCCCCGCTCCTTTTCTTTTGCCTTCAGCTCCTGGCCCCGCCCCGGGAGAACTTCTTGAAGTAATCGAAACCCGAGTAGAGAGTGAGGGCGAGGGCGATGAAGAGAGACGGAGCCACGAGGATCTGGAAGGCCGGGATGCGCAGGGCCAGAAGCATCACGTAGATCGAGACGATCTGCGAGACCGTCTTCGCCTTCCCGGCCGGCGACGCCGCCATGACGATGCCGCGGCCGAGCGCCTCGCTCCGCAGCCAGGTCACCGCGAACTCGCGCCCGATGATGAGGGCCACGATCCAGGCGGGGGCCATCTCCATCTCAATCAGGGAAATGAATGCCCCCGACAAGAGCAGCTTGTCGGCCAGCGGGTCGAGCATGGCCCCGAGCTTGGTCTGCTGGTTCCGCCTCCGCGCGAACCAGCCATCGAAGTAGTCGGTGATCACGGCCAGCGTGAACACTACGATTCCCAGGAACCACCCCCACTCGGTGCGGGTGAGAAGCAGAACTACGAGCCAGGGAACGAGGAAGATCCGGAAAGCCGTCAGCGCGTTCGGGAGATTCACCGTATCTTTCCTGGCCGCATCAATCGGGTCTGGCGGATCAGCGGCGCACCCGGGACTCCTTAGAGCCGGACCAGGTTGGGCGCCTCGAGGCCGCGCGTGGCGTTCCGCGCATCGAGGACGAGCTTCGACCGCTTGAGGAGGTCCGCGTACGGGACGTTCGAGTGATCCGTGATGATGACCACCGCGTCCGCGTCCGCAACCGCGGGAACGGCGTCGATCGACTTGAGGTCGATGCCTTCGTGCTCGAGCGTGGGAACCCAGGAGTCCGTGTAGGTCACCTTGGCTCCCTTCGACTGAAGGATCCTGATGAAGTCGATGGCCGGGGATTCGCGGACATCCTCGATGTCTTTCTTGTAGGCGGCGCCGAGGATATGGATGCGGCTCCCCCGCAGGCTCCGTTCCCGGTCGTTCAGGGCCTCGACGAGCCGCGCGACCACGTACTCGGGCATGCCCGCGTTGATCTCGCTCGCCAGTTCAATGAAGCGGGCGCGGTAGTTGAGGGTCTTGAGCTTCCAGGAGAGATAGAGCGGATCGATGGGGATGCAGTGGCCGCCGAGGCCGGGGCCCGGATAGAAGGGCATGAAGCCGAAGGGCTTGGTGGCCGCGGCGTCGATCACTTCCCAGACGCTCACGTCGAGGCGACGGCACATGAGCGCCACTTCGTTGACCAGGCCGATGTTGACGCTGCGGAACGTGTTCTCGAGCAGTTTCACCATCTCGGCGGCGCGGGGCGAGGAGACGAGGATGATCTTCTCGATGGCCTTCAAGTACAAGGTGCGGGCGGCGTCGCCGCAGGCGGGGGTCATTCCGCCGATGACCTTGGGAGTGTTGTGGGTATGGAACTTCGGGTTCCCCGGATCGACCCGCTCGGGCGAGAAGGCGAGGAAGAAGTCCGTCCCCACCTTGAGCCCCTTCTCGGACAACATCGGGAGAATCAGCTCGTCGGTGGTGCCGGGATAGGTCGTGCTCTCGAGGACGACGAGCTGGCCCGCGCGCATGTGGTCGGCGATCTTCCTGGTTGCCGAAACGACCATTGAGAGGTCGGGATCCTTGGTCTTGGACAGCGGCGTCGGGACGCAGATGATCAGGGCGTCGCAGTCGCGGATCTTCGAGAAATCCGTGGTGGCCTCGACGATGGACCGGTCGACGAGCGCCTTGAGCCGCGCGGTCTCGACATCCTGGATATAGGACTCACCCTTGTTCAGGCTGTTGACCTTGGCCTCCGACAGGTCGAAGCCCGTCACCTTGAGGCCGGCCGATCCGAACTCGACGGCGAGCGGAAGTCCGACATATCCCAGTCCGAGGATGCCGACCCGGGCCTCACCCGAACTGATGCGGGCCTTCAGTGCGTCCAACGTCGCGTTCGCCAAGGGAATGTCTCCAGTGCTGATCTTAAAGAGGGCTGATTTTAGCCGGGTTCCCGGGGGTTGCGCCAGAGACGTCGAAAGCCCAAAAGTCTCAGGCCGCGTCCAGGATTCCACGCAGGTCGGCGGTTCCCGCCCCACGGGCCGCGAGGATGCGCTCGATCGACCTCGCGACGACACTGTCCGGCGTTGAGGCCCCCGCGGTCACGCCGAGGGTCAGCCGTCCGCCTGATGAGGACGACAGCCAATCCATGATCGTCTCGCTCGAAGAGGAGCCGAGCGTGCGGTGGGTCAAGGCGCCGGTCAGGGGATCGATGCACTCGGGCGACTCGACGTAGTACGTTGGACACCGCGATGAGCAGATCCGAACCAGGGCCTGGGTGTTGGAACTGTTGTAGCCGCCGATGACCAGCATCACGTCAGGCGGCGTCTCCTCGAACATTCTGAGCACCGCGTCCTGCCGATCCTGGGTGGCGGTGCAGATCGTGTCGAAGGAACGAAAGCGCACAGGAAGCTCGGCGGCCCCGTACTTCTCGAGGTAGGCGCGACGCAGCATCTCCTGAACGCGAAGGCTCTCGCTCATCAGCATGGTGGTCTGGTTGGCGAGGCCGATGCGCTCAAGGTGGGTTTCGGGATCGAAGCCTTCGCTCACCGCCTGCGAGAAGCGCTCCATGAAGGCATCTCGATTGAGCATGCCCCGGACGAAGTCGCAGACCACCTGCGTTTCGGCCTCGTCGCGCACGCAAAGGTAGGCCCCCCCCGGATGGAGCAGGGCCTGCGACGCGGTAGCCCGCGTCTCCTCGTGGTAGTGCTTGCCGTGAATGACCACGGTGAAGCCGTCCCGCGCGTACTTCGAGACGTTCTTCCAGACGTTGAGGACGCTGCCGCACGTGGTATCGACCAGGACCGCGCCGATCCCGCGCAGGTGCTTCATCTCGTCGACCGTAACCCCGAAGGCGGGCAAAACCACCACATCGTCCTTCGCGACCTGGGAATAGCGGGTCTCGGGAACCCGACCGTCTTCAAGGATGGTGAAGCCCATGTCCCGCAGATTCTGGTTCACCGACGGGTTGTGGATGATCTCTCCGGACAGGAAAAGACGACGGTCCGGAAATCGCTTCTTCGCCTCGTAGGCGTACTCGATGGCCCGATCGACGCCGTAGCAGAAGCCGAACTCGCGGGCCAGCCGGATGGTGAGGCCGCCCGCCTGAGCCGCGTAGCCGAGCTCCTTGATCCGGCCGATGACGTTGCTGCCGTAGTCCCGGTCGAGGAGGGGCGCCACTTCGGCTTTGAGGCCGAGGCCCTTCTGGAAATAGGTCTGCACCGGCGCTAGGTTACCAAGGGCCAGCGAATGGAGATGATCGGCCGGCCGGGATTTGACAGAATGTCGTCTGGTATGTGCGGCCGATTCACGCTCGCGACACCCCCAGAGATCCTGGCCGCGCTCTTCGGCCTCGATTCCGCGGACTGGAACGACCCGCGCTACAACATTGCGCCTCAGGTGAAGATCGTGACGGTGCGGGGCAGCCGCGGGAGCCATAAAGCCCAGTCGCTCCGGTGGGGGGCGGTAAACCCGCGTGGCTCACGACCTCTGATCAACGCGCGCTCTGAGACCGTGGCTACGTCTCCCCTGTTCGCACCCGCCTTCGCGACTTCAAGAGTGCTGGTGCCGGCGGATGGCTTTTTCGAATGGACGAAGAGCGGCGCGCGACGAATCGGCCGGTACTTCCAGCAGGCCGGCGGAAAGCCCTTCGCTTTCGCGGGGATCGCGGTGAACCCTCCCGCGACGACCAGTCCCGCCGAGCCCGCGGCGGTCATCCTCACCACGAAGGCCACAGAGTCGGTCCGCGAGTACCACGACCGAATGCCGCTCATCGTGGCGAGCGACCAGTTCGACCGGTGGCTCGACCCCACCCGCAATCTGAAGGACGCGACGGAGGTAATCGCACACGGCGCCCACACCCAATGGACCTCCCACCCGGTCGGCCCCTCGGTAAACAGCGTCCGCAACGACACCCCGGAAAACACCCGACGCGCCGACCC
>Ga0163147_10002134_pt1 | contig 28734 bp, 20 predicted proteins | sample OliLakLV19MP6G1_FD_148597 | JGI IMG/M metagenome (GOLD analysis project Ga0163147, IMG submission 148597) | Freshwater microbial mat bacterial communities from Lake Vanda, McMurdo Dry Valleys, Antarctica- Oligotrophic Lake LV.19.MP6.G1 | ecosystem: Environmental > Aquatic > Freshwater > Lake >...
CTTGGATGTCGATCCCGAAGCCTTAGCGGAAGCGCTGCACGATCCCGGCTGTGTTCGTATCTATGGGATGGAACGTGCCTTCGCTGCCCCGCGTGATTCCAGCCTCAGCCGCGTGATGCGTGGCGCGATTCGGGTTGAAGGCGGTCAGCCCGCGTTTGTGGTCAAGACGGGGACATCGGACATGAACATTGTCGGACGGAGTTGGGATTGTCCGATTCTGGCATATGGCCCCGGCGATTCGGCGCTTGACCATACGCCGGATGAAGCGCTTGATCTCGGTGAATACGAAAACGCCATTCGCGTACTCACACGCGCCTTGAGCGCCTTATAGCATTTAAAATCGCAGAGTCCCTATAAAATAACATCACACCCAACGATGAAAATGAAGTGTTTTCAGAGCGGAAGATTAAACGCAAAGACGCGGAGAACGCAAAGTTTCGCAAAGAAATTGAAGTGTCTTCAGAGCATACACAGAGATTTAAGTTCAAATTCTCGGTGTTCTTGGTGGCTTGGTGGTTCAAAAATTCTAATTATTCATTGAGGGTTACTTTGGTAGCTGGGTGGTTTATTTTTAGAAAAATGCCTCTATCAAGCGTAAAGCGGCAGATTTTCGCGCAGGTCAAGTGCGATCAACTTCGCAGCGGCGGTCTGCCAGTTATGCAACGTGCGTTCCGGGACGCTGATGCGGAACCATTCCAACACGGCGCGATGTTCTAGGGCGATTTCGCTTTCGTCCAGCCGAACGGCATACGGTTTCATGCCCAACACATAAGGATAGTAGAGCGCGTTGTAATGCCGCCACGCATCCGATGTGCCGGACTCTGCCCCGGAGGGCTTGAGATGCAGAATGCGCTCAATCAAAATTGACTTAAGGGCATTGGCGCGGGTTAAGGCATTCGGTTCGACTCCGCGCTGCATCAGATGGGCATCGACCAGCGGCAGATAGGTGAGCGGACTGGCGGCTAAACGGGGTAAATCGCCCAGAGAACTCAAGGCACGGCGTGTTAATCGGACGAATTCGGCCTCATCCATCGCATTAAAATCGACGGCATGATCGATACGTGGTAAAGCGCTATTGGCGGCACGGATTTCTGCCCGTTCCCGCCGAAGCTGCGGAAACCGATTCAAGATGGTTTTATCCAGCGCTGTTTGCAGCGAATCCGCAAAAACCTGGGTCGCAATCGCGGATGCGATGATCGTCAGCAGGAGTGCTAAGGTTGGGCGATCCCAAGCCCGATTTCCTCCAATGACGAGCGCGACCTGTCCGCCAAAAACCAACGCTGCCAGCATGGAATAATCCAACGAGCGCAGTAAATCCGGCCAAAAAGCCTGATGCTGTTCTTGGGTATACAAGCGCACCGACCAAAGTCCGCCCATCCCCGCACCAGACGAAATAATCCCCATCAGCGCTCCATATGGCAACTCAAAAATCAGGTTCAATGCCAAGCCGAAACCGCACAAACTTATGCCAATTCCTATTAAGACCAGGCGGCGCTCACGTACATCACGGCTCAAGCAGTAAAACCCCGCCCACAACGTCAGCGTATAAATCCCGATCTGAAGCGCCTGTCCTAACGCCATTTGTGCATTCCTCATTAATCCTTTTAGACAAGAAGATACCATATCAACACCGACTCTTGCATTTTTAGTCGAAATTTATATAATCAATTCTGACTAGTCAAATTTGAATAACAGGTTTTTGATGGAACGTGAATTACTGCTATTAGGGCTGCTGCGCCGCGAGGATATGCACGGCTATCAGTTGCACGAATTTATCAACGGCAATCTGGCCTCATGTACCGACATGAAAAAACCGACTGCTTATTATCTGCTCGATAAAATGGCGGAGCGTGGCTGGATTGTCGTCACAAAAGAGGAACAGGTAGAAACGAACCGCCCACCCCGCCGCGTGTATCAGATCACGCCGCAAGGTGAAGCGGCTTTCCAAAAACTGCTGCGTGAGAATCTGGCGGCCTATCACCCTGCAACTTTTGCCGGAAATATTGGGCTGGCCTTCATGGAGTCGCTGCCCGATTCAGAAGCACAAACGCTGCTCAATCAGCGGCGGGAAATTTTGGCGGCGGAATTGGCGCTGATGCAATCCGCACCCCATCACGGCGGTACGATGCAGTTGGTGATCGACCATCAAGTTCATCATCTCAGTGCCGAACTCAGTTGGCTCGACAGCGTTTTGGCTCGTTTAGCATCATTATGAAAGGATATACGTTATGGATTTTGTACGGTTTCTCCATTCGTGGACACGCTGGGGTGTCGTCATTGTGGCGGTCATCGCCGTCGTGTGGATGCTGCTTGGTTTGGTGCAAAAACGCGCTTATAGCAAAAATGATGGCCTGCTGATGACGGCCTTTAGTTCATTGATCGGCCTGCAATGGTTAATCGGGGTGGTGCTGATTATCATTTATGGCTCTCAGGTGAGCTTTAACGTCCGCTATATCTGGGAACATTTGACGGTGATGACGATTGCGCTGGCCGTCGCGCACGCCCACTATGCTTATAAACGCCGCGCCCTACCAGACAGTACTCGCTATCGGAATAATTTACTGGTGATTGTCGCCACCTTCGTCCTGATTTTTATCGGGATCGCCTTGCTGCCGAGTGGCATTCAATGGCGCTTCGTAGGTTTATAAACGAGGTACAGCATGGCTGAAACAACAAATCAAATTGCGGTTGATGGGGACAAACTCGACTTTAAGCGCATCCTGCCGATTTTCGTCATTGTGCTGGTCGATCTGCTTGGCCTGACGATTATCATCCCGCTGCTGCCGTTGTATGCGGCTTCCTTCGGCGCGACACCGTTCACGATTGGCTTGGTCGGCGCGGCTTATCCGCTGATGCAGCTCATCGGTGGACCGCTGCTCGGCAGTTTATCGGATCGTTATGGGCGCAAGCCTGTCTTGATCGTCAGTCAAATCGGTACGTTCATCGGCTTTCTGCTGCTCGGTTTCGCTAATGCCCTGCCGTTATTATTTCTTGCGCGTATCCTTGATGGGCTTTCCGGCGGCAACATCGTCGCGGCGCAGGCTGCCATCGCCGACAGCACCAATGACCGCACCCGCGCACAAGGCTTAGGCTTAATCGGCGCGGCTTTCGGATTGGGCTTTACACTTGGCCCTGCTATCGCCGGCATTTCGCTGGCCTTAAGCGGCAATAATTATCACGTTCCGGCTTTTGTGGCGGCGGCTTTCTCCCTAGCATCCATCCTGTTAACCACCTTCTGGTTTAAAGAAACTCGCCCGGAGCGCGACACGAATTACGTTAGTAGCAGCGCTAAAGGAAACATCGTCCAAAAAATTGCCCGCGCTTTAAGCAACCCCGCGATTGGGATGCTGCTCGTACTGATCTTCATGCAGCAGCTTGTCTTCGGCGGCTATGAAAACCTGATCCCGCTGTTTACGCTGAGCCGCTTAGGACTGAACGGCACAGGCAACGCCGTGCTGTTTGTGTTCGTCGGGGTCATTATTGTCTTGGTACAAGGCAAATATATCGGCCCTTGGAGCCGCAAATATGGCGAGCGTAAGTTGATCTACGTCGGGCTTGGGCTGTTATCGCTTGGGCTGATTCTGACCGCGCTTACGCCAAGACAACCAGTTTCGTGGTATTCGCAAGCCGATACGGTGGCAGAATTTAGCACCGATCAAGACGGGAACGCGCAAAAACTAGAGGTTTCCTTGCCGGCAGATGGCAATAAGGGCTGGTTGGGCTTGGCATGGATGCTGGCAGCACTCATTCCGGCGACGATTGGCGGCGGTCTGCTCTCGCCAAGTATCAACAGCCTGATTACGCGCCGAACACCTGCTGCCGAAGTCGGCGGGACGCTGGGGGTTAGCGCGGCGCTCGTCAGCGCGGCGAATGCGCTCACTCCCGTAATTGGCGGCGCAATCTTCCAATTTTTAGGAGTCAGCGCCCCTTTCTTAATCGGCGGCGTGATACTGGCGGCGCTGTTGATATTGGCTTTGCAGCGGATTACGCCCGGCGCGGAAGAACAGCGCTCCCCTGCCCCTGCACAATAAAAATAGGGGACGACTCGATATGAGTCGTCCCCTATTCAAAAATCCAAAATGATGCGGAAAATTAACGACCCGTCAGCGTAATCGTGACATCGTTATCGGTGATCGTCACTCCGGTTAAACGTCCGGCAGGAAGCTGACGGCGGAAGTAGCTGCGCCATGAACTGGCAATCGCCGCGTTCACCTGCGTGACCAGATCACCCGATGCTGGCTGACCATTTGCCGTGATGCTGTCTACCGTCCAAGTCAGCCGCCCATTTGTCAAGCTCGGTACCAGAACAGTGACAGTTGTAACCGGGCTTTGGCGTGGCAGAGTCACCGTCGCACTGACGACGACCTGACTCGGCTGCAAATCGACGACCACATCGCTCACACTGCGGCGTGGGCTGTTGGACACACGATAAGCCTCATTAATCTGATCTTCTGTCAAAGTAACGCTGGTCGTGACGGCATTCTGCGCGAAGGCGGGTACGGCGGCAGCAATCATGATAACGGCGAAAGTAAGGACAAGGACGATTTTGCGTAAAGTATTCATCAGAACTGTTCCCCTAAATAAATCATTGATTGATGCTTTTAGCATAAAGCGCACTTGTTATAAAAATTCTTGAGGTTGTAAAAAAGGGGCAAAATCCCTGTAAAGTTCCGCTCTAATATTTTTCTATTTTTGCGCCTACAGATTTTTTACGCGTCTCATAAATTCTTCCTACACAACGGTTGTATCTTAAAATCATCGCAAGCACACAAAAATGCTTGGAACGTAAAATCAAATTTTGTAGGAGGAATCTCATGACTACGTTAGTACGCTGGAACCCAGTTCGTGAAATGACCGCTATGCAGAACGTGCTTGATCGTATGTTTGACGAAACATGGCGGGGAACACGCCCAACCTTCGCAGGCAATGCGCTGCCATTGGATGTGCATGAAGATGCTGCTGGCTATACCGTTGTGACTGCCCTACCCGGTTTGACCGCAGATCAGATTAATGTCAGCTTCCAAGATGGTGTCCTGACCATCACAGGCGAAACCGCACATCCCGAAGTGAAGGAAGATACCCGCGTGTTGGTGCAGGAACGCAGCTATGGGCGCTTCAGCCGCAGCGTGACCCTACCGCAGGCCGTCAACGCTGATGCTGTGGAAGCGAGTTTCGAGAACGGTGTCCTCACCCTGACTCTGCCGAAAGCGCCGGAAGCCCAACCGCGCCAGATTCAGATTAAAAGCAACGGTGTCTTGGCCTCGAAGAGTTAACCTGAAGCCAGAAACCACGCTCCATAAATAAATAACTCACCTTACGCAGCCAGCCGCTCCGGGTTCAAAACCCAGAGCTACGCGCAATCTGGAAACCTCTAAAGAGGTTAAAGAACCTTTTTACTTAACCCCTTCAGGGGTTTTTAAACCCTCTAGCTGGCAGTTTTGAACTGCCATTGTCCAGTGATTTGAATGTCTGCGTAAGATCAGTAAATGAGTGATTGAAGGCGGCGATATCGCACATCGCCGCCTTTTGATTCAATGACCAACTAATTCTTGATAAATAGCGATCAGCCGATTAGCTACCACTTCCCCACTGTGCCGATCTTCAATTAACTGCCGAGAGCGCTGCCCCATCACATCTAAACGCTTTATATCTAAAACGGCTTCCAGCATCACCTCCGCAAGAGCCGCCGGGTTTTCCGAGGGCACAATCCAGCCATTACCATCGACTGTTTCCGGCATCCCTCCCACATCAGTAACAATCACTGCGCGTCCAAAACTCATCGCCGTGATAAGGGCAGCACTTTGATAAATATGTCGATAAGGATGCACAACAACATCCGCTGCTGTGTAATATGCCCACAAATCATCATGCGGAATAAATCCCTCATACAAATGCACATTCGCTAGTCGTGTGATTTGGTCTAGTGCGGGGATTTTCGCCCGTTCTAAAGGATCAGCTTTGCCAGCGATAACCAAGTGCAAATCGGGTCGTGTGGCAACAGCCCGTTTAAAAGCATCCAAAAGCACATCAACGCCTTTGTAATACCGAATTGAGCCAAAAAATAGCACTATAGGTACCTCTAGCGGAAGGCCAAGCTGCTGGCGTGCCTGCATTTTATCGGCCTTTCCACGATGATCTGTCTTATCAAATTCGATCAAAGGCACAATACGCATCCGATCTTTTGAGAAGCCAGGATACACTTTCAAAAAATCATCTACATTAGCCTGCGTATGCAGGATAAGCCGATCTGCCTCTTCATAAATCTTACGCAGCGGATCAGTCGAGGACTCCAGCGCAAATAAAGGCACAACATCATGTACCGTATGCACAACGGAAATGCCAAGCGCCTTCAACTGCCGAATAAGCCACACATCAAAGCGAGGTAAGCGGCTCCATTGAATATGGACGACATCCGGCTTAAGACGGCGGGCATCCTGTAAGACATGCCAATGCCCCAAAGGATAACTGATCCCACGCAGCACCCGGCGCAAACGTGGATATTTGAGCAAACGTGGGTTATCTAATCCGCGAAAATAAATTTGATTGGTTTGATAATGCTCAGGACGAGGCATCGTATCATCATATAAAAAACGTGATGTGATATAGCGTACCTGACATCCTGCTTGCGCCAATGCTTCACAAGTGGCTGCATCATAATAAGGTGTCAATTGTGCTGGATCAATTTGCCAAATCGTTAACGGCTTAGTATTTCCAGACATCGTTTAGTACCTGCCATTCTGCCTGCATTTTTGCATCGTTGATTGGGTCACGGCGAAATCTGGTTTTTAGCCATCGCATACTGGCTTTTCCCGTCAACTCAAGAATAAAAACCATTTTCAAGAACCAAACTGCGCTGTGGCGATGGCGTTTGCGAAAATAATATAAGGGGCTCAAATGATAGTTCCGCACACGAATAAGTGGATAACGTGAGACAGTGGTTGATCCATGATGTGTTACATTGGCATCTGGTAAGTAGACGATACGCTTGCCAAGCAGCAAGGCGCGTTCACATAAATCGGTATCTTCCGCAAAAAGAAAAAAGCCTTCATCAAAACCACTAAGCTGTTGATAGTCCTCACGCCTCATTGCTAAGCATGATCCTTGTAACCATGCAGCATCAAAAGCTTTTACCGCGTTTTTTGCTAGTGTTTGATAATGCCCATATACCAGTGAGGGTACAAAACGATCAAGTCCCCAATATTTAGCCAGTATTCTAAACGGGGTATAAGGTGCGCGAGCCGTCAAAGCAATTGTCCCGTCCGAATCATGTGTCCGTGGGCCAACAATGCCTACATCTGGATGAGCCTCCAAATATTCCATCAAAGTAGAAACTGCTTCTGACGTTAAAATTAAATCTGGATTGACCAATACGATCACAGCGCCTGATGATGCTTTAAAGCCCAAATTATTGGCGGCACCAAAGCCTAAGTTTTTTTCGTTGACAATCAATTTAATCGATGGAAATTCAGCAGCAATAATTTGTGCCGTTTCATCAGAGGAAGCATTATCGACCACAATCACTTCGACGTTCAGCGGCATTTGTACAATACCCTGCAAACATTCGCGGATAAGCGCACCAGTATTATAGGTAACGACCAAAAGGGAGAGAGTCTTCATAGCAATTTCAACTTACGCCTTAAAAAAATCATCAATAACGACTAATCCTTTTGAACGCCGATAAAAATTGATCACTGCTTGACTGAACCATGGCTTAGGGAAAAAGCTGTCGATTATCATCATAAACGCCAAAACCCGCAGCCGCAGCCGTCCTTTTAAAAGGACATGCAGGAGATGTTGCCGCGCCGCTTCCCCTTGCTTTTCTAACAAATAAACATGACCGAGATAAAAATTAACATAAAGAAAGGCTGTTCGCTTGAGTTCCAAAATACCGGGAGATAAATCAGTACGTTGGTAAATTTTTTGTATAATGATCGCCCAATCATGGTTAAATTTTACGATCTGGTTGGTCGTTTTACTACCGCCATGAAATCGAAAAGCCGCCATATTTCGCGGAATATAATCTGGCTTATAATCCGCCAGTACCATCCGCAGCCAATAATCCTGATCCATTAAATAATGAAAAGTCTCATCAAACAGACCAATATGGGCAGTCACTTCTCGCCGCCAAAAAAAGGCTGGTTGCGCCCACCGCATTCGCATGGTCAGGGCATCGCGTAAATTAAAGGATTGTGTTTTAAGGACAACGGGAAGAATTTTGCCTTCTGTATCAATCGTCAGACAATCCCCATAAATAAAGTCGACTTCAGGATGCGTCTGAAAATAATCCGCGACGAAAGCCAATGTGCCGTCAAGGTAAATATCGTCGGAATTAAGGTAGGCCAGAATATCACCGCTGGCAACGTGCAAGCCTTTATTGATAGCGTCCGATTGCCCGTTATCGCGCTCGGATGTCCATTTTAGACGGCTATCCTGAACATTTTTCAGAATATCAACGGTTTCGTCCGTCGAGCCGCCGTCCATGACGATATGTTCAACATGGGGATAATCCTGCTTTAAGATGCTGTCCAAAGTGGCTTGAATAAACTTCCCCTGATTGAATGAAGGCGTAATCACACTAATTCGTAAATCCTGTGGCATGGGCTGGCTTAACTTTCTTAACGGAATTCTGGTTAACCTGTACTACAATCAAAAGATTACGAATACGCATTGGGCTTTAATTTCATTATAATGCACATGCTAGGTTTAGACTGAAAAGAAAAATGATCGCATGGCTTTGACAGAACCGCGTGAACTAGACATAGTGCCTGATTATTCCGATGCGCTGGATAACCTCCCAGAGACGGTCATCCGTCCTTCTAAGGGATGGTCAGCGCTGCGCTTGCATGAATTGTGGGAATACCGCGAACTGTTGTATTTCCTTTCGTGGCGTGATATTAAGGTAAAATATAAACAGGCGGCGCTCGGCGCAACCTGGGCGATAATCCAACCGTTTATGACGATGGTGGCCTTTACGCTGTTCTTCGGTAATCTGGCGAATATGCAGTCCGATGGCGTTCCCTACCCCATTTTTTCTTACACGGCGCTCATCCCTTGGACGTTCTTCGCTGGAGGCTTGACCCAAGCCGCCAACAGCCTCGTCGCGGATGCCAATCTCGTGCGGAAGATTTATTATCCGCGTTTGCTTTCGCCGATGTCGGCGATTGTCAGTGCGCTGCCGGATTTCTTCCTCGCCTTCATCATCTTAATCGGCATGATGATTTTTTATGGCATTTACCCTAACCCGCTGACTCTGCTGCTATTAATCCCGCTGCTGCTATTAACAATTATCACGGCGCTCGGAATCGGTTTATGGCTGGCAGCACTCAACGTAGAATATCGGGATATTCGCTACACCCTGCCCTTTTTGGTGCAGTTCTGGTTATTTATTACGCCCATCGCCTACCCTTCCAGCTTGATTGACGAACCCTGGCGTACTATTTATGGCCTGAATCCGATGGCGGGTGTGGTCGAAGGCTTCCGCTGGGTGCTGCTCGGCAGCGGAAATCCGCCGGGACTCATGTTCCTCGTCTCCACTCTTGTCGCAGTTTTAGTGCTCATCGGCGGACTGTTTTATTTCCGCCGGATGGAGCGCACCTTCGGAGATGTGATATGAGCAGTCCGGCTATTCAAGTACGCGATCTCGCCAAAGAGTACAAACTGGGTGAACGGCAGGCACGCGGGTATAAATCGGCGCGGGATGTCATCGCAGGGATGTTCAAGAGGAGCAATGGGAACCGCGCCAGCAAAGAGACTTTTTGGGCTTTGAAGGATGTTAACTTTGATGTTCAGCATGGCGAAGTGCTGGGTGTCATTGGGCGCAATGGCGCGGGCAAAAGTACCTTACTCAAAGTGCTGACGCGCATCACCGAACCGACACTCGGCGAAGTTCGGCTGCGCGGACGTGTGGGTTCGCTGTTGGAAGTCGGGACGGGTTTTCATCCCGAACTGACCGGACGCGAAAACATTTATCTCAACGGCGCGATTTTGGGGATGCACCGGAGAGAGATTGCGGCTAAATTTGATGAAATTGTCGATTTTGCGGAGGTTGAGCAGTTTATTGATACGCCTGTTAAGCGCTATTCCAGCGGCATGTATTTGCGGTTGGCGTTTGCTGTCGCCGCCCATTTAGAGCCGGAAATCTTGCTGGTGGATGAAGTGTTAGCCGTTGGTGACGCAGCCTTCCAGAAAAAATGCCTCGGCAAAATGGGCGATGTCGCCAAAAAAGGCCGCACTATCCTATTCGTCAGCCACAATATGGCGGCGATACAAAATTTATGTCACAAAGCATGTTTGCTACAGCGCGGTGAACTTGTCGCCATTGGACAAGTCACTGACATCATCACAACTTATCTTCAATCTGCCGAAAGTATAGAGGATAATACTCTTGAGCAGCGCACAGACCGTCAAGGCAATAGCAAATTGCGCTTTATCAGCTTTAAAGCAGATAACTTTATCTGTGGTTCACCGACACAATTTTCAATCGCATACAAAGGGACTATTCCGCTTCGCAATGTTCATATCTCTACCAGCGTCTCGAATATCTTTGGAGAACCAGTGGCTTACCTAAGCAACGATCTGACGCAGGATTTATTCTCCGAAGTCACGGCAGAAGGTGAATTCGTATGTCGGTTTGAGAAGATGCCCTTGCTGCCCGGAACCTATACCCTGAATTTTTACTGTACTGTAAACGGCATTATTGCTGATTGGATCACCAACGCTGCCACTGTTCAAGTCATTGAGGGCGATTTCTATGGAACAGGAAAATTACCCTCCCAATCTTATAAAGTTGCCATCTCCCACGAGTGGAAAGCAATTAATGACAAATCCTAAAGCAATTTTACGCCGGATAAAATATACAGGACGCTGGCTTATTGATGGTTTTTTAGAGCGTCGGCTCTTGGTTGATTTCGGCCTATGGCGTACAAAACAAGCTTATGGAACTGCGGCAGTTCCAGTTAATCGTTTGATGAAAGTACGTCGCTGGACGAACAGACCTGATGGTCTTTATCCCCGTCTGTATATGCTTTCGCGCGAAAGTTATCAAATTAACAACGGCTATTTAGCCAGCCGTTTACCTAATGTAACAACCAGCGTCGGTAGCCTTGACAGCATTACCTTAAATTTTCTAGAAGACTATATTAAAAAGACCAAACCCCAACTCATTTTGGAATTTGGCAGCGGTTTTAGTACCACCTGCCTTGTTCAGTATATGCGTGAGATTCATGCCGATCAAAACCGTCTTTATGTTATCTCAATTGAACAAGATACTAGTTATGTGGCATCAACCACGCAGCTTCTGGAAAAATTTGAACTTCAAAAATATGCCCGTGTTATCTACGCACCACTCCGTAAGCAAACTATAGAAAATATTGAGACGACTTGTTACGATTTAAACGAATCGCTCTTAAAAGAGGTATTTGGCGATTTGCGTCCCGATTTTATCCTTGTTGATGGCCCAGCGGGCGAACCTGCAATCCGCTTCGCTACTCTTCCCCTAACGCATCAATTACTGGCACCTTCTGCCAAATTTTTCTTGGATGATGCCCTGCGCGATGGTGAGCTAAAGGTTGCAGCCTTATGGCAGAGTCTCCCTTACATTCAAATTGAAGGCTTACATTTAATAGGAAAAGGCTTACTCGCAGGGTCAATCAATGTTTGAGCCTTTGCCATGAATCCATTGAAAAGCATATCTCGACGCACCAAGCAAACCATCCAGCGCCTCTATTTACCCGAAAAAATCCAAGCGCAGTATCCCCTTGAATTTCATGGGTCGGATTATGGAGGCTGGACGATTTTTCCACATTCTATTTCGGCGGAAAGTATTGCTTACTCTTTCGGTGTCGGTGAGGATATTTCCTTTGATTTATCTCTCATCGAAAAATATGGCCTCCAGATTTACGCCTTTGATCCAACACCGCGCTCAATTGATTGGGTCAAGTCCCAAGTGCTGCCTCCTCAATTCCATCTGTTTGATTATGGCATTGCCGCACAGGACGGGATAGTCAATTTTTATCCGCCTGAAAACCGTGATTGTATTTCCCACACTATGCTAAACCGCACCACCACTGCTGACCGGGCGATCCAAGTGCAAATGCGACGTTTAACGACGATTACAAAAATGCTGGGACATCACAAAATCGACATTCTAAAAATGGATATTGAAGGCGCAGAATACGCCGTGATTGAAGACATCCTTAAAGCGAATGACCTCAATATTCCCCAGATTCTCATTGAGTTCCATCATCGCTTTAAAGGTATTGGCCCGGCTAAAACTAGAACAGCGATCAAACTATTGAACCATCATGGCTATCAGGTTTTTCATATCGCACCCAGCGGTTTAGAATATTCTTTCATCAAGAAAACAGGATAGGTATGCCCAGCTTAGAATATCTCCGTTATAGAGTCCTTTATAGGATTAGGCAAACACCGCCCTATATCGTGCTCCGGGTGCTTCATCTTCGGCAGTTGGTGAAAACACACCTTGCAAAGAGGGAGAAAATTAAAGTCATCATTGGAGCAGGCGACGTAATATTCCCTGGGTGGATCATGACCGATTTGCCGCTATTTGATATTCTTAAAAGCGATTCTTGGACGAAGATATTCCCAGTTGGTTCAATTGACCGAATTTTAGCCGAACATATCATGGAACATTTGTATGAGGAGCAATTCCGTCAATTTTTGCGTATTGTGGGCCCTTATTTACGTGCTGACGGTTTTATCCGCATGGCAGTACCCGATGGCTTTCACGCTGACCCAACTTATATCGAAAACGTCCGCCCCGGCAGCAACCATCCCACGGCAAAAGACCATAAAATGCTTTATGATTATCTCAACTTAGAGCGTATCCTTTCTGAGGAAGGCTATGAGTGTCGTTTGCTAGAATACTTCGATGAAAATAAGCAATTTCATGCTGTTTCGTGGGATGTCGCGGATGGTAAAATTAGACGTTCAGCCACTTATGATGAGCGCAACAAAGCCAAACCGCTGAGTTATACCAGTTTAATTGCGGATTTATGGCCTCGCAAAGAGCTTACGGGACTTCATCCCTCAGTAGGTCAAGCTGTACAGACCTCTTCTCCTCGCATTAGTTTTGGTATCATCGTTTTAAACGGTGAGCCGTTTAACCGTTATACATTACGCGCCTTATACCCCTTTGCTCATGAGATTATCGTTGTAGAGGGTGCAGCACCGGGAGCAGCGAATGTCGCTACCCCAGATGGTCATTCACTGGATGGCACTTTGGAGGTACTTCAGCAGTTTAAAGCTGAAGAGGACTCTGAAAATAAAGTGAAAATTATTACACAAAACGGCTTTTGGAGTGAAAAGGATGAAATGTCTCAGGCGTATGCTGCTTGTGCTACTGGCAATTACTTGTGGCAGGTCGATATTGATGAGTTTTATCAGCCGGACGATATAGAGCGAATCATCGCTATGCTCCGCAATGACCCCGACATCACGGCAGTATCCTTTAAAACCCGCACATTTTGGGGATCACCAGATTATATCGTTGATGGTTGGCGGCTCCGGCGTGGTGCTGGCATTTTTCATCGGCTCTTTAAGTGGGGGGTAGGGTATCGTTATATAAACCATCGTCCACCTACCATCTATAATGATAAAGGGCATGATCTCCGCCGCCTAAAATGGGTCAAAGGAAATCAATTGGCACGGCAGGGTATCTTCATGTACCATTATTCTCTGCTGCTCCCAAAGCAAGTGACAGAAAAAAGTGACTATTATGGAAACACCTTTGCCAATATCAGCGGCGGCATGGCATGGGCAAAAAATCATTATATGACGCTGGCTCATCCCTTCCATGTTCATAATGTCTATAAATATCCAAGCTGGTTAATACGCTTTAAGGGCAAAACACCCCCTCAAATTCAATCCATGTGGCAGGATATTCAAACAAAAAAAATACGAGTCGATCTACGACAAACGGATGATATTGAGTATCTGCTTAGATCGCCTATTTATAAACTACAAAGGCCACTGGTTAAAATAACTGATTACCCAATACGCCTCTTTCTCTTTGCACAACGTGTTAGAAAGTATGCCCTACGCCGTCTGAAAGGTTTAGGTGTTGGCTTGTGAAATTCACTGTCGCGTTGGATTTAATATCACAACTAAAAGCTACGCCAGTCCTAGTTGATGTCGGGGCATCTGGGATACTTTATCCTATTTGGCAGCCAATTGCGCCCGCTGCTATTTATGTCGGTTTTGATCCCGATTTACGTGAAATCCGCGAAATCCCTGATTCAGCATTTCGCCAGGCGATTATGATTAACAAAGCGGTTACACCGCATTCTGATGAAACGGAGGTCAAGTTTTATCTGACTCATTCGCCCTACTGCTCCAGCACATTAATGCCCAACAGCCCTTTATTAGCGCAATATCGCTTTGCAGATTTTTTCATGGTAGAAAACACCATCAAAGCCGCGGCGACTACCTTAAACACAGCACTTGAACAAATTAATATCGCGCAAATTCACTGGCTGAAATTAGACACTCAAGGAACAGATTTAAGGCTGTTCAACAGCCTTAAACCCTCCTTACAAAACAGCATTTTGGCGTTAGATGTCGAACCTGGCCTGATTAATGCATATCAAGGCGAAGACCTATTTACCGATCTTCACCCTGAATTACTGCGGCAAGGCTTTTGGCTATCCCGTGCTGAAATCTTGGGATCCGTCCGCATCAACACAGAAACACAAAAACGTTTTAAAGAAACAGAGGCTAATCTATCGCGCATCCGATCATCGCCAGGATGGATTGAGACACGTTATTTGCGGTCACTGGAATCACTCCAATCTCCGCTGTATACGACACAGGAATATGCACTTTTATGGACTTTTTCCATATTGGATCAACAATATGGTTACGCCCTCGATCTTTTGGCTGATTATGAACGGCGTTTTGGTCGGGACGAAATCAGCCTAAAAATGGAAGCGGAGACATATGCATCTCTGCATCGTTTGCAGCCAAATCCATTAGCAGTGCGCCTCAAGGGTTTGGTACCTCCGGCTTTAAAACGTCAATTAAAAAAATACCTCTAAAGAAATCAACAACTGCTTATGACGATAAAAGTTCTTCATTTGTGTACCCATGACATCAAAGGTGGCGCGGCAACAGCAGCTTATCGCCTGCACGCTGCACTAAACACCACTGAGGCATCTTCTCAAATGTTGGTCGCCAAAAAAGACAGCTTCGATCCCCAAGTTTTTACGCCGCGCAGCCGCACTATGCGCTTAAAAGTTGATTTTGCCTATCGTGGAGATCGCTGGCCTCTTAAGTTTTACCGCCACCGCACCACCTATGATTGGAATATAGGCTGGTTTCCGAATGGTATCGTCAGCGAGATTGAACGCTACCCAAGTGATATTATTCATCTCCACTGGACAGCATTGGGATTTATTCCTATTGGTGCATTACGTCGATTGAGACGGCCTATCGTGTGGACACAATATGATATGGCCGGTTTTACTGGCGGATGCCATTACAGCGGTGTATGTAAGCGCTACGAAGGCGCTTGCGGGGCGTGTCCGATGCTAGGTTCACAGCAAGAATTTGACCTCAGCAGGCAAACATGGCGTTCTAAAGCCCGTGCATGGGCTGATCTCCCGCTCACGATTGTTACGTCAAGCCGCTGGCTGACGGACTGCGCTAAGGCCAGCAGTTTATTTCGCAATCAGCGGATTGAACGTATTCCAAGCGGTGTTGATATAAATCGATATAAACCACAAGATAAAGTGGCAGCACGTAACCTTTTCGGCTTGCCACAAGATAAAAAATTGATTTTATTCGTGGCGATGCGGGCGCTAACAGATCAGCGCAAAGGCATTCAGTACCTCATTCCTGCCCTCAAACAACTTGCTGCCCGTTGGCAAGGCGAGGCAGAATTAGTCATACTGGGTGCGGTAAAATCAAAAGATGCGCCGGATTTTGGCCTACCCGCCCATTATATGGGCTATCTGCATGATGAAGTGAGCATGACTCTGCTCTATTCAGCCGCAGATGTGTTTGTCGCACCCTCTGTGCAAGATAACCTACCTAACACAGTGGGAGAAGCATTAGCCTGTGGGACACCTTGCATCGCCTTCGACATCGGCGGCTTGCCCGATATGCTCAACCATCAGCAAAATGGCTACCTTGTGCGACCTTTTGAAGTCGATGATCTCGCCGCAGGAATCCATTGGGTGCTGGAAGATAACGAGCGGAGGGCAGCGCTTGCCGCCCAAGCCCGTCAAACCGCCGAAGAGCGTTTCGACATCAGCAAAATAGCGGCGCAATATGTTGCGCTCTATGACGATATCCTTAACGCAGGCGCGTCCAATCTTCCCTAACCCCCAATCCATAGACAGGCACATCCGCGACTGGAAGATCAGGCCAACGCGCCCGCAATGTCTCCCCAATGCCTAATGTATCTTGTGTAAAGAAGGTATTCAGCCAAGCTGTGCCATCTTCCACTGGGAGAGTCGGTGGATTCGGCAGCGCTGTAGTTAAAGCTGTTTCTAACCAACTCAAGCCCCTTCTTTCCGGCATGGCATTCATAGCATCAACGGCATCCAGCGCATAAGCCGCCTCGTCCGGCGCGAGCAGCGTTTGTGGCAGCCATTCCCAAACAGCATTTGGCGTTTGCTCAATGCTAAAGCGCGGCGCGGATACCTGCCATGTATCATCTAACTGGGGTAAATCCGGCTGCCAAGCATACGTTTGGTAATCGGTATAGTAACCGAGATTTTGCAAGGTCGCGGCGTTTAAAGTCTCTAATCGTGCCAGCGGCGGTTGAATTATTGGAAGGAAGCGATTTTCTGTCGGGAAAACACCCTCTATAGACGCGTGGCGATAACTATCGGGTAGGCCACCCTGCCCCGGAGCAAATTGGTTGCCATCGCCAGCAACACGGAGACTCCCGGCTGAATCGACATAGGGCGGGAATAAGCTGTAGTTGTAGGCCAACCATACCGGAAAATCAAGCTGGCGTGCGAGACGATCTCTTGTAATTTGAGCCGTCCGATCAAGCAGGGGAATTAAAGATTCAATAGGTCTTGCGAACAAGGTTGGGTATTGGGACGAAATCACCGTCGCGGCACTATGCTGATTTACGGCCTGAATTTCCGCCAATGAATCACGTAAAAGCTGTAAACCAACCCCATAAGAGGGTACTGGTTCGCGTACAGGCGGGGTAGCCTGCCTTGAGGGATAGGTATAAACACTGCCGAAAGCATCCGGCCCCAGCGGATCACGCTGCAAATAACGCCCAATTTGCGGCGAATAGACGCGCCCATTGATGAAGTACAAATTCATTTGTGCATCCCAGAGGATGTCATCTCGTAGAATTTGCAGCGGTGAAATCGCCAGTAGTTCCGCCGGGATTGCACCATCCACACAAGGATCATCATTCGCCAGCGGCATATCCAGTGTCAAGAAACGCCCGGTAGGATCAAAAAGCCAAGCCGGACTCGTTGTATTTTCGTCAATTTGCGCCGCTAGAATCTGGGTGCGCGCATCGTTGAGCAGCCAAGTAACTTCATCTTCGCCTTTTGCTTGGAAGAAACCAGGCAAATCATTGGTTTGCCCGTAATACACTGCCTCTTGTTCGTCAGAACTAGACAACAATGCATTGCTATCACCGATATAATTTAGTGTTTGCCCACCTATTGCGTTTAATCGATTACGTGCGTCATAGATATAAGTCTGCTGAATCGTGCTGGTGTTATCGCGCACACTCACTAAGCGGTTCGCGCCGTCATAGTCATAACGCAAGCAAACAGCCTGATCTTCACCAGATTTAACAGCAATGAGATTACCTGCGTCGTTATAATCATACGTGAAGAGGATAATATCCTGCTGGGCATTGCCACGTATCAGCGTCAATGTAGAAAGCGTTACCGTCGCCAGCGCCAAGAAAAACATCCGGCGGCGATTAGGTGAACGGGTAAACCAGCCGAATAACGGTAGCAGCAGCAAAATCGGTGCAGCTTGTTCAGCGGGTGTCAAGCGACTGATTCGTGTTTCTTTGCGCGTAAGTTGATTGACGTTCTCGTAACTGTAATTGATTGTGACCTGCGTTTGTTCAGGATCGCCGTACTGACGTGTTTCGGTTAAGCGCTGTCCAAGTGGATCATAGGTGAAAGTGAGCAAATAGAGCAGTTGTCCTTTTGCCCGATCATTAATCCTCATCGTCAAGGGGCGACCATCATTATCATAGCCGATCAAGACCACATAACCGCTGCTTTCCAGCGTAAAAAACTCCTCCAACCCGGTGATGCCCAAGCGCTGCACCTCGCCAGAGGAGTCCGTTACATAATCGACAAAGAGGTTGTTTTGCTCATAAGTGACACTCAAGCCATCCAGCAGACGGTTGAGCTGAAGTTCTGCAACTTCCCCATTCGCCCAGATGACTTCGACGATCAAAACACGCCCATCGGTCGTAATCGAATACCCGAAATCCACCAGCGGCGCGTCAGGCGCGCGTTCTGCCGACACATAATCTACGACATCCAAAAATCCACGTTCATCCAGCGCAAAGCGAATTCCCTCGCCTGTGCTGGCATCCGTGATCGTATAGCCCTGATTATTGGCCTCATAAGTGTAAATCAAGCGGTGATTGTTCAGTTCAATTTCGGTCAGCCTGCCAAATTCGTCATAGGTGTAACGCTGCGGATCTGTGCCATTGATTTGGGCCAATTGATCCAAATTGGCATAAATCGGTTGATACAGGCTGCTGCCATTCCCACTTTCTGAGCCATTCACCGCAATAGCTTCCAGTAAACCAAGTGCATCTTGATGCTCAATGTCTACCCCGCCCCATGAGGTTAATTGCCCATCAGGGGAATATGTGTAAACGATTGAAGGAGTCTGACCACCGGGGAAAGTCTGCTCAATCAGCCGACCCAGCGCATCATAGGCATAGTTTTCCAGCACCCTTCCCTGTCCGTCTTGTCCCGCACAATCCTCATAGAATGCGCTGTTTTCTGCCCGCGCACGGCAAATGCCGCTTACTTGATCAAGCGCATCATATTGCAGGAGCAAACGTACCCCTGTGGGGCCGTCTACCGTTGCCAACCGATTAAGCGCATCATAGGTATAATTAAAGGTCTGTCCACCTGCGTTCTGATAGTTAATCAGATTACCCGTATCGTCATAAGAGAAAGTGGTGATATTTTCTTCCTGATCAATATAACGCAAAGGCCGCCCTTGCGCGTCATAATTAAAGCGTTCTGAAGTGCGCCGGATTTCGTCCGTCTGTAAGCAGGCATCCAAAGGTGCGGTGGGGTCATTAGTCACGCTATTGGGGTTAACGCATATTTCGGTGCTGATTTCGATTAGAAGGTCGTTAGCATCATAGGTATAGACGACACGCTGCCCCGGCCCACGTAAGGTAATACTCCGTTGGCGAGAAGCGCTGTCACCGGAAGAAAATGTAAATTGGCGTGTGCTATTGCGTGTCGCCAAGACATTGACAACAGCCCCGTTCCGATCATAACTGTAGGTTGTCGCCCCTTCCCCATCAGCATCACTTTGGCTAACTAATCGATTAAGGGCATCATAGACCAACACGCTGCTCGCCCCAAAACCATCCGTCAATTCCAAAAGCGGCTGACCATCGACATAATCGAACGCCCAAACCCGTCCATCAGCTTCAGCATTTATCAGCCGACCTAACGCATCATACGTAAAGTTCACGCCAGCGGTATTGGGGATTTGCGTATTCAGCAGTTCACCAGCGGGGGTATACGTAAATTCCCGCGCCCAATTGGTGCTGCCCGTCGCATCTTCGATCTGTATTACGCCGGGCGCATCATAAGCCAGTGTCAGATAACGCGCTGGATTGCCGCCCACAGGCTGCGACTGCCGCCAGGCTGCCAACCTTCCAGCAGCATCATAGGTCAATTCATGGGAACGCTCTAAGGTGCTGTCCCCCACCGCATCATCAATACGCCAGACCACGCCAAAGCTGTCAAAACTGTAGCGGGTCAGGTTGCCACGCTGATCGGTTACAACGAGCGTATTGGTCTGATCGTCCCAATCAAATACCGTGATGTTGCCCCTAGGGCCAATAATGCTTGTTAAGCGTAACGGATTATGGGCATCTTCATAAGAATACGTGGTCGTGCTGCCTAGTGGCGAAATCGCCGTTGAGAGCAGCCCAGCCGCATTATATCCGTAAATGGTGGCATTACCTGTGCGCGCATCCTGCTGAACCGTCAACTGCCCCAGGTCGTTATAGACATAAATAGTACCGCGTCTGAGTCCATCCAATTCAGAAGTGAGCAAATCAGCTTCGTTATAGGTAAAAGTAAATGAGGCTTCCGGCGAATTGGCGGTATTCATAGATCGTACCCGACCCAATGTATCGTGGAGATACTCACGTACAAAACCGTTGTCATCTTCCCAACGGATTAAATCGCCTGTCGCATTATAAAGCAGCGTCCAATTGTTGATGCTAGCGGCATCGCTAAACGTGACCAGCACCCGCCATTGATGCGCTTCGGGATCGCCAATATAAGCATAATCTCGCGCTCCAGATTCATCCTCAATACGGACAACACGCCCGGCTGCGTCATAAGTCATCGCCAAGGCAAAAGTCCCGCCAGCACAATCCGGCGTTTCCCCCACCTCGCCTTCGCCCGGCACAGCATAGATAATTTTTTCCACGCCGCCATCAAGTGGGCAGTAGCTCACCCCATACGTTCCGTCCGTGCCATCGGTGGCGGTCTGCGGACGACCCTTAAAATCAACTGTGGCTTGTAAGGAAGGACGCGGCAAAATTTCACCACTGTTAAGCAGCACGTCAATTTGCGCCACTTCCACACTGCTAGGCCGCCCCGCTTGATAACTTCCCCAAGTTTGCTCATTAATCCGCGCCCCGTCGGATTCATCCAATGAAAAACTGATGGGTGCAGCTTGATTAAGCGGGGAAAATTCCCAATTTTGCGTCTCGTCTAGTTCTTCGTCACCATCATCATTGGCTGAAACGCGAGTCACCCGCCGCAACTGCCAAAGCGAGTCGAAAATCATTTCAGATGTAGAAATCAGCCGATTGTTTTGTGCCTCGCGGCTGATAATGCGAAAGCCGTTGGGGTTGTCGCCTATCTGCTTAATACCGACATCTTCTACATCATAGGCATAACGGATGACGCGCCGGAATTCGTCTTCTGTCTGGCGGATTCTGCCAAGTGCATCATAGGTATAGCGGCGTGTTCGGTTAAAAGGCGCTGGCGAACTGACCGACACTTGATAGCCCTTGATGACCATCGGTTCTTCGCCTTCTAACAGTGGATCAAGCACAACCAGCGGGATATAGCTATAAGTTGTGGTTAAGGCGACTGCATTGATCGTTGCATCGCCTTCCAACGGAGTTAGCCAGCGTGTTTCTTCGCTCATGCGCCCGAAGACATCATACGTATAAGTGGTACGCCGCAGGAAGTCCCTACCACCGGGCTGTACCATGCCTGTTTCGATTAAATCCCCATGCCCATCAAAGCGCGAGAGCGTGATCGTCCCAGTGGCATCCGTCAACAAGACATCGGTGGTCAAAGGGGTGGGCGGCGCATAAATGACTGTATAACCACCCGTCAAAGGATCATCGACTTGGATCAGCCGCCCTAGCCCATCATAAGCATAAGTGACGGTGTACCAAGTCGCGGAGTCTTCATCAATGCGGTGGCGTGTGATCGAAGTGACTAAGCCAAGCGTGTTATAGGTGTAATCCGTCTGCGTGGCATCATTGACGCTGGTGAGCGTTGTTAAGCGGCGCAGTTCATCCCAAGTAAAACGATATTCCCCACCATAAGTATCAACATAGCGGTTCAATAAGCCCGTATCAACGTTAATTTCGTAGCTTTGGCTGGTTCCCTCATCAGGGGTGGCGATGTTTTGCAACAGCCCTGTTTCACCATACGTGAGCGTTAGTGTGGGCAAACCGCCCCGGATGTCGATCAAATTGCTGCCAGAATAAACGTAAGCGATGGAGTTGCGTCCGGTGCGACCACTTTCAAACAAAGCCTGCCGCACACCTACCAGCGTTAACAGGCCGTTTTCCCATTGATATTCTGTAGGAACGGCTTCAAATCCGCCTTCACTCGCGAGCGGACTCGTCTCGGAAATCAGCGTATACGCATCGCCCACTTCGCGCAGCACACCATCCGTCAGAATATAGATAGAAGTACGCTCATTGCCATATTCATCTATCACCGTCACCACACGCCGAATAGGTTCACCGCTGTTATCGGTATCCGCCGGGAAAGTAACATTTAAGCGCCGCCATAGGATCGGCTGATCTAGGGCTGGATCAATCACGTCTATTGCCACGATCTGCCCGGATTCGTCATAACTGTAGCGCATCCGTTGGGAAATTGGGGCGCGGGAGTCGTCATGGGCGATTAAATGATTGGCATCGTCATAGGTGTACACCCCGTTTTGCCCATCAGCATAAGTGACATTAACCAACCGCCCTTCCAGATCATATTCATAAGTCGTCTGGAAGCAGTTGAGCGCCGCCTCACAAACAGCAGAATCGACACCGCTTGATGTGTCACGTAAGATGCTGCGGATGACATGATGATCGCTGTTGTAATACAGCTCAAGCTGGCGGGTTGTGGCATCATCCGTAATGATAACGGGACGATCTTCACCTAAAGTACCTGTACCATTTAACGTTGCTTCGCTATCACGCGAATAATCAATCACGATAACGCGCCCTTCACGCGGGTACCCATAACGGGTGATGCGTCCGGCGCGATCAAAAGTATAGGTTAAGCCATCTTCTTGGCGCAACGTCCATGCTGACCGCAAATCTGCTCGATTCAAAATCCAGCCCGGCATCGTTGGGGAGGTTAAATCGCCACCGTCATAACTGGGTTGGCTGCTCAAGAAAACATGGCGGGAACCGCTAGGCGTGATAAACGTGATAACGCCGCGCGGTGCCCATGTCAGATTCAGCCCGACTGGATAGTCAAGGGCGGTTTGCTCATCAATCGGGCGCGAGCTTGTTTGCGGATCAAACGGCGCTTTGTAATCTAAGGCATAGATGCTCGTCCAGCCTGGGCCAAATGCGCCATCAACAGCAGCATAAGCACTATTGTAGCTGCGAGTCAGCGCCAAATCAAAGTCACTGCTATACGGCCCACTCCCCCGCGCCAAGTGATCGGTCATCGCTAACCAGACATTGTTGTTGGCTGGATTTGGATACCCATTCGGCGGACAGTTGGCTTGCGGCAGCAGGGTATTCACCGGATAACATTCTCCGCCTGTATTATTCAATCCACGTGGGAAGTAACCCGCCTGCCCCGGCAGCGCCCGCCCATCAAAGACGGGGAAACCTGACGGCGTAATCAGTTCGACAAAGCCATCGGCGGCAGGCAGCAGCAGCCGTTCTTCGCCGGGGTCACCGTCTTCATTCGGTTTTTCAATAATGTGAATAATTTGGTCAATTTCTTCAAAACTCAACAAGTCCGTCACTGTGCGCTGCGTAACGTCACGTGGCGCATCATCGAAATCTAATTCCAGCGTATTCCCGCTTAAGGAAAAGCGAGTTAATGTCTCCCAATCCAGCCGCAAGGATGCACCTCTATCTGCCAGCGTCACCGCCAGTGGGACGTTTTCTAAGGACGTGCCTTCCTCGACCTCGCGGCGCATATCTACATTCGTTGATTCAACACTCAGCCGATGCTCGCCTGTGAAGGTCGCGCTAAATGCACCTTCCTCCAGCCGCATCTCGGAGTTATCCGCCACGCCTGCCCAAGCTAAAGTCATGTTATGTGGAACCGTCTGCCCTGTCGCATCCGGCGAAAGCAGTTGCATGTTGAAAGAATCGAGCGTCCCTTGAAAGGTAATCTCGCGCTGTGTGGGATCAATCTGCCCGATAAAAGTACGATTGGTATCCGCCGCGCCATCGCCATCATACAGCTTAAAACCCGCGCACTCATCTGTAATCCACACCCCTTGCAGCGCTTCCCAACTCAGTTGGAAACGCGTCCCATCGGCGGTTGTGATGTCCAAGAGATCGCCATTTTGTTGATTGCGAAATTGATAAGCAAAATTTTGTAGATAAAAAATTCGCTGGCGACCCGAAGCCGTCGTCCCGGAGGCGGAAACATCCCCACCGAGAAAATTAATCTGGTCTGCCCAATCATTCAGATAAAGAAAATAGTCGTTGCCGCGTATGCCATAAAAAACCTGCCGCGCCGTGCCGTCAAAGCTGGCGACCAGATAGACCGTGCCCGGATGGATATTCACCTGTGCGTCTGGCTCACCGGGCAGCGCTGGGATGGCGATCACTTCCCGACCATTGATAATCTGGGGCTGAGTGGCAAGCGCACCACCGGCGCTGTCATCGCGGAGATTTTGTGTCGGGGCAAGATCACCCCCGCCCGTAAAATCGGCTGTAAAGCGGTAATCGCCAGCGTTTTCGACATCGGCGATATGCACCCGCCGCACAATCAAGGTATAAATCGCACTTTCTGCAAGGATATAACTATAGCTTTCACCCTGCGTAATCGGCTGATAGATCACCCCCGCGCTGTATTCAATCGGGTCTAGCCCTTTGAAGAGTCCAAATTCTAAAGTGAGGTCATTAATCACATCAAAGCGTAAATTTAAGGGCGCATTTTGGATTCGCCCATTTGAATCCGTCGGGCGCTCAATCTGAAATGACCACGTATCGCCCAATGTATCGACAGCAAGGGTGCTGGTTTTGGCTTCGCTTGGTTGCAAGATTCCGCCGCCGAAATTTAGATCATAAGGCGTGATTTCGCGGTTCATCATATAACGCACATCGGAGCAAAAATCGTCTTGCGCTGCATCCTGCGCTTGAAGACGTACCGAAGGTTGCGAAAGAACCATCCAAAAGATTATGACAGCGATACATCCCACTAAAGACACAGAAAAAGATTTCCTGTCTATCGCACCATATCGCATGATTTGCATCTTTTTTACTTTTTTCATAAACATGCTTTCACGTACAGAGGCGCACGGGATGGTGCGCCTCTGCTTCAAAATTGATATTAAAAAGTTTACCGATAAAACTTATCGCGTCAACTTTCCCCCTCAATTGCATCGAGGGCGAGACGCATATCGCCGTGAATCAACACGTCAATCTGTTTGCGCTCATTAGCCGGGTCTTCTTCACAAAACAGATCATAAATCTCCCGCACTGCGTCGCCTTCTTCATTGACTAACACACGCAAGCTCTCAAAGTCGGGGTCACGTTCTTCTAAACGGCTTTGTAGGAAGTTGTAGGTTTCGTTAAAAACTACACAATTAAAGCGGCTGGCGCGGCCTGCATCCCGTAAACCGTCGAGTATATCTTGTATATTGCTCCGTCCGAGAATGAACATCGCCGTCGGAGTCGGAATCGTTGTGACATTGGTTTGTGGCTCTGGCGACGGTGTAATGGTCGGCGTTGGGGTCACTGTTGCCGTTGGGGTCGAGGTCGAAGTAGGCGTTGGGGTCGGTGTGAGTGTATAGGTTGGGGTCGGTGACGCGGTGACTGTGGGTGAAGGTGTCACCGTTAGCGAAGGAGTCACCGTCGGAGTCGGACTCGGTGTGAGTGTTGCGGTTGGGGTGTTGGTCGTGGTTGACGTGCTTGAAGGTGTCACCGTCGGCGTGGTCGTGGGGGTTGGGGTATTCGTCCACGAATCGGCGGTCAACGTTAAATCACTAAAAATGGTCGCTTGAATTTCCAGCGCATTTGCCGTCGCCGTACCAATCGCGCTGATAGTTGAAGTCAGCCTGGCTTGCGCGGTTTCCGTCCGATTCGGAGTCGAAGTCGGTGTAAGTGTTAGCGTCGCGGTAGATGTTTCCGTCAGCGTTACCGTTGGTGTCGAAGTCTCGGTGAGTGTTGCGGTTGACGTTGGAGTCTCAGTGGGTGTTACAGTTGACGTTGGGGTCCCGGTCGGTGTCAGAGTGGCGCTCGGTGAGGCTTCATTACTAACCATACTGCCCTCTCCGCTGACTTGTGCCGTCCCATCCGGCGCAAGCGTGCTACTGCCAGCTCCCCCAATAGCGATATTGGTCGCATCAGCCTCGCCAGTGTTATTTCTATTCGCCAAAAACAAAACAGCGAAGAACAGCAAAACAATCACAAGCGCCATCAGTGGCATCAGACGAGTACGCCTAGGAGATTTTTGTGAAAAAACAGGACGCGGAATAGCAACCGGATTAAAGGTCGGATCGCGCTCAATCGGCATGGCTTCACTGCTAAAAATTTTATCGCTAGATTGCGGGGTCGGCTCAACAGAGCCATCAGGCCGCTGCTGCCTGACCGCCGTAATCACAATATCGAGGTCTTCGTAGCCTTTAATGGCTTTCTCGTAGGCCTCAACAAAATCTTTGGCATTGGGATAACGCTGATCTGGCTTTTTAGCCAACCCTTTCAGCAAGACCTCATCCAACGCTTTGGGCAAAGCCGGATTAACCTCGCTCGGCAGGGGCGGGTCTTTAATTAGATGTTGATTGATGATGACGAGGGGGTCTGTTCCTGTAAACGGCAGGCTGCCCGTCGTCAGCAAATAGGCGATAACGGTAAATGAGTATAAATCCGACAGATGATCGAGCAATTCGATCTCGCCTCGTGCTTGTTCCGGCGACATATAATGCGGCGTACCCGGCATCTGCCCCACTATCGTCAGGCGGGTATGTTCCATCTCCAAAACACGCGCAATCCCAAAATCCGTCAGCGAAGCGTGGGTGTCATCCTTCATCAGGATGTTACCAGGCTTGAGATCACGATGGACGATATTCTTGCCATGCGCGTAATCCAGCGCACTGCCGATTTGGGCCAAAAGACGGGCGCTCGCTTGCAGGTTAATGCGGGCGATGGCCTTTAAACGCTCAGAAAGGCTGCCTCCCGGCATATATTCCATCGCAATATAAGGGCGGTTTTGGTAACGCCCAAAAGCGATGTATTCTACAATGTGGGGATGGCGCAAGCCCTTCATGATGACGGCTTCAAGCTCAAAACGGAAAACGACCTCTTCATGCTCCAACCAATTGGACTGAAGAAGTTTTAGCGCAACCGAATTTCCCTCCGCGTCACGCGCTTTATAGACGACAGCCATGCCGCCAGCTTTAATGCGCTCCTCGATAAAGTAAGCGTCTATTTGTGCATTTATTATAGGTTCGTCCACGACACGTCACCAACGCTGCGTTAGAACAAAACAACATCTCCCTGCCGCATATTATAGCGGGTTTATTTTAGATAAACATCTACCTTTCAGTACCTATTTGTAGGACTAAAGTTAAGATCACCTAACCAATAGGTTATTTTATTACTTTAAAGCGTTTTATATTTCGTAATAGGCATAATTTTCTTCACAAAATTGATTTTAATTTTCTAATAAAATTTAAATCAATTAATTCTCAATTATTTATTGCTGATTTTGCGATAGGATAAAAGTATTGAATTTAAATTAAAAATGACTGTTTTAAATAAAAACAGACAATACTTCAACAAGGAAAACAACTATGTACCGCCCCATCGCAAAACTCATCGCCGTCCTCGCAGCCGCGTTTTTCTTTATCTCATTGAATATCCTGACCGCACATGCTGGCGGCAGTTTAAGCATCAGCATCCCGGCAATTGGCGTTGATGCCCCTATCGTCACTATTGGCATTCGCACCTTCTCTGATGGCAGCGTCACTTGGGACACAACTAATCTCACGACACAGGTCGGCTATTTGGATGGCACTTCTTGGTTTGGCGAGGGCGGCAACATCGTCCTCGGCGGACATTCCGAACTGGCAGAACGCGCTCCTGCTGTGTTTTATCGTCTGGATGAACTCGTTGTTGGCGATGAAATCATCATCAATACAGGTAATGGAGAACGCCGCTACACCATCACCCGCACATTTGATGTGGATGCCTTTGATCTGAGTATCGTCTACCCTACCAACCACGAACAACTTACGATCATGACGTGTGACACCAGCTCCTATGTCAATGGTGCGTATACCCGCCGCACCGTTGTGATCGCTGTACCAGCATGATCCAACGCCAACCGCAGCAATGGATGAAGGGCGCATTATCTTTGCGCTCTTTTTTGCCGATAAAAAGCATTTTACATATTGAAAGCCTATTTAAGGGAAGAACTCTTTGATGTCATTGATTAACCACGTTTATAGCTTGATTGCACGTCTTGAACACATCGCAATCAAAGCACTAACGCAATGTTCGATTACCGTATCGCTGGTCAAAGAATCAGGTTGTGAAAAACAGGATCGGGCGTTGGCGAAATTTATGGTTAATTTTTTAAATGCCGTGCTGTACGCGCTTTTCATTTAGTCACTGATCTTACGCAGACACTCAAATCACTGGACACTGGCAGTTCAAAACTGCCAGCTAGAGGGTTTAAAAACCCCTGAAGGGGTTAAGTAAAAAGGTTCTTTAACCTCTTTAGAGGTTTCCAGATTGCGCGTAGCTCTGGGTTTTGAACCCGGAGCGGCTGGCTGCGTAAGGTGAGTTAGTCAGTAGCAGCATCAAGCAAACTACCCTTATTCACCCCTCCCCTATTTGCGTCCCAACTGCGTAATCTTTTAGCAATACTCTCGTTATGTTCTCGCAAGAGTTCCGGCGCACTCTTACCTATGTTCCACCCCTACAACGCTCAACTTCAATAAATTTAGGACTTTCGCTCACGCATTTACCCCACCCCTAAATCCCCTCCCCATTGCATGGAGAGGGGACTTCAAGATGCGTTTTTCTCCCCCTCTCCAAGTATTGGAGAGGGGGCC
>Ga0163147_10002136_pt1 | contig 28716 bp, 25 predicted proteins | sample OliLakLV19MP6G1_FD_148597 | JGI IMG/M metagenome (GOLD analysis project Ga0163147, IMG submission 148597) | Freshwater microbial mat bacterial communities from Lake Vanda, McMurdo Dry Valleys, Antarctica- Oligotrophic Lake LV.19.MP6.G1 | ecosystem: Environmental > Aquatic > Freshwater > Lake >...
GAGTTGGTGTTGGGTTGTTGTTTTGACCACCACCACCTCCACCACCTCCGCCGCCTGGCGAAATGAAGTTCCCGCCGGGAGCCACTCCACCAAAGAATCCTTCATCGGCAAAAGCGTCAGCTGGGGGCGCGGTAAGCTCTGCAAGCCGGATTTCGCTTTGATTGCCTTGTGGGAAAATGCGACCGAGTTCTACAAAATCTCGATCTATTAGCACCGGCAGCCGCTCCCTAGCGATCTTGATATTTACATCCACCTCCACCGCCACATCCACGGCAACGGGTGTATTCATATCGGCTAGAGACTCAAAAACACCCGTAATTCTATTGCCCTCGCTGGCAGAGATTTCAAACGGAGGATTATCTCCATTCAGGCCATTGACGGGGTCGAATCTGATTGTGCCTTCATACATTTTTATTGTTACAGTGCGCTCCAGTTCCGAATTATCGCGAGAAGATGACGTGCTATATAGCGTGCCCTTGACTTCACCAAACCCAAGAGGCGTGGCGGTAATGAAATAGGATTTGCGATGGAGTTTCTTAACATTCGTGATTGCGAAGCCGTCTTGCACGAAGATTTTGGTGCGGCTAATGCTAGGCTCTTTATCAATCTCTGTGATTGGGGGTGCGTAGCCGCCCTTGCCGTCGTAGGTCGTGATATCATAACCGCCGGCTTGGAGGAATTCCTCAACTTTAACGGTCGAGTTCGGTTTAATGCTGATAAATGAGCCGTTTGTGAGAGCAATGTCCACTTCGCTATTGGCAGAAGTCACGATGGTAACGCCTTGCTTGAGCTTCATGCCCTTTGTCAGCGATTGTCCAGAAGGATTCAGCTTTGCACTTCCTGAAACACGGGTGACCAAAATCGTGCTTGGCTCGAGGCTCAGGCGCTGGGCCTCTTGAGCGGTGGTCATAGGCATCTTGGCTTGGGCATGAGGGAGCGACACGACGAACGCAACCGATAGAATACCAGCTAAGAGAGATTGAAGGGTACGACGGGTGATGGTCATGATCAGGTAGTAACGCCCGGAAGTAGGGGTGTAAAGCGAAAAAGCCACAACTTGCGGAATTTATTTGCCACTGCAGCGGGCCCTTCCCACATTTTGTTGGTAGGCGACAATAGGAGTGCATTTCTGGGGGTCTTCTGCTAATGAGATGAGGTTCGTCGGCGTTTTCAAAAGCATGCATCGTCCCTTAAGACTCAAAGTCGCACTCTGGTTTTTGCTCGTAATTCTGGCGGTCGGAGCGGCTGGTGTGGCTGGCTTTAACCGACTTGCTGGTTTTGTAAGGGAACAAACCGAGCAGCAGATGGCAGCAAAGGTGGACCACGTGATGGACGTGCTGGAGGCGACAGACTCTCTCTACACCAACCTCTGCTCCTCCTCAATGCATGTCCTGAGTCTTCTGACCGAACAGCTTGGCCCAGTCCGCGTCGGAACCAACGCGCAGGCTGGTAAACCTGAGCTTTTCTTTGGGGAGCGATTAATGAACGGGGATGAACAGGTCTTAGATCACCTCACCCAGATGATGGGAGGAACGGCGACGCTTTTCGTGAAGCGAGGTGATGACTTTGTGAGGGTCAGCACGACGCTGCGCAAAGAAGACGGCTCGCGCGCCGTAGGCACTACGCTCGATCAAGTAAGCCCCCCCGCAAAGGCACTGCAGCGGGGTGAAGCATTTGCGGGAGTCGTAGATATCTTGGGGGCAGCTTACATCACACACTACGAACCCGTGAGAGATGCCACTGGTGACGTGATCGGCGCGATGTTTGTGGGGTATGCCTTGGAAACGTTGGGCACCATACGTGATGCGATCGAAGAGAGAGGCATTTTGGACAGCGGTTTTTTTATCCTGCTGGATACGTCAGATCAAATTGTCTTTCGCTCGCAGGAGGCTAATCCCAAGACCGTGGCATCGGTGGTGGCCCGTGCGACGGGACGAGATACTTCGCTGGATGAGGAGTGGCTTACCACCGTGCGAGACTTTAAACCATGGGACTACTCGGTGGTGGCGGCGCTTTATGTGCCAGACATTAATCGGATCGCATGGCAGTTTTCGTATCAGGTTTACAGCATAGGAAGCCTAGTAATTCTGGCAATATTGCTTGTTTCATTTTGGCTGGCGTCACGACTTTCAGGAGCGCTAGAAGCGGCACAAACAGCCCGTGTAGAAGCGCTTGATGCTCGTGATGCGGCGGATTCGGCGAACCGCACCAAAAGCGCATTTCTTGCAAATATGAGCCATGAGCTGCGCACACCAATGAATGCGATCATCGGCTACAGCGAGATTCTCATCGAGGAGGCTGAGGATCGCAAGCTTGCTGACTTTGAGCCCGACCTCAACAAAATCCGCTCAGCGGGTAAGCACCTCTTGTCTCTTATCAATGACATTCTGGATTTGTCAAAAATCGAAGCGGGCAAAATGACTCTGCACATCGAGGAGTTCGATATCGCGCAGATGCTTGCCGAAGTTACAACAACGATTAACCCGCTGATTCTGAACAAATCAAACACGCTTAGCCTCCGGTGCGAGGCCACCGGAACGATGAGGGCTGATCTGACGAAGGTCCGGCAGACACTTTTTAATCTGCTGAGCAATGCGGCGAAGTTCACCGAGCGCGGGCAGATTATCCTCCACGCACGGCGCTCTGGAGATGGCTCGCGCGTTGAGTTCGATGTTGTTGATAGTGGCATCGGCATGACACCAGTGCAGCTTGGACGCCTTTTTCAGGCGTTCACTCAAGCCGACGATTCAACGACTCGCAAGTATGGCGGCACGGGGCTGGGTCTCGTGATCAGTCGGAAGTTCTGTCAGCTCATGGGAGGCGACATTGCTGTGATAAGCACCCACGGCAAAGGCACGACCTTTACCGTTGATCTTCCGGCCACTGTCGCTCCCCCGATTGTCGCGCCGGAAGCTCCGGCCGAGAAGACGACCGCACAGCGATCGGCTCCACGGCATTTGATTCTCATCATTGATGACGATGCAGATGCACGCGACCTCCTCCGTCGCCAGCTCGAAAAGGCAGGCTACGAAGTCGCTGCCGCAGCCTCAGGCGAGGAGGGCCTGCAGATGGCGCGTACACTCAAACCGACGGCGATCACGCTGGATGTCATGATGCCCGGCATGGACGGCTGGTCTGTGTTAACTGCCCTGAAGACGGACGCCTTAACGTCGAGCATCCCGGTCATCATGGTAACCATGGTGCAGGATCGTCAGATGGGATTCTCTCTCGGAGCGGCTGAGTTTCTTACCAAGCCGGTGGATCAGCCCAAGCTCGCAAGCATTCTCACAAGAATGTGTGGAGAACTCGCTTCGCTTGTGATGGTTGTTGAGGATGATGCGAACAATCGGGAAATCCTCGTGCGCATGCTTGAGCGTCAAGGATACCGGACAGTCGAGGCGGAGAACGGGCAAATCGCCCTCGATCTCATTGCAGAAGAAGTCCCGTCTCTCATCTTGCTGGATTTAATGATGCCTGTGCTAGATGGCTTTGAATTCCTCGCTGCGTTACGGAAAAATTCTTCTCACGGAAAAATTCCTGTGGTGGTCGTAACGGCCAAGGATTTGAGCCAAGCAGAACGCGATGAAATCCAAGGTAGCGTGGAGCAAGTGATTCTTAAAGGTGCCGTTGAGAGAGACAAACTTCTTTCGGAAATTGCCGAATTGATTGCTCAGAATAACCCGACTGCCTAGCCTTCTCAAACATGGCCAAACTTCTCCTTGTTGAAGATAACGAAATGAACCGAGACATGCTCTCACGCCGCCTGATCCGCCGCGGTCATGAGGTCTTGATCGCAGTGGATGGCGAAGAAGCCGTCAGCCGATCGCTGGCCGATAGTCCCGATGTGATTCTTATGGATATGAGCCTGCCCGTCATAGATGGTTGGGAGGCCACGCGACGAATCAAAGCCCAAGCGGCCACTGCGGCTATTCCAATCATTGCTCTCACGGCACACGCCATGGCGGGCGACCGGGAGCAAGCCCTCGCGGCGGGATGCGACGACTACGAGACCAAGCCGATTGAGTTTGATCGCCTCTTGGAAAAGATTGCCCTTCACCTCGCTCGGGGCGGCAAGTAGTGGGTTCGAAGCAAATGCCAACCCCCATCGCCCAGCTTCGCCACGACCTCCGCACGCCGGTAAACCATATCATCGGCTACAGCGAGCTGCTGGGAGAAGAACTTGCGGATCAAGGTATGCAAGCCAATGAAGACCTGATGCGGATCCGCGGCGCAGCCGACGCCCTTCTGGTGATGATAGATACGCGGCTGACAGAAATGCCGTTGGTCACGCTTGATGAAGACAAAACGAGCACCACAATCCCTTCTTCACTCACAGATTTTGAGGATACCAAGGCAGAAGTCGCTGCGGTGGTTGGCCGCATTTTGGTGGTGGACGACAACGAGGACAACCGCGCGCTTCTTTCGCGCCAGCTGCAACGCCAGGGCCACACAACCGTCGAGGCCATGCATGGAAGACAGGCGATCGAACTCCTCTCCTCTTCCAGCTACGATCTCGTGCTACTCGATGTCATGATGCCCATTCTGGACGGCTATTCCGCCCTTCAAGAGATCAAGCTTTCTGCCACGCTGCGGCATATTCCGGTAATCATGATTTCTGCGCTGGATGAGATTGCTAGCGTGGTGCGATGCATCGAAGCGGGCGCTGAGGACTACCTGCCTAAGCCATTCAATCCTACCCTTCTCCGCGCAAGAATCGGTGCTTGTCTGGAAAAAAAGGTCCTTCGCGATTCTGAACGAGAACACCTCCGCACGATTGAGGAAACGCAACATCGCCTTGCAGACGAGCTCTCCGAAGCCGCTAACTATGTCCGCTCTATCCTGCCCGAGCCGACAACGGTGCCGTTTGCGATTGATTGGTCGTATATTCCATCCACGGAACTTGGGGGAGATTCTTTCGGATATCACTGGATTGATGACGAGCATTTCGCGCTCTACCTCCTCGACGTGTGCGGCCACGGCGTTGGGGCATCGTTGCTGTCCGTTTCTGCAATAAATGTCCTCCGCTCGGGAGCACTTTTAGAGACGGATTTTCGAGATCCAGGCGCTGTGCTCATCGGCCTGAATGCTGCTTTCCCAATGGAGCGGCAGAACAACATGTATTTCACAATCTGGTATGGAGTCTATCACCGGGCCACACGCACACTCCGCCACGCCAGTGGGGGACATCCTCCGGCTTTGCTCCTCACACCACAGGCGGATGGCAGCCAAGCGCTGGAAGAAATTCGCGAGCCAGGCACGATTATCGGCGTCATGCCCACATCGCAATTCCCCAGTGCCGCATGCACCATTCCGGAACACGCCACGCTCATCTTGCTGTGCGACGGCACGTATGAAATCCGGATGAAGGACGGTGAAATGCTTTGCTTCGAAGATTTCAAATCCTTTATTGCAAAGCACGGAACCGAGGGGAATTTTTTTGCGGAATTTATGTCCTGGATTGCATCGCTGCGGGAAGTTGGGCCCTTAGATGATGATTTTTCCTTTGTGCGCGTGGTGTTTGATACCTGAGGGGCCGGTTTGCATGCTGGGGCTGGGCCATTGCGGATGGCGTGTTTTTACCATCGGTTAATTTTCCGGTTTACAGTCGAAGCCAATGCGGGATACTCGCTCTTCGTCGCTCACGTGGCGGAATGGCAGACGCGCACGGCTCAGAACCGTGTGGGGTAACCCGTGGAGGTTCGAGTCCTCTCGTGAGCACTTCACTTTCCGACCATTAAGCCACCACCCATAACACTGCCCCAGCATGACCCAGCCTTCGTGCAGAGGACGTTTTCTTCCATTGCCAAGAGGTATGACTTTGCAAACCACCTCCTGAGCGGAGGCATGGATTTCCTATGGCGGGCGAATGTCGCCCGGCTGGTTACCATCATGCGGCCAGAGCGCGTGTTGGACCTGGCCACGGGAAGCGGCGATCTTGCGCTGGCGATCCAGAAATGCTGTCCCTCAGCCATGGTCGTCGGAGCGGATTTTTGTTTCCCGATGCTGGAACAAGCCCGGCTTAAGAGTGCCCCGATACTCGTTCAAGCCGACGCGCTCAATTTGCCGTTTGCAGACGCCTCGTTTGATGTTGTAACAGTCGCTTTTGGGCTTCGTAACATGGCATCGTGGGATGGTGCGCTGCGAGAGATGTCCCGAGTATTGCGCGATGGGGGCCTCGTTGTTGTTCTGGATTTTTCGATGCCGACGAGCCCTCTTTTCTCTAAGCTATACCGACTGTATTTACATCGCATTCTCCCGCACCTCGCAGGGTTCGTCACTGGCCAGTCCGATGCCTATGCATACCTCGGTGAGTCAATCGAGGCCTTCCCGCGCGGCGAGGCTATGGTAAGCCTCATCAATTCTTGCGGCTTTTCGTGTGAGGCGCCTCTCCCTTTTTGTGGGGGCATCGTCTCGCTCTATGCCGCAAGGCGCGAGGATTAGTCGTAGGCAATGAGCGCCACAGCAGGAACGCCGTGGAGCCGATTCCGGCCGCCAAGGTCTGAAAGCTCGATAAGAAATTGCGCTTCGACGACGGCACCTCCGGCTTTGGTAATCAGCGAAATAGCGGCCGAGGCCGTGCCTCCTGTGGCAAGCAAATCATCAATCAAGACAACTCGCTCCCCGTGCATAAATGCATCGGTATGCACCTCGACCTCGGATGTTCCATACTCAAGATCGTAGGCCTCTGAGAACGTAAGATAAGGCAGCTTTCCTTTTTTGCGGATCGGCACAAATCCCAATCCCAGCTCATAAGCGACAGTGGCTCCAAAAAGGAATCCTCGCGCATCAATGCCAGCAATACGCTCGGCTTTGATATCCCGGCAACGCTTCACAAAAGTGGCTATGACCTCCCGGAAGAGGATTGGGCAATTGAGAATCGGAGTAATATCCCGAAAGAGAATGCCCGGTTTCGGGAAATCCGGAACATTGCGAATCGCACCGCGAAGGTCGGAAAGCGACATCGCCTAGTCTCCAAACGAGATCTCGACAGCGCGGGCAGTCTGAACGAGTTGGCTGTCTGGCGAAACGCGGCGAAGCTTGTGCACAGCGTGGGAGATTGGGACGTCAAGCGTGAGGTAGTTTTGGTAGCTCACCATTGACCCAAATTTTCCTTCCTCGATAAGCTGGACTGCCTTGACACCAAAGCGTGTGCCAAGAATCCGGTCGAGCGTGGTCGGCGCGCCTCCGCGTTGGAGGTGTCCAAGGATGCAGGTGCGAACTTCTTTGCCTGTGCGCTGACCGATTTCCTTGCCGACAAGTTCTCCGATGCCTCCCAGCCGATTTTCGCCACTCGCCGTCTGGTGGCGCTGTTGCCTACCATCAGCGGGGCTTGCCCCCTCCGCCACAACGACCATCGTGCTCTTGGCTCCCTCGCGGTCGCGACGAATGACTTCGGCAGCGACCTTTTCGTGATCAAATGGGATTTCTGGAATAAGGATAATATCGGCCCCCCCAGCTAGCCCACCGTGAAGGGCAATCCAACCAGCATGGCGACCCATGACCTCCAGCACCATCACGCGCTTGTGGCTTGTGGCAGTCGTATGAAGGCGATCGAGTGCATCAGCGACGCACTCGACGGCCGAGTCGAAGCCAAACGTCATAGCCGTAGCCTCAAGGTCGTTGTCAATCGTCTTCGGCACGCCAATAACAGGAAATCCCTCTTCGTGAAGCTGCAGGGCCGTAGTGAGTGACCCATCTCCACCGATGACGATGAGGGCATGAAGTCTAAGCTCAGCAAATGTCTGCCGTGCCTGCTGAATGATCTCAGCGGGAATCGCGGTTTTCTCACCATCCCCAATCTTCGCAACGAAATGCCCCTTATTTACCGTTCCCAGAATCGTGCCGCCGAGATGCATGATACCGGCTGTCGAACGACGATCAAGGTGCATGTAATTTCCAGGAGACAGGAGGCCTTCGAATCCATCGTGAAAACCGATCATTTCCCAGCCGAGCTTGTCGGCAGCGCGACAAGCGGAGCGAATGACGGCGTTAAGACCGGGGCAATCCCCGCCACTTGTAAGAATACCGATGCGTTTTTTGTCCATAAAATTAAAGCGATTGCGATTTGTTCGTTTTGCGGCCCTGCGCAGCCCAGCGGTCATAGAGATTCCATGATTGCCGCAGGAGCACAAGGCCATCTCCAAAGCGGTCGGGCGAGGCGAGAAGAACCACGATCGTGCGACGTGGTGTCACGAAGACTTTCTCTCCTTCCCGGCGGGATTCGGGCGCGCGATCAGCGGAGAGAATGAGGCAATCACCCGCCCGCCTGGTGCGGCCGGTTTTTACGCCATCAATTTCTTCTCGGCCAAGTAGTTCATTCGTGTTTTTGATTTCGAAAGACGAATCCACGCCGTTGCGTAGGACGTGGACTTGGCGTGTAGGCTGCTTCACATAAAAAGGAAATCCTCCATCATCATAAGCATAGCGCGTGAGGCGAGCCATGTCGGCTGCGGTGGAATACGGAGCCGTTCCGTCGGCGACGTTGTCGAAGCCGGTAGGGTTTAAGAAAAGCGTTCGGCGCATGCCCAGCGACCGCGCCAAAGCATTCATATGGGAAACAAAGACGCCCGTTGCACTGAGATCATTTGAAGCTGGCAATTGAGCCCCTACTGTTGCCGCGAGGGTACTCGCCGCGACATTGTCCGATGCGAGTAGGGAGCAATACAGCAAGTCCCGAAGACTGACTCGATCACCGGCTTGGAGACCAATAGCACTTTCGCCAGTTTGGGCTGGGTTGAGAGATGGCACTTCTGCGAGGGTCGAGAGATCAATGCTCTTGAGCTTTGCCCAGTCGAGCACCACAAGCGCCGCGGCGACTTTTGTCAGGCTTGCGACGGGACGTTTTTCATTCTGCTGCGAGCCTGCTAAGATGTGCCCAGTCTGCGCATCCACCATGATGTAGCTTTGTGCTGCCTGCACATAGCCCTGAGCAGGCGCGCAAAGGATAAACATCCAAAGGCCGGCAATTTTAAAAGGATAATTCATGTCGTAAATGACCCGCAGCCTAGCGACCAAAAAGACAAGATCAATCCCTTTCCCTCAACATCTTCCCATGACCTGCAATTCTCTTAGATGTCTTCGGCAATGAGCTGGCGTAGCACAAAGGGCAGGATGCCACCGTGGCGGTAGTAATCCACCTCGATTGGCGTATCAATACGTAGTCTCACAGCCAGCGAGCTCGTCGTGCCATCGGGTTTGGTAATGTGCAGCATCACGTCCTGCCGTGGTTCGATCGCATCGCTGAGTCCCGAAATTCCGAATATCTCGTCTCCAACAATGCCGAGTGTCTGTGCACTCACGCCTTCAGGAAACTGCAAAGGCAGCACTCCCATACCGACGAGATTGGAACGGTGGATGCGCTCGAAGCTCTGAGCGACGACAGCCTTAACTCCGAGGAGTCGCGTGCCCTTCGCTGCCCAATCGCGACTAGAGCCTGTGCCGTATTCTTGACCGGCAAAGACCACAAGCGGAATTCCCGCAGACTGATACGCCATGCAGGCATCATAAATACTGAGTAGTTCACCGCTTGGTTGCTGCACTGTCACGCCACCCTCGACGCGGGTGCCATCGGGTTTAGGCGGAATCATGAGATTGCGTATGCGAACGTTAGCAAATGTCCCGCGGGTCATCACGCGATCGTTGCCGCGTCGGCTGCCATAGCTATTAAAGTCTGCCGCTTCAATGCCGTGCTCGACGAGGTAGCGCCCGGCGGGCGACGAGGCCTTGATGGCGCCGGCAGGGGAAATGTGGTCAGTCGTCACGGAGTCACCGAAAATTCCCATAGCACGCGCCCCTTCAATATTGGCAATGGTTCCAGCTTCCATGCCAAAGTTTTCAAAGAAAGGCGGTTCTTGGATATACGTGCTCGCGCGATCCCACTCGTAGATCTGGCCTGTGCTCGCGGGGACTTCGTTCCACTTGGGATTTTGCTCCGAGAAATTCGTGTAGAGATTGCGAAAAATCTCTGGCTTAAGAGCGGATTCCATCTCCACACGAATTTCTTCCAAGGTTGGCCAGATATCCCGCAGATAGACATCTACCCCGTCCTTGTCCTTCGCGATAGGTTCGTTCGTGAGGTCAATATCCACGCGACCCGCTAGGGCAAAGGCGACGACGAGGGGTGGTGACATCAAGAAATTGGAGCGAATGTTTTGGTGGATGCGGGCTTCGAAGTTCCGGTTGCCAGACAAGACCGCTGCCGCCACGAGGTCGTGCTCCACGATTGCCGTCTCGATTTCAGGAGCGAGCGGGCCAGAATTTCCGATACACGTCGTGCAGCCATAGCCAACGATTTGGAAACCGAGTTCGTCGAAGTAAGGCTGGAGTCCCGTCCTATCCAGATAGTCCTTAACAACGCGGGACCCGGGAGCGAGGGACGTCTTGACAAGCGAACTCACGCGTAGGCCGCGCAGTACGGCCTTCTTGGCGAGAAGGCCCGCCGCAAGCATGACACTGGGATTGCTCGTATTTGTGCAGCTTGTGATAGCCGCGATGACAACCGATCCGTCTCTAAGCGTTCCGTGTGCAGGGTGGTATGGGGTCGTGGGCATGGCGTCCACCGCGTCGGGGGTGGGACGATCCGCAACCATTTCTTGCTCGCTGGCAAGGACGAGGTTCCGAGGCACGAGAGCCTTGCGACCGAGATTATCGGCAAGTTTTCCAAAGCCACCGAGCGAAACGGGGCGGGTGAGTAGGCTATCGAAGACCGACTTAAGATCTGGCAGATCAATGCGATCTTGCGGACGCTTCGGACCGGCCACGCTCGGGCGCACATTGGCGAGATCGAGTTCGATGTCTACGCTATAGGTAATGTCGCCTTTTTTTGGCATCCCGAAGAGACCCTGCGCACGGAAGTAATTTTCGAAGGCCTCGCACTGCTCCACAGTGCGGCCAGTTGCGGCAAGGTAGTTCACCGACTCCGCGTCCACCGGAAAGAATCCCATCGTAGCACCATACTCCGGCGCCATGTTTGCAATCGTCGCGCGATCGGTGAGCGGAAGGCCAGCGGCACCCTCGCCATAGAACTCCACAAACTTCCCAACCACTTTCTCCGCGCGCAGGAGCTGAGTCACATGCAGTGCTAGGTCCGTCGCGGTGACGCCTTCAGCGAGACGCCCGACCATGTGAACCCCTACGACTTCCGGCGTGAGAAAATAGACAGGTTGCCCGAGCATGCCAGCCTCAGCCTCAATCCCTCCAACGCCCCATCCTACAACGCCGAGGCCATTGATCATTGTCGTATGCGAGTCCGTGCCGACAAGTGTGTCTGGGTAGAAAAGCTGTCCATCCGGCAGCGGCGCTGAGAGCACGCCCTTTGCCAAGTATTCCAAATTTACCTGGTGGACAATCCCGATGCCTGGAGGCACCACACCGAAAGTCTGGAAGGCTTGTTGTCCCCATTTGAGAAATTGGTATCGCTCCCGATTCCGGTGAAATTCCATTTCCAAATTCAGGCGCATGGCATCCGCCGACCCATAAAAATCCACCTGCACCGAGTGATCCACGACAAGGTCCACTGGCACTAGCGGCTCGATGATCGAAGGGTCGCCGCCGAGGGCCTCCACAGCGCTGCGCATGGCCGCGAGATCAACAAGGAGTGGCACGCCGGTAAAATCTTGGAGCACGATCCGTGCGACTACGAAGGGAATTTCTTCAGGCGCTGGGCTTTTTGCATTCCAGTTTGCTAGGACCTCCACATCGCGCGCTTGCACCTTTTTGTCATCACAATTCCGAAGCACCGATTCGAGCACAATGCGAATGCTCACCGGCAGCCGCGAGATCGGGCCCACGCCCGCTTCTTCAAGAGCTGGCAGGGAATGAAAGAAGGCAGGGGCATTTGTTCCTGCTGAAAAAGTGCGGAGCGTGTTGAAGGGCGTAGGCATGGTTTAATTGCTAATAATAAACAATGCCAAGTCTTCGGCAAAAAGAAAAAGACGCTAGTTTTTTTGGCACCTCACTCTATTGCAAATACCGCGTGTCACCGACGGGGGCAAAGCGTCCGACATTGGCCCTTGGCATTCGCTTGTCGCGCGTAGATTCATCCATTTCAAGGAAGCCCGCATTGCCGCTCGCGAAGGAAACCATCGCTTTGCCATTGTGGCGGAAGTGAACGGTGACTTCTCGTCCATCTATGCCGTAGAACTCTTCAAGCATCGGATTGCTAGTCGAAGCGGGTGATTGGAATGTATTGACTTGAGCTGAGGTGAAGAAGACGACGACTTGGCTCGGGTCGCTGAGTTTCCAGAAATTCGCGCACGCGCCGCGGCCAGAGAACCCACCACCGAGAAGGACGTTGTAGCCCGTGCCGATATAGCCGTTGCGGAATTTTGGTTTGAAGACTTTTCCGCGCAGAGCAAAGCTCGGATCTGGACGGGTGCCCTTAGGAATATAGCCGGCGAGTGGGCCGAGTTCCGCATTGAAGTCGCGCGAACCTTCTCCACGCGCTTGGCTGGCCAAGGATTCAAAGCCGAACCACCACGTCACTCCCGCAGAATCAGCGCCGCGATACGGCCAAAATCCATGATCGTTGTCAGCAAGGTATTGCACGCCTCCGGCTGCGAGCTGACGAATATTGTTTGCCGAGACGGCCAACGAGCTCGATTCATAGACTTTCCACGCCGCTCCTCCTCCGACGACAACGAGCACGAGGAGTATCGCGCTCGTCGCCAGCAGTTCAATGAGAGTAAAACCTTTTTTGCGCATAGATAGCGAGAGCTCCAGTGAATAGGAGCAACAGGAGGGTCTGAGGTTCAGGAATAGCCGCGTAAACCGTGCTACCAGGTGGCACCAAATGGTCATACGTAAGTTCGTCATTGAGTCCGAAGCTCCACACATCCCAAGCATTGTTTGCAAGAACCCTTCCGTTTCCGCCATCCAATGAAGCTCCAACGGGTGAGGCCGTCCAAGACGCTGGTTTAGTATTGCCCGCACCGGAAACAGTGCTGCCATTTGCGGTGCCTCCCGCTAGGTAATAGCCCCAAGACTCCCATTGAGCAGGGTAGGTTGAGAAGTCACCGGACGACTTTGTGTGAAGATCAAAGCCGTCAAGAAACGAAAGACTGGTCAGAAAAAAACCGCTGGCACCCGTTCCAAATGCGGCCATTCCGAATTCCGGGAGCGCGGCATCAATTGCAATAATCATATCCGCTCCAGATGCAGCTCCGTCCCACCGATACCCCCACGCGAATGACTGGCGGGTCGTGCCATCGTGAAAATCCACGATTAAACCGCTCCGATTTGCACCAGAACCTACCCATGTCTGAATGTCATCAAATGTTGACACAACTTGTGCCGGAAGATGAGGAAGTGCGCTCAAGGTGAATACTGCCGCAAGAAGGCGGACGAACGTCGTCTTTTTCATTTTATCTTTTTTTCTATTTGTTGAACGGGGAAATGTCGGGCGGACAGCCTTTCCCCCGTTGAGAAAAAAGGACTCCCCCTGCACGGACGCTCATGCGACGCCGGGGTCCATTGCAGGACGGTGCAGTTTTCTCCGCCGGTTCGAGACCGGACTTTGACCTTTGCGCGACAGTGAGGGAATTTCACCCTGCTTTCCTAGGCCGGCGGATTAGTTTTGGTTAAATGAAAGAACGTTTTTCGGAAGCTGGGCCGAACGGGAAAATAGTCGCGGCGACGTGCGGGAAGTCAAGTTTATCCGGTCAATTCGCAGAGGGGCTTTGATCAAGCGTGGGCGAGGTTGCAAATATTCAGCGCGCTAGGGAAAACTAGCTTTTCTTCGCTGACCGTCGCGGCGTCACAAATCGCAAGCAGCTACCTCAACCGACTCTCGCCTCGTGCGGACGCATGTGCGGGAAGAAGAGGACGTCTCGGATACTCTCTGCGCCGGTAAGCATCATCACAAGGCGATCAATTCCAATCCCAATTCCGCCGGCGGGCGGCATGCCATATTCGAGAGCGGTGAGAAATTCTTCGTCGAGTTTCTGTGTTTCGCCACCGCTTTGGTCTTCGAGTCGGGCGCGTTGTTCAATCGGGTCGTTGAGTTCAGAATAGCCAGGCGAGATTTCTTGTCCGTTGATGATGAGTTCATAAACGTCAACCAGGGAGTGATTCTCGGCGTTTTGTTTGGCGAGAGGGACGAGTTGCTTCGGGCAGTGCGTGACGAAGAGAGGATCAAGGGTCTTTTCCTCAACGAGTTTTTCAAAGACGTGTTGAGTCACCTCAAAATCTTCCGCGCAGTGAGAAATATCCAAGTTCTGCGCACGGCACCATTCGCGACGTTCTTCGGACGGCATGCTTGTCCAGCCGGGGGCCGCTTTTTCGACTAGGTCCGCATATCGAGCGCGTCGCCATGGGCGGGAGAGATTGATTGTGCGTACCAAATCGTTTTCAGCATTCCTGTGCTCTAGTATGGGGCCTCCGCAGACGATCCCTGCCACATGACAGACCATTTCTTCGACAAGGGATGCCATTTTTTCGAAATCGGCGTAGGCCCAATAGGCTTCGAGCATGGTGAACTCCGGGTTGTGACGCCGAGAAATTCCCTCATTGCGAAAATTCCGATTCATTTCAAAAATTTTCGGATACCCGCCAACCAGGAGTCGCTTGAGATAGAGTTCAGGAGCGATCCGTAGAAAGAGATCAACTCCAAGGGCATTGTGGTGGGTTTGGAACGGCTTGGCCGCCGCACCACCTGGAATGGTCTGCATCATTGGCGTCTCGACTTCGATGAAGCCACGGTCTTCGAGAAAGCGGCGTATCTCGCGCACGATCGCGATGCGTTTTTCAAAAACTTGCCGTGAGTCGGGATTCGCGATGAGGTCGAGATAGCGCTGGCGGTATTTGATTTCCGTATCTTGCACGCCGTGCCACTTGTCTGGAAGCGGACGCAGGGACTTGCTAAGGACTCGAAACGATTCTGCTTTGATACTTGGCTCGCCGGTTTTTGTCGTGAAGGTGTGCCCAACGATTCCGACAAAATCCCCGATATCCACGAGGTCAAATATGGCAGAAGCTTCCGGCCCGACATCCTTCGAGTTCAGATACACTTGCATGCGACCCGTGTTGTCGGAAAGATCCAGAAAGTGGCTTTTCCCCATGTTCCGATGAGCCGTGATACGCCCGGCTGTGGAGACTTTCTGACCTTCGACAAAATCTCGACGTAATTCGCCGGGAAATCCCGTGACGTCAAAGGCTGCCCCAAACGGCTCAACCCCAGCAGCCACCATGGCGTCGAGTTTGTGGCGGCGATTTGCGAGAAGTTCGCTCGAAGAAGGCTCATCCATACACAGAAAATCCGCAGGCTGTTTTTCCTAGACTGGAGGCGCCATCTGGAACACGACGATGGATGCTACGAGAAACGCAACGAGCCCGAGCGCCGCAGCGGCGAAGAGACCAATAGCCACTGGATCCTTCCCAGTGGAGGCCCTAGCTAGCGGCGAGGAGGACACAAAAGCTGCTGGCCGGCTACTTGTCGAAGGGAGCTCGGCAGAGGCAGTCTGCGTCTCTGGGAGTGGTTGATCAGATCCGTCCTCAGCGTGGAAAACGCTTTCGACAATTCCAAAACGGATCTCAGCACCATGAACAAGAATGGCGTCCGTCGTGCGCTCTCCATTGAAAAATGTGCCATTGGTCGAGCCGAGATCATGCAAGTGGTGCACGCCGCCTTCAAATGTGATTTCGGCGTGGCGGCTGGAGACAGAAATATCCTCGATGTGCAGGGAATTATCTGGAAGACGACCGATCGTGACTTTCTCGTCGGTAAGTTCGTGAGAGACTTGGTCGCCGGAGGGGAGGATAATTTGGAGCTTGGCCATGGGGAAAGTCTTACACTCCCGACTTCACGGCGGCAACTTCTTTGGCGAAGTCGGCAAAAAAGTAACCTGCATCGTGAGGCCCCGGGCTTGCTTCTGGATGGTATTGCACGCTGGAGGCAGGGTGTCGTCTGTGCCGAATGCCGGCAATCGTATCGTCATTCAAATTCATATGGGTGACTTCCACGTCGGCTGGGAGCGAGTTAGCGTCTACGGCATACCCGTGGTTTTGCGAAGTGATCGTGACTTTTCCAGTTCTCAGATCCTTCACAGGTTGGTTGGCTCCCCGGTGTCCGAATTTCATTTTGTAGGTCTTTGCGCCGAGTGCCAACGCGAGGAGTTGGTGACCAAGACAAATTCCGAAGAGAGGCTTCTTCCCAACGAGATCCCGAACGGTCTCGTGGGCATAGGTCAACGTCTGAGGATCACCAGGTCCGTTTGATAAAAAAATCCCATCCGTCCCCAAAGCAAGCACGTCCTCCGCGCGCATTGTGGCGGGCACGATTGTGACTTCGAAGCCTTGCTGACGGAGCAAACGCAGGATGTTTCTTTTCATCCCAAAATCCATTGCAGCCACGGTATGTGTGATCGGAGGCAAATCGCGGAACGCGTTGCCGCATGCGTCGAACAGCTCCTGCCGCTCGCTGGGTAAAGTCCATTCGCGACTCTGCTGGCCTGAGAGATCCCACGGGAGCACCTCCCGCGGCGTGACCTCATTGACAAAATCTACGCCCGCATAGGCGGCTGCTCTCGCTTCGGCGATTGCTTCTTCGTCGCTCATGGGCAGAGCCGTGAGACACGCTCTCATGGCGCCGCGCTGCCTCAGGTGCTTTGTAAGCGCACGCGTGTCCACGCCTTGAATGCCAGGAATCCCATGCCGTCTCAGATACTCGTCAAGTGTCGTCTGAGACCGCCAATTGCTCGTCACGGGACTCAGTGCCTCCACGACAAGTCCCCGCACATGGGGGGCCGAGCTTTCAACGTCTAGTTCGTTCACCCCGTAGTTACCGATTTCGGGATAGGTCATCGTGATAATTTGGCCACGATACGATGGATCGGTTAGGATTTCTTGATAACCGGTCATCGAGGTATTGAAACAAATCTCCCCCACGGCTGTCGCGTGAGCCCCGAAGCTCTCGCCTCGGAAAACTCTCCCATCCTCCAGTGCTAGTAGTGCCATTGGCATGGTTTCATACAGGCCCCTGCGCTTTGGGAAAAGAAAATCCTCACTCGCCCACGCGTTCACGCATGAACCATGCAATCCCAATACAAATCTCGTAGAGCACATACATGGGCCCTCCCATGAGTATCAGGGTCAACATGTCCGAAGTCGGCGTGATGATCGCCGCGAGAGTAAATATGATGATGCAAGCCACCGCGCGGGTGCGGCTAAGAATGGCGTAATCAACGATCCCCAGCTTTACGAGGAGCAGCACCACCACCGGCAGCTCGAAGGCGAGGCCGAAGGAAATAATAAATTGTGTCGTGAAGGAATAATATTCGCGGACCGTCCAAGTAGGTTGCCAACTCATCGCCTTCGCATCTTGGAAAAAAAACTCCAGCGTCTGGGGAAGAACGACCAGATAGGCAAAGGTAACGCCAAGCAGAAAGAGTCCGAAGCCCAACGCCGCCGCAGGTATCAACATTCTTTTCTCGCGAGGGGTGAGAGCCGGAAGCACGAACTCAGCGATAAAGTAAAGCAGCACAGGGAACGCTAAAATTAGCCCGCCGTAGAGGGCCAGCTCGAGTGATATTGTGAAGGAATCTGCGACTCCCAGTGATTGAAGATTCTCCGCGCGGGTCGGATCCACCGCGATCAGCGGACGTTGGATAATGGATGCAAGCTCCGTGCGAAAAGTAAAACAAAGGATCATGGCTACGATCAAAGTCAGGGCACTTTTGACCAGTGTCCCACGCAGGTCTTCGAGGTGAGACATGAATGCCTTCGGCTCGTCATTCGTTTCCCGAAAAGAAAAGAGGCGACTCAGATTCATTCTAGCAAGCCTTTGGCAACAAGGCGGGCGAAGAGAGCCAACGTATTCGCATCGGAAATTTTTCCTATGGCGACCCACTCTCGGAGCGTGAAGGGTGAGACAACACAAATGCCATAGATCGCCTCGCTTGACTCCGGCGCCAACGCGTGAGGTGCAGCGACGACGTTCTTTGCAACAAACAGGTGCCCGATTTCCGTAGTAAAGCCGACGGAGGGATAGAACGAGCCAAGAGCCATGAGCGGCTCGGATGTCGCGTAGCCGGCTTCTTCGCCCATTTCGCGAATGGCTGTGGCGGCGATGTCGTCACCTATAGCCACTTGTCCGGCGGGAAATTCCCAAGTGACCAATCGCACAGCGGCGCGTTCCTGTTGGACAAGGACGAAATCACCATTTGGCAATCGCGGCGCCACAATGGCCGCCACGGGGCGACGAACCACAAGCCAGTCCACGCCCTGCGGACGTGTGGGCGTGGCCACCTTTTCGCCAAAGACAGAAAGCCATGGCGAATCGAACAGCGTATTGGAATGCAGGAGCTGCCAGCCTGCAGAGTCTTGCTTCATGCCAGCACAGCCTTCCAGTGAGCAAGTTCGCGCGCGACATTTGCAGGAGACGGTGAGCCGATTGATTTTCGGGCGGACATCGCTGCATCGAGATTAAATGTTCTTTGGATGAGCTCTAGCGTGAGCACCGACGACACACTCGCATATTCCGAGGCGGGCAAACCATTCAACGGCACATTCCGCTCCCGAGCCCGCGCTACCAGGCCACCGACAATCTCGTGTGCTTGGCGGAAGGGGATCCCCGACTCAACGAGTCTGTCAGCCAGATCCGTTGCGAGCAATAGGGGGTCGTTTGCGCAGGCCCGCGATCTCGTCTCGCACCAGAGCGCCCCGCGCAACATTTCGGAAAAAATCGCAAGGGTCTGCGCTACGGTATCTAGCGAATCAAAAAGGAACTCCTTGTCCTCCTGCATGTCGCGATTGTAGGTCAGCGGCAGGCCTTTCAGCGTCGTGAGAAGCCCGATAAGATTTCCGTAAAGACGCCCCGTCTTGCCGCGGGCCAGCTCGGCCACATCGGGGTTTTTCTTTTGCGGCATGAGGCTCGATCCCGTGGTATGGCGGTCGCTCAATTCGATAAAACCAAACTCCGTCGAGCACCAGAGAATCACATCCTCGCTCAAGCGCGAGACGTGCATTCCCAGGATCGCAAGGGCCGCAAGAATTTCACATGCAAAATCGCGATCAGCCACGGCGTCCATGCTATTACGACTCACACACGAAAATCCAAGTTCTTTGGCGATCGCTTCCCGATCAAGCACGATCGTGGAACCTGCAATGGCTCCAGAGCCGAGCGGCATCACATCCATTCTCACCACCGCATCCGCCAGTCGCCCCGCATCCCGCGCAAACATCTCGACATAAGCAAGCAAGTGGTGCGCGAGGAGCACGGGTTGTGCGCGCTGGAGGTGGGTATAGCCAGGCAAGATCGCGGCAGGGTACCTCCCGGCCAGGTCCAATAGCCCGCTTTGCATCTCGCGCAGCGCGGACTCGATCTCGCCCACAGTCGCGCGCAGGTATAGGCGAAAATCCAGAGCCACTTGGTCGTTGCGACTACGAGCGGTATGCAGCTTAGCGCCGGCCGCTCCGATTCGTCGCGTAAGCTCGGCTTCGATGTTCATGTGCACGTCCTCAAGATCCTCCTGAAAGACAAAGTGGCCTGCCGCAATGTCGGTTTCTATCGAGCGTAGGCCGTTCTCGATTTGCAGGAATTCCTCGCCTTCAAGCAACCCCGCATTTTTCAAAGCCCGCGCATGCGCTATGCTTCCAGCAATATCCTGGCGAAAGAGGCGCCAATCTGTTGCAACCGAAGCCCCGTAGGCTTTCAGGAGGTCAGATTGCTCCTCGTGGAATCGGCCTTTCCACATGAGCTCTAGTGCGTGGGTTCCGCCTTACGACAGGTTCCACTCAGCCGCAATTCATCGCAATGAGCCTCGATAGTAACCGCTTTATTTGCCGGAGAAAAACCCAGTCGCCGCGTAATGCAATTCTCAAGCAATTCCATATTCACGTCCTCAAACTCGATGATTTTCTTGCAGTCCACACAAACGAGGTGGTTGTGAGTCGGGTGGTCAAGAAAGTTGGGATCGTAGATCTTCGACTCTCCACCAAGCTCTAGCTCTCGCAGAAGGCCACTCTCAACGAGCAGAGGCAATGTGCGGTAAACCGTCGCACGAGAAACCGTGGGGTCAATCTCCCTCGCCATAACAAGGAGTCGTTCTGCCGTAAAATGCTCTTTCGTGCTCGTGCTCGCTTCGATAATGGCCTCGCGCTGATTCGTGCGACGGAGCCCCCTCTCAGCAAGAAACGTCTGGAGAGATTCCACCACGCTTTTTTGGTTAGCCGATTGCATCTGCCGAAACCTTACCGGATGAGACCCGTGAGTCAAGGCACAGGTGAAACGTAGTGATACTCCTTTTGTTAGGCGGTTCAATCCCTTACGCACAAACCGTGATTTTCAACTCGCATGAAGAGCATGCAAAGGCGAGTATTCCACTTCATGTCCGAACTGCATTTTGCCGTCGCCTCGACCTTCTCACCGCGCTTCGCGTCGGTGATCGCTGAGGCGGATTTCATTGCCAAGAAGTTTGGTGCAAGACTCAGTGTGCTCCATGCTGGCGAGAGATCGGATGAGAAACTCACAAAATTCCATGAGGCATTCGAGGGACTCGGACGCGAAGAAGTGGATGTATATTGGTGCGAAGGCGAGACGCCCGCTCGTGCACTAGTCGAGGCGGCATCCAGCGAGTATTTCGACCTCCTGATCGTCGGCACCATTAGACAACCCAGCGAAACCCGGCACTTCACATCCGAAATCGTTCGGGAACTCCTCGAGAATGCCCCCTGTGATCTCCTCCTGCTGCCGGATCCCAAAACCGCTTTCTCACACGAGCAACATCTCTGCCTCCTCCTCGACGCGCACGAACCGCGGTGGGAAGCTGCCAGAGCCGCACTGATCGCCCTCAAGCCAGCTCACCTCTCAGTCCTCGCAGCAGAGAACCCCTTCGTCCAAGCTCGTGAAGCAGCTCTCGGCATGACCTCCGAGATTGATCCGATAGAGGGTGCTTGCGCAGGACTATCCGATTTGTTTTCCGAGGTGGATCTTCGGCGCGTCCATTCCAACACAGGCTACGCCCTTTGCGATATTGTCGAAAATGCCGCCCCCGATTTCATCCTCGTCCAGACCGAGTGGCGCGATGGTCGTCGCTTCCTCCCCCCGCACCTCGATTGGCTCCGCCAAGTCATCCCTGCCCGACTTCTCCTGGTTGGTCGTAGGCAACCTTCCCAATCACTGCATTAACGGCAATGAGCCGTATCCCGGTGGCTATGATTATTACCTCGAGAAGTCGGGCGGCAACTACGTCTTGATGATTTTTTTCGTCTCAGGTTCGGTCTCCTCAAGCCCGTCCACATGGCTGGCGCCAATGTGTCCGCGCCCCTCATCAATGATGGATCCTTCCCAAAGTTCGACCTTTTTCGCGTAGGCGGCGCGCCCAAGCATCTGGGCGGCGACCGGTGCTGTGAGGAATATAAACGTAACCGTGATCAGCGCTTTGGTTGCTACCGCAAGATCTTGGAAGTGCAGTGCGCTTCCAATGAGGAGCAATGCCACGCCAAGCGAGGCGCCCTTGGTGGATGCATGCATGCGGGTAAAAAGATCGGGCATCCGAAAAATGCCGAGCCCTGCAAGATTCATAAATCCCGCACCCAGCACCAGCAGCGCCGCAACAATTACGGAAATCATTTGAAGACTCCTTTTTCCAGACTGATTGCCAATGCGACGGTTCCCAAGAACGTAATGATCGCAATCGCGAGAGCCACATCCAGTAACATTTTTTGGCCCGTCGTTATTGACGTCAATGCCAATACTCCGATTGCCATCGTCGCAATCACATCTAACGCGACCACACGGTCGGGGAGAGACGGACCTCGCAGCAGACGCAGGAATGCAAACGCCATCCCGAGAACTAAGAGAAGGGTGGCGATCCAGCAGCCGGTTTGAAGGATTAGGTTTAATTCCATGGTGGGCTAGCGGAGGATTTCGAGCACGCGGCGCTCCAGGTTGTCGGTGATGTCAGCCCGCAGGGCATCGATGTCATGAATATACATCGCATGAATATACAATATTTTGCGATCCTCGGAGATGTCGAGGCTGAGTGTGCCCGGGGTCATTGTGATTAAGTTTGCAAGCAAGGTGATTTCGAGGTCTGTCTTCGCTTTGATTGGAATCGCGACCACCCCTGGCTTCATGTAGTGCGTCGGAGTGAGGATGTCGGTGGCGATAATGACGTTGGATTTCAGAAGTTCCCAAAGATAGTAGAGAAAGAATGCGAAGACCTTCGGAGGTTTGGTGAAGTAGCCGCGTGCGTCCTCACGTTTGTGATAGATCACCCACAGGAATGCATAGCTGACAAAAAATCCAGAGATCAGCGTCCACGCATCAATAGATCCGAGTAGCCCGGCCCAGATCAAGGTGAGAAACAGATGGATTCCGCCGAGCATTATTCACGCCCTCCCATTACTGCTTGGATGTATTCATCCGGATTGAGCAACTGCTTTGCTGCGCGGAGGGCGAAGTCAAAGAAGAACTCTGGTGCCAAGCCGATGCAGACGGTGAACACAGCAAGTACGACGACAGGCGAGAATAAAAACCAGCTCTGCATTTTCGTGAGTGCCGCTGGGTTCACGGGGTGATCGGCATCCGGCTTTTTCCAAAATGCTTCATTCCAGATCTTGATCATCGAGAACAAAGTAAGCAACCCGACTGCAAGCGCAATCGCACCGAGGATGGCAGCGCCCGGACTAAAAAGCGTGTCTCCCGCTAGACTTGCCTTCACGACGGAAAACTTAGCAAAAAATCCCGACAGCGGTGGGATTCCGCCGAGTGACATGGCTGGAATAAAGAACAAAAGCGCCAGCCAAGGAGTCGCTGCGTAAAGCCCGCCCATTTGTTTGAGATGGAAGGTGCCCGTGTATCGTTGGGCAATCCCGCTGATCAAATACAGGTTGGTTTTCACCAAAATGTGGTGAAAGAGATAGAACACCGTTCCCGCCAGAGCCAGCGGGGTGAATAGCGCCAGCCCGAGAATCATGTATCCAATCTGGCTGATAATATGAAAAGACAGCAGCCGACGGAAGTCGAACTGCGACATCGCCCCCAGCACGCCACACACCATAGTGAAGCCCGCAAGAACAAGCAGCAGGCCATGCGTGAAGAACATATCGCCCGTGAAAATCAACGTGAAGACCCGGATCAGCGCATACACGCCGACCTTGGTCAGGAGGCCGGCAAAGATCGCCGAAATCGCAACGGGTGGCGTGTGATAAGATGCCGGCAGCCAGAAGAACAACGGGAAGATCCCTGCCTTCACCCCAAACGCCACCAGGAACAACATGGCTGTGATAGTCAGTAACTCGGGCTCCATCAGGTCCTTCGTCTTCAGCGCAAGGTCCGCAAAGTTCAACGTGCCGGTTTTCGCATACAAAATCCCGCAGGCCGTCAGGAAAAATGCGGATGAGATCAAGTTTAATACGACATATTTGATTGCACCCTCCATTTGCGCCCGTTCTCCGCCAAGCGTCATCAATACAAACGACGAGAGGAGCATGACCTCGAACCACACAAACATGTTGAAAATGTCGCCAGTCAAAAACGACCCGACGACTCCCAGAATCATGAAATGCAGGAACGCGTAGTATCCGAAGCGCTCCCGCCTCGCATCAATGTCTGCGACGGAATACACCGCCACGGTAAACCCGATGATCGCCGCGACGAGCACCATGATTGCTGCCGTTAGATCCGCGACCAGCGAGATTCCATAGGGTGCCGGCCAGTTGCCCATGGTGATGGCTTGAATTCCATCTTCCGCAACCACGGCAAAAAGATTCACTGCGGCCGCCAATAAGACGAGCATACCCGCCACTCCAATCCAGCGTTGCGCCACGGGCATACGCCAGCACATGATGCAGGCCAGCGCCGAAGCTAAGGGAACGATAATGCAGAAAGTCAACGCATCCATCAGACGTCCGTGCCCTTCATTTCGTCCAGGTCGTCGGTCCCGACAGTTTCATCCACGCGCTGTGTCATCGCCAAAGTAAAAGCCAGCACGCCGAAGCTGATCACGATGGCTGTGAGGATCAGCGCTTGGGGCAGGGGGTCCGCTGCGGTGGGCGGAAGCGCGGTCGCTCCCTCCTCCACAAATGCCACTGCTCCGGTCTTTAAACCGGCAGACGTAAGGATCACCAGATGCACTGCCTGGCTCAGCACCGCGATACCGAAGATCATCTTGATCACACTGCGCCGCAGCAGCAAAAATGACGCTACGGCAAACAGAACGCCGATGGTGATAGCGAGGACTAATTCCATGGCTCCACTCCCTTCTGGTCGGGATCGTCGGGGTCGTCCGCCAGAACAAACACGATCAGTGACACCACCCCAAGCACTACAATATACACGCCAACATCGAAAAATATCGGTGTTCCTAATTTTCCGATTACAGGAATCTGCGTCTTATCCCAGACGCCGGTCAGGAACGGCAGGTTTATGAAAGTCGGAAGCAGACCGCTTGCCAGAGCAACCGCAAGTCCTGCAGCAATCAAAGTCCGGCAATCCACCAGCAACAGCTTCCGCGCGGATGGCACCCCAAATCCAACTGCCTGCAGGGCGAAAGCAGCGCCTGCAACGAGTCCGCCACAGAACCCTCCCCCAGGTAGGTTGTGGCCCCGCAGCAAGAGAAACACCGAGAACACCAGCAGCAGCGCGATGATGAACCGGTTGGTTGTGTTGAGGATCAGCGTTTTCATGATTTAGGTTTTGCTGTTCCTTTCGGGCGGAGTTTTAGCATCGCGAGGATTCCCATTGCCGCGATGGCAAGCACGATGATCTCGCCGAGCGTGTCGAGCGCGCGGAAATCGACGAGGATAACATTTACCACATTACGACCATGCCCCAGTGGCTGGCTGTTCTCAGCCATGTAAGCTGAAATCGGGACGTTCGTGGATTCAAAGTGGAAGGCGACCAGCACAAGCATGGCCATTACAGTTCCGAAGATTGCCGATAAGATTGCATCTCGAATCCGGATGGCCTTGGACGAAAATTCGCGCAGATTTGGAAGCTTGTAGAATGCCAGCACGAACAGCACCACCGTAAGCGTCTCGACCAGAATTTGTGTCATGGCCAGATCCGGTGCGCTGAAAAGGAAGAACAGCATCGCCACTCCAAGTCCAACGACACCAAGCACAAGAATGGCCGAAAATCGCGACTCTGCAAAACATGCGAAGACCGCAGACAGCATGATTAAGACGCAGACCGTGACGCCGAGCAGCGAAACGGGAACCATGGCCTCCATGTCCAGAGTGAACGGATTGCGTGGCAAAAGCCACAGGAGGAGTAGCACGGCGAATCCGCCCACGGTCAGGACGTAGTTTCGAAGCTTTCCATTTTGCAACACCCGCGTCTGCCATGCCGCGAAGGCAAGCACGCCGTCAATGATTTTAAAATAAGCTCGCTCGGGCCCGATGGCGGTCAGCGTGACGTAGGTAGATCCCATGGCCCGCCGCCATCCCCCCGCCGCCAGGTAAATCCCCGCACCGACCAACAGTGTGAGCATACTCAGATAGAGCGCTGTGTTAAATCCGTGCCATAGTTTCAACTCCACGACATAGGAGGGATCTCCAACGACAGCCGCAGCGGCAGCGGTGAGTAAGTGATCTCCGACTAAGGCCGGGAATAGTCCGGTTACTACCGCAACAATTCCCAAGACCACGGGTCCAATCCACATCGTCCAAGGACCTTCATGCGCGTGTTTGGGTGTCTTTTTCAGCGCTCCAAAATACGGGCGCAATCCCGCGATTGCCGCGAGTGCCACCATGACCATGCTTGCCCCAACTCCCAGCGCTTCCCACAGAAACGCCGGACCATCCGCATCGAGTAGCGCTTTGTAGAAATACTCTTTGCTGACAAACCCGATCATCAGCGGAATCCCCGCCATGGAGAGTGCCCCGAGGACCGCTCCGATGGTCGTAAATGGCATCACGCGCCGCAAACCGGATAACTCGGAGATTTCGCGGGTGCCGGTTTCATGATCCACAGTGCCCGCCGTCATGAACAGCGCGGCTTTGTATAAGGCGTGAGCCAGGAGATAGACCATGCACGCTTTCACCGCCATCTCAGTGCCGATTCCCAACAACATCGTCAGTGTTCCCAGCACCGAGAGCGTGGTGTATGCGAGGATCTTTTTGAGATCGGTTTCGCGCATTCCGAGAAATACGCCCGTGAGCATCGTGACCGCACCGACAGGGGCAACAATCATCGTCCATAGCGCGTGGTCCGAGAGGCATGGATGCAGCCGCGCAAGGAGGAATACGCCAGCCTTCACCATCGTCGCGGAATGCAAAAATGCACTCACCGGCGCCGGTGCCGCCATTGCGTTGGGTAACCAGAAATGAAAGGGAAACTGTGCCGACTTGGTAAATGCGCCGAGCAGAATCAGCCCGAGAATAACCGGGAACTCCGGCAAACCAGTGATGACACCCGCACCGAGCGCAATCAAACCGCTGATTTCATATGTTCCAGTGCCGAGTCCGAGCAGAATGAACCCAGCCAACATGGCCAATCCGCCGGCCCCCGTCACCAGCACCGCCTGCAGCGCGGACGTCCGGGATTTTGGATCTTCGTGGTAATACCCGATCAGCAGAAACGAAGTGATGCTGGTTAATTCCCAGAAGATAAACAGGAGGATGAGATTGTCGGAGGCGACCACCCCGAGCATCGCAGCCATGAAGCTGAGGAGATACAGATAGAACTTCCCGAGGCTCTTGCTGCCGTGCAGATACCCCGCCGCATACCAGACGATAAACGTGCCAATTCCACTGATAATTAACAGGAACAAGAGGCTTAATCCGTCAATGAAAAAGCTCAGCGAAATTCCCAATCCTGGCGCCCAAGGGATCGATGCCTTCACCGCACCACCACCGGCCATTTCCGGGATGAGCGTTGCATAATAAACAAACCCGGCCAGCGGCACGAGCGCGAGAATCTTGCCCAAGCGGTCGCCCAGCATCTGATGCAATCGCGGAGCGGCAAATGCCGCAACGAAGATCGCTAGAATGGGAAACACAACTGCTATGGACATGGAAAAGTTATATCGATTTTCATCGCTGGAGTCAGCCCGGCGAGTTGATATAAGCTTTTCAGATTCGGATCAATGTCAACGCAAACCGGTCAAAATCGGACGCAGAGAACAATCAAATATTGTCGCCAAGGAACGTATGAATCCCGCACTCCGCTTTATCAAATCAGGAACAGCGTCCCGCGCGCTCGCCATCCGACTCGCCGACCGGCCGCGTGCAAGGTAAACAGCCAATGCTCCGATAGCCCCGCGACTGAAGCGGGATCACTTTGCGCATCGTGCAGCACAAGTCCGGATAGCGCGTCCAAAGCGCCTCACCGTGCTCGCCTGATTGCTCCTCCACCGTTTGCTCGGGATGAAGCGACTCAATGGGCAGGCCAAACTTGTCCTCCAACTGCCGCTTCAATTCCAAGGTTTCAGGGAACAATAACCCCGTATCAATTGTGAAAACCGGGAATTTGAAGCCTCAGCGCACCGCGGTATCGATCAAACGCGTTCCCCCGACAATTGAAGGGGAATACCCTACGGAGGAGAGGAAGTTCGCGAGATTGGAAAACATCACGCCGCCTTTGCTCGCAATGTCTCCCAGAGTCGAGAGTGATTCAGCAGGATTTCTTTGAGGCCTTTTTGGATCGTTTCGGAGTTGAGGGCCTGTGTGCTCATCGTGGTGTGGGCGTCCAGAGCGCCCATGATGGCGTGCAGCAGTTCGCGGTTGAGATCAGGGGAATTCGCGAATTGTTCCTTCGTATTATTCTCGGCTTGTTGCCGCAGGGTTTCTGATTCGAGCAGCTTCCTTCGTAAGACACTGTTCACGTAGACGAGTTTGTCTTGGTCCGTCAGTTCACCGTTGAAGAGGGCATTTACCTTTTCGATGATTTCCGAGAGATACCCCTTTTCTTTTTCCTGCACGACGCCGCTCCCGGCTTCGGTAAAGGGATCGAGAGTTGGTGTTTCACCTGTCCCGAGTGGCATCGAACGCTTTCCGAGGTTCTTGAGCGTGTGATGGGATAGGATTACCTTGGACAGGTCGAGGCCCTCGCGTTCCCTTCCGAACTCAAGCAGTGGCAAAAGCCGTTTATAGAAAATGGAGCGCTTCTCGATGGCAGTGTTGCCATAGTCGAAGATCTGCGAGAGGAACGTGTAGAGCCGCACGAACGCACCCATGTCGCTCTTGAAGAGGATCAATGCGTTCAGTCCGTCCTGAGCGGACTTCCTTGCTGCCTCGTCTTTGGCAGCTCTTGCGATTATCAACGCTTCTTGAGCGGCGTTGTATCGCTTGAGGAGTCGGTCGCTGACTGGTTCCAGTGCGGCAACGAGCTCCCCTTGTTTGGCCCCGATCTTGAGTTCCACCGCAACGACGCGATCCACCTCGAAATCGTCGTAGTGCCCTCCCGCATCCAGCTTGGCCCGTAGATTGAAGACCAGATTGGGATCGGTGACATCGGCCAATTCGGCGGTCTCATGGTAGGTCTTGAACGCTTCCAGCACCTCCTTGGGATCGTTGACAAAATCCAAAACGAACGTCTTGTCCTTCCCCGGGAATGCGCGGTTGAGGCGGGACAGCGTCTGGACGGCCTGAATGCCGGCCAGACGTTTATCGACATACATGCCGCACAGCAGAGGCTGGTCGAATCCGGTCTGGAATTTGTTTGCGACGAGCAGAATTTGATACTCGTCGCCTTTGAATGCCTCGCGGATGTCCCGGCCCTTGAGGTTGGGATTCAGAACCTTGCTGTTCTCCGTGAACCCGTCCGGACTGATATCC
>Ga0163147_10002138_pt1 | contig 28713 bp, 23 predicted proteins | sample OliLakLV19MP6G1_FD_148597 | JGI IMG/M metagenome (GOLD analysis project Ga0163147, IMG submission 148597) | Freshwater microbial mat bacterial communities from Lake Vanda, McMurdo Dry Valleys, Antarctica- Oligotrophic Lake LV.19.MP6.G1 | ecosystem: Environmental > Aquatic > Freshwater > Lake >...
ACCTGCCTCGATAGAACATCGGGAAGGAGGGGGGGGGTAGGGGGAGATGTTACTTCATCTCAAATTTAAATACGTGCACGACATTTCCCATTCCTTTGTCCGCATCTCCAAATGTCCATTGATCCTGTGCGATCGCGCCTAGCGTTTCCACGAGTTGATCGGCATTCCACCAATAGTCATTGATCACGACATACATTCGCTCCGATTTCGTCAGCGTAGCCGCGTCTTTGACGATATCCAAGGTGACCTCATCATACGTTAATTTCAAATACAATTCATACAATGGGCCTCCGGTCGGAATCGGATAGAAAAAGACATCGCCAGGAGCATATCGTTTAAAGCCAAGTTGCGAGACCGCAGCGGCGCTCACACTTTGATTGGCGAGTGCGCCATAGGCTTTACCTTGTGCATCACGATCGATAAAACGAACCGCTTCCAAGTCCGATCCGCTAACGCTCCAGCCACGTCCGGTGACAAGTGCATCATGTCGAGGAAGGGCATTATACGCGAGTGCGCCACCGAAGGTCATGACCGCAACGAGTCCCGCTATTGCCAAAGTTGGTGAAGCTTGTCGCAGGTCTTTTAGTTTAAACGAGATCCACGGCGCTGCTGCGGGCAAAAGACAAAAGGTCGCAATCACAAGCAGGCGATCGGCATAGTTGCCACGCTCATAGTCAATCAGAAAAGCAAAGTCTCCTGCGGCTTTGAGAAGCGCGGATGACATTGCGAGGAGGACAGCTCCAAGAATCAAACAAATGAGCGGCCAGCGTTGATCGGCTGTCGCTTTTCGCAAAGAAAACAAAGCACATAACAAAAGGATAAAGGGCAATGCCTGCATGATGAGACTGCTCCAGGCTGGCCAGAGCACAAAGAAATTCTGTTGATAGGGCATGAGACTTTGCCAAAGTGATACCCAAGGGGCGCGAGAAAAAAGCGCACTAAAATTCCATTGAAGATCCGTCTTCCCCTGCAAACTAAACATGAAAAACAAAACGGGGATTGCCACGGCCGATCCCACCGTAAACAGGATAGCCAAAACCCGCCTGATCCATACTCTTGGAAAAGTTGATTCACCTGAAACGAATAAGATCGCGAGCGTGATCAGAAAGAAAGGAACGCCCGCGAGAGGATGGACGGCAATGGACCATGCTCCAAGGATCAGTGCTACCAACCATTTGATCGTTCTTTGGCCCATGGCAATTAACAATCCGCATAATCCAAGAAGATATGCGAAGGACTGTGGCGTCGTGGCAACAAATGGGGCAAGTGGTAAAAGAAAAAACGGAAACAGGCTCCAGCGATCTCTCGATTCATCTCGCATCACATACGCTGCGAATGGAAGAAGGATCGCGCAAGCAATCGGGACGAGCCAACGATCAATGCTCGCGATCGATATATCTGTCACGCGTGAAAGCCAAGTGGTAAATACATATTGCCCCATGTAGTACGGAGGTGCTGGCGTCAGGGTTCCCGTCTGCAGTAAAATCTTTTCAGAAGCGACATGTAAAAATCCATCAAAACCAAAACCAAGACGGTAGATAAGTGTAGCGATGGCTGAGGTCGCAAGCAGGGCTAGACCTGACAATACAGCGCTCATGATCGGCCGAAGTCGCAACCATGTAGATAATAAAACCAATCCCCACAAGGCCGCGATCGCGACCAAAGTCCCAGATGGGAGAAGCGGCCACGGTGTCCGAATCGAAGCTCCTGTTGCGACCTTCGAGGCTGGAATCAGAACGCTTGCCGTCAGTGCAATTCCTAAGATACTCAAACCAACGCTTTTCAGAATCTCCGGGAGCTTTGGCCAAGCTGCCGTCTCCTCCGATTCTTCCGTCTCGGCTGGAATAAGCCAGGCCATGCCCTGCATGATCCCGACGGTCCCAATAAAAGTCGAAATATCCGAAGTCATGTCTAATCTCCATCCCAAATAGAACCAAATGGTCTGTAGGAGGGTTTGAATCGCTAAAAAGACCAAGAGGCCTCCAAAGCTCGAAATGAGCCTAGAATGGCGTCGAAATAGGCGTGATCCGACCAATTGGGCATAGTATAGGATGCCAAATAGCGTCACGAAGGCAAAAACGTCCTTGATTTTGTTGTCCATATCCGCGATCATGGTAGCATGCGACAGGTATGCTCATGACCAATGAAAACGTCAAGTTGACCCCCTATGACCCGCTTCTAGCAAAAACGGTCCTCCGACTTGTTCCCTCTGGGATTAAACCAAATCATTTCACCATTGCCAGAGTTTTTTTAACGCCGCTTGTTTTAAGCCTCATCTGGCTCGAAATTTGGGACTGGGCTGTTTCATTATTTATCCTCACGGCAATTACGGATATTCTCGACGGTTCATTGGCACGCACCCGCAAACAAATCACTCTATGGGGAACGATTGCAGATCCCATCGCTGATAAATTATTGATCACGACGACCGTGATCTTATTTGTTGCCAAAGAAATCAATCCCATTTTTTCGCTCATCATCGTCCTGCTCGAATTAATGATTGTGCTGACAGGGGTCTATCGACGATCTCGCGGCCATGTGACGAGTGCAAACTGGGCAGGGAAAACCAAAATGGTTTTGCAATGCATCGGTGTCATCGGATTGCTCATGGCGAAGATGTCCGGTCTAGATATGTTCGTACCACTATCGATGGGCACATTTTCCCTCGCCATCGTGTTCGCTATTATTTCTTTGGTCTCTTACGGTATCTAATATGTTGCATACTCTGAAAAAAGCTGTTCCCGCTCCAGTGATTAATCTCTATCATCGCGTACTCTCAAAGTTCGCCGCTTTTGTCTATAGAAATCCATCCGAAAAACTGATCATTGTCGGTGTCACCGGAACAAATGGAAAAACCACGACCAGCTATCTGATCGCAAAAGCCCTGGAAGCCGTCGGGGATCAAACAGGATGTGCCACCACGGCTGTTTTCAAAATCGGAAAAACCGAATGGCTGAATGATCGCAAGATGACCATGCTTGGTCGTTTTCAATTACAAAAAATGTTACGTGCCATGGTTGATGCGGGCTGTCGCTATGCGGTCGTCGAAACCTCCTCACAAGGTGTCCTTCAACATCGTCACGCTGATATTCATTATGATGTCTGCGTTTTTACCAATCTCACGCCAGAACATATTGAGGCGCATGGTGGTTTTGAGCCATATAAACAGGCGAAACTTGAACTCTTTCGTCATCTTGCACGCTCATCAAAGAAACAGATCGGGGATCGTATTGTTCCACGCGTCGCTGTCCTCAATCGCCAAGATCCATTTGCGAAAGAATTTGCTGTCCCAGGCTTGGATAAAGTGATTTGGTACGGAATTGGCGAGGGCGAAGGAATTTCCGCCATTGATCTCAAGGATGAAGGTTGGGCGACCTCATTCACGATCCGTGGTGAGCGTGGACGAATCGCACTCCCTGGCGAAGTAAATGTTGAAAACGCTGCCGCTGCGATTGCGGTCGGCGAGGCGCTTGGATTTGAACTCGGTCCGGTTATGAAAAAACTTGCGACCGTATCTGGCGTTCCTGGACGTTTTGAACGAATCGACGAAGGCCAGTCTTTTTCCGTCATTGTCGACTATGCTCCAGAGCCAGCTTCTTTGACCAAATTGTATGAATCGATCAAAAAAATTCCGCATACCCGTCTAATCCACGTTTTTGGTTCCTGTGGTGGAGGTCGCGATATCGCACGTCGTCCCATTCTCGGAGCAATGGCCGCCAAAGAAGCGGATGTCGCTTTCATTACCAATGAAGATCCATACGATGACAATCCACGAGATATCATGGAACAAGTTGCCGACGGAGCGCGGAAGGCAGGTATGACCGACGAAAAAATGCATCTCGTAAATGATCGCCGTGCCGCGATCTTCGCCGCCATTAAAGAAGCCCAGCCAGGGGATTTGGTCTTATTGACGGGAAAAGGTTGCGAACAGGCAATCATGGGTCCCCAGGGTTCCCGAACAGCCTGGGATGAGAGGCAGGTAGCTCGAGAGGCTCTAAGAGCATTGAAGACCTAAGGGCAAACGGCGTTTGCCCTTGATCCCTTCCCAAGCCGACCGATCCGGGCGCATGACCATGCGCCCCTACGGAGCCCCGTTCCCCAACCTGCTATAATCCCCGCATGTTCCATCTTGAAGATGTCCTGCAATTAAAAGAAGGGGAGAAGGTCACCAGCATGATTCGACGTCATGTGATGACGCTCCTTCCGAATTTGGCTTTTGCCGTCCTTTTGATTGTTTTGCCCTTTTTCCTCCTGTTCCCACTGTTCTCATGGGGGATTCCTGGCGTCATCCTATTCGCCGTCGCCGTAATTGGCGGAATCGTGATCGCGATCCGAACCATGGTTCTGTGGGATGCGGATGTTCTCGTGATTACAAATCTCCGTCTCGTCGATGTCGATCAGAAGGGTTTATTCACCCGCGCCGTCACCGAAGCGCAGTTGCTAAATATCCAAGAAGTTTCTTGGAAAAAGAATGGCATGTTCGAAACCCTTTTCGGCATGGGTTCAATCATCGTCCAAACCGCCGGAACAGCCAATAATGTCGAAGCCGTTCGGGTACCACATCCACAGCGCATCGCAGATTTCATCAATAATATGCGTCATCAGACGGCGCCAAAAAAGACGGCGATTGATCCGGAGAAATACGAAAAACTAAAATTGATCCAAAATTTGCTCCAAGGATTCTCACTCGAAGAGCTCGAACGGATCGAAACGATCCTTCGAGCTCGAGAGCGTCAGGCCGCAAGTGATGCGTTTCTAGGAGAGGACGGCAAGCAGGAGGCGTGATATCATTACTAGGCTATGCGGAATTCGGCCCAAGACAAAGATCGTTCACGAATCCGTTCGCTCCTGCGATGGCCCGCCTTCTTGGTTGCGAATTTGGCTTTGTTTTTATTGGTCGGTGTCTCCACCGCGCGCGAAACCTATCGAGGTTGGTCTGTTGACCGCGAAATTCAATCATTAGAGGCCCAGGCCGAAAACCTCGAAGGCCGAAAGTTGAAGCTTTTGGCCATGGCAGATAAGATCTCTTCGCCCGACAAAGTCGAGCTAGAGGCCCGTACTCGCCTAGGCTGGAAAAAGCCAGGTGAGCAAGTTGCTGTCCTAACAGGGTATCAGGCAATAGGGGGTCAACAAACCTCAGAAGAGTTCGTTGCCGTTCCCGTTGAACCCGCGCCAAAATCCATTCCCAAACAATGGTTTGATTATTTTTTTCACTCAAAACGCTAAGCTATGAATAAACCAACTCCACGCAATCTCGCCCTGTTTATCGTGATCGGTCTCGTGATCCTTGTGTCTATCGGTGCAGCCGTCATGGCCTACTCGGTCTACATTAAGCGCAGTGATGCGGGCATTGTTCGTGTTCTCGGTTCTTGGTTGCCTGCCGCTCGTGTCGATGGCAAAACCATTTCTTATGGGGATGTTTTAAAGACGCGCGACACTTTGAAGGTCTACTTAAAGTCCGAAGCCGCTCAAGCTCAAGGATTCACTGAATCATTGACCCCAGATCTAGAAAAGAAAGCCACGGTCGAGCGTTTGATGCGCGATCATGTGGTGGCTGAAATGGCCAAAGAAAAAAATGTCACGCTCACAGACGAAGACGTTCGCAAAGAATTCGATCAAATGACCGCCTCAGCCAGTGCCACCATGCCAAATGTCGGAGAATTCCTTGCAAAGAATTTCGGTTGGAATGAAGCAGAATTCCAAGCCAATGTCGTGCGTCCAGCTTTATTAGAATCTCGCGTCGCGATGACATATGGAACGTCCACCGAAGCTCAAATTACCGGCTTTCAAACCGAGGTCGATAAACGCCTGACGAGTTCAGAGGCTAAGATCTATTTGAAGTACTAAGCTTGTGTTCACGAGTTCCGTTTGCTAGTCTCAGCACGCCTGAGACTCTTGCGGGTATCGTATAGTGGCTATTATGTGGCCTTCCCAAGGCTAAGAGGAGAGTTCGATTCTCTCTACCCGCTCCAAAAACACCGACCGAAATGGTCGGTGTTTTTGTATGCAACAAAAAACGACTGAATCAAAGTTCAGTCGTGAGATTCGTTTTCTGTACCTGACACTAAGGAACCCTGCGTCTCATGACCGGTGTCGTAACGCGTCGCATGTCGCCACCAAGGTCCGAGTTCTCATAGGAGAGTGACGGGTCTTCCTCTGCGCCGACTCGATACATCATAACCGGTGTCGTGACGCGACGCATGCCATCAGGCAGATCGTCAGGGATATAGTAGATCCCACCCTTCGATGATTGATTGTGGTTCATTTCGACTCCTTGTTTGGCTTGCCGCAAAAGAGCGGAAGCAATCCTTTCGGATAATGCGCACCAGCAGGTGGCAGAGTCCGCTCGATGGACATGATGCCCGCATGCGGACCAAACGAAATTTTCTTGATGATTCGAATACGAGGCTCTTTTATTCCACCGCGTTTTTTGCTCATCGAAAGACTCTCCTTGAGAAGGGGTTGAACGCAAAGGTTAGAATAAGCAAAGAGCTAAGAACAGCAGAAACATATCAAAAATAAGAGGCATTGTCCAAAATCTAGATGTATAGCCATTGACGAAGACAGGATTTTTCTATACATAGAAGTACGGTCCTTTGTCCATCTTTCGTCTACATCTCAAAAAGGAAGCGCACATGAATCCATTGGTTTTGAGAACACAAGAGCTAAATTGGCAAATCGAGCATGTGAAGGCACATGGTCTCGCAGGTCTCGCCCAGCTCTACCTCGAGCAAGGCATCGCATATGAAGCCCTCGCGATCGAAAGAATGGCCGTGAATGATCCCTCAGGTTGGATCGACTGGCTGGCCGCAATTACGGCCTATGCGCTTGGTGGAAATATTCTCAAAGCGAAACAAATGTGGGAGATGTCCCACAATCTCGCGGCAACGGGTCGAAAAGATGTCCAACCGCTCCTTGAGCAGCACAAAGAGCTCCTGCGCTTCATCGAAGCGCAACAGGGGATCTGATAGATAGCTCTCACGCTCTGTGAGAGCTTTTTTGTTGGTCGAAAACGTAGGAAGCAAAACGGCTTAAATGTGAATACATAATGGATTATCGTTTATTTCTTTCTGGATAGTTAAGATTCGAATGAAGTTTAGATATAGTTATTTTGATCACTAGATAAAATAATGATAAGATCTTTGTATGAAGAAACTTAAGTTTATTTTTTTTCCGGCTTTTCTGTTACTTCTGTCTGGATTGGCTTATGCTCCTTCAACTCAGGCTGCGACGAGCACTGTCTGTGCCTCTGGGTGTGATTTCGTGTCTTTGAAAGATGCAATTACGGCATTTACTCCAACAGATGGGATTTTGCTTGATACGGGGTATGTGTTCGATGATACGCTTGAGGATGATACGATTTCATTTCCGGATCAGCTGACCCTTGCTTGCAGTCCAGGTGTTGTTTTTGGCGATGTGGATGATACTCGGGGTCTTCTATTACCTGGAAGCGACATGACAATACGCGATTGTACCTTTGAAAAGGTTGATTTTGATGCGACGGGACGAACAAATGTCAGCTTTTTGAATAATACTTTTTCAAATGTCGCTTCATCAGGATTAGTGTTTACATCAACAGATGGATTTGTTATTCGTGGGAATAACGGGATTCAAAAAGTCCAAGTTCAGAATGCGGATAATGGAACGATTGAGGATAATGCATTTGAATGTCGTTTTAATAATAACTGCTTAACCTTATCTACAGCGGGTGGAGGGCCATTTGATTTTACGAATCCGAATGATGTCCCGGCGAATTTTTTGGTGGCAAACAATACCTTTAGTAATTACAATACGAATTCGGGTGGGGACTTTGTTCATCTATTTGCTGGTTTGAATGTTGATTTTGTGGACAATACGGTCGAATCAGCGGTATTGATGAACGATGCCTTTGTGACCATGCTCACCATTCAGAATGGCGAGGTCTACCTTGCTCGAAATATTTTTCTTTTCCCGGAAAAATCTCCAGGTGCCACGAATGGAGCCTGGGGAATTAATATTCGTGTTGATGAAGGTGATGCGAATGTGGTCGCCGAACATAATACGCTGATCATGGGCGGCGCAGAGTCAACGGTCGGGGCAAATAGCTGTTTCGGGATATTTGATGGAGGCGCAGCGTCCGGATTGCAGGTGGTTAATGCAGAGTTTCGATATAATCTCTGTCACAATCCGCTTTCGACAGTTGGTGGGAATGGCGTTTCGATGAATTATGATCCAGCAAGTTCAACCGTTCATTTTGTCGATGCTTATAATGGTCTGTCCAATTTGGGAGGAGCCATCGGGGATTCAAGTAACCTGCTAACGTCATTGAGTCCAACGACGAAATTCGGGAATCCAGCCTTTAAGGTGGAAGATGCGGACTCAGATAATGACTTGCAATTAGCTCCATTTAGTAATTTCCTTGATGTCGATGGGACGAAGGATATCGGTGCTTTTGAGGGTGTGCGTGGTTCGGTTTTTCACGTCCTCGCAGGTGGATCGGTTAATTATTCTTCGATTGATACCACCTCGACAGAGCCAATTGCAGCAAACCTACGGAATAATGATACGGTGTATTTTGGAAATGGAACGTATCCTCCGCTGCTTCTGCGACGTTCTGCTCATTTGGATTCTCAATTGACCGTGATCGGTGCGGGGAATGGGACGATATTTGAGGTTCCCTCCAATCAAGTTGGGAGCCCGGTAGTTTTGGATGGGATCAGTGAGAGTACATTGAGCCATCTGGTCGCCCAGGGTGCGTCATCAACTTTTTCGGTTCCGACCTATACGATAACAAGATCTTTGTTTGATTTTGCCGGAAGCACCTATGATCAAACGACCCCGATCGTAGGAAGTCCAAATCTTGCTTTGCTTGTTGAGGATGCGGGTACGTGTAATATCTCGTTCATCACAAGTGATGAACATGATGTGACGGCCACCGTTGGCTCCGCTGTCGATAATTGGAATGTAGGGTTGATTGACGTTTTTGGAAATAAAATCACGGTATATACTCCGAATAACTTTATCTCCTCTGGTGGCGATTTAGCGACATACTTGGCAAACTTTTGCGGAGCTACAGCTACGGTTGATGTGTTTATTCAGAATGTATTTCAAGTGAGTGGGGGAAGTTATACGTACAATGCTTCAGCGGTCGCCCTGGCTGGTGCGAGTATTCGTTCTGGCGACACAGACCCTGCACGGATTACGCGGAGTGTGATTTCCGATGAACGCGGAGGATTTATGCTTATCGGAGCGGAAGACAATGTTTTGACTTCGGTTACATCGACGGCAAATACGAATGGTCTTCTATTTTCTGCGACTTCTACAGGAAATTACATAAAGAATTCGGCTTTGCTTGGAAATGAACTTTCCGATATATATAGTTCTTCGACGAGCAATAACCATTTGGTTAATACATTTTTTGATCGTCTATCGAGTCGTATATTAGGCTCAGGAGATGTTCATGTGTATTTTGATGTACGAGCTTTTGTCCAAGATTCCGGATCGAACCCATTGTCTGGGATTTCTGTCATATTTGAGTCCGCAGATGGATCGACATCGACGACGATGGTCACAGGGGTGGATGGATATACGCCTTATGCACCAGTGCTCCCTGGGTATAATCTCACGGTAGTCTCTTTGGCTGAGACGACGGGAGGCCTGAATCCATATTCGATCGCGGTAGAGGCCTCTGAAGAGTATCAAGCGATGTCGATTATTGGGAATATCAATACGAGGTATCAAACATTTTCGTTAACACTGACAGCAGCGCCAAGTGTTGTGAGCCCCAGTCAGAATACTGGAAGCGGGGGGCTGAGTATTGGAGGGGCTTCTGCGATCCCGGCTCCCTCTTTGTCTTCAGTATCTGTCACTCCCATCGTGTCCACGGTTAGAGTGAACGCCATTCCTTTGCCAGAGATCGTGACCCGTTTAGGCTTTGCGATGAATGATTTAGTGAAATTAAAAGATGACGGGAATCCTGAAACAGAAGAGGACTCAGCGGTTTATTATGTGGGGGCAGATGGGAGAAGACATGCATTTCCAAATAGCGAGGTTTATTTTTCTTGGTACTGTGACTTCTCTGCCGTGCGCATTATTCCAGCCAGTATCTTGAGCCAGATCCCAATGGGTCGGAATGTCGTGTTTCAACCGGGGACACTCCTCGTTCGATTTCCAAGTCTTGTTGGGATATATATGGTGAAAGCCGGAAGTCTATTACGCCTAATCTCTGATGAGACTCTCCCTGCTTCATTCTTGGGGGCAGATTGGAAAGTAAACATAAAGAATATCTCAGAGGCTCTGTTTCATGATTATATAATTGATACGGTTCCGGCTACTTTGGCGGATTTTCAGACAATGAAGCGAGTACCGTCTACCATTAGCGGCAGTATGAACTTGGGATCTGAGACTCCAGTTTTTATCGATAAACCTCAATGCTCTGATCGCACGGCTACGACGACATCTTGGCCTTTCTTAAGTGTTCCAAAGAAATTTGTGTTCACAACAAATCTCTCGGTGACTTCAGCGGATGCGGTGGATACGCGGTTTCTTCAAGAGATCTTACGTTTTCTTGGACCAGTGATATATCCTGAAGCTCGAGTGACAGGGATATATGGTCCAGCGACCTTTGAGGCCGTAAAGAGATTCCAAAAAGCCAATGGATTAGTAATGTCTGGAATCGTTGGACCGAGCACCCGCGCAGAGCTAAATACATTGTTGGATAAGTACCGATAGGTCGCTTAAAGGTCTGTGTTCAAAGGACTGTTTTATTTCCAGATCTTCCGTTATTCTTTGCCCCATGTTCAACCACGAGCCCGCCGCCTACAGCTGCCCCATGTGCAAACTCGCCCAGGGCGAGGACACTGAGGTTAATACCCGCGCCCACATTGTCTACGAAGATGCGACGACTTTGGCCTATGTTTCTCCAAAATGGTGGATCAATAATCCAGGAAATGTCCTCGTAATTCCCAAGCAGCATACCGAAAATATCTACGACATTTCTGACGAGGTATTGTCTGATGTTTATAAAGTCGCAAAAAAGATCGCGCTCGCAATCCGTCAGTCCTATCCATCTGATGGCACGTCCATGCGTCAGCATAATGAACCCGCCGGCAATCAAGATGTATGGCATTTTCATGTCCACGTCTTTCCACGTTTTGAAAACGATCAGCTCTATCAAAATCACGATCAGAAACGCTGGGCAACCAATGAGGAGCGGATGGTATTTGTAGAAAAGCTCGCCCTTGCCTTAACCCGGGCGGGTTGATAATCTCCTCCCACGTTGAAACATGCCAATTTAGCTCAGTTGGTAGAGCAATGCTTTCGTAAAGCAGAGGTCCCGGGTTCGACTCCCGGAATTGGCTCCAGATAAAAAACCCCGTCAAAAGCGGGGTTTTTTGTTGTAGCTTCTAATAATTGTTATTCTTCGCAGAAACCCCTAAACTTATAGCTGTTCTTTGGAAAGCTAAAGGGAGAAGTCGCTCATGAAGACAAAGGACCAAGAGATCAAAGACGCGCTCAAGCAAAGGTTCGACGAGATATCCGCCGTCTTGGATTCTCCGGAAGAACAGCGAAAAGCCGAAATCAGTAGCCGTGAAGCAATGATGCCGGATTTTTTGGAGCATCGTGACTTCCTGGCTCGCTCTCGAGAGTGTATGGCTCGACGCTGGTGTCGTTGAAATATATGTCTGTAGAATGAAAAAGGAGCCTGAGAATGAGTCAAAATCCTGAAAAAGCTTTTCTGCCTTCCAATGGCGAAACTCTCTGGACCATCACCGTCAAACCAAGCCTCGAAGGTTCCGGCATCCTGCCGATGGACCCGATCTTTCCTGAAGAATCCGAGATGGACCAAATTCCTCCAGAGCTTCAAGATCTGATGGATTCGTTCGATCCAAGGTTTCACGGTGATATGCCACAAGGTACATTTCCGTGAACCGTCCAGAATCTCAGAGCCTCGTTAAATAACGGGCTCTTTTTTGTTTAAAACGAATGGGCGAACTCTTGACGAAGGATTGTCTAAATGAATTGAAAACAACAGATTTTCGAGCTCGCATGCTACCTTCGGAGAGCTATGACCCTACCCTGTGGAAAAGTTTTTCTTTCTCTCGTCATTGGGCTCGCAGTTTTTACGCAAAGTATAGAGGTTTCTGCGGCCATTCAGCCCCTTAAAAAAGGGAGCGCTTCGTGGTATCGTTACAAGGGTTGTTTGTGTGCCGCTTCGCCAGATTATCCAAAGGGCACCAAGCTCCGCGTTCGCCGAGTCGGCTCAACCAAAGAAGTTATCGTGACCGTCAATGATTTTGGACCAAATCGCAAACGATTTCCCAATCGCGCGATTGATTTAGACGCGGTTGCTTTCCAAAAGCTTGCAAAACTACGTGACGGTCTCATCCAGGTTGAGGTCGAGCTAGTTAAGCCAGTTGTCAAACCAGCTGTACTACCGATCAAACCATGATTACCCTCGAACATGTCTCTAAAGTGTATCCGCCAGACGTGCATGGCTTGCGCGATGTTTCTTTAAGTATCAAGCCAGGTGAATTCGTTTCCATTGTCGGCCAAAGTGGAGCCGGGAAAACAACTTTTGCAAAAATGCTGATTGCAGAGGAGCGTCCGACTCGCGGCAAGGTCGTGATCGGCGGTTGGGATGTGACCCGGATTTCTGGGCGCGATGTTCCATTTCTTCGTCGACAAATCGGTGTCGTTTTTCAAGATTTTAAACTCCTGCCGCAAAAAACCGTTTACGAAAATGTCGCCTTTGCGCTCGAAGTCGCTGGCGTCCACGGAAAACGTATTCGCGAAGTTGTTCCTCAGGTTATTAAAATCGTTGGTCTGGATGAAAAAGAGCATCGCTTTCCACATCAGATTTCTGGTGGTGAGCAACAGCGTGTGGTGATCGCTCGGGCCCTCGTCCATCGTCCAAAGATTCTTCTGGCCGATGAACCAACAGGAAACCTCGATACGATCAATACGCGCGAAATCATCGATCTGTTACATAAAATAAATAATTTCGGAACGACCATCGTTCTCGTGACTCACAATCGTGAAGTCGTGAACGGCCTCCGCAAGCGCGTGATTACGCTCGGGCAGGGGAAAGTCATTTCTGATCATGCTGAAGGTAAATATCTCCTTCCAAGTTAAAATATACCCATGGCTGTTCATATAAATAGTTGGCGCATCATCGTCTCCGCCTGGAAGCACTTTACGCGGAACATTTGGTTATCTTTAACCACGATCTTTGTCTTGGTTCTAGCTTTATTATCCGTCAATGTCCTCCTCGGCGTGAATTCGCTGTTAACCCGCGCTGTCGGCTTATTGGAAGACAAGATCGATGTCTCCGTCTACTTCAAATCTGACACAGCTCAAGGCGTGCTCGATCAGGCTAAATTCTTCGTCATGAGTTTGCCGCAGGTAAAGTCGGCCGAATTAGTTCCGGCTGATCTGGCCCTGGAGGCCTTCAAGAAGCGCCATGAAGGGGATGAGACGGTGCTTGGAGCTTTACGCGAGCTTGATGAGAACCCGCTTGGCGCAACCCTTATCGTTAAGGCGAAACGGACTTCTGATTATACCTTTTTGCTTGAAGCTCTTCAGAATCCGCAATTCAGTTTCGCGATCGAATCAAAGAATTTTGAAGACCATCAAGATGCGATCACGCGTGTTCGTTTGATTAGCCAATCCGTCCGCGGTTTTGGGATCGGTCTCGTCGCAATCTTCGCCCTCTTTTCTGTCCTGATTGTTTTTAATACCGTTCGTGTCGCGATCTATACCCAGCGCGAAGAAATCGGAATCATGCGTTTGGTCGGCGCTTCAAATGCATATGTACGTCTGCCATTCGTGCTCGAGGGGATTTTTCTGGCCGCCCTCGCCCTCGCCTTTACGGCCGGAATTGTCGTTCTGAGTACCGCCTGGCTTGATCCACGCCTCCAATCCTTTTTTGATGGCAATGCTGGCTTGTCTGAGTACTTTTTATCGCAAGCTTCGACCTTGCTTCTCGCTCAAGGTCTGGGTTTGTCATTCCTTGTGGCTTTATCCTCCTGGGCCGCCGTCGGAAAATATTTGAGACGCTAACATGAAATACATCACCCTCAAGCCAAAGAAAGAGATGCCGATCCTGTCAGGACATCCTTGGGTTTTCTCCGAAGCTATCGCTGAAAAACCGATGGAGGCTGCTTTAGGAGAAATCGTCGGTCTCAAAGCAGCTGACGGAAAATTTCTCGGCCTGGGGAGCTGGAATCCGAATACCTCGATCAGCTTTCGCTTATTTTCCCAAGACCCAGCGGCTGTCGTAAACACGCAGTTTTTTGCTTCCCGTTTTCTTGAACTCGAAACCTGGAAGCGTCCGCGACTTCCTGCAGACACGGATGGATATCGCCTCGTCCATGCTGAAGTTGATGGTTTGCCAGGTCTCATCGTCGACCGCTATGCCGATGTTTTTGTTTTTCAATTACATACGGCGGGCATGGAGCTTTTACGAAATGAAGTCATCAAAGCTTTAGAGCAAGTTTTTTCACCAAAAGCCATCGTCGAGCGTTCAGATCTCGATGTTCGCAAGATCGAGGGCTTATCCGACCGACCAATTACCGTTCATTTAGGTGAGATAACGGCTCCAGTAAAATTCCGTGAAACCGGAATCATTTTTGAGGCAGATGTGTTGAAAGGACAAAAGACAGGTTTCTTTTTAGATCAGCGCGAAGCCCGTCGTCTCGTCGGTCGCATCGGTCGCGGGAAGCGTGTCTTGAATTTATTTTGTTATAGCGGAGCCTTCAGTCTTCATGCGGCCATGGGTGGAGCTTTGTCGGTGATGAGTATCGACGCCTCCCGTCCCGCGCTCGAATCTGCCGAAAATCAGTTTCGTTTAAACGGTCTCAATCCAGATGACGAGTCAAAATGGCAGTTCATGGAAGCTGATATTTTTGAGCTCATGCAAGAAAAAGCGCCACCCGGTGGACCCTTCGATTTGATTATCTGTGACCCGCCAGCTTTGGCTAAGTCAAGTAAACATCTTACAAATGCCATGAAGACATATACCTCGCTGAATAGCGTGTGTATGAAGTGGCTTTCCCCAGGAGGAGTCCTCGTTACAAGCTCCTGTTCTGGCCGTCTTGATCCTGAAGAATTCCGCTCAATGCTGCGCTTATCTGCAGGTCGAGCTCATAAGGATGTCCGTTTGCTCGATTGGCTGCCTCAGCCGGTAGACCATGCGGAACGTCTCGCTTTTCCAGAGGGTCGATATTTGAAAACTGCGATCCTAGAGATAGAAAAGACTTTACTTTCCTAAGCCTCAACCCTTGTCAGGAGCTCTATTTTCGTATAAAGTGCCTAAAGGTTTTTGAGTTTGATAAACGTTCTTTCCTATAGGAGGCTATCCGTGTCGTCGTCCAAATCAAATCAGCTTAGGACTCATCGTTTCGCACCAGCGTCGGAGAGGAGAATCCATCATGCGGTAAAACGTGTCGTGAATCTGATCGAGGAGAGCGAGACCGAGCGAGGCGAAGAAAACGAAATTCGCTTTGAAAAGATCTGTAATGAACGGCAAGACAAGCCCTCATGGATGCTTCACGCGACCGATTCCTCGTATGAAGAGGATATCAATGGCGTAGATGTCTGGTTGCACACCACTGATGCCGGAAGGATTCCCTTCCAGGTAAAGAGTTGTGAAAATGGCCGAATACGTTTCGAGCAAGAATGCCCAATCGGGTATGTCGAGAAGCATCGACCAATCGCCATCGTGGTCGAGCCGAACCGGAGCGATGAATTGATTTGGATGCAAATTCTCGCCCGAGCTACACATATTCGCAATCTGCGTCTCTCAACCCAAGCCAAATCAGCCTAAGGAGGGCTCTCTTGGTACGCTGCCCGCACCGTCTACTCCCGGAGCGGGTTTTTTTGTTGGATTAAAATGGTAATTTCTCACCTTTACGCGACCACATGATGCGATAGATTTCTAATAAAGCCATGAGCAAACTGACGGACAATGGACCAAAAATAAAGCCCAAAGGACCAAAGAGGCTAATGCCTCCGATCACCGAGAAGAGAATGATGAGCGGATGAATACGAATACCTTGGCCAATCAAGCTCGGTCCAAGTACATTGTCGATCAAACCAACAGCAAAAACAGCCCAGATTGTTAAACCGATCCCACGTAAGTCCTGCCCCGTCAGGAAGAGATATAAAATAGCCGGAATTAAAATCAAAGACGTTCCAACGCCAGGAATGAGAGCGCAAATCGCAGCGATGCTGCCCCAAAGTGCTGGGCTAGGAACGCCAAAGATGGTGAGTCCAATGGCAGTCAATACACCCTGAATGAGAGCGACTAAAAGCGATCCACGAAAAACCGATTGAACAGCCGTTTGAAGCTTGCTCAAGATATCGCGATCATATCGATCGGGTAATGGACTGTAATCCATGAGAGCGCTCGTAAATTTATCTCCATCACGCAAAAGATAAAATAAAGCGATCAAGCCTAAGACGCCATGGCCTATCGTTGTAATGGCGCTGGCGAAAAAATAATTAAAGTTACTAATAATCCAAGTCGCGCCCTGCTTAATGAGGTCTGTGGTGTCGAGCTTAAATTGAGGGAAGTATCTTCCGACCGTATTGCGAAGAAGTTGATTGAACGTTTCAAGATAGGTTGCGCGATTTGCGCTGATGTCATTGTAAAGATCACGCGATTCTTGAAAAATTTGAAAACTGATAAAAGCGACGGGAAGCGCAACCGCGATAATCACGAGGAGCGTTATGAGCGCCGCAGAAAGGCTTCGCGCACCTTTAAATCTAACGATGAGACGACGATGAATCGGTGAAACGAGAATCGCTAATGCAGCAGCCAGAGCGATCGTTTTGAGATAAGGAAAAAACATGGCGACCACCAAGATGCCAGCTCCAACCAAGAGGCTAAAGAAAAAGGTGTGTTGAACTTGATGGCGATTCATAGATGTTATTTTTTGCGTCGTTTAGGAGTTTGGACTTCGCTGACCGTCTTTGGATGGAGTCGAGCAACCATGCGTGCCGCCAGGGCGATAATGATAACGTTTTTTATAATGTACTGCCCTTCAAGCGTTGGGACAAGTGGCCCCTGCCAGGTTATCCCTGGAAGGAGAATAAGCGGCATGAAGGTCGTAAACATGTGAACGCAGAGGGCGGCGACGACAAGACGCTCCAAGCCATGAAACAGAAACATGATGCCAATAGCCATTTCGAATAATCCAAAAAAAACCATGAATGTCTGTGGATCGATGAAAGGAAGGGTCTGATGAAGGAGATCAAGAACCATCTGTTGAGCCGGACTCGCATTTACGACCTTTAGCGCGCCGAACCAGAAAAAAATCAAGAAGAGAGAGCCTCGCGTGAGCCCGACGCGTGTCTTTCGTGCGATTGAAATAACGGTATTGTCTGCGATGGCGGTGTAATGATCGAGAGTGGGCATGTGATGATCCTAGTATACCGCATTTCAAGCGTTTGACATGAATACGTAAGTTTCATTATTTGCCATTGCTGCTCCTCGCAATGACAAAAAGGAGGGGTGTATCAGCCTCAAGAGGCTTAAAAACAAAACCGCTCCGATTTAATCGGAGCGGTTTTCAATCTAAATCTTAGTAGGACAATCGAATGGATGGGGATTCACCGGTCGATGAGGAACCGCTATTCGATCCTCGGTTGCCGCCATTGCTTCCATAGCTGCGACCACTGTAGCTTCCGCCACTGCGACCGCCGCGTGAGCCGCCGCTGCTGCTGCCACCGCGTGAGCCTCCGCCGCCACGAAATGGACGACGTTCGCCTCCGCCGCTCCCGCCGCGTGATTGCGATGAGGATTGGCCAAATGGAGTGCGACGCACAGGGCGTTCGAAGCGAGCTTCACGTTCTTGAGCGGCCGTTTCCATCGGACGATGTGGAGGTAATTCTGGCAAAGAAGTCACCTTGATATTGGAGTTGAGCAAGCGTTCGATATCGCGCACATCACGCTTTTGATCAGGCATGGCAAATGAAATGGCATGTCCTTCAAGTTCGGCACGACCGGTACGACCAATGCGGTGCACATAGTCATCTGGATTATCCGGCAAGTCATAGTTCACGACGAGCTCGATACCCTTCACGTCGATACCACGAGCCGCGATATCCGTTGCGACGAGCACGCGATAAGCTCCATTCTTGAAGCCATCGAGAGCGGCACGACGTTGGCTGAGTGAGCGATCCGAGTGAATTTCTGCCGATTGATGGCCAATACGCTTCAAAGCACGGGCGATCTTGCTCGCGCCATGTTTGGTACGTGAGAACACGAGAACGGTTCCACGATATTCAGCCAAAAGCTTTTCCAAAAGGCGAGGCTTATCATTTCTGTCAACGAAAAACAATTCCTGTGACACGCGCTTATTTGCTGTTCCAGGTTTCGCAATTTCAACACGTACCGGCAATTGCATAAACTTCGAAGCGATCCCGACAATCTGTTGCGGCATTGTTGCCGAAAACAAAAGGGTCTGGCGTTCCTTTGGAACCGTCTGCATGATGCGACGGATCTGAGGTTCAAAACCCATGTCGAGCATGCGGTCGGCTTCGTCCAAAATAAGGACAGCGACATTATCTAAATTGACCTTGCGTTGATCCAAGTGATCGATCAAGCGGCCAGGAGTCGCGACGATGATATGTGGATTGCGCTTTAAGTCATCCAATTGACGGCCCATGCTGGCGCCACCAATTAAAACTGCGGTTCGGAGGTTGATCACCTTGCCGATCTTTTGAAATTGCTCTTCAACCTGCAAAGCGAGCTCGCGGGTCGGCAAAATCACCAAAGCACGCTTACCAGGCATCTGAGCCAAGCGCTGAATGGTTGGAATACCAAAAGCCAGGGTTTTTCCTGTGCCGGTTTCAGCAATACCCATAAGGTCTTTGCCTTCTAAAGCGATTGGAATCGACTTTAATTGGATTGGAGTTGGGTGGACATACTTCTGCTCTTGCAGGATGTCGAGGAGGCGTGGAGCGATGCCCAAGCCGAAAAAGGTGGGGGAGGTAGGGGAGGGTGTCATGTTATTAGTGTCTACATACCATAAACGGAGCTTTTCGTCAATGGAATAGAGGCTGAGCATACCATAAAAACGCAATTTACGGGCAGTTTTTTCCAGATTGACGCAGGTCCAGCCAAGGCGTAAGATCTTCGCCATCCACTATTCGGGGATCGTCTAATGGTAGGACAGCGGCCTTTGAAGCCGTGAATCTAGGTTCGAGCCCTAGTCCCCGAGCCAACGCTTCGTGTTTCAAAAGACTGAAACGCGTCGGGATACATAAAACGCCTCAGACCCAGGGTCTGAGGCGTTTTATGTTGGTGCTCGAAAAAAAGGGGTCTCAGTCTGGGTCTATTCAAACAGCTGTACATCCTTTATCCTTTTCATATGGTTTGTGTATGATACTTTCCCATCTGCGGCGACTTTTCAGTAATTACAGACATCGGCATTATATCGATTACCTTGCTGGGTTGAACAGTGGGATATCCGCGATTGCTTTGTATCCGCAGCTCTTCTCCTTGCTAAAAGGTCAATCGCCAGTTGACTTGTCTATTCTGTCTTTCTCGCTCATAGCGTTCAATAGCTGTGTGTGGGTTGCTTACGGAATCCATCGACGCATACCGCCACTTATCATATCATCCACCTTCAATGCTATCGCAGCTGTGGGAATCTTGCTCCTGATGTTTATCAGGTCTTGAAAAGGTAACGGTGCGTGAAAATGTAAATCGCTTATTTTTATACTGGACGAGCTTGAGCGGGTTGTCCACAAGGCTAGGATAGTAGCTATATGACTTACCAAAAAGTTCGCATGATGCAATCCAAGCTTCAGCTCTCCCTGATTACTCTGGTTATATTGTTTCGTGTCCCAGTTTTTGCTCTCGCCGAGGAATATAAAAGCGTTGATCGTGATGCTCTGGCTTCAGTGTATGCTAGACGCACGGATTTGCGATTGTTATTTCGTACCTCTGATTGGAAGGCGATCTCGTCGTCTAAAACAGTAGGTATTCCTACATTAGAGGAATGGGCGAGGAAGTACGGTTACAAAGAGCATCCTGAGCTTGCTGCGTTTGGTCCTGCAAGAGTCGTTCCCGCTCTCGTTCCCTCAGCGTCAACATCCTCTCTAGAACTACGGAGCGATTTGCCTCCAGCCTTGACTCCACTTAAGGATGCCCCGCATCCCGTACAGACAATTGCGGGCACATTCGATTTCAAAAAGATTACGGCTGAGAGGGTTCTTGTTGTCGATCCGGCTTCACGGCGCATTCTCCTCGAGAAAGGTGTTGGAGAACAACATCATCTCGCGTCCATCACGAAGCTCATGACGGCATTGCTTGTAACAAAGAAGGGCTTGCCGATGAAAAATGTAGAAACGATCCTCCTGGAGGATGAAATTGGTGGAGCGAGATTGCGGGTCGCGAATGGAATCCCTCTAACCGTTCACGATATTTTTTATGCCATGATCGTAGGTTCTGCGAATAATGCTGCGCATGCATTAGCGCGCCTCACGAGTGAATCCGTGCCTGATTTTGTGAAGGAAATGAATACACAGGCCAAGGCCTTGGGGCTCAGTTCAACGGTTTTTGTTGACCCAAGCGGCCTCGATGTTGGAAATATGTCCAGCGCACGAGATATTGCGGCTCTTGCAATCACCGCCTTTGATGATCAGGTGATCCGTCGTGCCGCAACCACAGCGAATTATTCACTCATTGCAGACGGACAGATAAGACAGCTCAAAAATACGAATGGTTTGCTTACCGATCCGAATAATGGTCTGTATGTTCTTGGGGGCAAAACAGGATATCTTGAAGAATCAAAATGGAATCTCGTCGTGAAGATGAGAGACGATCGAAATAAGCCACTGCTTATCGTGGTACTTGGTTCGGCCTCACAGGCAGATTCTTTTAAAGATTCTACGACGATTGCAAAGTGGACATGGGAGCATTATCAATTACAAAAGTAGTTTCAGACACCCTATCTGGCGCGAAGCGTTTCAAGGTTTTATGATTCGGTTTTCCACTCCAGTAAAACAGCGAAGATTTTTTTACCAGCACGGTTTTGCTTCTTGTGGGATCGCATTTCACTGTAGAGTCTGCTTCGGCGCTGGCTATCGCCCCTGGAGTGAGTCCAATCCTAATCGGTATGCTTATTGTGGGGCTAGGAATGACAATGCCTGAGTTGTTCTTCTCGCTGAAAGCAGTTAAGAGGCGCATGGATACTTTTCCATTGTTGAAATGTTGTCTTTGTTCCGTGCTATCCTCTCATGAATGAATAAAAGAATCCTCATAATCCTTATCAGCGTGGTGATGTTGTTTGCCCTTGGCGCTTGGTACGATTCTCGTCGAGGTTTGTCTGAAAATAGACAGATGAAAAATGCAGACATGATGCAAAGCGGAAATGAAACGCGTATCGTGAAAGAAAGCGACCGTCGTCTATTATGGCGGTGGTATGGCGACGACCACCGAGCGTCTCGCGCCAATCAAATGGCCCGTGCTCGGAATCTTTGGTGACAAGGATCAGGTGATTCCCGTCGAGACCGTTAAAACCTTTGAGTCATCATTAAAAACACTCGGTATTCCAAATGAAGTTCATATCTATCCAGGCGTCGGACATGCTTTCGCAAATCCATCCGGAGCAAATTATGCCCCTGAGGCCACGATGGACGCATGGAAGAAAACACTCTCATTTCTTGAAACGAATTTAAAGAAATAGAGTCTAAATCTGATAAAAAAACCGCCCCCGATGTAGATCAGGGCGGTTTTTTGCTGAGATATAAACTCTTGGCTCGGTGCTCTTATGGGATGATACTTTTCTTCAGCGATACGATTAGAGAAATTATGTTATAATCTTCTTATTAAGAATAAAGAAATATTTTAAGATTTTTATATATCTACACTTCGTCTCATGATAAACAGCTTAAAACGGTTTAGACGATGTTTCGCAAAAATAGCCTTTTTTGGCGTTTTGAGTTCGCTTATCCCCGTGATTCCTGTGTATGCGTCCGTCGTGGTAACCCCTGCGACCGGAGGAAGTACAATTTCTGCTGATACAAACGGAGCTACAGGAACGGGGGTGTATACCCTGTTAACTGGGCCAACTATTACCGAGGGCGCAGTTGGTGATGTGCATGCAGGAACGATTATTTTAAATGCGCCCACGGGTTTTGCATTTGATACGGGAGGCGTTGCTCCAACGGTTTTAATCGGCTGTGTCACGGGTAAATGCACCAAAAGTAATAGAAATGTGAATGGGGTGGTCATGACGAATGGAATTACGGCGGACTCTCCTTCGGCGATCACGAGCCGAACAGCCTCGACGATTACATTCACCGTGACCAGCGCCGGCAGCAATGGTGTAAAAAATTACTTAACCTGGCAAAATGTTCGTGTTCGTCCCACAGCTGGGAGTCCATTGGCACCTTCTGGCAATATCACGAAGGGAGGCACGGCAATTGTTACGGGCGCGACCGCATTGACGAATTTTGGGACGCTGGGCGAAGGACCTGGATCAACGAATTTAAAGCTAGCTATCACAATACAGCCTTCTTTGATAGCTTTAAATGGTATAGATTTCGCGGTCAAGCCAGTGGTAGCTCTCCAGGATCAATTCGGGAATACCCTGACTTCAAATAGTAGCGCGACCATAACAAGAACAGCTGTTCTGTCTACTCAAGTCTGTGGAGGAACTGCCGGCTCGGGCACATTGTCTTCAACCCCAGCGAGTGGTGCAACCATTACAAATGGCGTTTTGACGTATACAGCGCTGCAATACAGCGCTGCGGAGTCGATAAAAATTTGTTTCAGTTCTTCTGGCGCGACTTCGGTTTTGAGTAATCAAATTACCGTTGGCTCAGGTGATGTTGTGGCTCCTACCCTAACTTCCGTCTCGATTTCTTCAAACAATGCGAGTACCACCCGAGCAAAGGTTGGGGATACGGTCACCTTGTCTTTCACGGCAAGTGAGCAGATTTCAGCGCCAACCGTTGTGTCTAGGACGGGTGGTGTGATCGTGACAAATTCGGTAACCGTCACGAACACGTCTGGGAATGATTGGACGGCGACCTACCTTGCAAATTCTGCTGATACGTCAGGAGCAGTAACATTCAATATCGGGAGCTATCACGATAATGCGAACAATAATGGTTCGACCGTGACCTCGGTGACTGATTCAAGTTCGGTCACGTTTGATAAAACGGCTCCTACGGCCCCTTCTATCCCTGATTTAGCGGCTGCCGATGATACCGGGATTTCATCTACAGACAATATAACAACCCAAACAACGGATCTCACATTTACCGGAACGGCTGAAGCGAACAGCTTAGTCCAGCTCTATGATGCGGGGGTCGCTGTTGGAAGCCCGGTATCCGCAATAGCTGGAAGCTGGAGCATTGATCTTGCATTGGCTGTAGGTTCGCATACGATTAGCGCCAAAGCCACGGACGGAACAGGAAATATTTCGGCCACTTCCTCCGTGTTGACGGTAACGGTTGATACCACGACGCCTGTCCTGGCGGTGGTTACACCTGTTCCAACGCCAGACAATGACACGACGCCGAATTTCACCTTCAGTACGACGGAAGCGGGGACCATTACCTATGGCGGTTCCTGTTCTTCCGCGAGCACATCAACGACATCTGGCAATAAGACAATTACTCTCAGCACACTTACGGCAGGGATCTATTCAGATTGTACGATCACGGTCACCGACGCGGCTGGTAATCCAAGCTCCGCTCTAAGTATTCCGCCTTTCACGATCGACACCACGGCTCCAGTCTTGGCCGTCGTTACTCCCGTTCCAACGCCAGACAATGACACCACGCCAAGCTTTACCTTTAGCACCACAGAAGCGGGGACGATTACCTATGGCGGTTCCTGTTCCTCAGTGACAACCTCGACCACTGTAGGTAACGAAACGATTACTTTTAATACGCTTTCGGCTGGAACATACTCAAACTGTACAATCGCCGTGACGGATGTCGCAGGAAATACTTCTACCGTTTTAGCTGTGCCTACATTTGTCATTGATACCACGGCTCCCGTTTTAACCGTCGTCACGCCTGTTCCAACCCCAGACAATGATACGACTCCAAACTTTGTCTTCAGCTCAACGGAAGCAGGAACAATCACCTATGGCGGTTCCTGTTCAGCTATTGCGACGTCAACACTTTCCGGAAGTAAGACCATAACATTTGATGAACTTTCGGAGGGAGTCTACTCAGATTGTACGATCACCGTGACCGATTCGGCGGGTAATGTGAGCTCCGTGCTTAGCGTGGCGTCCTTCACGATTGATATTACCTCTCCAATTCTCGCAGTCGTCACGCCAGTTCCAACGCCAGACAATGACACGACACCGAATTTCACCTTCAGTACGACGGAAGCGGGGACCATTACCTATGGTGGTTCCTGTTCTTCGGCATCCACCTCAACCACATCTGGAAATAAGACGATCACCTTTAGTACGCTTCCGGCAGGCACCTATGCCGATTGTACGGTGAGAGTAACGGACGCTGCAGGAAATGCGAGCTCACTTTTAGGCGTTCCAAGCTTCACGATCGATACAACGGCCCCGGTTCTCACGGTGGTGACGGCCGTGCCAACACCGAGTAATAACACCACGCCAAGCTTCACCTTCAACACAACCGAAGCGGGGACGATTACCTATGGTGGTTCCTGTTCCTCTATAACAGCGTCAGCAACGGTTGGTAGCAATCTCATTACGTTCAATGCGCTTGCTTCCGGAACCTATTCAACCTGTACGGTCAGTGTTACAGACAGCTCTGGAAACATAAGCTCGGTTTTAACGATTCCAGCATTTACGATTGATACCACGGCTCCAGTTCTCGCAGTCGTCACGCCAGTTCCAACGCCAGATAATGACACCACGCCAAACTTTATCTTTAGCTCCACCGAAGCGGGGACGATTACCTATGGTGGTTCCTGTTCGTCCGTATCTACCTCAACGACATCTGGAAATAAGACGATTACCTTCAATGCACTGACTCCAGGGACCTATTCCGACTGTACAGTCACGATGACTGACGCCGCTGGGAATATCTCTTCGGTCTTGTCCGTCCCATCCTTCACGATCGATACCACGGCTCCCGTTCTCGCGGTCGTTACGCCTGTTCCAACGCCAGACAATGATACGACACCGAATTTCACTTTTAGTACGACGGAAGCTGGGACCATCACCTATGGCGGTTCCTGTTCATCTGCTTCGACGTCGACGATCTCGGGGGATAAAACAATCACCCTCAACTCACTAGTAGCCGGAACCTATACGAACTGTACAGTTACCGTGACTGATTCGGCTGGCAATGTGAGCTCCGTTCTCGCGATTCCATCCTTCACGATCGATACGGTGTCTCCGGTTCTCGCTGTTATTACCCCCGTTCCAACATCGACCAATAACACAACCCCAAGTTTCGTCTTCAGTTCGACCGAAGCTGGTACCATTACCTATGGTGGTTCTTGTTTCTCCGTTACAGGTTCAGCAATGGCAGGGCACACCACGACAACCTTCGACACCCTCCCTCCAGGGACCTATACCAACTGTACGATTACCGTGACGGACGCTGCAGGGAATATTTCGTCTGTCCTCGCCGTCCCATCCTTCACGATCGACACGACAGCCCCGGTTCTTACTGTCATTACTCCCGTTCCAACCCCAGACAATGATACGACACCAAGTTTCGTCTTCAGTTCGAACGAGGGCGGTACCATTACCTATGGTGGTTCCTGTTCCTCCATCACCGCCTCAGCGACCATTGGGAATACGACAACAACATTCAGCACCCTTGCTCCCGGAACATATTCCGATTGTACGATCACCGTCACAGACTCAGCGGGAAACATTTCCGCGACCTTGTCCGTCCCATCCTTCACGATCGATACGACAGCCCCGGTCCTTGCAGTCGTCACCCCAGTCCCAACCCCAGGCAATGACACGACGCCAGATTTCGCCTTCAGCTCCACCGAAGCTGGCACGATAACCTATGGCGGTTCCTGTTCCTCCGTCACTGCCAGCGCCGCATCCGGTGACAATACGGTTACCTTCAACGCCCTTTCTTCTGGTACCTATATAAACTGTACCGTCCGCGTGACCGATGCAGCCGGAAACTTGAGTTCCATTCTGTCCGTCCCATCTTTCACAATCGATGCCACGGCTCCAGTCTTGGCCATTGTCACCCCGGTTCCAACACCAGATAATGACACCACGCCAAACTTCGTCTTCAGCTCCACCGAAGCGGGGACCATTACCTATGGTGGTTCTTGTTCCGCAGCTTCAACCTCGACCACATCTGGGAATAAGACGGTCACCTTCAATGCATTAACTCCAGGGACATATACCGACTGTACGATCATCGTCACGGATACAGCTGGGAATGTATCAGCCGTTTTGTTGATTCCATCTTTCACGATTGATACGGATGCTCCTATCCTCGCCGTCATCACCCCCGTTCCAACACCAGATAATGACACGACGCCAAGCTTCACCTTTAGTACGACAGAAGCCGGCACCATCACCTATGGCGGTTCCTGTTCTGCTACGTCGACCTCCGCGATCGTTGGAGACAAAACAGTTACCTTTAGCACATTGACTCCTGGGGTCTATACCAACTGTACGATTACGGTCACGGATGCCGCCGGTAATGCAAGTGCGGTCTTATCCGTTCCATCCTTCACGATTGATACTGTCTCTCCCGTCCTCGCTGTAATCACTCCGGTGCCTACACCGGGCACGGATACTACGCCGAATTTCACCTTCAGCTCAACCGAGGCTGGAGCCATTACCTATGGTGGTAGCTGTTCCTCGGTGACTTTGAATGCGACCTCGGGGAATAATACGATTACCTTAAACTCCCTCGCTTCCGGCACCTATACGAATTGTACGGTCAGCGTCACCGACGCGTCAGGAAATGTGAGTTTGGTTTTGAGTATTCCTTCCTTCGCGATCGATATTTCAGCTCCGGTCTTGGCTATTGTTACTCCCGTACCAACCCCAGACAATGACACCACGCCAAGCTTCATCTTCAGCACGACCGAAGCGGGGGCGATAACTTATGGAGGCTCCTGTTCCTCCCTATCCACCTCGACAGTTGCAGGCAACAAGACGATCGCTTTGAGTACGCTTCCAGATGGAACTTATGCCGATTGTACGATTACCGTCACCGACGCTTCTGGGAATGACAGTAATGTTTTAGCTGTTCCATCTTTCACGATCGATACGGTATTGCCAATTCTGGCTGTTGTCATCGCCGTCCCAACCCCAGGCAATGACACCACGCCAGATTTCACCTTCAGTTCAACGGAGGAGGGGACAATCACCTATGGCGGCTCCTGTTCCTCGGCCAGTGAAAATGCGATTGCCGGAAATGCGACGGTCACCTTCAATGCGCTGTCTGCGGGGACATATATAAATTGTACGATAACGGTGACCGATGAAGCTGGAAATGTGAGTGTCGCTCTGAGCGTCCCATCTTTCACGATCGATACGTCAGCACCGACTCTCGCCGTCATCACCCCGGTTTCAACTCCGACTAGTGATACGACGCCAAGTTTCGTTTTCAGCACGACCGAAGCCGGCGCCATCACCTATGGCGGTTCCTGTTCCTCCGCATCAACGTCTACGGCTTCTGGAAATAAAACGTTGAGCTTCAATGTGTTGGCTCCCGGAACATATTCCGACTGTACGATCACCATCACAGACTCAGCGGGAAACATTTCCGCGATCTTGTCCGTCCCATCCTTCACGATCGATACGCTCGCTCCAATTCTCGCTGTCGTGATCCCGGTCCCGACGCCGACCAATGACACGACTCCGGACTTTATCTTCAGTTCCACCGAAGCCGGCACCATCACCTATGGCGGTTCCTGTTCCTCCGCATCAACCGCGGCCATTTCCGGGAATAAAACGGTCACGTTCGACGCCTTGATTCCTGGGACCTATACGAATTGTACGATCACGGTCACGGATGAAGCCGGAAATGCGAGCCTAACGCTGTCCGTCCCGGCCTTCACGATCGACACAACCGATCCAGTGCTTGCGATCGTGACCCCTGTACTAACTCCATCGAATAATACAACGCCGACCTTTGTCTTCAGCTCCACCGAAGCCGGCACTATTACCTATGGCGGCTCCTGTTCTTCCTTTGCCGGATCAGCTTTGTCCGGTAATAACAGCATCGTCTTCAATATACTTTCAAGCGGAATCTACACAAATTGTACGATCACCGTGACCGACTTGGCTGGAAATATTTCCTCTGTCCTATCCGTCCCTGATTTTACGATTGATACGACGCCACCGATCCTTGCGGTCGTGACGGTCGTCCTAACGCCAAGCAATGACACCACACCGACTTTCGTCTTCAGCACCTCCAAGGCTGGAACGATTACCTATGGCGGTTCCTGTTCCTCCGCAGCCACGTCGACCGCATCAGGTGATACGACCTTGAATTTTGACGCCTTAGGCTCCGGTGTTTATTCCAACTGTACCGTCACCGTGACCGATACGCTCGGTAATATCAGCTCCGCCTTATCCGTCCCATCATTCACGATTGATGCGACAGCGCCGATTCTGACGCTCGTGACTCCGGTTCCGACCTCAACCCAGAGTTTGACTCCAAGCTTCACCTTCAGTACGACCGAAGCCGGCACCATTACCTATGGCGGTTCCTGTTCCTCCATGATCTCTATTGCCAGCCTCGGGGATAATATCGTGAGTTTTTCTCCACTCACACCAGGTT
>Ga0163147_10002153_pt1 | contig 28554 bp, 25 predicted proteins | sample OliLakLV19MP6G1_FD_148597 | JGI IMG/M metagenome (GOLD analysis project Ga0163147, IMG submission 148597) | Freshwater microbial mat bacterial communities from Lake Vanda, McMurdo Dry Valleys, Antarctica- Oligotrophic Lake LV.19.MP6.G1 | ecosystem: Environmental > Aquatic > Freshwater > Lake >...
ATTGCCGTGAGCACAGAAGCGAGCAGCAACCAGTTCACGCGCATGAGCGGCGCGGTGCTCCTCGCGGGTGGCTGCGAAGTGGGAAGCGTGTAAGTCAAAGAACGCCCGAGAAGGTCGAGCCCGCTTTGCACTTGTTCGCTGTAATCAGCCACATCCGAAGCCAAGACCCGTGGGCTAAGAGTACGATATTTGGCCTCCAACATCATCATATTGCCTTGCGTCGTGGATGAGTATTGCAAGTCAAACCACGCATTGGTGAGTGCCTTTTTTTCGTGGTTCTGGCTCCAATCTTTCGGCAATTTTAACGTGGTAATCGCGTGGATATCGAGACCTCGCTCGAGCGCCACATCCCACTGACGCTGTGTTTTTCCTGGTCGCTGCATACGATTTGAGATGTCGGTAAGCGTCACTTGGCCGTTGAAGACCGCTGAATTGGTTGTGCGCTGATTCCAGAATTGGGGAATGGTGTAAGACTCAACCACCCGGACAGTATTCGTCGCCTCGTCGTCTTGGAACGACACCAAGTGCGCTGACTGAATAGATGGGTAGTCCGCCGTGTAAAAAGAAAGATAGCGATCTGTCAGTGCCCTCAGCGATGTGGAGGTCGCTGCGGCCCGCAAAAATTCGGCTACACTCCCGGTCGCCTTGGTCGTAACCGTGAGCGTGGTAGGCTTCGTATTGAGAAGATCTCCGCACACGAAGTCGGACGTCACTTTGCTCGTTCCATAGGCCACTGCGCGTGGTTCTACGGGAATGAGGTTCGTTTCTCCCTCCGCGAGGCGCAGACCATAGCCGAAATGCGAGATGAAAATTTTCCGAAGCGGGCCTCGCTGGCAGGTGCGGGTAGGATCTAAAAAGTAGCTTTCTCCGTTGATTTGCACTTCCAGAATCACATGGTCAAAGGCATTTGCAGACGGCAACAAAGCCGCAACTCCAGATCCCCACGCAGAACTTACGAGCACGGGATAGCACGTGATTTCAAGAGACCTCAACATGCTGGCCAAGAGGAGAACTTTTTCTTTGCAATCGCCCAACTTGTTCGAAAAGACCTCCCGCGGTAGGCGTGGCTGGTGAGAGTGGACGCCCGTGGCTACCGCCATGTAGCGAATCTGATCTTGAACAACGCGCAACGCCGCAGCGGTCTTTTCCTCTGCCGTGGGTAGCGTGCGCAAGCGAGCGATCTCGGCTTCCAGCTCTGGCCCGAGTGCCTCCCGTGAGACATAGAGCGGAAGGGCCCACTCCACGACTTCGCTCCACTCGCTCATGCTTCCGACTTCTGCAAAAGGGTAGATCACCTCTGAACGAGGAATATTGTTCTCGGCGATCACAGCCGGCGCGTTCTCAACCTCCCACTCCCAGATACCTTGCTTGCGTGTCGGCTCGGATGCGCCGCCGTGGCTTCGTGAAAAAATCGGAAGCTTAGGCGACAAAATCACACGCTGCCGAATTTTTGCCACAGGCCCTGAATATCCCAACAGAAACGACCGATAGAAGACGCCACGGAACGCCGGATGCTCGCCACTCTTCGTGTAGCTAAAGCGCAGAACGTCACCGACACGGACATCTTTCAAGCGAATCACGACGGTCACTCCGCCATTCACCATATAGTCTTCCATCTCATTTTCCCGATGCAGCACGCTCACGAGGTCGGGCTTGAGTCGGGAAGTCCAGACACCGTCGCGCAGGACGTCTGCTCGGTGGAGCTTCAAAGATTCGTAAGACGGAGAAACGCTGATCGCGATTTCAGAATCACTCTGCACGCCAGCCTCGTTGAGAATCAAGAGGGCTGAGTGGTGGAAGGTTTCCCTCGGCTGAACGCGAGAGGTCTCGTCCACGAGCAGGTAGTAGCTACCTCCCTCGACTTGTCCCTCCGGCACGCTCGTCGGCTTCTCGACTTTAACAGGCTCAGCCCAAGCGGGCTCCGGTGCTATTTCATAAACCTCTGCAGAAAAAAGCGACGACGGAATCCACGCCAGCACAAACGCCAAAGTCGCATAGATCCTCATTGCGCATGAGGGCGTATCAGGTTGGCCGCCGAGTTGTCGAGCATGGGCTCTGAAACTCTACAGCAGTTCGCTTGGAACTTTGCCGCCGTTCTTGGCGAGATTGGCGAGGACTTCTATATGAAGCCAAATATTCATCCCCGCAGAATCCCCCATATCTCCCGGATATGATCGCCGCCACCCCCAACGCACAGTGCGAGTTGTTTCCTGTGTGCCTGAAGACAATGGAGGGCTCCTCCTTTTCTTGAAGTGCGCCCTCAAGATCGTGCGACGACCGACCAAATTACGATTTCTCTCTTGTAAGAAATTTGAAAACCGTGCATAATCGATGCGCCCCCTCAACCAAATCTGCTCTTATGAACAAACATTTATCATCATTTGATGAATCGCATTCCATTAACGAATCTGGAAGCCAAGCGAAGAGACCTTTTTTGCGTATGCAGAGCCTCGTAGTTCTAGGGGCGATTTCACTTTTTGCTATGGAGCAGAGCCTTCGAGCTGTTGTCCCTCCGGTGCCGGCGGCTTTTCCCAATGTTGCTCAGACCCCTGGCACCCTGCTTTATCGCTCTCCGACGGATCAAAGTCGAATTACCAACATCATTTATCACAACGGCTGGTTTTATACCAACGTGGTCACTGGATCAGCACAAAAAGCCTGGAATTTCAGTAATCCAAATGCTGTCAGCACCTTCGGCGTGCGCCAAGACACGAACATGCCCTTGTTTAATGATCATGGTAACCACGCACATACCAAGATAGGCGATTGGGTAGGGGGAGTTTTCGGTATGGACATCCGCCGGACAGGATTGGGCGTGAATGCATTAAATCAAGCGCATCCAGAGTTCGCCACGCTCACCCCATACAATACCACGGAGGGACACGCTCTTTATTGGCCATGGAAACTGCCTTTTCATTGGATCCAGTACGCTGGGGCAGGCACTTCGACCCCGACCCAGCTCACTCGCCCCAAAGTAAGCGGTCCAGCCGGCCCGCAAGTCCTCTACGCATGGAATTCTCTGGCTGAAGACGGTGTCACGGGAAATTCTATCCTTTTGGGTAATCTGCTGTTTATCACGTCCGATGATTCGAATTTAGGCATCCTTTGCTATGATATTTCGCCCGTATTTCGCACGCCAGCTGAGCGCCCGATATTGCTCGATAAATTGACTGGCGGCTTTGGTGCCTACATCGCTGTGCCCTTCGAGCATTATATCGTGCTTTCCGATAGCGATTCCCAAAAGATAGAAATTATTGATTACCAGGATCCCACTGACCTCAAGCACGTTGCATCTATTGATGTGAGGGGAGATTCGGCCAAAAGAGGGGACGAGAGCGTATCCTACGTGCAGGCGCAAGATAACTTTATATTCGCTCAGCGGCATAAGATTAACATGGATAATTTTCTACCCGTGCTGGAGCTAAGCCAAACGGGCGTTGGCCGACCCGCTGGCTCGGTAGCAGGTAATATTGACACCAGCCAATACGCCATGCCATTAGGCAATCTTCTTTTTACCGGTGGCTACTCCTTCGGCAATGGCTTTGATCGTCTCGGTATCTGGGCGCACCAAGCGACACCCGATACAAAGAAGCCCTATGTCGGCTATCACATGCCTCGCCCCGGGCAGACGAATTTCCCCGTTGGTGCACCCATCAGCCTCTTGATCCATGAGACGCTGGAATCCTTTACCATCATCAATGGCGAAACCGTCATCTTGCGTGAGGTCGGCACGAGCACGCCGATTGATTGTTGGATCAGTTTTTCCCATGATGACGTGCTTACGATCACACCTAAGCAATACCTCGCTGTGAATAAAACCTATGAGGTGATTGTCGTAGATGGAGGGATCAAAGATGCGGTCGGCAACGGCATCGAACCTTATACGTTTACCTTTTCCACTGGTGCTTCTGTCGCTGGAGGTAATGCTTCGCCTAACCTCAGTAGCTTCACTGCTTCTCCTTCCCCGACCACCGTTGGCACAATCGTCACGCTGAGTGCCACCGCTACCGACCCAGAAAGCAATCCTTTACAATACCGTTTCACCTTCGGCGACGCCTCCGCCACAACCGCATGGTCCAGCAGTCCGACCGCCACCCGCGCCTATGATGCTAATGGCCACTACGATGCTAAGGTTCAAGTGCGCGATCTTAAGCCCGGCGGTGCAACTTCTACCGTCACGAAGACTCTGACGGTCACGATCGCTGCTCCCCTTGTCGGCACTCGCCCCACGAAATCTTCTCCTATCGCCCTTGATGTGGCCAACCGTCGGGTTTGGTCCGTTAATCCCGACGCCGATACCGTCACCGTGATCCATGCCGACACAAATGCCAAGCTCGCCGAATACAACCTGCGCACCTTACTTGGGCTCACGAATGCACAGACTGCCGACCCTCGTAACGTCGCCCTCGACGCTTCTGGCAACGCTTGGATTACCTGTCACGATGCCGACCGCATTGCGGTGCTGAGTCCTGCGGGTGGCTTGCTCGGCACGATCAATCTCAGCTACGGCAGCCAACCCTACGGCGTCGCCATGAGTCCAGACGGAGCCAGTGCATTTGTCACCCTTTTCGGTAATGGAATATTAAAGCGCTATGCCACCTCCACGCGGGCGGAGACGGGTAGTTTACTGCTGGGGCCCACCCCACGTGCCATCGCCATTACGGGGGACGGCAGCCGCGTGCTGATCACCCGATTCGTCTCATCCCTCAACCGAGCCCATATCTGGGACGTAAACAATGGCACTTCGCTGAGCCTTACCCGTAGCATGAACTTATTGCGCGACTTTGGGCCTGACACCTCTTCGAGTGGTCGAGGAATTATTAACCAACTTTCCAGTATCACTCTTTCACCCGACAACCAATGGGCTTGGATAACTGCCTCAAAAATGAATGATGAGCACGGACTATTCTTTACGGGTCGTCAGAACTCCGAAAACATCATTCGCGCCTCTGTTGTGCGCATTCGTCTCAGTGCCAATGGAGAGACAAACGACGGCGCAAATCGCATAGATATTGATAATAGTGAGTCCCCCTCTGGCGTTGTTTTTTCTACCCTAGGCGATTACGCCTTCGTGACCCTACAAGGAAACAACGAGATCGCAGTTTTCGACGATTTCTCCATCCAAGCTGGCCAAACGAAGTCAACGAAATGGAGATTCCCGAGCGATTTGGCGCCGCAAGGTGCTGTTCTGGATTCCGCCACGAACAAAATTTTTGTCAATAATTTCATGGCTCGTAACGTCTCGATCCACGACGTAACCCCCTTCCTTGCTAGCGGTGCCCGCACCCCTAGTTCGGTTAAAGTTTCCGCCGTGAGCACCGAGCGGCTTAGCCCTATCGTTCTGGGCGGCAAGCAGATTTTCTACAACGCTTCCCTTAAGGATTTACTGGGTAGGGACGCCATGAACAAAGAAACCTACATATCTTGCGCCAGCTGTCATACTGATGGCTCAATGGACGGACGCACGTGGGACTTCACGCAACGTGGCGAGGGCTTCCGTAACACCACGGATCTCCGTGGCCGGGCGGGCATGGGCCACGGAAATGTTCACTGGTCGGGAAATTTCGATGAAATCCAAGATTTTGAAAACGACATCCGCGACCATTTCAGCGGGACTGGGTTGATTGATGCTGTCACTGTCTCTTCCCCTCTGGGAACCCGGAAGGCTTCGCTAAGTCCTCAGCTTGATCAGCTAGCGGCCTACGTCACGAGCCTCGGTAAAGAAACCTTGCCTAAGAGCCCTTTCCGTAATGCTGATGGCACAGAGACTTCTTCCGCCATCGCGGGCCGAGCCGTTTTCGCATCTCAAAACTGCATTGACTGCCATGGTGGCGCGAATTTCACCAACTCCCGCGGTGGCTTTGGAATCGTGCCCCGCCTAGAAGATGTGGGCACACGCCGCACTAGTTCAGGCGGACGTCTTGCTGAATCTCTGGCTGGCATTGATACACCGACTCTATTAGGCCTTCACGCTACCGCTCCTTATTTCCATGACGGCTCAGCGGTAACTCTCGATGATGTCTTTCGGGTAGCGGGCGGAACCGTTTACCAAATGGAAGATGGTATTCGATCTGGCGCAACTTCGATCCCAGGCTTCATCAACATAAACTGGGCTAACGCTGTTCACAAAAACTCACTGGTTAGCTACAACGGTGGGGCAGGTGCCGTGACCTTCACCAACATTAATGGGGGCACGACCGCTGGAACGGGCGCCCTTGAATTCCGATTCACTGGATCGGGTGCTCTCAATATGACCGCAACGGTGAATGGCACTTCTTATCCTTTCGTCTTAGCTGGCACACAGACCGGCTGGCAGGCTAATCATTGGACGAGCGGTCGCCTTGAGGGTGTCAACCTCACGGCTGGAGCGACGAACACCATCGTGGTGGCCACGAATGCCAGCATTTCCATGGACGATATGACCGTCTCCACGGCCGATGACCTAGCTAAAGCCCAGCCGCACCGCCGGGTTCTGGCCTTGAGCACCACGGATCGGAACAACCTCGTTGCCTACCTCCAGCAACTTGATGCCTCCTCAGGCTCCGCTCCAGATCCTGTTGCGCTTGCTACCTTCCGCAGCACCCAAGGACTTCCTGCGGACGCCTCGCTCGACACGGCGACCCCAGCAGGTGACGGCGTGGCCAACCTGCTGAAATATGCTTTCAATATGATTGGTGCAGGCAGCGGCCAACGTAGCACCGTCACTCAACCCAACGCGTCCTCCATGGCAGACATCGGCTCCGCTGGACTGCCCTTGATCCAAGCGGACAGTAACGGTCGCCTCACCGTGACCTACGTGCGCCGTAAGGCTTCCACCAGTCCCGGTATCGGCTATGCCGTGCAGTTCTCCTCCACGCTGCAAGCGGGTAGTTGGTCGGTCAACCCTGCGGCTACGACTGCGGTTACATCTATTGATGTCAACTTAGAGCGCGTCCTGGTGACGGACTCCGAGGTCATACCCAGCCGCCGCTTTGCGCGTGTAACAGCCACCACGGGAGTTTTCAATGCCCCGATCATTATTAGTCCGAACTCCGTAACAGCGCCCCGAGGCGCGGCCTTCATTTACGCCATCGGAGCCAGTGATCTCCCGAGCTCCTACACAGCGACGGGATTACCTCCGGGCCTGAGTTTGAATACGAGCACAGGCGTCATATCAGGAACTCCCACCACGAGTGGCGTCTTCGTTATTACAGTCGGCGCGACCAATAGCACCGGCACGGCAACAACCACGCTCACAATGACGGTCAGTCTCTGACCACCCATCATCACCAGCACCACCACGGCCAGCCGGCACTAGAACAGCGACTATTGCGCTTTTTGTTGACTCGCTACTCGGCCCACGGCGCGCTTGTTCTAGACGAGTAAACAGAAACTGAAATTGTCGACAAGGGCGCACGGACCTCTCTCACAGAGCTTGGCTGAGACCGTCCTTGTTTGTCCCTTGCATCAACAGAGAGATCGTTCGCCAAGTTACGTTTTCTTGAGGAAAAGCAGCCTGAGGCTATTGAGGCAGACGAGGAGCGTGCTGCCTTCGTGGGCTACGACGCCGAGCGTAAGGGGAACGATGCCGAAGAGGCTTGCGCCAACCATCACGAGCACGGTTCCTAGCGAGATGATGAGATTTTGGCGAATGACCGCACGGGCCGCGCGGCTCAGGCGAAAGGCGGCGAGGATACGGTCAATTCGGTCATTCATCAAAATGATGTCACTCTGTTCCATCGCGGCATCGCTTCCACGTCCGCCCATGGCGATGGACACATACGCCGCTGCGAGACTGGGTGCATCGTTCACGCCGTCCCCAACCATGGCTACTTTGTGGCCTTGGGCTTTAAGTTCTTCAATCGCAGCCACCTTATCTTCCGGCTGAAGGCCAGCGCGCACGTCCGTCAGTCCCAGCGCCCTCGCGACAGATTCGGCGGCTCCTCGACGGTCACCCGTGAGCATGATCGTGCGCAGGCCCAAGGCGGTAAGGGCGGCAAGCACAGATTTGCTTTCCTCCCTCACTTCGTCCCGCAGGAGGATACGACCGATCAGGTTCTCGTGAATAATCCAAACCTCGGTCTGAGAAAGTGGAGGCTCTGGCATGGAACCGATGAAATCGGCAAGCGCGCTATTGGTGAGAAGTTCGCGACGTCCGAGATAGGTAATCTTGTCTTCGACCTGTGCTCGGAGGCCTTTACCGGTGAGGGATTGGAAGTCGGAAATAGCCCGTATGCTGAGGCCTTGGCGCTTGCCGTGGAGAGTGATGGCTCGGGCGATGGGGTGGTTGGAATGGCTCTCTAGCGTGAAGGCGATGTCTAGCACATCCGCCTCCCGGCCAGCAGGAAAGGATTCCACCGTCGTTACAGCCAAATTGCCCGTGGTGAGCGTCCCTGTTTTATCCAGTGCCACGGTATCAATCTCTGCCAGCTTTTCAATCGCTGCTCCCCCACGAAAAAGAATTCCGTTTTTTGCTCCCCACGCGATAGCCGCCAGGATAGCCGAGGGTATTGACAACACCAAGGCACACGGGCTCGCCACAACGAGGAGGGTCATCGCGCGGTAGAAGGCGGATGTCGTGTCTGAGCTGTTCTGAAAAGCCGGAATGCCAAACCCCTGCCACCACACCACAAACATAACCAACACCGCCCCCAGCACGCCATACGTGTAGTGGCTCCCGAAGCGATCCGTGAATCGCTGGCTTGGTGCGCGGAGGTGTTGAGATGTTTGGATGAGCGTGATGATCTTCTGGAGAGCACTTTCGTCTGCGCACCGTAAGGTTCGGATAGTCACCGCACCCCAGAGATTCAGCGTCCCTGAGAGCACGGTATCTCCCATCGCCTTTGGAACTGGTGTGGCCTCACCCGTGAGGTTGGATTCATCGCTGGCCGTCTCGCCCGTGAGCACCTCGCCGTCCACCGGAAAGACCTCGTCGGGCTTCACAACAAGGCGGTCGCCAACCTCAATGGCTCCCGTCTCACGCACCTCGGTGCTCCCGTTTGCTAGCAAAATATTCGCCGTTCTTGGCGCGGATTTTGTGAGGGAATTGATTTCACGATGTGTGCGGTGCAGGGCATAGCTTTCCATCGCCCCGGATGCAGAAAAAAGAAAAAGCAGCAGCGCACCTTCCGTGTAGGCTCCGATCGCTGCGGCTCCGGCGGCTACTGCCAGCATGAGAAAGTGAATATCGAGCTCGCGTTCGCGCAGCTTAGCGACCGCATCAATCGCCGCATCCCATGCCCCTGCAATCAGCGAGATAGCGAAGAGCGCAAGGCTCACGCCAGCGGGTAGCGCGCTCACCTTAGAGGCTAATACCGCCAAAATCAGCGCGCTCCCACAAACCGCCGCTTGCAAGGCCAAGTCCCTCCATTCCTCTTTGCTGCGCTCCACGAGGGCCTCCGGCTCAGGCCATGCGAACTCGCGCCATTTCCAAAACATCGGCGCCGTCAGGCACGATGGCTTCTCCAGCAGGAGATCCTTTGGTAAGCGGCGTAGCACGATTCCGCCGGGCATTCCCGCGCCCGGTGACCGGTTCGTCACCATGTGTTCTTGATCTAGTGACCGCAGCACGGCCTGAAGCCTCCGCTCAAGCAAGGCCATATCCACCCCTCCCATCGTCGCAAGAGATACCGAGCGACGCTCCGCATCGAACATAATTGCTTCCACGTTTCCTTGCGCATGCAGAAATGCAGAGAGAGGGCCCACCCAGCTCTCGGCTCCTTGCAGGTTTTTTTCCCCCGTTATCATCTCCCCATAATCTCGGTGAGAGATCAGCATCAAACAAACCTTATTTAGAATACTTCTTACTATTAATATTGAGATTCATGTGCATTTCGCGTAACTCGCGAAATGCGTGTTGACACCCTCCACCCCGATACGTAGTTTATGCCTCAATGTGTAGCAGAAGCTACATTTCAAGCACATTGAACGCGTTCATCTCATGACAATCCGAACATCCATCCTCACCGTCCTTGCATGCGTCTGCGTTCTCTCGATCGCTGCGCATGCCGAGACACCACCTCCGAAGCCGAAGCGCATCCTGACGACCTTTACGATCATCCAAGACATCGCACAAAACGTGGCTGGCAACGCAGCGATCGTTGAATCCATCACGAAACCTGGCGCAGAAATCCACGATTATGAGCCGACCCCGTTGGATATCGTGAAAGCACAAGCTGCGGATCTCGTGCTGTGGAATGGAATGGGATTGGAGCGGTGGTTTGAGAAATTTTTTGGCGATGTCAAGGGCGTGCCGAGCGCAATTCTTACTGAGGGAATCGAGCCAATGGGCATCACGAACGGGCCATACGAAGGAAAGCCAAATCCCCACAGTTGGATGGCACCGGACAACGCGATCATCTACGTGGAGAACATTCGCAAGGCTCTCGTGAAGCTCGATCCGCCGAATGAGAAAACTTACAACGAAAATGCAGTTTCTTACACAGCGAAGCTTAAGGCGATTGATTCTCCTGTGCGGGCAAAGTTGGGAGAGATTCCTGCCGATCAACGCTGGCTTGTGAGCAGCGAGGGGGCATTTTCTTATCTTACCCGAAACTACGGGATGAAAGAACTCTACCTCTGGCCGATCAATGCCGATGCTGAGGGCACTCCACAGCAAGTTCGGAAGGTCGTTGATAGCGTGCGAAAAAACAATATCCCGGTTGTGTTTAGTGAGAGCACGATCAGCGACAAGGCGATGCTGCAGGTTGCCAAAGAGACCGGCGCGAAGTATGGCGGGGTGCTGTATGTGGATTCCTTGACCGATGATGAAGGACCAGCGCCGACCTATCTCAAATTATTAGAATACAACGCGGACGCTATCGTGAAAGGATTCGGCAAGTAGTTTGATCAGAGACCAATGGTTACCAACCCAATCAATGTGAGCGTGAAGGATGTGACCGTGACCTATAACAATGGACACACGGCTCTGCACGACGCCACGTTTTTGCTCGATGCGGGGACAATCTGCGCTCTCGTCGGGATCAACGGCAGCGGCAAATCAACGCTATTTAAGGCGATCATGGGCTTCGTCAAGCCAGCGCGAGGGTCGGTGAGTATCGGGGGCGTTCCAGTCTTCGCCGCTCAGAAGCGGAATTGGGTCGCGTATGTCCCGCAGTCTGAGGAAGTGGATTGGACGTTTCCCGTCAGCGTATGGGATGTCGTTCTTATGGGACGCTATGGCTACATGAATTTTTTGCGTATCGCGCGCAAGAAAGACAAGCAGATCGCACAAGAGAGTCTTGAGCGCGTGAAGATGTGGGAATTTCGGGATCGGCAGATCGGGGAGCTAAGCGGCGGGCAAAAGAAGCGCGTGTTTCTCGCTAGAGCCCTCGCGCAGCAAGGGCGGGTGATTTTGTTGGATGAGCCGTTTACGGGTGTGGATGTGAAAACCGAAGCGGCGATTATTGATTTGCTTCGCGAGCTACGAGACGAAGGCTGCATCATTCTCGTCTCCACACACAACTTAGGATCAGTTCCAGATTTCTGCGATCAAGTCGTTCTAATCAACCGCACCGTACTGGCTTATGGTTCGACCGAACAGGTCTTTACTCAAGAAAATCTCGCTATGGCCTTCGGTGGCGTATTGCGTCATTTCCGCTTGGACAAATCCACGGTAGATGATGACGACGAGCGCTCAGTGACATTGTTGACTGATGATGAAAGGCCGGTGGTCTTCGGCAAAGGCGGGCACCTCGAGCACCGGACGGCCCGCGAGGAGGATACCGAGGAGGTGCGGTGAGCGAACTCCTCATTCCCTTTCAATACGAATACATGCTCAAGGCCATGTTCGTGAGTGCGCTCATCGGTGGTGTCTGCGCTTTTTTATCCTGCTTCGTTACCCTTAAGGGTTGGTCACTCATGGGCGATGCTCTCGCCCACTCCATCGTTCCCGGTGTGGTGATCGCCTATATCGTGGGAGCCCCTTTTGCTGTAGGCGCCTTCGCGATGGGGCTCTTATCCGCGGGCACGATGGGCTTTCTAAAAAGCAAAGTCTCGCTTCGTGAAGATGCCGTGATCGGAGTCGTCTTTACCGGCTTCTTCGCCCTCGGCCTGCTGCTCATCTCGCTCTATCCAAGCAGCGTGAATCTCCGCACGATCGTCTTTGGAAACATCCTAGGAATTTCTGACTTCGACATCGCGCAAGTCCTCATCATTAGTTTGGTCTCGCTCACCGTTCTTATCCTTAAGTGGCGCGATCTTTTTCTCTTTGCATTTGATCCCCTGCAAGCCCGAGCCCTCGGCATGAACACGCACATTCTGCACTTCACGCTCCTGACATTGCTGGCAGCCACGGCCGTCGCCGCGTTGCAAACCGTGGGTGCCATTCTTGTGGTGGCCATGTTAGTGACCCCGGGCGCCACGGCCTATTTGCTGACAGACCGTTTTTCTCACATGCTTATGATCGCGAGTGCACTCGGCGTGGTGACATCGTTTGTTGGAGCGTACGCGAGCTATTTTCTGGATGGATCCGTCGGCGGTTCCATCGTGGTGCTCCAGACGTTGGTCTTTCTTACCGCGCTGGTTTTTGCACCGAAGCATGGCATGCTCGCCTCCCGTCGTGCGCGGCGCCTCACTTCCCATGGAGTCCTCGCATGAAAGCCTGGGAACTTTTCATGAGCAATCCATGGGCCCCGCTCAACTACGGATTCATGCGCGACGCCCTCCTCATCGCCGCACTCGTCAGTGCCGTCTGTGCCATTCTTTCTTGTTACTTGGTTCTCAAGGGCTGGTCGCTCATGGGTGACGCCGTCTCGCACGCCATCCTACCCGGAATTGTCGTTGCCTATCTTATTGGACTTCCCCTCGCGCTCGGAGCATTTGTGGCAGGCCTCATCTGCGCCATCTCGACGGGCTTCATTAAAGCCCATAGTCGCGTGAAGGAAGATACGGTGCTGGGCGTGGTTTTCACCGGACTTTTCGCCTTAGGGCTCGTCATGTTCAGCAAAGTAAAAACAAATCTCCACCTTGATCACATCCTCTTCGGCAGCCTGCTCGGAATTTCTCACGAACAAATCGTGCAGACGGCCATCTTCGGGGGATTCACCCTCATCGTGATCCTTGCCATGCGGCGCGACTTGTTTCTCTTCTGCTTCGATGCCAACCACGCCCGCAGTATCGGCCTCAATACCACGATGCTCTACTACGTCCTCCTGTCCCTCCTCTCACTTTCCATCGTCGTCTCGCTCCAAGCCGTAGGCATTATCCTCGTCATCTCCATGCTCATCACCCCCGGTTGCGTGGCCTACCTCCTCACGACCCGCTTCGAGCGAATGCTCATCATCGCCGCCGCCAGTGCCATCCTGTCAGCGATCATCGGAACCTATTTGAGCTTCTTCATAGACGGAGCAACCGGCGCCTGCATCGTCCTATGCCAAACATTCCTCTTCATCCTCGCCGTCCTCTTCGCCCCCCGCCGCGGCATCCTCGCGCAGAGATTCCAAGGTGTCGCGAGGGAAGCAGCGGCGGTAATCCCGTAGTGCGCTTTCTTTGAAGGCGCGAACAATGTTTCTTGCTACAAGCCCGCATGCGTGGGTGACGCTGAGGTCGCAGCCCTCAACGAGAAATAGCGACAGCAAAACTCCCGACCCTGGAGGGCCGAGTCGTTTCCGCAATTGCTTTTTCGACCAAGGTTTGTAGTCTCAAGGCATGAATGCGGTCGTGAACGCTGAGGAATTCATCGGAAAAACCGTGGGACGACGAACCGCTCCCATCGACTCTTTAAAATTTGCAATGGGCCTGCAAGCGACCATGCACGCCCTGCGTCCGATGAGAATCCGGAAGGGCGTCTATCGCTTCAAGTCGCACGAGGAGGCAGACCAATGGTTGATGGACCGTTTGACCCAGAAACCGGAGAACTGATTCCACGCCCGCCACTTGAGGCGGACCTAGTGAAGCTTTGTCGGTATTTACAGCGCAGAGACGCAAGATTTGTCGTTGTTGGTGGCCTCGCCATTATTCTCGCCGGACTGGCAAGACATCGGGCCTGTGTCGCAAGACAAACCTCGTAATGTCACGCGAGATCCTTTCACCCCGCGCACCTCCGTTGTCGCCCCTCCTGGTGGCGTCGGTGCGGGCGGTGCATCTGCGAATCGGGCTTTGGTGTGCTTTATTCTGGGCTGATGAGTGGCACGCTTGGGAAGTAAGTTTGGTAGCGTGTCACATCTCGCGTCAGGATGGAAAACCCGGTGACCTGCGCATGGGCGCCAATGAAAAAATCCGCCAGCGGCGAAGTTTTTGACCCGCCCCGCTGCCGGTAGATGCGGAAGGCTTGCGCTGCCAGATAAAGAGCTGCCCGCGGCAACTCCGCATATTGAAAACCACATTTTCCAATCAATTGCTCCACCTCGGCTACGGAGGTGGCTCAATAACATAGATCAGCATAGATAAAGGGATTGATGACCAGTTCCTCTGCCAGAGTCACCATCTGGTCTTTGGACCATGCCTCCCATTCCGGATCTTGATAAAAAACGTCTGAGATCACATTGGCGTCCACAAGCGCCGCCATGGCTTAGTCCTCTCCGCGCAATTCACGCATTAACTCATCGGTGGTTCCACGCCCCGCCCAAATTCCAGTGACGGAATCCAGAGCCTTTCGCATTCGCTCCTGTGGCGTCTCGATTTTGCAAGACTCCGGCACAGAGAATTTCTCCACCCCACGCGCCAGAATTTCCCTAGCCTCCGCCTCCATCGAGCGATCGTGGAGAGCGGCTTGGTCCAGATTGCGGATCGTTAGGGTCGTGTTCACGGTGTAAGTGTAGGCTTTGCTATCAATGCCGTCACGCTGTGGCCCAGACCGTTCCTTTTTAGCGATCGCCATAGTAGTCCACGAGCCCGGCAACGACGCCGTCGGCATACTCGCGGTAGATGCTGCGGCGCATGACTCCGCCAAAGTTCCGCCGCCCGTCGTAGTCGCCGGCTTGGATGCGCGAGAAGGCCATGTGGCTATTCATGACGTAGGGTTCTATGTAGACGACCGGGCAGGTGAAGAGGCGATTGGCGAGGAGGTTCCTTGCCCAGACGTAGGGATTGTCATTCACGCGAATGGCGTTCGTGCCTTGATAGAGATAGGGTGGTAGGCCCGTGGCTTTGGCGAGGCTGGCGGCAAGGGCATCCGTCACACGGAGTTCTTCGTGGAACGAGCGATTGAGCAGCTTGACGAGCATCTCCAAGCGCTGATCTTCGTAGTCCAGTTCTTCGCGATTCCATGCGCCGGTGATGAGGAAATGCAAGTGATTTGGCTCGACGAGGGTAGGTTCTTTTTCGTTCCCCCACGCCTCGGCATTAAAATGCAGACAGAGCACGAGGTCGGGCTTTAAGACGTGATTGACTAGCTGGGCTCGGCGGCGAATCTCGCTGGCTCGATAAAAAAGGCGATTCGCTTCTTTCGCAAGCGCCTCGTCCGACACCGGATCACGCTTGTCGCGGAGCGCAAGCAGGGCTTCTTTTTGCAGATCAGCCGGACGCTTCGAGGTCACTGGCCCTGGCTTAGATCGAGTGAACGAGACTGTGGCACCGAGTGAACGCAGCTGAGGAGCCAAGATGAGCGCGACTTTCAGCACCATATCTCCCTCGACTACCGGAGCGGAATTTCCGACGCGAAACCACCGTTCCTCAAGCATCGCCCAGTCGCCGCCGAGGTGTCCGGGATCGAGCGTGATTTTTAGTCCCTCCAGCGGACGTTGAGGCATCGCCGCAGGCAACTTGGGCTTCGATCGCCAGAAGGTTGGCACGGGTTTGGCGTTGCTTTGGTCCTCGGCAAAACGAAGGATATAGGGAGCCTGAGTGGCCCCGGTGCGGATCTCCGCCGCAGAGTCGCTAAGGGAAATATAGGGAGCCCATGCTTGGGCGGGAGCATAGACGCGATTGAGCAAATTCTGAAAGTCCTCGCGGGTGATCGTCTGTTGGTACGGATCGAGGCGCGTCCAATCTGGACGAGGGGCTAGGGGTGATAGCCGCGCTTCGGCAATGAGGAGCGTCGCAAGGATGATGATGAGGACTTTTTTCAACTTTCCGCTTTTTACAATGCGTTCGTCGGTTCTTACGATAAAAAGACTCCATGATTCGAATTTTATTTCTTGGCGACATCGTGGGTGAACCCGGTCGCGACGCCGTGGTGGACGCCGTGCCGCAATTTATCAAAGAACGCAGCGTGGATTTTGTCATCGTAAACGGCGAGAACGCGGCCGGGGGTCGTGGCATCACGGGAAAAATCGCCATTGATCTTTTACGAGCAGGCGTGGCGGTCATCACGACAGGTGACCACGTGTGGGATCAAAAAGAAACCGCTGGCTTCATCGCCACCGAGCCCCGCTTGCTGCGTCCGCTGAATTACCCAGCCTCTGCACCCGGAGCCGGGAGTATTGTCCTCCAGACTTCCAAGGGAAAAGTCGCGGTCATTAATGTCCAGGCCCGCACGTTTATGCAACCGCCGCTGGACAATCCTTTCCACACGGTCGCTGCCGAAGTCGAGCGGATTGCGGAAGAGACGTCGGTCATTTTTGTTGACGTGCATGGGGAAACAACAAGCGAGAAAATCGCCATGGGGCGCTTCCTCGATGGCAAGGTCTCCGCTGTCATAGGCACCCATACGCACGTGCAGACGGCCGATGAACGCATCCTGCCAGGCGGAACGGCGTTTCTTTGCGATGCGGGCATGTGTGGGCCATACGACTCCATTCTCGGGCGTGAGGCCGATCCGATCATTCGACGTTTCCTCGATAGTATGCCGGTCGCTTTTCCGGTCGCGCGGGGCCCCGTGCAGATCAACGGCGCGATCGTAGAGATCAATGAAAGCACAGGGCGCGCGACGTCCATTTCTCGCATCGCGCAGGTCGTGCGCCGCTGACTAGAAAATGTTCGGTAGAGCATTTTCAGAAAATCGGCGGACGCTTGCGCTAGCGGCACCGATCGCCGCTGGCCATGTCGGCCAGATGCTCATGGGATGGGTAGATACGATCATGGTCGCCCGCCTTGGAATCGTGCCCTTAGGAGCGTGTGCCTTCGCAAATAATCTCCTGTCCGTGCCCCTCGTCTTCGGGTTTGGTGTGCTAGCGGCGGTCAGCGTTCGCGTGGCGCATGCCCGTGGGAGCGGGGATCCGAGCAATGCCCAGCAGACTGTGCGCGGTGGATTTGTTATCGCGCTGGCGCTCGGAGCGGTAGCCGTGGTTCTCGCGTACGCGGCGATGCCGCTTCTCTCGGTCTTCGGCCAGCCAGCTGAGGTCAACCGGGCCATAAGTGGCTATATGATTTTCTGCGCTTGGTCTCTCGTGGCGGTTTTCATCACCTGCGTTCCAAAAAATTTCTGTGAAGCCATGGGCCACCCATGGGCCCCTTTTTGGATCCTCCTCGGCGGGGTTCTGCTCAATGCCGTGCTGAATTTCATATTGATTTATGGATACCTCGGCTTTCCGGCCATGGGGCTCGATGGTGCAGGGCTGGCGACTCTCATCGCTCGCGTGGCAGCAGCGCTCGCCCTACTCCTCTATCCACCCTTAGTCCGAGGGCTTCGGTCTGCATGGCCGGTGACCTGGTTCGCTCCATGTGAGCCAAGCGTTCTCCGTCTTCTGCTGCTCATTGGCCTCCCTGCTGGCGCACTCCACCTCGCCGAAGTGAGTGGTTTTGCGTTTGGATCGCTTATGATGGGGTGGATCGGCGTGGAAGCCATGGCGGCCCACCAGATTGCGATCACGTGTGCCGCGACGACCTTTATGGTGGCGCTAGGCATCTCGCAAGCTGTCTGCGTGCGGATCGGCCAAGTGCGAGGTGCCGGCGAAACCTACCGTGCGCGGCCGATTGTCTTCGGAGCCATGGCAGCTACGATGGGGTTTATGGCTCTTGCGGCACTCGTATTTACTTTTTATGGTCGGGCCATTGCCGGCTGGTTTGTGAGTGAGGAAGACGTGATTGCGATGACCGCGCAGCTCCTCTTTCTGGCGGCTCTTTTTCAACTCTTCGACGGCTTACAAGTGGTTTCTTCGGGTGCCCTCCGTGGCTTTGAGGATACCCGTGTGCCGATGGTCATTGGCATGATTTCCTATTGGGCCATCGCGCTTCCGGTTTCATGGTTCGCAGGTTTTGTTTTTGGCTATGGGGCCTCGGGTGTGTGGATGGGATTTATCGTAGGGTTAGGTGTGGCCGGCCTTGCCTTGGGGTGGCGAATACTCCGCAAGGTCTCGCCAAATTCTCTAATTCCCATTAGATGACAATAATGACCCGCGAACGCTTTCTTGCTGGCCTCGCGGCCAATCTTCTGCGCGTGCTGTTTATGACTGTCCGCCTTCGTCTTGATGACCGCAGTGGCCTGCTCGCCGGACATGTTGCGGGGCCCGTTCTCGTGGCCTTCTGGCACAATCGCATCCTCGGCATCACCCTCGCTTTTCAACGCGTGTATCCCTTCGCCTCGCGTGGTGGGGTGACTGTCCTTACGAGCCCGAGCCGGGATGGCGAGATATTGAGCGCTGTCGTTGCGGCTTTCGGTATGGGATCCGTGCGCGGATCGAGCTCACGGCGCGGATCACAGGCCCTCCGCGAATTGGTGCGATTGGTGGAAGCGGGACGTGATATTGCAATCACCCCGGACGGCCCACGTGGCCCACGCTATACGCTAGGGCCTGGCCTCATCTCGCTTGCGCAAATGACGGGTGCTCCTATTCTCCCCGTGCACGCAAGCTTTTCCCGGTGCGTGCGCATGAAGACGTGGGATGGCTTTATCATCCCATTGCCATTTTCAACCATCTCAGTCACTCTAGACTCACTGATCAAGATTCCCGCAAAGCCCGATGATTTCGAGGCCGCGCGGCTTACCGTGGAGGATTGTTTAAAAAATGCCGCTGATTGATGGTGTCGCTATTGCTGGGAAGGTGCTGGAGGAAACAAAGGCTCGTGTCGCCGCTCTGGCTGCACGTGGCGTGCAGCCCGGCCTCGCTGTCGTGCTCGTGGGCGAGGATCCCGCCTCGCGAGCCTATGTGAGGTCGAAGGACAAGCAAGCCGCCGCACTAGGCTTCTATTCCGTGAAAAAGGAACTCGCTGCGGATACGACCCAAGCCGAACTCCTGCGAATCGTCGAAGACCTCAACCGGGATGCGAGAGTCCACGGCATCTTGGTGCAATCTCCACCGCCGCCTCAGATTGATGAAGCCGCGATTATCCAAGCAATTAATCCCGACAAGGATGTGGATGGCTTTCATCCCACAAATGTCGCCAAGCTGGCGCTGGACGACCCGACGGGATTCGTGCCCTGCACGCCACTTGGTTGTCAACGTCTCTTGATCGAATCCGGCATCGAAACGACCGGCCGCCATGTCGTGATTGTCGGTCGTAGTATGATCGTGGGGAAACCTATGGCCCTCCTCCTCCTGCGCCGTGGGCCGGGCGGCGACGCGACCGTCACTATCGCCCACTCCCGATCGCGCGACCTCCCCGCTATTACCCGGCAAGCTGACATCCTGATTGCCGCCGTCGGCAGGCCAAGATTCCTCGGTCGAGACCATGTGCGCGAGGGCGCTGTCGTGATTGATGTCGGGATCAACCGCGTGCCGGATCCCAGCTCCCCACGCGGCTATAAGCTCGTTGGCGATGTGGACTACGAAAACGTCGCAAGCCTCACTGCCGCCATCACACCCGTCCCCGGCGGCGTGGGCCCCATGACCATCGCCATGCTCCTAGCAAACACCGTCACCGCAGCTGAGCGCGCTTTGGGCTTGCCAACGCGTGATGGTGCGTTAGGTTGAGCAACTTTTCCAAAATGAAGACCGAAATCCATCCTACCTACTATAACACGGTGATCATCTGTGCCTGTGGTGCCACCTACCGCACACGTTCCACTCGCGAGAATCTCAAAATTGGCATTTGCGCCGCTTGCCATCCGTTCTTTACGGGCGAGCAGAAGTTTGTGGATACGGCAGGCCGCGTGGATAAATTTGTGAAGCGTTACGGCAGTGTGCGTGCAGCACGATTTGTAAAGAAGCCGTAAGCTCGATTCCCTGCTTAAAGACGGTGAATGTGCGCTTGCGTGCGTTCACCGTTTTTTGCTTTTTATGGATTTTGAACCCCTGATTGAGCGGAAGAGACGGCGCTTCGAGGAATTGGATAGCGAGATTTCCTCGGCTGGTCTTTTCGACAATGCAAAGAGGGCGCGTGAGGTGCTGCAGGAGCATGGCGCCACGCGCGAGCTCTTGGCTGTCTGGTCGGCGCTTGTCAAGGCGCGACGCGAGATTGAGGAGAATCAAGCTCTGATCTCCGAAGGAGATCGCGAGATGGCAGAACTAGCGGCTGGGGAGATCCCCGCTCTGCAGGTCGAGGTCGCTCGCCTCGAACGTGCGGTGCAGGTGGCATTGCTGCCGCCGGAACCCGACGAAGATCGTGACGCCATCGTGGAAATTCGAGCAGGCACTGGCGGCACAGAAGCGGGACTCTTCGCTGCGGACCTTTTTCGCATGTATAGTCGCTACGCCGAGACGATTGGGCTGAAGGTCGAAGAAATGGAATCCAGTGCGGCAGATCTCGGTGGCTTCCGGGAGATTGTTTTCCGCATTTCTGGGGCTTCGGTCTTTCGACGCTTCCGCTACGAGAGTGGCGTGCATCGCGTGCAGCGCGTGCCGGCCACGGAGGCGCAGGGCCGCATTCACACGTCCACGGCGACGGTGGCTGTGCTGCCCGAGGCAGAGGAAGTTGATATCGAGATCAAGCCAGAGGATCTGCGTATCGAGGTCTGTCGCGCAGGCGGGCCGGGCGGCCAAGGTGTCAACACGACAGATTCCGCTGTGCAGGTGATGCATATCCCGACCGGTCGGATTGTTCGTTGCCAGGACGGACGGAGCCAGCAAAAGAACAAGGAAGCTGCGCTGAAAATCATGCGCTCGCGGCTCTTGGAAGACAAGAGACGCGAGGAAGAGGAGAAATATTCCGCGCATCGCAAGGCACTCATTGGAGGTGGCGGACGCGAGGAAAAAATTCGCACGTATAATTTTGCGGAAAACCGAATTACCGATCACCGGATCAAGCTTTCGATTTACAGTCTAGACCGGTTTCTGGGTGGAGACATCGGCGAGATGGTCGAGGCTCTGCAAACCAGCGACATTGAACAGCGACTCATGGATGCAGGGATGGCATAAGCGCGTATGGAATCGTTTCTAAAAGATTTCCACAATGCAGCGGGGGAAGTGCTCATAGATCGGAGAAAGGAACTCGAGTTGTCCCTTTGCTGCTTGATCGCTGGCGGCAACCTTCTCATTGAAGACGTGCCAGGGGTGGGGAAGACGACCCTTGTGAAGCTCATGGCGGCGTTGTTAGGACTTGATTTTAAGCGCGTGCAATTCACGAACGACCTCCTGCCGGCGGACATTCTGGGGAGTCAGATTTACGATGCCACACGGCAGACTTTTTCCTTTCACCGGGGACCCATCTTCGCCCAGTTGGTGCTCGGGGACGAACTCAATCGCGCTTCCCCCCGCACGCAGAGTGCGGCCTTGCAGGCGATGGATGAGCACGAGGTCACAATCGAAGGCCATACCCATACTCTCCCGGAACCTTTCTTCTTTGTGGGAACGCAAAATCCTCGCGACCACGTCGGCACAGCTCTATTACCCGAATCTCAGGTTGATCGTTTTTTGATGCGACTGGAAATCGGTTCTCCCGCACGCGAGACGCAGCGGAAGCTCCTTGATCGAGATCGCCTTGGACGCCAACTCTTCCGTCTGCAAAGCCTGCGCCCTCTCACGACGCCCGAGCAACTTGTCACTTGGCAAAGCGAAGCGGCTCTCATCCACGTCTCGGAAGCCGTTACTGAATATATCCTGGATTTGTTCGAAGCAGCGAGCTCTCGCAGTTGGGTGCTGTCACCGCGAGCGAGCCTTGGCCTCCAGCGAGCCGCGCAGTCCCGGGCTTTCTTGAACGGCAGAAATCATGTGCTGCCGGACGACGTGCAGGAGGTCTTCCTTCCGGTCGTGACGCATCGCCTCGCGCACTATGCCCGCATTCCTGGTGATGCTCGTGAGGCTACAAATATGGGCCGCACTCTGCTGGACGAAGTTCGGGCGCGCTAGCAACCCCACGGCCATGGAAAAGAGGAAGAAACGCGAACGAATCTTCATCGTTTTCCACTGGGCGGGCCTCGCTTTTTCTTTCGTGGTCCTTCTCATTTTCGCCATCGGATTTGTCTTTGTGATGTCCCGAGAACTCACTCAGATACTGGGTATTGCGCTCGTTGTGGCCGGCGTGGTAGCGATGATCCAAACGAACGAAAACCTGAGAGGGCTCGACATTTCCTCCTGCCGCTCGCAGCCCGTCGCGGCGGGAGAGGACGTCGCCTTGCTGGTGCTAGTGCGCAATACGGCGGAGCGAGAGCGCATCGGCTGTGAGATACGCCGCGCCATCGAATGGAGGAAGGGTTGGCCGTCGTGGCGTGCTCGCAGGAATGTCTCGCTTTGGGTGCCTGTGTTCAGGGCGGATTCGTCTTCAACGCATACGTTGTTCCTGCCAACACAGCAGCGCGGGAGGTATCCGATTCCGCCGCTCTGGGTTTGCAGCGTGATGCCGGTGGGACTTTGCTTCGCATGGAAGAGTTTTTTGGTGGGCGGTGAGTATACAGTTTATCCCGCCCCGAAAGGGATTCCGCTGCAGGGACTCTTACGGCATGGGAGAGGAAAATATGTTGGAGCCAGCCAGGGCGAAGAAGACGTGAGTGGTTACCGACCCTACGAAAAGGGTGACCCGCTTTCCCGCATGGATTGGCGTGTCTTCGCACGCACTGGCAAGCTGGTGATCCGTTCTCTTGAGGAGGGCGGCGCGGATGAAGTCGCCTTCTCGTGGGAAGATACCGGCTTTCTGAGAGATGAGGAAGTGCGCTTGGAACAATTGAGCTTTTGGGTCGCCCAATGCCTTCACGAGAATCGGCCTTTTTCGCTCAGGCTTCCTGCGGGAACATTCAGCCACAAAAATGTGGTAGCCTGTTATGAGGCGCTGGCGACATTTGGGAGGATGAGCTAGTGCCCACGGCGACGAGTTCTGGCTGGCTTTTAGCTGCACTCCTCGTGGTCTATGTATTTCTGTTGGCACCAACGGCGGCACTCTTTTTGGCCATTCTTGGCGCCTTGGCACTCGGCGGAATTTTCCGTGTCTGGGCAGTGACCTGCTCGCCGATGTGGGGTCGGCTTGGCTTAGTCGGAGGGCTCGTGCTGGTATTCAGCCTTGATGGGATGCCGCCGACTACAAGGCTGTTGGGTGAGCTCGCAGGCATGAGTGGTGCCATGTTTCTTCTGCGTCCGACGACGCCAGCCAGGGGCCTTAAAGTCCTGCTGTGCCTGCTCATAATGCTCACTGCTATTCTCCTGAAGCCTTATCCGCCGGTGGGTCTGCCGTTTGTGCTGTTCAATGTGATTGCCTTTCTATTTCTCGCCGAACACCTGCACCGCCCGACCGAAGCGGCGATTAGTCTCTGGGTTTCTCTCGCTCGATCTCTCAGAGTCGTGGTGCCTGTCTCGCTTGTTGTCTCACTCATTTTCTGGTTGTTTCCGAATCTGTCTCTCTTTCCGACCGCCTCGTTGAGTGGTTTTTCCGGAGCAAATGTTCTGGATCCCGGTGCCATTGCTGAACTCGTCACGTCGCGGCGCGTTGCCTTTGAGGCTCGCTTTGCGAAGGGGCAGGAAATCCCTCGGGCATCAGATCTGTATTGGCGCGGTCAAGTGCTGGAAGAAAATTCCGGCCTTCGCTGGACGCGTATCACCACCTCGATTCGAAGGAATTCGATCCTGCAGGAAGCGCCGCCGCCTGCAAGTGGTAGGGTGTGGATATACTCCCAAGCAATGACTTCCAATCGCTCCGGCGTCATTGCGACGCTTGATCATCCCATCTTTGCTGACGCGAGACGCTTGGACCAAGATATCGTGGTGATTGATAGTGGGGCGGGGGTGCTCTCTGCCTCAGGCTCTGGCGGGCTCATGCTCAAAGTCGTTGCGTCAAAAAATCGTATGTCCGACGAACCTTTGGCCACCATAGCGCAGGGATGCCTTGAATCTGCCAAGAACATTGATCCTCGTCTCCACGAGCTTGCTGAGAGTCTCACAGCGGGCCCGACCACGACGGCTGCTGCCTTGACGGAGGTCTCAGGATTCTTTCGCACGTCCGGCTTTTTTTATACGCAACGTCCCGGCCGTATCGGAAACCTTTCCGACTTCCTATTTCATGCCCGGCGTGGCTTCTGCGAACACTACGCGGCAGCGGCAGCCAGCCTCCTGCGGCTGGGCGGCATTCCAGCCCGTGTGGTGACCGGCTATCGGGGGGGCGAGTGGAATCCGTGGCTGCGGAAAATTACTGTGCGAGACTCGGATGCCCATGCCTGGGTCGAGGCATGGGATACGGCATCTGGAGAATGGCTGCGCTATGATCCGACCAACGATGTGGCCCCAGACCTCGCGCAGCAAATATCGCGGGAAATGGATTTCACGCAGTGGCCGTGGTATCGCGTGGCCGTGCGATATTCGAGCACGATAGCTGCCTATGCCAACGAAAAGGCAGAAGCCACCGTGGCTAGTGTGTTGGATTCGCCGATTTGGAAAACGCTACAACCCGTGATGTTTGGACTGGTCGTTTTGTTGAGTGGGGTGATTGTCATTCGCCGCCTTGCTGGGGCAAGAAACGCCACGGCTGCCCAACGCGCCATCGCGCTCATGGCCCGCCTTGAGAAGAAGGGCGGGCGATTTTCCCGCGAGCGCCGCGCGGGAGAAACACCCCTCGCTTGGCTTACGCGATTGGCAGACCGCGCGGGGACGCCACTGGAGCGAAGTCGGACTCATGCAGTGGCGCAGACCTATGCGGGGATTGTTTATGCAGCAGTCCGCGTCACCAGCCTTGCCGATCTGCAATCGCAGGCGCGTGCGCTCTGTAAGACCTGGAAAAACTAGCCGCTATACAGCTCGTGGGCGAGGACGCTGAGGCAATAAATTGCAGCCGTCTCCGTGCGGAGGATAATGGGGCCTAGGGTAATAGGTTGGCAGCCATGGCTGCGGGCAAGGGCGATTTCTGCGGGGGTAAAGTCGCCTTCGGGGCCGACCAGCACGGTCACGCTTTTTGGAAGGCGCTGGTGCGTGCTTGAGAACTCGGCAAGCACCGATTTAAGGGATCGTGAACCGGGTTGGAGGGATGCGATCAGGAGCAATTCGCTGGCGGACGTTGATTGGAAAAAGGTTTTTGGTGAAACGGGAATTTGAATCTCTGGCAGAAAGTTTTGCCCACATTGCTTGCAGGCTTCGAGCGCCACATCACCCCACTTGCGACGCTTTTTTTCGAGGTCGCTTGCATCTACCTGCACGATGGTGCGGTCTGAGAGCAACGGGACGATAGATGCCGCGCCAAGTTCGACGGCTTTTTGAACGATGAGTTCCATGTTCTTTCCCTTAGGCACGGCTTGGCCGAGGGTGATCGCGCAAAGCGGAGCCGGAGACTGGCTGGATGGGCCGAGCTTGATTGAGACGCTTCGACCTGAAGCCGTGATGAGGGTGCCGGTTGCCTCGCGTCCGCGGCCATCAAAAACCGTGACACGATCTCCCACTGCACATCGCAGGACATGCACGCAGTGGTGGGATTCTTCAGGTGAGAGGAGGCCGCCCTCCCAGGCTTCAGGCGATAGGTGGAATCGGGGCATACTTTTTGAGGAGATAGTGGCGCAGGGCGTCGCGCCAATGGCGAGGGGTAATTCCTGTAACTCGGGTTAGCTTCGCTGTGCTGAGGACGGAATAGCGTGGACGTGGGGCAATAAAAGCAACCATGTCCGCGAGCAGGCTGGCATGGACGTCGTGGGTGGCCAACGCCACTCCAGCTTCCCTCGCGCAGGCCAAGGCGAAGGAGCCGTATTCTTGCCACGAGCACGCTCCGGCATTGCACGCATGGTAGAGTCCACCGGGTGCCTGTGGATCGAAGAAGGGCGTCAGCCAAGTGGCGATGTCCTCAGCGGAAGTGGGACTTGAGAACTTGTCTGCGATGGCCTCGACGCGTGAGTGAGTGCGGGCCTTTGCGATGATGGCATCGGGAAAACTTGCCTTCGAGGGCCCGAAGACCCACGACACGCGCATAATCACATGGTGAGGATCCACCGCAAGGACGGCTCGCTCGCCAGCGCGCTTCGTCTCACCATAAACGCCGAGCGGCCTTGCGTCAGATTCCTCGTCGTAAGGCTGCTCGGCCTCACCATCAAAAACATAGTCGGTGCTGAAGTGAACAAGTCGCGCGCCTTTATCGCGAGAAACTTCTGCCATGATTCTCGGTGCCTCGACATTGACTTGCTGGGCCTCCTGCGGCTCGGACTCACAGCGATCCACGTTTGTCGCACCCGTAGCATTTAGTAACACATCATAAGTCTCCGCTGTGAGCTGCGCGCGCAGCCCAGCGGAATCCGCCACATCGAGGGTCGGACGCACCATGCCCCGCACCTCGTGCTTGCCGTCCCATGCTGAAAGGAGTGATGCACCAAGGCGACCGTGTGCGCCGAGAACAAGGATTTTCATTCGGAGTCCTCCTCTAGGGCAAGCCGAGCGAGCGGTGCGGCGAGTTGCTTTTCTCCTCGGGCACCGAGCTTCTGGAGGTCGAGCGTGCGCTTGACGAGATTGCCGCGCCCTGTCGTCAATCGTGTCAGGGCGAGGTCATAAGCTCCTCGGGCTTGTTCGAGGCGATTGCCGATTTCCTGCAAAGTCTCGGTGAAATTAACAAAAGCATCGTGGAGGTTGCCGGCTTGGCGCGCGATTTCTTGCGCGTTGAGGGTTTGCTTGTGGTGACGCCAAACGCTTTCCACCGCGCGGAGCGAGACGAGCAAAGTGGAGGAGGAAACCAAGATCACGTTTTTGTCAAAGGCATCGCCGTAGAGGCTCGGATCGTGTTGGAGAGCGAGGGAAAGCGCGGGCTCGATCGGAACAAACATAAGGACGAAATCAGGCGTCTGAAGTTCAGCTAAGCCCGCATAGTCCTTGTGCGAAAGCTCGTCAATATGCCGCCGTAGCGACCCAGCGTGCTCCCGCAAAGCCGCCAGGCGACTGGCCTCCGTCTCGGCGTTCACCGAGTGCTCATAGGCCGTGAGAGACACCTTCGCATCAATAATCAGACACTTGCCCTCGGGTAGCCGAATGATGACATCCGGCATTTTCCGCGAACCATCGGCGTCCCGGTGTGAGGTCTGGGTCTCATATTCTAAGCCGCTTGTGAGGCCGGATTTTTCGAGGATTCGCTCAAGGACAAGTTCTCCCCATGAGCCTTGGGATTTCGATTGGCCCTTGAGCGCATTGGTGAGGTGACCGGTTTCCTCGGCCATTTGTTGATTGAGTTCCCGAAGGTGGCGGAGTTGCTCGACGAGGGCGGATGTGGATTTTTCTTCCTCGGTGTGCAGTGTTTCCATTCGCTCGCGAAACTCTCCAAGTCGCTCGCGCAGTGGGCCAAGAAGTGCCGTGAGGGATTGCTGATTTTTCTCAAGGAACTTTTCGCTTTTCTCCTCTAGGAGGCGCGACGAAAGATTCTCAAACTCAAGCTTCATTTGGCTTTGAAGATCGGCCAAACGTTCAGCGTCACCCGAGAGGCGCTGTTTCAGAAACATGACCTCCGCTTCGCGCGTGGCTAGCATTCCTGCCGTTGCGAGAGCCTTCTCCCTCTCCGCACACAGATCGGCATCGAGACGCGCAAGACGCTCCTCAAGAAGGGCCGCACGAGACTCAGGCCCCGCCGCTCGCGCGCGTGTGGCCAGCCAACCAACAAGCAGACCTACTCCAAGGCCGACGATTCCAAAGATTGCAAAGTCCATTCCCGCGCGATCGTAACCGAAGAGGCCTCCGGCAAGGAAGCCCCTATTTGGCGCCGATACGATCGCTTATCGCGTCCCGCCCTGCCTCTCGCCGAGGCCTGCGGGGCCGTCCTCTTCAAGTGCGATTTTGTTATCTTTGATGAGGGCCTGAGCTTGGCCTGAGGTATCAATAAACCAGATGCGGTTTTTCTTCATTCGGTTCGGGCCGGTGAGAAGCGTGCCCTTGAGGGAGTTGGATTCGCGACGCCCCTCGAAGTCCATGCCGTATTTTTTGGAAAAGGCTCCTGCGCTCGCTGCGGGAATTGCCACAAGGATGTGTCCCCCGGGTTTGTAGTCTCGGCGATCGAGCGTCATGGCACGAAAGAAGGCTAGTTCTGGCACCGAACTTTTCCATTGAACGGGCTTCACGAAGGCCACGTCGAGCGTGACTTCTTTACCTTCAAAGTCGGATGGCGTGGCGAGAATGTATTCGGCCGTGCGCTTGGAATCGCTTGCATGGAGTGGCAGCACAATCACGGATGAAGCTGCCAGCAGGAGGAGGAGGTTTGTTTTCATAACATCAATGAAAACCCCGCCACTCCCTAAAGTTGCGAAAAAACCTACAAAGCATGAAAGTCGCTGATTGCAACAGCGGCATCGGGCACACGAAAGAGAGAGGTTCCGACAACCAAGATATTTGCCCCAGCACTAAGAGATTGTGCTGCGGTCGAGAGCGTGATGCCGCCATCAACTTCGATGAGAAACTTCGACCGATCGTCCCGCCGCCATTGATCAGCATGCGCAACTTTTTTGAGCAT
>Ga0163147_10002157_pt1 | contig 28531 bp, 19 predicted proteins | sample OliLakLV19MP6G1_FD_148597 | JGI IMG/M metagenome (GOLD analysis project Ga0163147, IMG submission 148597) | Freshwater microbial mat bacterial communities from Lake Vanda, McMurdo Dry Valleys, Antarctica- Oligotrophic Lake LV.19.MP6.G1 | ecosystem: Environmental > Aquatic > Freshwater > Lake >...
GACCTGGCCTGACCTGAGGACAACGGGCGGCTTTGGCCGCCCGTTTCATTTGTGCGCCCGGCAGGGCGCATGTACCTGGAGGTGGAAGTCCTCTACACACCCGGCAGGGGGAAGTGTTAGCCGAACGGCAAGGGTGTCGCGGGCGACTGCGAATCGGGAGGAAGCTGTAGGCAAAGCGCTGGCCTGACGAACAGGAAACGGATAGAGGCGACGCAGCGGGCGACCGGGGTGACCCGGTCCCCTACCCGATCGGGAACGCGACAACCTTGCCATTGCGCAGGCGGATGCCTATCCGATCGCCAACGGCGCGATCTTGCTCGCTGGAAGTGAGGGTCAGTACCCGAGCCCCGCTGGCAAGGCGCAGGGTGTAGAGAATCTCCGCGCCGCGGAATGCCTTGTTCAGTATTTCTGCCCTGATCGGACTGGCGTCGTCATGGGCGATGTCTTCCGGCCGCAGCAGGGCATCGACCCGGCTTCCCGGCGTCACACCGCTCGTGTGACCGGCGACAGTGCCGGGACAAACGCCCAGCTCGGTCTCGATGTCGCCTGCGGAATTGACCGTTGCGGGAAGGAAGGTGCCCTGGCCGATGAAGTCCGCCACAAACCGATTGGCGGGCCGGTGATACAGGCCTGGTGCGTCGCCCCATTGCTGGATGCGGCCCGCGGACATGACGCCGATCTCGTCGGCCATGGCGAAGGCTTCATGCTGGTCGTGCGTGACCATCAGGACGGTGGTGTCCTGCTGCTTCAGAATGTCGCGAATCTCCAGGCTGAGCCGCTCCCGCAGATCGACATCGAGGTTGGAGAAGGGCTCATCGAGCAGCAACAGATCCGGCCGCGGCGCCAGTGCGCGCACCAGCGCAACCCGCTGTTGTTGTCCGCCGGAGATTTCGTGCGGATAGCGCTGTGCCAGCGCCCGCAGCCCGACGACTTCCAGCATGCGGGAGACGCGCTCTTTGCGCTCGGAAGATGGCCATCGATGCAGGCCGAATGCCACGTTGGCTTCGACGTTCAGGTGCGGGAACAGCGCATAGTCCTGGAACACGATGCCGACCTTGCGTTGCTCCGTGGGAATGCTCATGCCGCCGGCACTTACGAGCTTTGCGCCGATCCGGATTTCGCCGGACGTCAGGGGTTCAAAACCGGCTATGCAGCGCAGGACCGTGGTCTTGCCGCAACCGCTCGGGCCGAGCAGGCAGCCGATGGATCCTTTTACAAGGGACAACGACAGGCCATCGACGACGACCTGGCCGCCATAGGCCTGTGTAATGGAAACGAGTTCGAGCACCGGGCTCACGGGTACCTGCTCCAGTCGGAAGCGCGCGTCAGGTGGAGCACGGGCACAACTCCGGCCAGCGCCAGGATCAGGGCCGGAATCGCGGCACGCTCCCAGTCGCCTTCGGAAGTCAGTTCAAAAATCCGCACCGCGAGCGTATCCCAGCCGAAAGGGCGGGTCATCAGCGTGATCGGCATCTCCTTCATCACGTCCACGAATACGAGGATCGCGGCGGTTGCCAGGCCGGCACGCAGCATGGGCAGGTGGATCCGCGCCAGCAGGCGCAGGCGCGCCTGGCCCAGTGCGATTGCCGCTTCATCGATGTTCCGGGTGATCCGGTGCAATGCGCTTTCCACCGGCCCGTAGCCCACCGCCAGAAATCGGATGAGGTAGGCAATCAGCATTGCCACCACCGAGCCCTGCAGCAGCATGCCGGTGGGCATTCCCAGCGTTGACCGCATTGCGTCGGGGACGAGGCTGTCGGTCCAGGCGAATACGACAAAAATGCCGACAGCGAGGACCGCGCCGGGTACCGCATATCCGACGGTGGAAAGCTTGAGCGCAAACCGGGTGAGGGGATCCGGATTCCTGCGGCCGGAGTAGCCCAGGAGCAATGCCGTGGTGGTGATGACGATGGTTGCCAGGATGCCAAGGGCCACCGAGTGCCAGAGGTATTCGACAAGGCGCATGTCGAAATCCCGGAAACCCGACTTCGCCGACCAGACGAGGATCTGTAAGGCCGGAACCGCGAATGCGACAGCGAAGACAATCAGGCAGGCGGCGGTGGCCATCCATCGGTTTGCTCCAGCCAGAACTATCCTCGACGCGCTTGCCTGCGGCACGGTGGACGTGAAGCGCATCCGCCGGCGCGTCACCTGTTCCGCCATCAGGACCACGAATGCGATGAGGATAAGCACCGACGCGACCTGGGCGGCGGCGGTGATGGAGAACAAGCCGAACCAGGCTTTGTAAACGCCGCTGGTCAGGGTGTCGTAGTTGAAGACAGCCACGGTGCCGAAGTCCGCAATCGTTTCCATCACCACCAGCATGGCGCCGGCGGCAATCCAGGGCCGGGCCATGGGCAATGCCACCCGCCAGAAAGCCTGCGGTGCGGTCAAGCCGAGTGCGCGTCCGGCCTCCAGCAGGCGCCGTCCCTGGGTTTGAAACGCATTCCTCGCAAGCAGGTATACGTAGGGATACAGGGCCAGCGTCATGACCAGGATTACGCCGCCGCGAGAACGGATCGGAGGGAACCAGGGCAATGCGGAACCAGTCAGGTTGCGGAGCGCGGTTTGCAGCGGGCCGGTGAAATCAAGCACGCCTATCGCGACAAAACCGATGACATATGCCGGCAATGCCAGCGGCAGCAGCAACGCCCAGGAGAAGAAGCGCCGTCCCGGAAATTCGCAGACGGCGGTTAGCCAGGCCAGGCCGGTGCCCGCTACTGTGGTGCCGGCGGCCACTGCAATCGCGAGGATGAACGTGTTGCCAACCAGTTCGCCGAGGATGGTGGAGGCGAAGTGGCGCCAGACATCGTCGGCCGGGGTCAGGAACGAGGAAAAAATGACGGCGATTGGCGCAAGCACCAAAGCGGCGACAAGAAACGAAAAAGTGCGCGACGGGTTCATCGCGCCCTTGGTCTGGAAAGCAGGCACGCCGGAGAGTCAGCGATAACCTGCCCGATCCATCAGGCGCACGGCCGCGGCCTGCAGTTCGCCGGCCTTGGCGACATTGAGGGGATTCTGCTTGAAGCTGCCCCAGCTCGCCACGACGGGATCGGGTTTTACCGCCGCGTTGACCGGATACTCCATGTTGGCGTCCGCATAGATTCTTTGCGCTTCGATTCCGGATAGCCATTCGAGCAGTTTAGCGGCGCCCTGAGGATTTTTAGCGTACCGGGTCAGGCCGGCGCCGGAGATATTTACGTGCACACCGGATCCGGCCTGGTTGGGCCAGAACAGGGCGAGGGGTAGCTCCGGGTGTTTCACCAGCAGCCGGCCGAAGTAGTAGGAATTGGTGACGCCTACGTCGCACTGACCTGCGGCAATCGCTTCCAGAACTTTGGTGTCGTTGGGGAAGACGGGAACCGCCAGATTCGCGACCCAGGCACCGATGATCTGTTCTGTCCGGGTTTCCCCGTGCTCGGCAATCATCATCGCCGTCAACGACTGGTTATAGACGGACTTCGAAGTGCGCAGGCACAAGCGGTTCTTCCACTTGCTGTCGCCGAGCGCTTCGTAAGTCGAGAGGTCGGAGGCTTTCACCTTGTCCTTGTTGTATACGATCGTGCGTGCCCTGACCGTGAGGCCAAACCAGCGTCCTTGCGGATCGCGCAGGTGCGCGGGCACATTCGATTCCAGGGTTTTTGATCTGACCGGCTGCAGCAGTTCGAGCTCAGTGGCCTGCCACAGGTTTCCGGCGTCAACGGTAAGGAGCAGGTCCGCCGGGGTGTTGGCGCCTTCGGCTTTCAGCTTCTCCAGCAGGGGGCCTTCGCGGTCCGTGACGAACTTCACGGTCACGCCGCTTTCGCGCGTGTAGGCGTCGAACAGCGGCCGGATCAATTGCTCGATGCGGGCGGAATACACGACGACTTCCTCGGCCGCGGCGAAAGCAGCGGCGAATGGAGTGATCGCAAGGCAGCCGGCTAACAGAATCGGGTTCAGAAAGCGCAAAGCAGGATCTCCTTGTTCGGATCGATGACAGGACACGGCCAGATGGAAGAATGATAATCATACTCATCTCATTGTGGAAGTGGATGATGGAGGCATTTTCTTAAAGTATTTAAGTTCAATGAGCTAAGGCGAGGTAGCGATGCCCGGAAGGGTCCTGGGCGTTGGATTTGTTGACTCTACAGATGAGAATGATTAGCATTTGATCCCGAGAGCCTGAGTCTGGCGTAAACGCATAAACCCGGACGGGCAGAACCAAACAGGGGCGGCTAATGAATGCAATGGTGGTGGGGGCCGATCGACTCGGCAATATTCCGGATGCCCTGGCTGGGCTGGGGATCCGCATTCACAGGCACGTGACCGGGCGGTCCTCGGCCCACCAGCGCTCAGTCCAGTCCCTGCCGCGTGGTACTGATTTATTGATACTTTTTACGGATTTCCTGAATCACAACGCAATGAAATGCTATAGAGGGCAGGCGCAGGCACAAGGCATTCCGGTCATCGCTTGCAGGCGCTCGGCCAGTTGCCTAGTGCAGTCGGTACGGCGTTTTTTGGGTGGGCCGGACGCTTGCGCAGGCTGCCCGGTAGCAGCTCGTTCCGATGGACCGAATCACCTGAAAGATCGGTATTGACACTCATTCTCATTGTGATTTAGGATGCATCCCTACCCCAACCTTGTCTCGACCTGACCGCCACCATGTACGTCTGCATCTGCAACGGCATCACCGAGAACCAGATCCGCAACGCGGTCAGCGACGGCGTGCGGTCGCTGCGTGAACTGCGGGCTGATCTTGGCGTTGCGAGTTGTTGCGGAAAATGCGCGGACTGCGCGCAGCAGGTCATCCACGAAGCTCTCTCGACGCCGGAACTCCGCGAGCGCGGATTCCACGAGCTAAGCGCCGCGTAGCTTTTCCCGTTTCCCTCCCGGTTTTTTCCTGCTGTCGCAACGTCACGCGACCTATAATCGCGTCCTCGGGATTACGCTATCGAAGGAGCGCGAATGAAGGGCGACAAAAAGGTCATCGCTTACCTGAACCAGGTTCTCACCAACGAATTGACCGCGATCAACCAGTATTTCCTTCACGCCCGCATGTTCAAGAACTGGGGCCTGAAGAAGCTGGGCGAGCACGAGTTCAAGGAGTCGGTCGACGAAATGAAGCACGCCGACAAGCTGATCGAGCGCATCCTGTTCCTCGAAGGCCTGCCGAACCTCCAGGACCTCGGCAAGCTGCTGATCGGGGAGAACGTGCAGGAGTGCCTGAAGTGCGACCTCAAGGCCGAGATGTCGGCGCATCCTCTGCTGCGCGAAGCGATCGCCTATTGCGAATCCTGTGGCGACTACATTACACGCGAGCTGTTCGAGGAAATCCTGGAGAGCGAGGAAGAGCACATCGACTGGATCGAAACGCAGATCGACCTGATCCAGAAAATTGGCGTTCAAAACTACATGCAGTCGCAAATGGCGGACAGTTGAAAGTCCGTCGTCATCGACGCCTGTGAAAAAAAGGCCACCGGAAGGTGGCCTTTTTCATTAGCTTTGCGCATCGTCCTCAGAACGAAAACTGCGCGCCGATGGTGATCAGGTCGATGTCGCTTTCACCGGTGGTGCTGTCGTCGCCGACAGCGAAGTGCCGTTCCCAGTCCGCGCGGATCGCAAGGTTCGATGAGACATTGAACATCGCGCCCAGCCCCAGGATTGGTGAAACGCCGGATACGATCGTCGATTGCGAGGTGAACTTGCCGAAGCTCGTGTAGTCGTGTTCGACGGCGAGGTTGCCTGAAAACCCGGCCGGCAAAGCCGCGCGAAAATTCAGTCTGTGTCCACTTCCGGCCACAGGTTCGGGAACAGCAGGCGCAGCGACGCCAGCGGGATTGCAATCTCCACCGGCGCGCGCGGGCTCCGGGCCTCAAGGATGCCGAAATCGAGCAGGCTCGCCAGCACCCGGCGCGCAGTCCGCCCTTCGAGTCCGGTCATGGCAATGAAGCGTGAGCGTTCCAGCGCGCCCGTCATCGCCACGTAGTGAAGCGGTTCGAGCGCTTCCAGCTTGACGACGGATTTCTCGCTGCCGATGGCCCACGGCTGGGCTTGCAGGCCCAGCAGCAGTGCCTTCAGCCGCGCCTTGAGCGATTGCAGGTCCAGCCGCTCGCGCATGAACTGCGCCTGGTCCAGGCAGACCTCGAGGAAATAGCGCGCGAACGCCACCAGTTCCTCCTGCGACAGCGGGCCGCGGCCGTCGAGATCGTTCCGGCGCGGCAGGTCGGCGTTGTTCAGCAGCGCGTAGTAGCGTTCCTGCGTGCGCGCGAACCCGCGCATCGGCGACCACAAGCCCTGGGTCAACCCGGCTGCATGCAGTACCAGGTTTGTGTGCAACCGCGCCGTGCGGCCGGTACCGTCGACAAAGGGGTGCACCCACGCCAGGCGGTGATGGGCGCAGGCGGCGCCGATCAGCAGGTTTTCCTTGCCGCGCAGTTGTCCGTAGCGCCCGGCCCAGGCCTGCATCAAGCCTTCCACGTCCTGCCAGGGCGGCGCGACATGCAATCCGGCGGATACGTCTTTCTTGCGGTAGGCGCCAGGCGTGACGACCTGACCCTGTTCCGTGGCCCGGTCAGCCGGCGGCAGCTTGCCGTAGAGCCGGGCCTGGATGTCGCGCACCAGCGCATCCGAAAACAGCGCTGGCGCTGGCGACTGCCCGGTTTCGTCCTCAAGTTCCGATTCCACTTCCATGTGCGCAATCGCCAGCCGTTGCTTGCGCGCAATGCTCGCGACCGCATCGAACTCCTTTCGCAGCGCCCGTTCGATATCGGCTGGCCGAGTGTGCTGGCCCTCGATCCGGTTCGTGTAGTACGAGTTCATCGCCCGCAGTTTCCCGCGTAGCGCCGCCGCGACCGGCATCGCCCCCTGGCCGCCGAGGCGCAGGCAACCGTCGATCACCTGCGCCGAAAGGTCGTGCAGCGGCCCGAGCATTCGCTCCTCGGGGAACAACGGCTGGAACACGCTCGAGTCGGTCATTTCAGGGATGTCTTCGTGGACAGTTTTCCGGCAAGTCTAAGCACCTGTAGTCATCTGATCAACAATGATTTTATGTGAATCCTGGACGGAAGAATGGACAGTTCCTTGGCCAGTTGGTGCCCAAGCCGCTCGCCGCGAGCTTCGCCACTTGATGCTGATTTCCCCCGTTGCCCGACGGGCCGCCGAGACCGTGCGGCGCTATGCAGTGGGTTGAGCTGGGGATAACGAACCGCGTCTGAAATCCGCTCAGCGCAGGTCGTACCAAACCCCGCGGCCGCTGCCGTGCTGGTTCAGGGTGCCGCGTTCCACCAGCGAGCGGAAGTGCTGCTTGAGCGTGTTGCGGCTTGCGCCGGTCAGCCTGGTGGCTTCGCCGATGGTCACGCGGCCATGCTCCCGCGCGAACTCGACAATTTGCAGGGAGAGATCCGGCATCGGTGCCAGTACGAGCTTCTCGCGCTCGACTTTCTTTTCCAGCCGCCGCACCTGCTCGGCCAGCGAGCGCAGGAAGAACACCAGCCAGGGCTGCCAGTCGGGAGAATCCGTGCGGATCGTTCCCTGCGTCTGCCGCAGGGCCAGGTAGTAGGCTTCCTTGCTCTGCTCGATCACGCTTTCCAACGAGCTGCAAGGCACGTACGCATAACCTGCCTGCATCAGCAGCAGCGTGGTCAGCACACGACTGAGCCGGCCGTTGCCGTCCTGGAACGGATGGATTTCCAGGAACACCACGATGCACAGCGCGATGACCAGCAGCGGATGCAGGCGATCCGCTTGGCGCGCATCAGCTACCCAGGCCACCAGCTCCGTCATCAGGCGCGGCGTGTCGAAGGGCGACGCCGTCTGGAATACGACGCCGACCTGGACGCCTTTTTCGTCGAAGGCGGCGACACTGTTCGGGGTGGTCTTGTAGTTGCCGCGGTGCCAGGAATCTTTCTCGCTGTGACGCAACAGGATCTGGTGCAACTGCCGGATGTGGTTTTCGCTGAACGGAATGTCCTGCCACGACGCGAACACCAGATCCATCAGCTCGGCGTAGCCCGCGACCTCCTGCTCGTCGCGGGTTCGCGCTGAAGGATGCGCCGGCGCTCATCGAGCGGCTGCTGCCGGTGCAGAAGCTCTCGGCAGAATCGTACAAGGAGCAAGAGGCACGCCAAAGCAAGACACTCACGGCGCTTGGCAGCTACTGGAAGGGCCGAAAGCCGCTGATCCTCAACAAGGCCTGCATCCTCGGTTGCCTATTGCCGGCCACACAGGATCTGGCACGCGACCTTGAGATATTCGAGAAGCTGATGGCTATGGACGACGAGTCTTTCGCTGTCCGATGGAAGCGCCGCCCCAAGCCCAGAGAGATTCTGGCCACGCTTTCCATCGCCCGCATCGTCGACTACTTCATGGTGGAGCCTGACAGCATCTTGCCAGCTTCCGCACCGGTGGACTTGTCAAAGCCTGAATACGAGCAGGTAAAGATCGCTTGGCGCACCGACATCACTGAACTGGAGCGCCGCCGCTTAGAAGTGCAAATGCTCCCCCGCGCACCGTACCGTGAATGGGTGGATCAAGCGAACCGACCTGAGGAAGTCCTAGACTTCGTTCACGACCATATCTGGGACGCGGTCAACGCACACTTAGGCACGCATTCGCAATCGCTCCCAGAGTTGGTCGAGCAGCTTGGGATCATGCGATACGGCCACCGACCGCGCGTGGCTGACACGTTCTGTGGCTCCGGGCAAATTCCCTTTGAAGCTGCACGCCTGGGCTGCGATGTATTTGCCTCGGACCTTAACCCGGTGGCTTGCATGCTTACTTGGGGCGCCTTCAATATTGTCGGAGGCTCGCCTGAAAGTCTAAGAGAGCTGGCTAAACGCCAAGCGACATTGTTTGCTGCGGTCAGAGACGATATAGATAAGCTTGAAATCGAGACAGATGGAAAGGGATGGTACGCCAAGGCCTTTCTCTATTGCGTAGAAGTGCGTTGTCCGGCCACGGGTTGGTTGGTTCCACTTCTATCGTCCCGGGTCATCAGCGGGGGGCATGGCGCGTACGTTGAGCTGTTGCCAGACTCCAAGCGAAAACGCTACGACATTGCAGTCCGATACGCTAAATCTGACGACGAACTCGGAGAAGCTGCGAAAGGGACTGCTCGATCCGACGGACGAGGACAGGAACCGTATCTATTTCACGTCATCGAAGGGAAGGAAGTCCGCGTCAAAATATCTACGCTCCGTGGTGACGTCCGGCAGGCAGATGGTTCGACGGGAAACAAATTGAGACTGTGGGACAAATTGGACTTCAAGCCGAGGCCGGAGGATCTCTATCAGGAAAGACTCTATGCGGTGCTCTGGGCCCGCCCAAAGTCGAAGGGTAAGAGCCTTGATCACGAGTTTCGCGCCGTCACGCCCGAGGACCTGCAGCGCGAGCGCATCGTCGAAGCGTTCATCGCCCAGAATCTAGCCGACTTTCAGGCAAAAGGCTGGCTCCCAGATATGCGAATCGAGCCTGGCTACAATACGAATCAGCCTATTCGCGAGCGCGGATGGACACACTGGCATCACTTGTTCAACCCACGGCAACTGCTAACGGGTGCTCTCATCAACCGGCAATCCTCTGCAACCGAGAAATTGGCGTTCACGCAAGCCGTAGGAATCAATTCACGGCTCAGCCGCTGGAACGCATTGAGTGGGGTGGGTCAGACGGCTAGCACATTCGACAACCAAGCGCTCAACACACTCTTTAGCTACGGCTGTCGCGGGATTCGTTTCTTAAAGGGCACGATCGAGCAAACTTATATGGCCTTCCCGCTGCCGTCGTCGATCAACCTCCGTGTTGAGAGCGCGGCCGCAGATCAAATCGATGAGCAGACCGATATATTTGTCACCGACCCGCCCTACGGTGACGCGGTTAAATACGAGGAAATCCTGGAGTTCTTCATCGCCTGGTTGCGCAAGAACCCGCCTCGGGAGTTTGCCGATTGGGTCTGGGACAGCCGCCGCGCTCTCGCAATCAAGGGCGAGGATGAAAACTTCCGCCGCAGCATGGTTGCCTCCTATAAGCGCATGACCGAATGCATGCCGGATAACGGCATCCAGGTCATCATGTTTACGCACCAGTCCGGTTCAATCTGGGCGGACATGGCCAACATCGTCTGGGCTTCCGGGTTGCACGTCACAGCCGCGTGGTACGTAGTCACTGAGACTGACAGTGCTATGCGCGAGGGCAGCTATGTCAAGGGTACCGTGCTCCTCGTGCTCCGTAAGCGCCATGGTGCCTATAAAACTACCCGAGACGACCTCGCCTGGGAGATCCAAGAGGAAGTCCAAGCGCAAGTGAGTTCGCTGGCCGGCCTCAACCAAGGTGCTAAGGGCCTCTATCGCGACGAAAACGTCTTCGAGGATGCCGACATCCAGATGGCCGGCTACGCAGCGGCGCTGCGCGTGCTCACCCGTTACGCCGTGATCGACGGCCGGGACATGACTGCGGAGGCAATCCGCCCGCGCGTGAAGGGCGAAACGACGTTCGTGGATGGTCTCATCGTTTTTGCTGTGGACACTGCCAACCAGTGTCTCGTCCCGCAAGGCATTCCCCAGGCGCACTGGGACAAACTCAGCGGAGCCGAGCGCTTCTATCTAAAGCTACTCGATATGGAATCGCGTGGCGCGAAGACGCTGGACAATTACCAGAACTTCGCCAAGGCCTTCAAGGTGCGGGATTTCAAGGCACTTATGGCGAGTCAGAAGGCTAACGACGCACGGCTCAAGAGCGCAGTGGAATTTGGCCGCGCTGAAATGAGCGAGGGCTCGGAACTGCATCAGTCCGTGTTGCGCGCCGTACTTTACGCCGTGATGGAACTCGTGAACAACGTGGACGGCAACGAGGTACTGGCGCACTTGACGCTCAACATCGCGAATTATTACGGCGACATGACCCAGCGCGAGCTGGCGGCGGAGCTGGCGGACTACTTAGCGAAGCGCCTTGACGGCCTGCGCCCCGACGAGGCCAGCGCCGCGCGAGTTTTGCGCGAACTGGTGAAGAACCAGCGGCTGGGCTGAGGAAACGGACCGACCCGTGGCGAACGCATCGATCTTCATCAGCAGCGTGCAGAAGGAGCTGGCTGAGGAACGCCGCGCGATCAAAGCATTCGTGGAAGGCGACGCGTTGCTGCGGCGCTATTTCACGGCATTCCTGTTCGAGGACCTGCCTGCCGCCGACCGCCGGTCTGATGAGGTGTATTTGGACGAAGTCGATCGCTGCGCGATCTATGTCGGCTTGTTCGGCAATGACTATGGCTACGAAGACGAGGACGGTGTGTCGCCCACGGAACGCGAGTTCGATCGGGCCACGTTGCGCGCTAAACCTCGGCTTGTTTTCGTAAGAGGCGCAAACGATACGGCGCGTCCCCCCAAAATGCGCACCCTGGTCGGAAAGGCCGGTGACCAACTGATCCGACGTCGCTTCGCGACGCCTACCGAACTCACAAAAGAACTTTACGCAAGCCTGGTGGATTATCTCGAGGACCAGGGCGTCATTCAAAACCGTCCTTTCGACGAACGGCCTAGCCGTGATGCGACGCTGGATGATATCGATACGGCTACCGTGGTCAACTTTGTGCGCCGAGCCCGTTTCGAGCGGCAATTCGCCTTACCCGAAGAAACGGCAATGGCGGAAGTACTCGCCCATCTGAACTTGATTCGGGATGGGCGCCCAGTCCAGGCTGCCGTACTGCTTTTCAGCCGCGACCCGCAGCGCTTCATTCCATGCGCCGAGATCCGTTGCATGCATTTCCATGGCACCGATATCCAGCGGCCGGTGCCTTTTTACCGCGTGTTCAAGGGCAACCTGTTTGAGCAGGCGGATCAAGCGGAAAATTTCGTCCTCTCGGTTGTCAATCGCAGCGTCGGCACTCGCGACAAGAGCGCTCAAGCGCCTGTTACGTTCGAGTTTCCGCCTTCCGTAGTTCGGGAGGCAATCGTCAATGCACTCGCCCACCGCGATTACTCCTCGACGGCGACCGTGCAGGTCTCGGTATTCGCGGACCGGGTTGAAGTATCGAATCCCGGGGAACTACCGGCGCCGCTTACCCCCGAGCGGCTGCGCGAACCGCACAATTCGATCGCCCGCAACGCGCGGGTCTGCGAGGTGCTGTTTCTGGCTCGATATATAGAGAAATTCGGTACGGGCACCCTTATGATGATCCGCGATAGTCTGGCTCACGCGCTTCCCGAGCCGGATTTCCGGCAGCGAGGCGGCGAATTCGTCGCTACCTTGGGGCGCGATTGGCTGACCCAAGGGGTATTGGATGGAATGCCGCTGAATGAGCGTCAACGCCGCGCCATCGTTCACGTCAAGATCGCAGGGCGCATCACCAATGCCGACTACCAGAGGATGCTGGGATGTTCCCGGCGCACCGCACTACGCGAACTGGCCGTCCTGGTGCAAGCGGGTGCACTGCTTGCACTGGGAAGCGGTCGTGGGGCGTACTACGCAGTTGCCACTAAACGCGCCAGAAATGCGCCAAATGCGCCATCGCCTAAGGCCGCAGCCTCTCATACCAAACGCGCCAGAAACGCGCCAAATGGGACATCCCCCGCTTCACGTGCCAGCAAGGCCAAGAAAGCCATAAACGGGCCAATGAAGCGAAAGAAGTCGAAGGGGACGGCGAAAACATGAGCGAGATTCAGCGGTTTTCCTCCCGCCGCCAGCGCCTCGACCACGCCTTCCTCAGCGTGAGGCTGAAGGAGGCGAAGTCCTACAAGCGCATCGCCGGCTATTTTCGCAGTTCGATCTTCGAGCTTGTCGGCGAAGAGATCGCCGCGATCCCCAAGGTGCAGATTGTCTGTAACAGCGAACTGGATGCGGCGGATGTCGTGGTATCCAAACATGTCCGCGAAACTGCGCTGAAGGAACGCTGGAACGAAGCGCCATCCGAGGTCGAAGCACTGCTTCACCGGGAGCGTTATCGCCGGCTGCACGACTTATTGGCCAGCGGTCGGGTAGAGATTCGCGTCGTGCCCAAGGACAGAGTATTCATTCACGGCAAGGCCGGCGTCATCGAAGGTACCGACGGATCGAAGACCTGCTTCCTTGGCTCTATCAATGAGACCAAGAGCGCCTTTGCACAGAACTACGAAATCCTCTGGGAGGACACCTCTGAAGAGGGCGTCACGTGGGTGGAGGAGGAGTTTGACGCGCTCTGGAAGGACGCGTACCCGTTGCCAAACGCGATCATCGAGGAAATTAAACGCGTTGCTGATCGCGTCGAGATTCGCTTTGAAGAGGCGACGCTTGAGGAACTCCCCGCCGCTGCGCTGGCCGAGAGTCCGATCTACCGCGGCGGGGAACAGCTCCAGCCGTGGCAGCGCTCATTCGTAACCATGTTTCTGCAGCACCGGGAAACCTACGGGAAAGCACGCCTGCTGCTCGCGGACGAAGTCGGGGTAGGCAAGACGTTGTCGCTCGCGGCAAGCGCGATGATCTCGGCCCTGCTCGATGACGGCCCCGTACTGATCCTGTGCCCGTCGACCCTGACGGTGCAGTGGCAGGTGGAAATGATGGACAAGCTTGGCATTCCGAGCGCGGTTTGGTCGTCGACAAAGAAGGAGTGGATCGATCCGAAGGGCCATATCGTCAAGACGCGCGGACCCGAGGACATCAAGCGCTGCCCGTTTCGGATCGCCATTGTCTCGACCGGCCTGATCGTCCATGACTCGGAGGAGCGTCGTTACCTGCTCGAATGCAAGTACGGCACGGTCGTACTCGATGAGGCACACAAGGCACGCCGGCATGGCGGGTTGGGGCCGAAGAAGGAAGAGCCGAACAACCTGCTCGATTTCATGCTGCGGATAGGTCCTCGCACCAGAAATCTTTTGCTCGGGACTGCCACACCGATCCAGACCGAGGTGCGCGAGTTGTGGGATCTGCTGCGCATTCTCAACGCCGGTGCGGATTTCGTTTTCGGGCGCGAGTTGTTCGGTCGCTGGCCGGACTGGGAAAAGGCTTTGCCTGTCGTAAAAGGCGAGGAGACGCTGTCGGATGAGAAGGACGTTTGGGAGTGGCTGCGCAACCCCTTGCCCCCTGCGAGCGAGGACGCACTGTTTGCCACGCTTCGCCTACAACTGGGTTTGCCCGACCGGACGTTTTTTACCGATCGCGGCTTTGGTTCGCTGGGTTTTCTGGAACAGCAGGCGGTTGCGCAAGCCCTCGCGCCCGGCTTCTTGCGGGAGCACAACCCCATCGTCCGCCATACCGTGCTGCGCCGCCGGCAGACATTGGAAAATGCGGGGTTACTGGAGAGAGTAGGGGTGGACATCCATCCCGACCCAGGTACGCCCACAGCCTCCTACGCGGGGGTCGGATTCAGCGGCCTGGGGTTACTGACGAACCTGCCCTTTGATCTTGCGTACCAGGCTGCTGAAGCGTTCACCGCAGCGCTTAAGAAGCGCACCAATGCGGCTGGGTTCATGAAGACGATGCTCCTGCAACGCATCTGTTCGAGCTTTGCCTCCGGCCGATCAACCGCGGAAAGGATGCTACGCCGGGAGATTCTCGATGATGAGGAGCAGGCCAAGCTTATCGAAGAGGCGCTCAGTGCATTGACGCCCGATGAGGCAGGGTATCTGCGCACCATCGCAGTGGAGCTCTCGCGTCCCGAGGCCCGCGATCCCAAGCTTGCCGCGGTCCGGTACTTCCTTACCGAGCATCGCACCGAAGGAAAAACGTGGCTGGAGCACGGCTGCATTGTCTTCAGCCAGTATTACGACACCGTGTATTCGCTTGGCGCGGAACTGGCCAAGTTGCTGCCTGGAGAGCCGGTGGGCGTCTATGCGGGCACCGGGAAGAGCGGAATGTTCCGCGACGACGACTTTGCTTCCGTCGAGCGTGACGAAATCAAGAATTCCGTAAAGAAGCGGGAGATTCGTTTGGTCGTGGCCACCGACGCCGCTTGTGAAGGCTTGAACCTACAAACTCTGGGCACCCTCATTAACGTCGATCTACCTTGGAACCCGGCGCGACTCGAACAGCGATTGGGGCGCATAAAACGCTTCGGCCAGGCACGGCGAACAGTGGACATGCTCAATCTCGTCTATCACGATACTCAAGATGAAAAGGTCTATCAGGTCCTGTCGCGCCGCATGAAGGATCGCTACGACATTCTCGGTGGCCTGCCTGACACCATCGAAGACGATTGGACGGAGAGCGTCGAGAAGCTGGAGGAGATGATGGACGAATACATCCATCTTCGCCAGAAGGCCCATGACGTCTTTGAATTGCGGTATCAGGAGTCGATTGATCCCGACAAGGATCGCTGGGAGTTATGTTCAAAAGTGCTGGCGCGGCGGGATGTTGTGGACCGGCTCTCGGCGCCCTGGTGAGTGCGAAAGTGTGCGTGCGCAATGGTCGTCAGCCCAACTTAGCCTTAGCGAATCAATGGAAATTAAGCCAGTATCCGAAGTGCTCTCTCGCCGGCCTTGGTGTGCCGACGCTCGCTGCATTGGTCCCGATCATGAAGTGATCCAAACATGAATCTCTCCCACCTCCAAGTGACAAATTACCGCGGTCTGCAGGACGTCTCCATCCCGCTTTCTGGCTTTGTCTGCATCACGGGGGAGAACAACAGCGGTAAATCTAGCATTCTTCAAAGCCTATCGTTATTTCTATCTGGATCGTCTTTAAAGCCCTCGGATTATTTTGACCCAACAGGCAACATTACGATCTCAATACGTCTCTCAAATATCACACAAGAGGATCTCAATCTCCTCGCTGAAGACCACCGAGGACGGATTGCGGAGTTGGTTGTCGACCAAAGACTCACCCTTGTCCGGCAATACGGAACAGACGGAAAGGGTCAGCTCGGCTATCGTGGATCGGTTCCCAAAGAGTCACGTTTTGCCGCCGACAACGTCGCAAAGCTAGTCGCCGGGAAGAAGGGGATCCAGCTGAAGGACGCGGTGCTCAGCGAGTTTCCTGAACTCGAAGGACAGCTTAGTTCCTCCACGACGCAAGGTGGGGCAAAGGACCTCATTCAACAGGTCGCAAGCGGTCTACCTCCGGAGAAGAAGGAAGAGCGCTTCGTGTCCTTGCCTACGGGCCTTGACAAGAGCGTATTCCCGATGCTTCCGGAGCGGATCTACATCCCGGCCGTCAAGGACTTTTCTGACGATACGAAGACCGCCGAGACCAGCTCTTTTGGGAAGATTTTGGCTATCGTCATGAGAACCATTGAACCATTGCTGGCGGACGAGCAAGACCTCTTTGAGAAACTAAGCAAGAAATTGACGCGTGTAGTTGCGGCGGACGGAAGTGTGCGAGACGACAGGCTAGACGAAATCAAGAACATTGAACGCACAATTCAAGCGTACGTCCGTGAAAGCTTTGCAAACGTCAGCCTTGAAATTGAGATTCCACCACCAGAGCTGAAAAGCGTTTTGTCGACGGCCCGCATTCTCGCGGATGATGGAATGAGAGGGCCGTTGGAGCTCAAAGGAGATGGCTTACGTCGCGCAGTAGTGTTTTCAATACTTCGCGCCTATGTTGAGCTTGCGCGCGCGTCAGCGAAGGGAGATACGCCCGAAAATGAGTCAGGGCGTGGCTATCTAATGCTATTTGAGGAACCCGAACTATTTCTACACCCCGACGCACAGAGGATTCTATTTGAGGCATTAGGCGTCTTCTCGAAGAAGCACCATGTTGTCGTCACTACACATTCACCGCTATTCCTCGGTCCTGACGCAACGGCAACCTTTGTTCGCCTCTCAAAGACAAAGAAAGCGGAAGTGTCTAAACCGTTTACCAAGGCTTCTCCTGTCGAATTGACTGGGATTAGCCCACGCGATGAGTTCCAGATAATTTGTTTTGAGAACAACAATGCGGCGTTCTTCGCGAAACGGATTGTTCTTGTGGAAGGGGATAGTGACCTCATTGCCCTGCCCCACATCGCTGAGACAGTTGATGCGAGGTGGAATTGTCGATCACATTCGGTGGCCTTTGTAAGAGTCAGCGGCAAAGGAAGCATCGCGAGGTATCGTAGATTCTTCGCGCGCTTTGACGTGCCGGTCTTCGTTATCGCCGACTTGGACGCAGTCGATGACGGGTTCGACAAATTGGAAGCGACGGCCGCAGCTAAGGATTTGCGGGCCGTCCTGCTTCAAAATGTGGACGTGGCGATTGCTGGCGCAGCAACTGCAGGGGCTGCAAAGGTGGACGCTATCAAGCAGGCGCAAGCAAAGCCGGAAATTCAACAGCTGTGGGCCAACGTACGCGCCGCCAAGAAAGCTTTTGATGATGACAAGGCTAAATACACTGAGCTAGAAACGGCCGTTGATGCGTTTTTCGCTTGGGAGAAGAAAAATCTTCGGCGCGAATGTATTCGCAAGGCAGAGCAGATGGATGTTAAGGCGGCGAAGCTAGGTCTAATTTTTGAACTACGCAAGAATGGCGTTTTTGTCTTGGAGCGTGGTGCGATTGAAGACTACTACCCACCGGAAGTCACCGGCCCCGACAAGCCTTCTAAGGCTCAGGCATTTCGAAATGCATTTCGCACAAGAGAGCAACTTCTTCCCTTAAGCCCACAACAGACTTGCCCGACCACGGGGATGGTCGGCTCGGAGTTTGAATTCATCTTTTCCCGCATTTTCGCGTGACCTCCAATGCGCAAATTCAACCGACACCTCCATGCCAAAGCGAAAGCCGCCTAAGATTCAGGCTGCGGAGGTAACTTACGAACTCCATTCGCTTGGGTGGAAGGGATTTCAGAATCTGTGCGTTACCATTACCGGAGAGGTATGGGGCCAGGTGGTTCAGAGTTTCTTCGATTCACACGATGGGGGACGAGATGGGGCGTTTCACGGGGCGTGGACACCTAAAGGAGGCGAGGCGTATCAAGGCACGTTCACAGCGCAATGCAAGTTCACTGCGAAGGTCAACAAGGTACTGAAGCTTGCCGATCTAAAGGAGGAAATGGCAAAGTCGAAGCGACTAGCCTCTCGTAATCTGGCGGACAACTATTTCCTGTTCACAAACTGTCGCCTTACTGGGGCAACTGAAGAAAACCTGCGGAGAGCCTTTGAAGCAATTCCGGGCATCAAACGATTTGCCGCGTTTGGCACTGAACGCATTTCAAGAATCATCCGAGATTCACCACGACTCCGTATGCTGGTCCCGCAGATTTATGGCCTCGGCGACCTTAGCCAGATTCTTGACGAACGTGCCTATGCCCAAGCACAAGAGGTACTGAGTGCGTTGGGAGGCGATTTGGCGAAGTTCGTTGTCACGGATGCATATAGAAGGAGTGCTACGGCCCTCGTAGAACATCGCTTCGTGCTCTTGCTCGGTGAACCTGCCTGCGGAAAATCAACTATCGCGGCGGCCTTAGCAGTGGGCGCCTTGGATGAATGGGGTTGTTCAACCGTAAAAGCTCGCGACGCCGACGATTTTGCGAGGCACTGGAATCCCCGGGAACCAAACCAGTTCTTTTGGATCGATGATGCCTTCGGTCCGACACAATTCGACTGGGATAGCGCTGCCGCCTGGAATCGCACGTTTCCTCACGTTGATGCTGCGATCCGCCGGGGTGCACGCGTCTTGTTCACCTCTCGAGACTATGTTTACCGCAGAGCGCGTGAATATCTCAAAGAATCGGCTTTGCCCGTGATAAAAGAGTCACAGGTCGTGATCAACGTCCAGAATCTGACCGAAAGAGAGCGCGAGCAGATTCTCTACAACCATATCCGACTGGGCACCCAGCCGAAACAATTCAAAAGCCTGATCAAAGCGCTTCTTCCTGACGTTGCAGTTCATCAGCGGTTTAGTCCAGAAATCGCACGGCGTCTAGCAAACCCGGCATTTACAAAACGACTAAGAGTCTCGCCGGGAGGGCTAGCGGATTTTGTTGAGCACCCTCTGGAACTGCTCCTCGAAATAATTCGAACCCTTGATGCTGAAAGTCGATCCGCGCTAGCCCTCGTATTCATGCGCGCGGGAATGTTGGTAAGTCCAGTTGACATATCGACAGAAGAGCGACACGCACTAACGCTTTTGGGTGGATCGGAAGCTGGAGTTCGCGGGGCACTTAACGCGTTGAACGGAAGCTTGCTTGTCCAGGCATTCCAAAGTGGTGGCTACACATGGCGCTTCAAGCATCCGACGATTCGTGACGCGTTCGCCACGTTGGTTGCAGAGGACCGGGAGTTGATGGACATATACCTTACTGGATCGCCACTAGACAAGCTGTTCGGAGAAGTATCGTGCGGCGATGTTGGAATCGAAGGGGTGAAGGTAATTGTGCCTCTTGATCGATATGAGGTCGTGATGGCACGCATCGAATCTTTCGACACGACGAAGTGGTACAACAAGTCTGCCGTACATCGCTTTCTTTCACATCGCTGCAGCCGTGAGTTCCTGGAGCGCTTCATAGCTCGATCCCCACAGTTCATACCAAGCTTGAGCGTGGGCGCGTATCTTTATGCAAGGTCAGACGTGGATGTCATCGTGCGTCTCCATGAATTCGGCCTGCTACCAGAGCCGGAAAGGCTCCGTGCTGTTTCGACCATTCGGGAGTTGGCAACGGATGTGCCGGATTCTGGTTTCCTGCGAACAGAGATTCGCGGACTTATCACTCCACAGGAGTTGGCCGACATTCTTGAACGAGTAGAGACCACGCTATTGCCAAATCTCGATAAGCAAATCGATCAATGGCGAGATAACCACAATGGCAAAGACGATCCTGAAGACCATTTCAGTGAACTGAAGAGCGCGCTAAAAGATTACCGTGAGGAGTTTGAAGAGAACAAAAAGGCAATCACGCAGATTGACGTGGCGTTGAGGGAAATAGATAAGGTCATCGAAGAGCTACAGGCTGAACTACCTCGGGAGCCGGATACAAGCGACTTCTCTGGCCGAAGCACGCAGGCGAGCGTGGGAGATTCAGCACGCTCAGTGTTCGACGACGTAGACTTTTAGCAAGCACTATGCGATTCATCCACGCATCCGACCTCCACATCGACAGCCCATTGCGCGGCCTCGATCGCTACGAGGGTGCGCCCGTCGCGCGCCTGCGCACTGCCACGCGGGCCGCGCTGGAACGCCTGGTCGACATGGCGGTCGCCGAGCGCGTCGACTTTGTTCTCCTCGCCGGCGACATCTACGACCGCGACTGGCAGGACTTCCACACCGGGCTTTTCTTCCGCGAGCAGATGGTGCCCCTGGACCGGGCGAACATCCGCGTATTCATCGTGCAGGGCAACCACGATGCGCAAGGCGTGATCACTCGACAGTTGATTCTGCCGCCGAATGTCACGGTGTTCTCCAGTCGCACTGCGCAGGTGTTCCGAATCGATGAACTGGCGGTGGCAATCCATGGGCGTAGTTTCCCCGACCGGGCGGTAGACGAGGATCTGGTCCCCTCCTACCCGGCACCTGTCCCGGATTTTTTCAATATCGGGATGCTTCACACCAGCCTCAATGGCCGGGTGGGCCATGACACCTACGCGCCGACGGATCTCGCGACTCTTTTGGCCAAGGGCTACGATTACTGGGCACTCGGGCACGTCCACGCGCGAGAGGTAGTGTCGGAGGTGCCACGTGTCGTCTTCCCAGGCAATCTTCAGGGTCGGCATGCGAACGAGACAGGAGCGAAGGGCTGCGAACTGGTCACGGTGGAGGCGGGGCGGATCGATGCCGAATTCGTTGCGCTCGATGTTGTTCGGTGGAGTCAGGTGGTAGTCCCGTTGCATGGCCTCGACCGCCTGGAAGCTCTGGGCGATGCTTTCCGCGAGGCGCTGGAACCGGTGCTCGTAGGTGCCGCCGATAGGCTGCACGCGGTGCGGGTCACGCTGCGCGGCTCAACGGCGTTGCACCGGCTGGAGGCTAACCAGCCAGGTACGCTGGCCGCGGCCGTGCAGGCAGCCGCGCAGGACGTGGGTGATGCAGAGGTCTGGATAGAGCAAGTGCGGCTGGAATTGACGACGCCGATGGATCGAGGCCAGGCTGTGCAGCGTCAGGACGCAGTAGGCGAGCTGATCCGATTGGTCGACTCAATTGCTGGCGACGACGTAGAGCTGGCAAGTCGCACAAGAGCCGAGCTTGGCGACCTGCTGGACGAGCTACCGCCCGAAGTGACGGCCGGTTTGCTCGCTGGCGACGTACTGCGGCTGGATAACTTTGATGACCTGCGGGGTTTGCTCAGGGACGCCGAAGCGACTGTTCTCGCGCGACTCGCGGCAGCGGTGGGCGGCGTATGAAACTCGCTCGGCTGATGTTGCAGGCATTCGGGCCGTTCACGGACAAGACGCTTGATTTCGCGGCGGGCGCGAGCAATCTGCACCTGATCTACGGGCCGAACGAAGCCGGCAAGTCGGCGGCGCTACGGGCCATAACAGACCTGCGATTTGGCATACCGCAGCGCAGTTCAGATGACTTTATTCATGCAACTGGTCGAATGCGCATCGCGGGGCTCTTCATCGACGACCACGGCGAGCCCATCGGTTTGATCCGGCGCAAGGGCCGAAACCCTACGCTGTCACGGTTCGATGTCGCGACCGAACAGCCCGATTCATCCCTGCCGGTGTTGCGAGAACATGAACTGGCTTTGACTGGCGGCGTTGAGCGCATCGAGTTTGAATCAATGTTTGGGCTCAACCATGCGCGCTTACGCGCGGGCGGGGACCTGCTGCTCAAGGGGGAGGGTGAGCTAGGGTCTGCGTTGTTCGAGGCCAGCGCGGGCACCCGCGGTATCACGGCGATGTTGGCGGCCTTGGACGATGATGCGAAAAGGATCTTCAACCCGCATGGCCGTGCACAAAACGCGACGATCAACGAGGCGCGCCGGCAGCTCGACGAACAGCGGACCGCGTGGCGCCAGGCACAGACCAAACCGGCGGAGTGGCAGGCTCTGAATCGTGCGCACGAGCAGACCAAAGCTGCGTTAGCCGAGATCGACATGGCAATCGAGACTTTGCGCCGGCGCGAGAACGAACTGACCGAATTGCGCACGGTCGAGCCATTGCTTCGGCAGCACGACCGTGCGATGGCAGAACTGCAGGCGCTGGCCGAGGTGCCCGATCTGCCAGAGGGTGCGCGAGAGCAGCGGCTGGCGGCGGAGCAGGCACAACGCCGTGCCCAACAGGATTTGAAGGACGCCGAGCTTGAACTTGATCGCTGCACGCACGCGCTCGCTAACCTAGTGATCGAAGTCCTTTTGCTTGAGCACGGCGAGGCAATCGAACGGCTGGCTGCCAGCGTGGAGGGCGCTTCGCGCAGCCGCATAGAGGTGCAGCAACAGCAGGCGAACGTCGAGCGAATTGACGCTGACCTGACGTCAAGGGCGGCGCGCATCGCGCCAGAGCGGGATATCCGTGAAGTCCTGAACGCAGCGCCCTCGGAAGCCGATCGCGTAGCCTTGAACAATCACCTGCAGGCGATCAGCCGGCTCAACGAACGGGTAGCGGGGAATCGCCAACGCGCCCTGGAATTGGACGAGGCATTGAGTGCCGATGCGGAAGATGTTCCCGCTTTGCCCGCCGCAGCCGTTCGGCAAACTTTGGCTGATGCCTTGCGGCGTGCTCAGGCGCTGGGCGATTTGGGGCGACGGCGACGAGAACTCGACCGCCAGATCACAGAAATGGAAGGACGACTAATTCAGTTTCTTTTGGACATGGGTGCCGATTCCGAGCAGGCATTGCGCACAGCCCAGCCCTTGCTGGAAGCGCAGATTGCCCAGGCTCGAAAGGAGCTGGCTGATGTTGACGAGGCGATACGTGATGCGCGCGACGAGGACAGAAGGCTGGAACCCCAACTGGAAGAACAGAGGCTACGCCAACGCCAGCTTGCGGCGGAAGGCGAAGTAGTCACGGCCGAGACGTTACGGATTGCCAGGGATCGACGTGATGACGGCTGGTCGCGCGTCCGTAAGGCCTATGTCGACCGCACCGGTGATGTAACCGAGCTGGGCCGAGGGTTCGATGCGAATAGGCAGCTGCCGGACGCATTCGAGGCCGCACAGAAAGAGGCTGACCGGCAGGCCGATCTGTTGCGCGCGGATGCGAAGCAGGCGGCTTCATCCGAGGAATGTTCCACGCGCATTGAACAGATGGAAGCGCGTCGGCGCGAGATTGCTGCAGCACTGGCGTCTCTTGTGGCACAGCGGGAAGGTGTGCTCGCCGGGTGGACGGAGCGTCTTACACAGGCGCAATTGCCGGCACTGGATGCCGACGCGCTACGCGAGTGGCAAGGTCGGCGCGAAGTTGTGCTGGAACTTGCAGAGCGCCTGGCAGGAATGCGGTCGGATCGCGAAGGTGTGCTGGCGGAAGCGTCGACAGCAGCTTCGGCGCTGCTAGTTACGCTGCGCGCCGCCGGGCAGACCGTCGCCGAAGTGGCGGCTGGCGGTGCAAATGATGCGCTGCCATCGCTGATCGTGCAGGCCCTTCAATGGGAGAAGAAAGCTGCGGAGAACGAAGCCCAGATTGGCGCTCGGGCAAAAGCATTACGCACGCAACAAGCTGAACGGAAGAAAGTTGGCGCGTCGATTGTGCAGACAGAGACCGAGTTGAACGGTCATGAAGAGGCACTTGATGCCTGGCATGCACGGCTGTTCCTGCCATCCGGTACTGTCTCGGAAACGGTAAAGGCTCGACTGGAGGAACTCGATGCCTTGGCACGACAGTCTACTGCCCTAAACGATGCGCGACAGGCTCAAGGCCATCACAATGCAGTAGTCAATGACATCGAGGCCCGTGCCGCGCAACTTGCGATGCTGGTCGGCGAGCCGGGACCGGTGTCGGTAGACGACTTCGCGGATCGTTTGCGCAAGCGTTTGGTGGCGTCACGGGAGAGTGAACAGGAGCGCAACACACTGATACGCGACCAGAGTCGGGTGCAACAAAAGGAACTGCAGGCAGAAGCGGAACTTGAGCAACAGGGCGCTTTGCTTGCGCGACTCTGTTCTGCAGCGGCCGTCGCAACAGCCGACGAGCTTCCGGAATGCGAGGAGAGCGCCGCCAAAAAGCGCCAGGCACAGATCCACCTGTCAACTCTTCGCCAACAGCTCGCGCAAGCATCGACGCGCCAGGAGGAAGCGCTGCGCCAGAGCCTGGCCGGTCACGATGCAGTTGCCATCGAGAGCGAACGCGACAGATGCAGGCTGGAGATCGGGCAACGCGAAGCGGAGCAAGTCGCGGCGCGTCAAGTCGAGGAACAGGCACGGCGAGCGTTGGAGGCGATAGACACATCCGATCGCGCAGCCGCGGCCCGGGAGAGCATGGAATCGGCTGCCGCGCGATTCCGAGCCGGGATCCGACCATGGGCGCGCTTGAAGCTTGCGCACGCTCTGCTAAAGGAGTCGCTGAATCGTTTTCGCGAACGCGCCCAAGCGCCGATGGTGGGCGCAGCTTCCACCTACTTCTCGCTCATGACCGGGGGGCGCTATGAGCGCTTGGAGGCTGACGAAGAAGGAGATAAACCCGTCCTGCGTGCCGTGCAGGCAGATGGCACTAGAAAGGGAGTCGAGGCCATGAGTGACGGCACGGCGGATCAGCTCTATCTGGCGTTACGATTTGCCGCGCTCGATCTGCGGCGTGCATCACATCCGCACATGCCGCTTGTGCTCGATGACGTACTCATCACCTCAGATGATGAACGCGCGGCGAACGTGCTGCGTGCTTTGGCGCAATTTGCCGAGGGCGGGCAGGTTATGATCTTTACGCATCATCGCCATTTGATTGATGTGGCGCGAGCAGCTTTGGGCGACAAAGCGCTCACGGTTCATGGCCTGTGAATTGATACGACGCCCACCGTGGAGCGCCTCAAGAAACACGTTCCCAGCATGTCTCACTGACAGCGATCGAATCTGGGCAGGCTGATGTTCTCTGCCAATAGTTGAGTTTAGGAAACTTTCAGGGGAACCCCGCGAACCCAATCGACTTAAATGGGATATCAGCGTCGGCCCCGTAATCATTGCATTGCCTGTTGATGCTGATGTTCAAAGCGGTAGCTGTGCGCCAGTAGCTTGATCGATCTTGGATCTCCCAAAGACAAACCTCATTGGAAGCGGTTGTGGCTCATAAACGTAAAACTTCCCAGGTCACGCAAGCCACGCCCTTCAATCCGAGGGGTTGCCGGTGCATATCATAATGTCGAACAATCCAGACCCGCGCAGCCGGGCTGACATTGGCCAGAATCTTTCCCTCCGACTGGCGTAGCGTCGAAACCCTCGGCGCGGCCCAGCGCGAGATCGAGACGCTGGCAATGCTCGAACAGTCGCTGATGGACGCCTACACTATCTATCACGGTGTGCACTGGACCCGGGTGGGCAACGGGTTCTCGATGTTCGGCGAGATCGACTTCGTGGTGGTGAATCCCGCTGGGTCGATGCTGCTGATCGAACAGAAGTCGGGTTTCCTGAAGGAGACCACCGATGGTCTGGTGAAGGACTACGGTACGAAACAAAAGACGGTGCCGGTGCAGATGGCGCGGACCGCGGATGCAGTGCGCAGGAAATTCTCGGTGGTGGACAAGGACATCGCGTTGCAGGTCGAAGTCCTGCTGTATTGCCCCGACTACGAGGTGAAGCGGCCGGCGATAGCCGGGCTGGACCCGGCCCGTATCGTGGATTCGAAGCGCCGCGACAAGTTGGCCGAGGTGATCCAGGCGATCCTGCCGGCGGATGCAGCCGCTGCGCCAAAGGCGGCGGCGGTGCACCGTTTTCTTACGGACCAGTTGCAACTCGTGGCGGACGTGAGCGCGCTGGTCGGGAGGGCAGGCGCGATGGTGACCCGGCTCTCGGAGGGCCTCGCGACCTGGGCGCGCCGGCTGGATCGGCTGGAGGAGGCGTTTGCGGCCGGGCCGGTCGAAGAGGCGTGGCGCTTCGATGTACTGATCGTGGACGAGGGCCAGGATTTCTCCGAAGCCTGGCGCGACACGCTCCTGCGCCTGCTGCGTGAAAATGGCCGCGCATGGTGGCTGGAGGATCCGCTGCAGAACCTCTACGGTCGCGAGCCGGTTCCGTTGCCAGGCTGGGTGACGCTGCGCGCGAATGTGAATTACCGCAGCCCGCGCGATGTGCTGGACTGCGTGTGCAAGCTGCTCGGACCGCAGGCCCAACTCGAGGCCGGCAGTCCGTTCTCGGGTTCGGAAGTGGAAATCCTGACTTACGCCGATGCCGGGGCAATGATCGAATGCACCAAACGCGCGATCACCCGTTTCATCGGCATGGGCTATGGGCGCAGCGATATCGCGCTGGTAAGTTTCAGGGGCCGGGATCGCTCGCAGCTCATGGGCTTCACCCAGATCGGGCCGCATACGCTCAGGACCTTCACCGGAAACTACGACCTGTTCGGCGCACCGCTGTACAGCGATGGCGAAGTGCTGCTGGAAACGGTGTACCGCTTCAAAGGTCAGTCGGCGGCCTGCGTGATCCTCACTGAGGTCGATTTCGAATCGTTTGACGAGATCGCCCGGCGCAAGCTGTTCGTCGGCGCGACCCGGGCCAGGATGCACCTGACCCTGATCGTTTCGGACCGGGCGGCAGGGAAGCTGATGGAAGTGCTGGGCTAGGCGGGCGATGCGCGCCGCGAATCAGGGGTCACTTGCGTCCTTCGAGGTGGCGCGACACGCGAACCAGGCCGAGTGTGTCGAGGGCGCAATAGTCCCTGAGTCCTCGGGTCAGGATTGCCTTGCGCTCCGGCAAGGTATCCGGGCGGATCAATTCCCGGTAGGCAACCTGGGCACCGCCGCCCTCCTGGATTTCGCCGAGTGCGTTGTAGTCGAGATCCGGGGCGATGGCGGGCAGCACCGCCTTCATCGACCAGGAGCCTTTCATGGCGGGATGGTAGTAGGCCGCCTGGGTGACCGGCAGCAGATCGAAGAGGCGTCCGACAATGCCGGCGAGCGGCGCGGCGAGGTTGGGAAAGCGCTCGATCAGGGCTTTCAACTGGGTGCGCTCGAAGGAGGAATACACCAGCACCGGTCCCGTCATTCCCAGCGCCGCGATCAGGGATTCCGCGAAGGCGCGCATCGGCGGGTGCCCGCTGCTATCGAGGAATTCCCGATGGACCAGTCGGCCGTCCGCAGTCTCGATGTGGCAGGACCACTGAAAAGGCAGTTGCTCGTAGGGGCGGGTGCCGGCCCAGATCGGCACCGGGAACTGGATGGTTTCAAAATCCAGATAGAAACGTGGGTAGGGCAGGGCGATCAGTCCTACTGCCGCTTCCCGTGAGAGTTCTGCCGCACCCGACTTGGTTGCGCGCCACACGCGCTGGTGTTTTTCGTTCGTCAGACGCTCGCCGGGGACCTCGCGCAGATCCGTGTAGCCCTCGGCACGAAGCGTTTCCGTCAGCTTGCCGCCGCGCGGCAGGATATTGACCGGGTACTCGCTTTCCTGCGGCGCGCAATGGCCGAGGAACGGGCACTCGAACGGGTCCCTGCAGTGGGAGCCGACCTCGACGACGGGTTCGGAGCCACGCAGGACTTCCTGCAGGGTCGCGACGAGGCGCGGCATTTCTTTGATCCGGGCCGCGGTTTCCCCGGTCAGGTCATGGGAGGTGAACAATCCCCGATAGTCGCCGTCGCCGGGATAGACGAAGCTGGTGTCGATGTGGGCGAGATGCGCGGTCCTGAGCGGATAGCCTGCACCCTCGATGACCCAGGCCTGGATCGCCACGTCATCCACGTAGTGCGGTTTCAGTTTTGTAGAGGACTTCACTTCCACCAGGCGATGCAGGGCGCTATCACGGGAAAATATGTCCGCGCGTACGAGGGTGCGGCCATGCTGGAACGCCGGCTCGAACAGCGTGATGGGCGCGGTTCCGTCCAGCAGTTGCTGCGTGTGCGTGAGTGCCACGCTGAGGTCGTCCTGATGCACGACCAGCGTGCCGTCCGGGTACTGGCCTCGGGCGGCTTCGCCGACTTCGTCGCCGATGGCGAAGGTGCGCTGTGCCTGCTTGGAGAATTTGACCAGTTCGGGGCGATGCACTTCCAGATACAAGCGCTTCGGGCATTGCAGTCCGGCCATGACTTTCGACTTGGACAGGTGGCGCATCAGGACCTCCCGTGCTCCGGTGATTGCTCCGCAGCATAGAGTTCCTCCAGTACGGCCTGGAATTCCAGCGGCATCAGGCGCCGTGCGCCGGTTGCGATGGGGGCGGGGACGCCGAAGCGCGCTTCCGCCACGCCGCCCGCAATGGCGGCCACCGTATCGGAATCCCCGCCAATCGAGATCGCGTTGCGCAGCGCGTCCTCGAAGTCGACGGCTTCCAGCGCACAGATCAGCGCCTGCGGCACCGTGTCCTGGCAGGTTTCGTTGAATACGTAGCCCGGGCGGATGGTATCCACGGAGCGAGACAGGTCGTAGCCGAAGCGTCGGGTGATCGCGTCCCGAATGCTGTCGGCCGCCATGCCGCTGCGCGCGAGATGGATGGCGACTGCGGTCGCTGCGGCGCCTTTCAGCCCTTCCGGATGGTCATGCGTGATGCGCGTAACCCGGAGCGAAAGCGCTATGGCGTCCTCCGGCGTCTTCGCAAGGAATCCGGCCGGCGAGACCCGCATGGCGGCGCCATTGCCGAAGCTGCCATAGGGCGCAAGGCTTTCACCCTGCAC